>ERZ1645185.10-NODE-10-length-94087-cov-7.432502_pt1 | contig 94087 bp, 77 predicted proteins | sample MGYA00575351_ERZ1645185 | MGnify/ENA primary metagenome ERZ1645185 (study PRJEB40838, sample SAMN11284767) | freshwater sediment metagenome | isolation source: river sediment | host: Sediment | place: India: Jana village, Kanpur | collected 2015-12-17 ... | reverse complement strand
ACCACCGAGATCTACACTCTTTCCCTACACGACGCTCTTCCGATCTGTGGCCATGAACGACGCATATTGGGCGGCGTCCATGCGCACCGACATCGGGCGCACACCAATCCCGCTCCTGTACGCCGTCGACGCCATTCATGGCAACGCGAACGTACGCGGTGCCACGGTCTTTCCGCACAACATCGGGCTCGGCTGCGCGAACGATCCCGAACTCGTGCAGCGGATTGCACGCATCATGGCTCAGGAAGTGCTGGCCACGGGCGTGGACTGGACGTTTGCCCCCACGCTGGCCGTCGCGTGCGACATTCATTGGGGGCGCACCTACGAGAGCTTCTCTGAAGATCCAGCTCGCGTCGCGTCGTACGCGGCTGGGTACATCCGCGGCGTGCAGAGCGATCTCGGTGACGACGCGGTGATCGCGTGTGCCAAGCATTGGGTCGGTGACGGCGGTACCACCGCTGGAAACGATCAGGGCGACACCGTCATCGATGAGGCCACGCTCGAAGGCACGCATATGGCGCCGTACTATCCGGCGCTGGCTGCCGGCGTGCTTACCGTCATGGCCTCGTTCAACAGTTGGAACGGGGAGAAGTGCCACGGACATCGGTATCTGCTCACCGACGTGCTGAAGGGACGTCTGGGCTTTGATGGGTTCGTGATCTCCGACTGGGACGGCGTGGACTACCTGCATGCCGACTACGGCACCGCCATTGCCATGGCCGCGAATGCGGGCGTGGACATGTTCATGGTGTCGGTGGAGTGGAAGCAGTGCCTCGAACTGCTCACCGCGCAGGTGAACGCCGGTGTCATTCCCATGGAGCGCATCGACGACGCCGTGCGGCGCATTCTGTCGGTGAAGCTGCGCTTCGGCCTCTTCGAGAAGCCGCGTCCGGCACAGCGCCCGTGGTCGAACTCGCCAACGTTCGGTGGCGATGCCCACCGCGCCGTTGCCCGTGAAGCCGTGCGCAAGTCGCTCGTGCTGCTCAAGAATGAGCAGGCCCTGCTGCCGCTCGCACCGTCGGCGCGCGTGCTGGTCGCAGGAAAGAACGCCGACAATCGTGGCCACCAGTGTGGTGGCTTCACGGTGGCCTGGCAGGGCGAGAAGACCAACGAGGCCATCGTTGGCGGGACGTCCATCTGGGAAGGCATTCAGGCCGTCGCGCCCAACGCGGTATTCGACGAATCGGGCGCCAGTGCCAACGCGGCGCTGCACGACGTGGCCATTGTCGTGATCGGCGAAACCCCATATGCCGAGGGCATGGGTGACATCCGGTCAGGTGGACGCGTGGAGCCTGGGTCACAGGTGGTCGTCAAGCCACACACGCTCGCGCCATACGGCAAGACGATCGAGCTGTCCCAGTTGCACCCTGAGGACCTCGCCGTCATCGAGCGCATCACCGCGCAGGGTATCCCAGTGGTCGCGGTTTTCGTGGGTGGACGTCCGCTGGTGGTGAATGCGGAGCTCGATGCGTCAACGGCGTTCGTTGCGGCCTGGTTGCCTGGCTCGGAAGGCGGCGGAGTGGCCGATGTGCTCTTTGGGGCATACCCGTTCACCGGTACGCTGTCGTTTGCGTGGCCGGCAGTGGCGGGAGCGGCGTACAAAGCCACCGCCCCGCGCTTTCCTCGTGATTCGGGCTGACGACCGGCTGAGCGGCCAATAGCTGAGTGGCCAACACTCAGCTGGCAACAGCCGGCACTGTACCTTCGATTGTGCGACGTGCCTCCAAGGCACGTCGCACTTCGTTTGCCCGGTCTTCCGTGATCGGGTAGCCGGCAATGGTCCAGATGGCGATGCCCAACGTAACGAACGGTACGAGCACGTCACACAGCCGGAGCAGGAATAACGCCTGCGGCGTCTGCTGACCGCCGAGCGCCACATCAAAACCCGTGGCGTTGAGCAGGAAGCCGCCCAAAGCGAGTGCGGCCGCCATCCCGACCTTCACCACCCACCAGAAGATCGAACCGTACATGCCCTCGCGACGCTCACGCGTTTCGAGTTCGTCCACATCGACGACGTCGGCAATCATTGACCCCATCAGGGTGAACAGGCCACCGAGTCCAAAGGCCATGAGTGGAGCGGGCAACAGCACCAGCCAAGGACGGGTGGGGTCGTAGCAGAACCACTTGAGCGCGTATCCCAGCATCGACATGCCGGTTGAGAAGTAGAACGCCTTGCGCTTGCCGATGCGCGTGGCGAGCCACGTCACGAGGAAGATCACGCCAAAGGTCGCGACGGCGCCGATGGGGCCGGCATACCCCGCATACTCGGCGCCGCGCTCCTGATTGCCACCGAACACGTAGTAGATGATCACGTACGATTGGAACGACGAGATCATGATGAAGCCGTTGAACACCAGGAACGTGGCAATGCACAACCGAAGGAATGGCCGCGACTTCACCGTTTGCGCGAACCCGCGGAAGAACGCCGCCGTGTTACGCGCGACAATCTGCCCCATCGTCTCGGAGGGCGCACTCGGTTGAGACGCTGCGGGCTCAACTGGTAGTTCTATGCGCGTGCCGGCAAATCGCTCACGCAGCAGCAGGGCTGGCATGATGCCCACCACGATGGCCACAACACCAATGGCCAGCGCCAGCGATCGCGCACCCTCAGTAGGCGTGGCGAACCACGGCTTGTGCGTCATGATCCACAGGAACCACGGCGACACCACGTAGGCCAACTGCCCGATGAAGTTCTGCACGCCCATGAGGCGCGTACGCTCGTTGTAGTCGGGCGTAAGCTCATACCCCAGTGCCACCCACGGCGTGGCGAACATGGTGTAGGCAAGGTAGAAAATCGTCGAGCCGATCAGGAAGTACCAGAAGTAGTACGTCTCAGTGCGCCCCTCCGGCATCATCCACAGTACCGCGTAGCAAATACCCGACAGAATGGCGCCGACGAAGATGTACGGGCGCCGTCGTCCCCACCGCGAGCGCGTATGGTCGGAGATGAACCCCATGAGTGGATCGGTGATCGCATCTGTCACCCGCGGAATGGCACTCGCCAAGCCCACCAGGGCAGGGTTCATACCGAAGCCGAGGTTGAGGATGATCAGCATGCCGCCAATTGCCGCCGCCAACGTGTTGTTCACGAACGCGCCCATGCCGTAGGCGAGCTTCTGCGCGAAGGGTACGATATCGGCTGCAGGCGTTGCGTGCTCCGCCGTCTGGCCCGTCGGCTTGCGGAGTCGCACATGCCAGGCGGCAATGGCCGTTTTGGCCAGTGCCATTACCCCTTTGCGCTGACTCACGGGATCGCCTCGTACACGCGCACCCAATCGACTACGAGTTGCTGCGGGAACGTGGTGATGTTATCGGGAGCGCCAACGAAGTTGCCGCCCACCGCGAGGTTGAGGATGATGAAGAACGGCTTGTCGAACACCCACGGTCCCGGCAGGTCGGCGCGCGTGGTGGTGAAGTAACGTTCGCCGTCGATGTAGTGCTCGATCCGGTCGGCCGTCCATTCCACCGCATACACGTGGAAGCTGTTGTCGAGGCGGGCATTTGCCAGCGTCCTCGAACGCGTGCGGGCATTGCCACCCGAATATCCCGGTCCATGCAGACTGCCGTGCACGGTGCTTGGTTCCTGTCCGCGGTTTTCCATGATGTCGATCTCGCCGGCGGCCGGCCACGGTGTGGCAGGGAAGTCGGCACCAAGCATCCAGAACGCCGGCCACATCCCGCGCCCGCGAGGCAGCTTCATGCGCGCCTCGATTCGTCCGTACTGGAAGGTGCGCTTGCCGGCCGTCTTGAGGCGCGCCGACGTGAATTGCCGGCCACGGAAACTCTCGCGGCGCGCGGTGATCACCAGATTGCCGTTGCCATCGAGCGAGGCGTTCGACGCGCGGTCCGTATCGTACTCGAGCTGGGCGTTACCCCAGTCTTCTCCCACATCGAACGACCAGGTGGCCGGATCAGCCAGCTGCCCTGCCGCGCCGTTGAACTCATCTTCCCACACGAGAGTGCGGGTGGGGGCCTCGGTCGTACTCGCGCAGGCGAGGAACAGTGCGGAGCCGAGCAGGATCGATGTTGGGCGCATTGACAGTGACCTGAGAGACTACGTGGAGGACAGGAGAGACAACCGTCCGCGCGGATCGGCAAGGACGGATTCGAGAACCATTGTGGCCGCTCCAATGGCAATGGCGCGGTCACCGAGGGCGCTGGTGAGAATCTCCGACGACGCGACGGCGCTCACGAACGTGCGCCGCATAACGGCTTCGCGAACGGGAACGAGTACGCGATCGCGCAGACGACACAGGCTGCCGCCGAGAATGACGGCGGACGGGTTCATCAGGTTGAGCAGGCTGGCTACGACCGTGCCCAGATGTTCGGCCGCTTCCTGCACGACACGCGAGGCGAGCGGATCACGCGCGTTGGCCGCCAGCTCGAGCGCCGGCATGGAGATCTCACTGCAGTGCAGTACACTGGACGGATACTCCGGCAGTAGCTCGCGCACGCGAGCCAACAATTCGGGGCGTCCCACATAGGTGGTCAGGCACCCGCGGTTGCCGCAGGCGCACGGGTTACCGTGTACATCGACCGTGACGTGGCCAATTTCGCCGGCCACTCCACCGGCGCCGCGGAAAATGCGCCCGTCGATGAAATGACCGGCGCCGATACCCGTGGCGATCTTGATATACGTGAAGTTCGAAAGGCCTCGCGCCGCACCCCACCAATGCTCCGCCAACGCGCCGAGATTGGCATCGTTGTCGAGCAACAGTGGCACGCCGTACCGATCGCTCAGCGATTCGAACCCATGCACGCCGTCCCAACGCTTGAGTGCAATGCGCGACACCCGCTCCGGGTGCAATGGGTCCATTGGCGAGGGCAGTGCCACGCCAATTCCCAGCAGCGGCGACAAGGACAAATCAACGGACGCAAGACACGCATCACACAACGTCTGCACAAGCGCCCGGGCGCCGTCGGCATCGGCGTGCACATCAAAGGGGCGTCGCTCCCACGCGCGTACCCGACCACGCAGGTCGGTCACCACCACCGAAATGTGCGAGGCACCCACATCGACCCCGAGCAGGGCGAACGCCTCATACTGGAACGAAAGCACGATCGGACGCCGGCCCCCGCTGGACGCACCGATGCCCGCTTCGGCGATCAGCCCCGTTTTCAACAACCCGTCAACGATCTCTGACACGGTTGAACGCGAGACGTCGAGACGTCGCGCGATCTCGGCGCGAGAGATGTTCTCCTCGTCCCAGATGAGACGAAGAATGGCGGTCGCCAGCGACCGGGGACGGGTGAGGTCGGCGGTCGGAGCGCCGACCTCACAGCGAGCGAGAGTGGACATGAGGTGCCCGGAGCGCAGGGGTAGCCCCTGAACGCCAGTGGCTACCGGTGGAACAGCACGTTGTCGATGTAGACCGTCGACAGATCACCCGAGATGATCAGCTGCGCAAGATGCGCCCGGGCCTGCAGGCCGGGGAGGGCCGTGAACGGAATGCTCAGCCGCGTCCGGTTGCCGGTGGCCAAGGACGGCGTGCTGGTGGCCGTCAGGGTGATCTCATGCTCGGTATCGTCGCCACCGCCGAAGGCCCCGTTGGCTCCGAAGTCCACGAGCTTCACCTTGAAGATCTTGCCGCCGCTCGTGGCGTCCGGCGTCCAGATGTCGAAGGAGAAGTGCGTGAAGGTCGTGGCGTTCACTGGGGCGCCCGTGAACACGATACCCGCGAACACGAGATTGCCGTACCGCTTCACATCGTCGTTCGCGATGCGCACATCGGCGACATCTGCATTGTCCCACGACGCGGACCACGTGTCCACGGTGCGGTTGGTGTACGCGTTCGAGAACAGCGAGATCACATCGTTGGCCGCGAACGTGGGGACGGGGGCGGCCGTTGTCGGCACCGTGGGTGCCGGCGGCGCCGCGTTGCCGTAGAAGTACACGTTGTCGAGGTACACCGTGCGCAACGTCCCGGAAATGATCATCTGCGCAATGGCACCACGCGTGGTGAGCCCGGGGAACGACGTGAACGGCAGGTCGAGCGAAATCCAGCTGCCCGTGGTGAAGCTGGCGGTGTTGGCACGGGTCACCGAAAGCTCGTGCTCCACGTCGTCGCCACCACCGAACGCCCCGTTCGCCCCGAAGTCCACCAGCTTGACTTTGAACTCCGCCGGTGCCGCCGTGGCGTCGGGCGTCCACAGGTCGAGGTGCAGTCCCGTCAACGCCGTGGCGTTCACCTTCGAACCGATGAACTCGATGCCCGCAAACACCATGTTGGTGTACCGCTTCACATCGTCGGTTCCCACCTTCACGTCAGCCGGGTCGGCCTGATCCCAATCGGCCGACCAGGTGTCCACGGCGCGGTTGGTGTAGGCGTTGCTGAACAGCGACACCACATTGGCGGCCGCGCGCGTCGGCGTCGGAGCGGGCGTGGTGGGGGCCGTCGGCGCCGGCGGTGCCGGAACCTTGTAGAAGTAGATGTTGTCGAGATACACCGTGGGGCTCGACGCCACGAGAATCAGCTGCGCGAGATGTGCACGCGCCGTAAGCCCCGCAAAGGCCGTCAGCGGAATGTCGAAGCTGTTCCAGGCGTTCGCGACTACGGCGGGGGACGACGTCGGCGTGAGCGCGAGTTCGTGCTCCGAGTCGTCGCCGCCGCCGAAGGCGTTGTTCGCGCCGAAGTCCACCAGCTTGATCTTGAACGACGTCGCATCGTACACGTACACATCCATGTGCAGATGTGTCATGGTCGACGCATTCACCTTCGTGCTGATGAACTCCGCCGCCGAGAAAACCAGGTTGGTGTATTTCTTGGTGGTGTTGCCAGCGATCGTCACGTCAGCCACATCGGCCTGATCGAAGCTCGCCGACCAGGTGTCGACCGGCACGTTCGTGTAGGCATTCGAGAAGAGCGAGATCACATCGGCCGCCGCCCGTGTGGGGGTAGGGGCCGCCGCAGCTGGTGCCGTGGCCGTGCGCAGCGTCACCGTACCCGTCGCGGCTGTACCGCCAAGCGTGGCGGTGATGTTGGCGGTGCCGACGCTCACAGCGGTTACGACCCCGGCGTCGTTCACAGTGGCCACCGACGGGTTGGACGACACGAAGGTGAAGTACGCTGGCGCCGCCGCCATGGTGATCGTGCCGCCGCCGGTGGTGTACGCCACCGTGGTGCCGGCAATGTTCACCGTGTTGCCCACTTCCTGCGTAAGGGTCTGCGTGGGAATGGCAGGTGCGGGCGTGCCCAGATCGGTGAGCTGCTCGAACTTCACGTCGTCAAACCACAGGTCGTAGCCGACGCCGTTTTCAGGTCCTTCGGCAAAAAAGAAAAGCCCCTTCTCGGCGGTCAACTTCGACGACGCCGGAATGGGGAGCACGACCTTTGTCCACGTGGGCGACACATCGATTTCGCGACGCTCCGCCGCGAACCGCGAGGTGCCGGAATTGTCGTTGCCCAGGCCGGCCACATCGAGCTTGGCGGCAATGCTGGCGCGCACCCAGAAGGTAAGGGCGTTGTAGCCACTCAAGCTGCGCCCCACGTTGGCTACGAACGCTCCGCCCGCATAGCCGCCGCTGGCGTTGCCGGGCGCCGGCACCGTCACCTTGAGCGACGCGGCACCGGCGCGCTTCACCGTGGGGTCGACCGCGAGCGCGTCGGTCTTCGAACCGCCAAATGCCTGGAAATCGACGCCCGCAGCAAACCCGTCCTCAAAGACGGCGGCGGTACTGGGGAACGGGGCGGGTTCGAGCACGCTGGTATCGCGCTCGCAGGCAGCAATCAGCGCGAGCGCGGCCACACCGAGAAGGCGCGGCGTGAACGGACGTGAAACCATGGGAACGACACTCCGGAACGGGAACGGAGGCGGACGACAGTCGGGAGGGAGTGACAGTCGAGCGTCGCCGGGAGGGATGTGCGGCGATCTTTGTTTGGAAGCCGAACAAAGAATGGGGGTGGGGTTTCCGGCTGTCAAGAATGGATTTCCTGCCCCCAGCCCACTGCCCCGTTCCCCTCACCACGGCGCCCGCATAAATTCTCGCCTTCGCTCGGCGCGGCCATTCGTGGTCGCGCCGTCTGCTTTTCCCACCGGGGGGCCGCCAGGGCGCGCTCCCGCTTGGGCCGCATATCCATGCATGCACTGTCCGGGGCCGATCGCCCCCACCGCGACTTCCTCAACATCGGCGACTTCTCGCCGGCGGAAACGTTCGCCCTGCTCGAACTCGCCGAGCGCATGCGAACCGGGAAGTACGACGCCAAGCCGCTCGCCGGGAAGGCGCTCGCCATGCTGTTCATGAAGTCGTCCACGCGTACCCGTATGTCGTTCGAGGTGGGCGCCATTCAGCTTGGCGGCAGCGCGCACTTCCTGTCGCCGCGGGACGTGCAGATCGGACGCGGTGAGCCCATTGGTGACACGGCGCGAGTGCTGTCCCGCTACGTGCATGGCATCATGATCCGCACCTTCGCCCATCAGGATGTCGTGGAACTCGCCGACTACGCGACCGTGCCGGTGATCAACGGGCTCACTGATCTGTCGCACCCCTGCCAGATCCTGGCCGATGTGCTCACGGTGCAGCAGCACCTGGGCGACATTCGCGGCAAGCAGGTGGCGTGGATTGGCGACGGCAACAACATGGCCAATTCTTGGATCGAGGCCGCGGCACATCTGGGCTTTGCACTGCGGGTGGCCTGTCCCGAAGGCTACGACCCCGATGCCGACTTCCTCGCCGACGCGGCGGCCAAGGGCGCCGACGTGCAGCTGTTGCGCGACCCGCGCGAAGCGGTACAGGACGCCGACGTCGTGACAACCGATGTCTGGGCCTCGATGGGGCAGGAGGAGGAACAGGCCAAGCGGGCGATTGCGTTTGCGCTGTATCAGGTGGATGCGGAGCTCATGGCCAAGGCCGCGAGTCACGCAATCTTCCTGCATTGCCTGCCGGCGCACCGCGGCGAAGAAGTCACCGCCGAAGTGATCGACGGCCCCCAGAGCGTGGTTTGGGACGAGGCTGAAAATCGCCTCCATATCCAGAAGGCCATTATGGCCGCGCTCATGGGCAACGTTCCACTCTGACCACCTGCTCGCTCATGCCCATCGCCGCCGGACAACTCGCCCCCGACTTCACGCTGCCGACTGACAGCGGTGAAACGCTGACCCTTTCGTCGCTTCGTGGACAGTGGGTGGTGCTGTACGCCTATCCCAAGGACGACACCTCGGGGTGCACCACCGAGGCGTGCGAGTTTCGCGATCTCTTCCCCAAGTTCACCAAGGGCAAGTCGAAGGCCGTCGTGCTCGGCATCAGCCCCGACTCGGTAAAGAGCCACCAGAAGTTCAAGGCCAAGTACGAACTGCCGTTCACGCTGGTGGCCGACGAAGAAAAGGTGGCGCTCCAGGCCTACGACATCTGGAAGGAGAAGTCGATGTACGGCCGCAAGTACATGGGCGTGGAGCGCACCACCTTCGTGATCGACCCGAATGGGCAGATTGCCCATGTGTTCGAGAAGGTCAAGCCGGCTGGCCACGCCGAAGCGGTCATGGCCGTCATCGGCTGACGCACACGCGTCAGCCCGTGGTCCAGTTCACAAAGCTGTCGGCTACTGCTGTGGCCGCGTAGCCGCGCTGCGTCAGCAGACTCACCGCATGCGCGGCCCGCATGCCGCTGGCGCAGTGCACCAGCACCGGCTTGTCGTTGGGCAGATCGTGAATACGAGCCAGCAGTCGCGTGTGCGCGATCTGCTGCGCACCCGTCACGTGGGCCGTCTCGAAGTCCACGCGACCGCGCACATCGAGCACACGCACGCCGCCGGCCACACGCCGACGCTCCATCTCGGCCATGTCAATGGTCGCCTGCGAAACCATGTGGCCGCCGGCGGCCGCGTAGGCTTCGAGATCGGCCGACGTGACGAACCCGCGAATGTCGTCGAGCCCGATGCGCAGCAAGATGCGGACGGCTGCTTCCACCTGCGCCTCGTCGATGACGAGATAGATGGGCGTGCCTTCGTCTACGTACGACCCGGCGATATTGGCAAACTGGAAGCTGAAGTCGGCCAGCAGCGACTTCGGCAGGTGTGACGCCTGATAATGGCTGCGCGAGCGGGTATCGAGCACGGCGACATCGCTGCGCCCCGCCACCTGCGACAGGATCTTGCCGTCGAGATGCGGAATGGTTGGCACCGCACCAATGACCTTCGGACCAACCTTGTTGTCGCGCTTCATGCGCGCGAAGTACATCGGCGGCTCCGGCTGTCCGCTCAGGATGTACTCGATGAACTGCGTCTCGTTGGCCGCCGCGTGAATGGCGGGGTTGTGTCGCAACTCGTAGCCCACCGTGCTCGACGGCACATCGCCCAACGATTTGCCACACGCGCTGCCAGCGCCGTGCGCCGGCCACACCTGCACATACTCGGGGAGGGCACGGAAGCGCGCCAGCGACCGATATAGTGCCTGCGCGCCGGGAATCATGGTGCCACTCACACCTGCCGCTTCTTCGAGCAGGTCGGGGCGTCCCAGGTCTCCCACGAACACAAAGTCGCCCGTGACGATGCCGATGGGGCCGGTCGCGCCGCTGCCATGGTCGATGACTTCATAGGCCATGTGCTCGGGGGTGTGGCCGGGCGTGTGCACCGCCACGAACTCGATGTTGCCTACCTTGAAGCGGTCGTCGTGGTGCAGCAGCTGGTAGTCGTAGTCGCTGTCGAGCAGCCACTCGTAGCGCCACTCCGGCCCACCCTCGTCACTCGCGTATACCTTGATTCCCCGCTCCGCGAACTCGCGCAGCCCGGAGAGATAATCGGCATGGATATGGGTGTCGGCGGCGGCGACGATGCGCAGCTTGTGCTGCTCGGCCAGCGCGAAATAGCGGTCGATATCCCGTTCGGGATCGATGACGATCGCGTCGCCCGAACGCGGACAGCCGATGAAATAGGCGTATTGGGCCAGCGCCGGATCGAATACCTGACGCACGAGCATGGTCAATTCCTCGGATTGGGGAAGTCCGGCGGAGTCGCCGTCGCAGCGCTCCGTTGCTAGAGATAAATGTATGCGTAATCGCGCATATGTAAAGCGAGGACGGGAATTCGCATCGGGCGGTGCGTTGGCATGCCAATCCGGCTGGCACACCCCTGCCAGAACCGCCATACTACATATGCGGGGTGTGTCGCCCCGCCGGTACTCTTACCTGGCCTATGACCGATACCACGACCGGCGCGCTCAAGCGGACGCCGTTGCACGATGTTCACGTCGCCCTCGGCGCGAAAATCGTTCCCTTTGCCGGCTACGAGATGCCGGTCCAGTATCCCACTGGCATTACCGTCGAGCACAAGGCCGTTCGTGACGCGTGTGGCATGTTCGATGTGTCGCACATGGGCGAAGTCATCGTGCGTGGCCCCGACGCCATCCGCTTCGTGAACAGCGTCACGAGCAACGACGTGGCCGCGCTGGCCGTGGGGCAGGTGCAATACAGCACGCTGCTGCGCGCCGACGGCACGATCGTCGACGATCTGCTGGTCTATCGCTTTGCCGATCATCTCATGCTGGTCATCAACGCCAGCAACCGCGACAAGGACTTGGCGCACCTCGAGGCCCATCTTGGTGGCTTCGATTGCACGATGACCGACGTGTCCGACGTTACGGCGCTATTGGCCATTCAGGGGCCACAGGCGCCCGGCATTGTAGCCTCGCTGTCCAACGTGCCCCTCGATGGCATCAAGTACTACTGGTTCACCGAGGGGGAGATCGCGGGGGTGCCGTGCATCATTTCGCGCACGGGCTACACCGGCGAGCTGGGCTTCGAGTTGTATTTCGACCACACGCGCGCCGTCGAGGTGTGGAACGCCGTCATGGCGGCGGGCACCGTGACGCCGGCGGGGCTGGGTTGCCGCGACTCGCTGCGGCTCGAGGCCGGCATGTGTCTGTACGGCAACGAACTGGGCGACGACACGACGCCGCTCGAGGCCGGGCTGAACTGGCTCGTGAAGCTGGGCAAGACCGAGCCCTTCCTCGGCAAGGATGTGCTCGTGCGTCAGCATCAGGATGGCACTGATCGCAAGCTGGTGGGCTTCACGTTCGACGAACGCGCCATTCCGCGGCACGGCTACAGCGTGGTATACGGTGGGGTCGCTGTCGGGGACGTGTGCAGTGGCACCATGAGCCCCACGCTCGGTATCCCCATCGGAACCTGCTATCTGCCGTCGGCGGCGGCGGTGGAAGGCACGACTTTCGCCGTGGAAATTCGCGGTAAGCACATTCCGGCCCGCGTCGTGAAACTTCCCTTCTACAAGCGGCCGGGGAAGGCGTGACCACACGCGCTCGCCCCGCGGGGCGGCGCGCTGGCGCGGAGGATGGCGCGAGCGGCGTCGTCGCCATCCTCATGACCGATGTCGAGCCGGCGGTTCGACTCAACGCGGCCCTTGAAGCGCTCGAGATTCCCACCATCACCATCTCGCCCATGGATGATGTGCGCGGCGATCTGCGTCGCGTGCGCCCCACGGTGCTGGTGCTCACGGGGGCGTTGCTCGATCACGGCAACGTCGCGCTTGTGCGGCAGTTGCTGTGGGACAACGTGGCGGTCATCGGTTTCACGGATGTGGCCGACCCCGGCATGCTCGATCGGCTGCACGAGGTGGGCTATACCGAAACGTGGCCCAAGCCTGTCGTCCTCGACGACGTGGTCGACAGCATTCGTCGCCGTCTCGAACGGCGCCGTCTCGCTGCCGACACCGGACTGGTGGGCGAGTCGGCAGCCATCCGCGAAGTGCTGGTGAAGATCGAGCAGATCGCGCCGGTGTCGAGCACCGTGCTCATTGAAGGCGAGAGCGGGACTGGCAAGGAACTCGTGGCGCGTGCCGTGCATCGGCTCAGTCCGCGACGCGGCAAGCCCTTCATCGCGGTGAATGTGGGCGCACTCCCCGAAACGTTGCTCGAGAGCGAGCTGTTCGGTCACGAGAAGGGCTCGTTCACCGGTGCCGCCGAGCGGCGTCTTGGGCGTTTTGAATTGGCCGACACGGGCACGCTCTTTCTTGACGAAATCGGTGAGATTCCCACGTCGACGCAGGTGAAGTTGCTGCGCGTGCTCGAGGAGCGTGAGGTGACGCGCGTGGGCGGCACACAGACTATTCCGGTCGATGTGCGTGTCGTGGCGGCGACGAATCGGCCGCTGCGTGAGCATGTCGAGGACGGCGCCTTTCGTGCCGATCTTTTCTATCGACTGAATGTGCTCAGCGTGTACCTCCCGCCACTGCGGGAACGGCGCGAGGACATTCCGCTGCTGGTGCGGAAGTTCGTCACGGAGTTCGCCACTCTGCACGATCGGGACTTTCACGGCATTTCGGCGGAAGCACTCGAGTTGCTGGTGGCTTATCCGTGGCCAGGCAATGTGCGAGAGCTGCGCAATCTCGTGGAGAGCATGGTCGTGCTCGCGCACGGTCGGGAAATCGGTGCCGACGATATTCCGCGCCCCATGCGTGAAGGCGGCGGCCGACGTCTGTTGCCGGTGCCCGTGGGGCCAATGGTGCAGGGGAGCGAGCGGGCGCAGGGGCGCGAGCTCGAGTTCATCGTGCGATCGCTGGTGGAGCTGAAGCTGCAGGTGGAGGAGCTGCGTCGTCGTATGGATGTGGAGCAGCGTCCGACCCCCGCTGCCGGCTGGATGGGCGAGGTGCGCGCGCCGTCGGTGCCGGTGACCGGACTCACCGAGATCGTACCTCCCGCAGGGTATGGCCTAGTGCGTGGCATCGAGCCGCGTGACGATACCCCACCGGCGACTGTCATTGCGCTTGGTCCCGGGATGACAATGGCGGAAATCGAGCGGGTGGCCATTCAGGCTGCGCTGCGAGATTCCGGTGGAAACCGTAGAAAGGCCGCAGAAATCCTGGGGATCGGCGAGCGAACCCTGTACCGCAAGCTCCGGGAATACGATGGGGATATGGCCGGTGCCGAGGAGCTGTCCGTAGACGAAGCTTGAGGTGTGACGCCTTACCTTCATGCGGGACAAGACGTTGGGAGATTTTCAGCCTTGCCGGAAAGCGATCCCGACCACATATTGGCCCAAGTTGACAGCCGGATCCCTTCCACCGGTCTGCCCTCGCACCGGAGCCTGATCTGTCCATTCCCGTCAATATCGGCATGACGTCCCCGTCTGCTGCCCCCGGCAGCATCGCTGGCAGCGTCTTGCCCCTGCGTCGCGCCGAAGAGCTGATCGCCACGCTTCCGGGCGTCATTTCAGTACGGATCATCCCCGGCGATTCGGGCGCGATCGATGAGATTCACGTACTGACGACGGATCTGGTCCTTCCCAAGAACACGGTTCGCAACATCGAGAGTGCGCTGATGGCGCAGCTTGGGTTGCGGGTGAATCACCGGAAGGTGTCAATCGCCACCACGCTCGACGCGCCCAGGGCGGTCGACGCGACACCGGCGCCCGTGGCGACCCCGGGTGCGCTAAGCGCCATTCCGGGCGGCGCGGCGGCGGGGTCCCCCCCGCCAGCGGCGGCTCCGGCTTCACCGGCCCCGTCGGCCTCGGCCTACGGCTCAGCCCCATTCTCTTCGACGCCGGTACCGCCGGTAACGCAGGTCACCCCATCGGCCTCGTTGGCGGGGGCCATGGAGCCCCCGGCCAGTGCCCTTGGGCGTGCTCGGTCGTCTTTGACTTCGGCGACCCTGCCGGACATCGCGGCTGGTCGTCGGCTGCTGATTTTCGAAGACGTCGAGGTGCGGCGGTCCCGTTCGCGCGGGGTGTTGTGCCGAGTCACGCTGTCGCGCGACGGTCAGGAGTATTTCGGGGAAGCGGAAGGGCAGGAAACGGAGCGATCGCGCATTGAGTTGGCGGCGCGGGCGACGTTGCAGGCGATCAGTTCGGCCATGAAGGCCACGACGGGCGGCGAGCGCAGCCTGTCGCTGGAAGGTGCCAAGCTGCTCGACGCATTCGATCGGGAGTTCGTATTCGTGAGCGTGTCGGCGCGCGTGGGTCGCGAGCCGGTGTGTTTGACGGGCAGCTGTGAAGTACGGGAGAGCGCGGAGACGAGTGCGGTACTGTCGGTGCTCGACGCGACCAACCGGTGGGTGCATCTCGATCGTTGAGTCGCGTGAACGCGCGACTTGCAGTCTGAACCACACATTCGTCCACCTTACGACGAAACCCCAAACGTCCCCGTCAGCCGTCTAGAGCGGAGCTGAGCGGGCAGGCCAGTAGTAGGAGCGGAGCCAACCTTGATCGAGCACGTGGAGTCCCGAGCGGGACACGCGTGACTGACTTATAGGGAGGTGACGTCCGATGGAATTCATGGCCCAGCTCGTGAATGCACTTTGGTCGATGGTGAGCGCTGACCTGAAGCTTTGGGGCTGACCTAAAGCAGATGGTTGGCGGGGCGTTCCCTTCTGACATGTCCATGAAAACAAGCGTCGTCGCATATGTATTTGCGATCGTGGCTGCTGCGGCAGGCGCGCTTGTTGGGCTATATGTCATAGACCCTTCCGTAAACTTCTCCCTTCTGGGGGGAGCCGGCTGGCTGACAGCTGTTTCCATTCTGGGGACAATTCTCAGCTATCGAGTGCAGGGCAGCACATTTGGAGCCGTTTCTTTTATACCGTTCTTAACGGCTTTTGTGCTGTACCCATCATGGGCGACGGTCGCCATGGTCGGAACTGGCGGTCTGCTCGCCGAAATGGTGAAGCCGAAAATCGCTCTCAAGCGTGCATTTAACGTCGGTCAGATCGTCCTTGCGGGATGTGCATCGATAGCTACCTACAATTTGCTTGGTGGAAGGTCACTGCAAGTCGATCCCGCCTTTCAGGCGGTGCCGCACATTTTTGCAGTTGTCGTCTTCCTGCTTGTCAATACCCTGGCGGTTGCTGCGGTCGTAGGACTCGCCGAAGGAAAAAGCATTATTCGGCTCTGGTATGAAGGGAATATCGCGGGCGTCGTCTACGATGTCGTGGCGATATTCGTGGTGTATGGCTTTGCTCGTGCTTATGTAGACTGGGGTGGCTGGGGAGTGCTCGTCTTGTGTGCACTCATTATCGGACTCCGGCTCACTTACCAGTCGAAGCACCAACTCGAAACAACGAACAAGGAACTGCTCGAACTCTTCGTTCAAACCGTCGAGTTCCGCGACCCGTACACATCAGGCCATTCTCAGCGTGTCCGGCGCTTCTCTCGAATTATTGCAGAAGTAATCGGACTGCCAGCAAAGGAGATCGAGCGTATCTCAAAGGCCGCTCTTTTGCACGATGTAGGGAAGATCCACGAGATCTTCGCACCTATTTTGATGAAACCCGGACGGCTTACGCCGGAGGAGCGGGCAATCATGGAGCTCCATCCGATAAAGAGCGCTGAGCTGGTTGCAAAGATTTCCGAACTTCAGGACATTATTCCTGCTGTCCGGCACCATCACGAGAATTGGGATGGAACTGGATATCCCGATCGGCTAAAGGGTAGAGAAATCCCGCTCGGTTCTCGCATCATCATGTTTGCAGACACGATTGATGCGATGACGACGGACCGCCCGTATCGGAAAGCATTGGGCGAGGCTGAAGTCCGATCCGAACTCGTGAAATTTCGCGGTATCCAGTTCGATCCGGACATCTGCGATGCACTTCTGAGTTCGCCAGACTTCAATCGGCTTTTCGATCAGTCTGACACCGGCAAGGTTCTTTCCATCACTCAGATCATGGAGTCGATCAGGAAGAAGGTGAGGACCCCCGCCGTAGCCTAGGCTAACCGGCACCAACCTTCTTCGAAATGGCCTGCAAAGCGCGCGATAGGGGCCCCTTCTCTCTTCGCGCGTTTTTCGTGTACGAGATTATCAACTCACGTGCCTCTGACGCGTATCCGGCCCGATGTAGCGCCGAAGAAAGGACCGCGGTGAAGTAGTCGCTTGTTCCGAATGCTGCCGTGAGCCGATGCTTCTCGCGTGCGACGCCAAGTAAAGCTTCTGTCGGCACCCATTTGGGGCTGAGGAGTTCGCAGCCGAGTTCGAGGGCCAAGAGGTAGGCTGCCGCTTTGACTGGCGGAAGCTTAGGCTGGTTCGCCCTCACCTCGCTAAGCAACCGAAGGGCTAGTGATCGATTTCGCTCTTCGATCGCACATCGACAAAAATGCGCTGTCACGAAGCTCGACGAGATTGGGTCTTCGTCGTCAGTCAGAATCTTGCTCAGCTTCAAATTCCACCGGGCAACCGATTCGTAGTTGCCAAGCTCCAATTCGATTTGCGCGATCTGCCAGGCAGAAAATAGTCCAAGTCGTGGCGAACGGAGCTCCTCAGCCATGCTAAAGTGCTTCTTGAAGGCGTGGATAGACGCGTCCATCTCGCCACATAGCCTCAGGGCAAATGCGGCACGACCGATGTCGCCGGCGACTAAGGTCGACGCGGGCTTCTTTTCGCACCTGCGGAGGACTTCTTTGGCAGCGCTCTGCGCAGTTCTAAGGTCTCCAAAGATCGCATGAAAGAGGATTGAGAGGCGTAGCGACGCGTCTACGATTCCGCCCGATGTCAGTACGGCATGAATTGAGTCGAAGCCGACTTGTGCTGTCGTCAGATCGCAGGTGTTTGCCGTAATTGTCAGCAGCGTTTCTGCGGCTCGGGCACGAGTCGGAACGGGCAAATCCTCGTGGATTACGACCCGCGTGAGAAAGTGCGCGAGATTATTCCGATCGATTACCGGGTCGGCGCGATGCGCTGAGTCGACGATCGCAATCAGCTCCTCTACTTCTGGTACACTGATGGCCTCGATTTCCTTCGGTATGCGGAGTGCGCCGAGGAAATTCCGTACTGCGCGCCGATATGATCCCGACTGAGTATCCAAACGCGACTGAAGAATCTCAAACTTGCGTTCGCTACGAATCTCAGGATGTGTTACCGATAGCGTCTGGATTGCACCCGAGACCCCAATCGGCCTGCCGCCCTCGATAAGCGCCTCATCGTATGTCGTAATCACTCGATAGAGCACGTCGGGCCTACCACTTTGCTCGGTGTGCAGGAGTGATTCGTGCAGAATGACTAAGTCAGCCGTCCGAAGGTACTCAGCCTCCAGTGTATCGCCAATCGATGCGCGTAGCGCGGCTTGCGCCAACGGCGACATCCGCCGGATTGACACGTGCCGCACCAGGTCGTGCGTTATCACTAATGACGCATGGCTCGTCGACAGGCAGCCGGAAAACTCCAGCATCTCCAACGCATGAATCAACTCGTGCACCGGCAACTCCAGCACGAGCTTGATGCGCTCCAACGATGCGAACTGGCCCAGCAGGCTGATGGCCTGCAGTGCCTGCTGCGAGTGCGAGTCCAAACGGTCGATACGCTGGTCGATCAACGCTGTCAGGCTCGGAGGCACACCGTTCGCACAGCCCGTCGCCGCCCAATGCTCCAGCAACGCCCGCAACATCAACGGATTGCCTTCGCACCCACCAATGATCCACCGCTCGGCCTCCTCGGTAACACCCACACCGAAGTCGTCGGCGGCACCCCGCACCAATTCCGCCAACGCCTCGGCAGGCAGCGGCGCCAGACGGTGATACGTGAGGGGCGTCGGTACTCGTGCGGGACGCTGCTCGCGAATGGTCGCGAAGCGCGACGTGAGCACGATGAACACGCGCATCTCGTTCACCCGCTGCATTACATCGGACAGCACCTCCCAACTCGCATCGTCCAACCAATGCACATCCTCGGCGAGCACGAAGATCGGACGCTCGTCGGAGACCGCCGCGAACAGATCCACCACGGCGTGCCGTACAGACTGCGCGCGCATGGTCCGCAGCGCCAACTCGATACGCTCCGTCGCCGAGAGTTCGGGCACGTGTTCGTTCGACGATGACTGCTCCTCGTCTGCCTCTGCCTTGCCAATGTCAGGACCCAGCAGCTTGCGCAGAATGGTGAGACTCTCGGGAGCACAGCCGATTGCCCCCGGGGCACTGAGCAACTCCGGCAACGCTTCGATGAGCGCGCCGAGTGGGCGCGTACTGATGCTCTCCCGGCACTCCATCACCACGTCGCGATAGCCCTCGAGCTGGGCCACCTTCAGCACCTCGGCCATCAACCGCGATTTGCCCAGCCCCGGCGGGCCGTGCATCAGCACAGCGCTGCCATCGTGCCATCGCGCGCGCCGCAACGACATGGTGAGATCACTCAGCTCCTGCTCACGGCCCAGCATGTATTTGTCGGTCACCAGCGCAACCGACCGCCGGCGTGTCGGCGTCTCGGCGAATCGCCGACGGAGCAAGGTGGCGGGCAGACGGATATCGCCAGCGCCAGTGCCCAACTCAAGCAGATAGCGGTCGAGAATGGCAACCGCTTCGGCCTTCGAGCCGAGCAGTGCGGCGCACTCGGCGAGTGCCAGGGTTCCGTCTTCGTTGAGCGGATCGAGTTGCAGCAGCCATGCGGCCACCATTTGCGTGCCTTTCCAATCGGCTCGCTCACGCCGGAGGCGCAACACCTCGACCAGCACACGACGCACCACGCCGTGCAGCTCTTCGCGTGTCTGCTCTGCCCACTGACGTAACGCCGGCGTGGGCAGCGCAATGCCGGGCAAGAAGGGGCCATACGGTTCACTGCCGCGCGTGATGTCCCGATCGAACGACTCGACCGTGGGCGACAAAGCGAAGTTGCGCTCGACTTGCGACGGCTCGAGATACACGACATCGCCACGCAACGCCGTCTGCACACCCAGATTGCGCAGCTTGTACAAGGCCTGCCGGAGATTGCCACGCTGCCGCGTGTCATCCTGGTCCGGCCAGAACTCCCGCAATAGCACCTCACGACGCACCGCCATGCCCGGCGCGTACGCCATGCGGATTACCAACAGAAACAGCAGCGCGTTGTGCATACCAAGCGACTGCGCGCCCAGCTGCACACGGGCGGCGCCAAATGTTTGGAGCACGATGGGCACCGCGGCCGTGGCCTCAGCGGCGGGCAACTCCGACTCAACGCTGGACTCGGCGGAGTCGGCGAGATGCAATAGCAGCGGATTCACGGTGAAAGGCATGAATCGATCGAGGAGGACGGAGGGGACGGCCGGTACGAGTCGCGCTACAACATTTCAATGCGGTGTCATCGCATCGTCATCTGCAATACGAGCCGACGACGATCGGGCCGTCGCATCACTGCCGAGATAGCCGGCGACTCGGGCCTCGGTATAACACAGGCAGACGGGCGATGCTCACGTGGAGCACCGCCCGTGTGACGCCGGTGGCGTCATTCCCGTTGCCAGAAGAAAGTAGAGTCAGGGAAGTTCGATCAATGACTCGGTCGCGATGCCATCGGCTTCGGCCTGGAAGTTGACCACCAGACGGTGGCGCAACACTGACTTCGCGACGCTCTTTACGTCGGCGATATCCGGCATGGCGCGGCCGTCCATGGCCGCGCGGGCCTTCGCGCCGAGAACGAGATATTGCGACGCACGCGGCCCCGCGCCCCAGCTGACGTACTTCTTTACACGGGCCGTGGCTTCAGGCGCGTCTGGGCGCGTGCTGCGCACCAAGGCAACGGCGTACGTCACGAGACTGGGCGGGGCAGGGAGACGGCGCACAAGTCGCTGCAGGCGCAGCAGCTCTTCACCACCAAGCACTGGAGTGATGGTGCCCTGCGTGTCGCCCGTGGTGGAGCGCACGATCTGTTCTTCTTCTTCTCGCGTGGGATAGCCGATGTTCAACTCGAACATGAAACGATCGAGCTGCGCTTCCGGCAGCGGATAGGTGCCTTCCTGCTCGACCGGATTCTGCGTGGCGAGCACGAAGAACGGGCGCGGCAGATCGTAGGTGCGGCCCGCCACCGTCACCGTGCGTTCCTGCATGGCCTGAAGCAACGCGGCCTGCGTCTTCGGTGGGGCTCGATTGATTTCGTCGGCAAGCACCATGTTGCCGAACACTGGACCGGGCGCAAAGCGGAACGCGCGCTTGCCAGTGCCCGGCTCCTCCTCCATGAGCTCGGTGCCAGTGATATCGCTCGGCATGAGATCGGGCGTGAACTGCACACGCGAGAAGGTCAGATCGAGCGCCTGCGCCACGGTCTGCACAAGGAGCGTCTTGGCGAGGCCGGGCACACCGACGAGTACCGCATGGCCGCCCGCCAGCAATGCGGTGACCAAGTCATCGACCACGTGCGACTGGCCGACAATGCGCTGCGCGATTTGCGACGTGAGCTGCTGTCGCGCCTGAGCGAGGCGATCGAGCAGGGCGAGGTCGTTGGCATCCGGCGATGCGGTCTCGGTAGGCGAGGTCACGTGCAAGGGTTGGAGTTCGCAGCGAATAGTGCCTGTCGCAAAACACTAACGGACGCCAAGGGGCGTCCGTTGCGACCTACAGGGAAATTAGCGCGCGCCGCGCGCCTTCGTGCACACGCTGTTCACCGCAGGGCGAAATCAACCTGCTGCTGCACGGGGTAGTTGTCGCTTCGGAGCTGCGCGACCAGCGTGTACCGCCCCGGCGACGGAGCTTGCCAACGCTCGTCGTAGACGGTACGGTCGTGCGCGTCGAGCAAGCGGTTCTGAATGCTCTGGGTGAAGAGGCGGCCGGCGCTCCAGCGCCACACTTCGCGTCCGGTGCTGTCGAGTACCGCGAAGTCGTGCGTGCGACCGTCGGGGAACATGAGCTCCACGCGCTTGGGCGAATCGTTCGCCACTTCGATGGCAAAGCGCACCGTGCCGTTGGCCGTATCGACCATGACATGGGACGTTACGCCCTTGTCGGCCCCCGCCTTCGGCCGCGCGTTCGCGACCGGGCTCGGCGTGCGCGGACCGCACGCATAGACGAGACCGGCTGCTGCCAGCAGTGGAACGGTGATGCGCCAGAGCATCAGTAAACGGGGCGAAATGTCGGGGGAGCGATGCCACAGTTCCAATCCGCAGATCCTGCAAGCGTTTGGACGATTCAGCATCACATTTCGGTACTTGGCCACGTTATTAACGACCCGGCAGACTGTCAAGAGCGAATTGACAGTCCGACGACCAGCTAAGTGACGGTAGTTCTTGACCTTCGCCGAGTTCGGACCGCAACGGTTTTTGTTCGGTTTCGGTCAAAAAGTTCGCTTGCGAAAAATTTCACAAGCGTCTAGGTTCCGCCCTCGAATGGAGGAATTCCCGGAAACGCCCGCGCGTGATTCCAAGCCAGCCTCGGACGACGTTTCGCCGTGGGCCCTGGCTGGACTGGGAACGCAGTTTTTCGCGTCCATTCTGCTCTTCGTCTGGATTGGCAACTGGCTCGACCGCCGATTCGACGTGGCGCCGCTGTTTCTCTTGAGCGGCGTGTTCCTGGGCGGTGGAGGCAGTTTTTTCTTGAGCTACCGGCAACTCACGAAGCCGCGTGGTTCGCACTCACGCAACAACGACTCGACACCGAATTCATGACGGGGAACGCCATGCCGACGGAGTCGAGTGCGGTACCGATGGGGATGGGGCGGGCTGTGCTCGGGTTCACCGCAGCGCAGGGCACAATCATCGTGCTGGCGATGTTGGTGATGCAGCGGTTCGTATGGACCGATGTCGCGAGCGCTGACGCCGTACGGGCCAGTGCCTGGCTCGCGTTCATCGTGCAGTCGTTCACGTTCGTCGTCGCGCGGTTGGTCGCGCGGCAGCAGGTGATAGCCGGGTGGGGGCTGGGCGTGATTCTGCGCTTTGCCTCCGTCGCCTTCTGGGCGTTCCTCGGCATCAAGGCGTTGGGGCTCGTGTCTGGCCCCGCGCTCATTTCGCTGGTCGTGTTCTACTTCGTCTCGACGCTCGTCGAGCCGCTCTTCCTGAACTGATACTCCCGGATGCAGCAGATGCTCCGTTCGTTGTCACGATTCTTCCGTGTCGCCGCGCTTGTCGCGGCGACCGTTGCCGTTGCGCCACTCACCGCCGGTGCGCAGGAGCACGAGGCGGGCGCCGCCGAGCAGACGGCCGCGCCGGCGTCGGAAAAGCCGGTAGACTTCATCACGCCGCACATCACTGACGGTTCGCACCTCGAAGTGCCAGCGCTCAATTCGCACTTCGCGAAGGAAGTCCCGCTGCCGCATTTCGCACCGGTGAACATTGGTGGCGTCGAGATCGACCTGTCGCCAACCAAGCACGTGGTGTTCATGCTGTTGGCGGCGATCATCGTGTCGATCGTGCTCATTTCGGCAGGCAACGCCTCGAAGAAGCAGCACGCCACGCTTGGCCGCTCGAAGGGGTTCGCCGGCGCCATCGAGGCCATGGCGCTGTATCTGCGCAATGAAGTCGTGCTGCCCAACGTGGGGCACCATGGCGAGGGCTTCGTGCCCTTCGCGCTCACGCTGTTCTTCTTCATTCTCGTCTGCAACCTGCTCGGCATGCTGCCGTGGGGCGCCACCGCCACCGGCAACATCGCGGTTACGGCGACGCTCGCCATCATCACGGCCATCGTCGTGGAAATCTCCGGTATTCGCGCCAACGGGCTCGGCTACCTCAACACCATTTTCTACTGGAACAAGGAACTCCCGCTGCCCATGCGCATCGTGATGTTCTTCGTCATGTCGCCGGTTGAAATGGTGGGCAAGATCTCGAAGCCGTTCGCGCTGACCATCCGTCTGTTCGCCAACATGACAGCCGGTCACATCGTGTTGCTGGCGCTCATCGGCCTCATCTTCGCGTTCAAGAACTGGCTCATCACGCCGGTGCCGGTGCTCATGGCTACCGCCATCAGCATGCTCGAACTGTTCGTCGCGTTCCTGCAGGCGTTCATCTTCACGCTGTTGGCGTCGGTGTTCATCGGGCAGATCCGCGAGTCGCACCACTAAGCGTTTTCTTCTACGATCCACCAGCCCCACTCCCGGGCCCCGGATCGTGTAGCCGGTCGAGCGACCGGCGAAACCCGTTGAGCTTCGGCTCGCCGACGGGACATGCGGACCAGAGCGTCCGTCGGGAGCGCGGTAACCACACGACTTTCTACTTGGAGTTATACGATGGAAATCATGGGTCTCCTCCAGGCCGCTGCGCCGGTCGTTCAGGATCCGAAGGGTCTCGCGATGATCGGTGCCGGCCTCGCGGCCGGTGGCGCGGTGATCGGTGCCGGCATGGGCATCGGCCGCATCGGCGGTTCGGCGGTTGAAGGTATGGCGCGTCAGCCGGAAGCCGCTGGCAAGATCCAGACGGCCGCCCTCATCCTGGCCGCCCTCATCGAAGGCGCCGCGCTGTTCGGCGTCGTGATCGGCTTCCAGATCCAGGGCAAGATCACGTTCTGATGTGTTCGCGCGCGGGGCGTCCACTCGGACGTCCCGCCGCACTCTCTCTCTTCGTGGACTCCTCCATGTTCGCTCTTTCCGCTCGCCGCGCTGGCGTGCTTGCTGCCGCTCTGATGTTCACCGCTTCGCCGGCATTCGCCTCCGAAGGCGGTTCCACCGACCTGCTCTCGCCCAACCCGGGCGTGATGGTGTGGACGCTGGTCATCTTCGTCTTGTTGCTGTTCGTGCTGTCGAAGTTCGCCTTCAAGCCGCTCTTCGCCGCCGTCGAGGCGCGTGAGCAGGCGCTGGCCGACGCCATTGAAGGCGCCAAGCGTGACCGCGCTGAAACCGAAGCCGCGTTGGCGCAGCAGCGCGCGCAGCTCGAGGCCGCACGCAACGAGGCGCAGCAGATCATCGCTGACAGCCGCGCCATGGCGGAAAAGATGCGCAGCGATCTGCTCGCGCAGACCAAGCAGCAGCAGGAGGAGATGATCGAGCAGGCCCGCCGCGCTATCGAAGGCGAGAAGGCCGCAGCCATCGCTGATCTCCGCAAGGAAGCGGTTGATCTCGCCATCGCTGGTGCCTCGCGCGTCATCGAGCAGAATCTCGATTCGGCCACCAACCGCAAGATCGTCGAGAGCTTCCTCGAGTCGCTCGAAAACCCGGCGGCCCGCTAATGGCCGCCGGCGTGCAGGGCGAATCGATCGCCCGTAACTACGCCGAGGCGCTGCTCACGCTCGCCCGCAAGGCCGAAGATCCGGCCGGGTGGGGCGTCATGCTGCGGCAGGTGGCTAGCGCCATTCTGACCGATACCACGCTCTCGCGCTTCCTCGAGTCGCCGCGTATCTCCGCGGCGGCCAAGTCCGAGGTGCTGAGCAAGGCACTCGGCGATCGTGTGCCGCGCCTCTTCCTCCGCTTCCTGCAGCAGCTGGTCAAGAATCGTCGCCAGATGCTCATCCCGGTCATCGCCGACGAATACGACACGCTGCTCGACGCCTCCGAGGGCATCGTGCACGCCAAAGTCACGCTCGCGCGGGCTGCCGGCGACGACGAAACGTCGATGATTGCCGAGCGGCTGTCGAAGATCGTGGGCAAGACGGTCGTACCGCACGTGTCCATCGATGCGTCGATCATTGGCGGCGTCGTGGTGCGTATGGGCGACACCGTGATGGACGGCTCGGTGCGTCGCAAGCTCGCGAAGCTGCGCCGTCGCATGGGTACCGGTCACGCCTGAGTTCGCGTTTCACGTGACACCATGAACGGGGAGCGCCTCATCACCAACGAGGCGCTCCCCGCTCTGCTTTCCGGTCACCTTCCGCTCCTACCGGCTCTCCCATGACCGAACCGTTCGCATTTACCGCGCTGGGCCGTGCGGTCTGCCACGCGCTGCCTCAGTCGCGCCGCAAGCTGTTGGCGGTCCACCGCTTCTGCGCGGTACTGGTGGGCGCTACGGTGGGGGCCGGGGCTGCCAACGCACAGCCCCGAGTGCTTCCCAATCAGGGGACCAGCGCGCCGCCCGTCCCGGTCGCGCCGGCCACGACGCCGCGGCAGGCGGGCGACGCGGGCTACTGGCAGCAGCGGGCTGACTATGCCCTGGTCGTGCAACTAAACGAAGCGCGCGGCAGCGCACGCGCCCATGGTACGCTGCGGTACGTCAACGCGAGCCCCGATACGCTGCGCGAACTGTGGCTGCACCAGCACCTGAACGCGTTCCGGCCAGGATCGCGCTGGAGCGCCGACGACTCGGCCAAAGGCAAGGTGCGTTTCCAGCGACTCGAAGACCCGGCGTACGGGTACGAGCGATTCACCCAAACGCCGCGCATCAACGGGAAGCGCGTACGCCCGGAGTATCCCCTGGGTGCCGACAGCACCGTCGTTCGATTGCCGCTGCCACGGCCGCTTCCTCCCGGCGACTCGATTACCGTGGCGCTGGCGTGGGAAGCGCGGCCAAGTACGGTGTTGCGCCGACAGGGACGCAAGGGTCGGCACTACGACTTCGCGCAGTGGTTTCCTAAAGTGGCGGTGTACGACCGGCACGGGTGGAAGCCCAATGCGCTGTTACCGCAGGGCGAACTGTACGGGGAGTTCGGTACGTTCGACGTCACGTTCGTCTTGCCGGCCGATCAGGTCATCGCGGCCACCGGTGTTCCCGTGACTGGCGATCCCGGGTGGGAGCGCGTGCGCCTACCGGGAAGCGCCGCACCCGCACTCAGGCGAGAGGCGTACGGTGTTGTCGGTGCCGCGCCGCAGCCGGTACACGTGCCCAAAGGGTTTCGGGCGGTACGATTCATGGCGCGCGACGTGCACCATTTCGGGTGGAGCGTCTCGCCAGCATTCCGGTACGAAGGGGCGACGACGGTGCGCCCGAGCGCCGTAGCGGGTACATGGGATACCCTCTCGCTGCATGTCCTGCACGAACAGTGGCAACCCGGGCGAACGCTGGCCGATCTGCAGTATGCGATGCGCTGGCTCGAGTCGCTGTACGGTCCGTACGCCTGGCCGCAAATCACCATTGCCGAACGACTCGAAGGCAGCGGAACCGAATTCCCGATGCTGGTGATGAACGGCGAGGAGGACCGCTCGCTCGTGGTACACGAGGCGGGCCACCAGTTCACCTATGGCATTCTCGCCAACAACGAATGGCAGAGTGCATGGATGGACGAAGGGTTCACCAGCTATCAGGAACTGTGGGCCCGAGGTGATGCGCGGGTGCCGCTGGCGCTGGAGCGTGCGCAAAAGGGGTGGTCCAATCCGGATGCCATTCCCGATACCGCAGTTCGGCGACGCCTGCGCACGGTCAATGAGTTTACGGCATCCATCGAAGCCTCCACCGGGTTCGCTCCCGCTCCGCCGCTGGGTTTGCGCTCCGACCTGTTCGCCAACAAGGACGAATACGACGTCGTGGTGTACGATCGGGCCGCCGGGTTCTTCTCGGCCCTGCATGACCTTATGGGGGAGGCAAGGTTCCGTGCGTTCCTGCGCACCTATTACGCGCGGTGGGCACGTCGTCATGTAGACCGCTGGGCCATGCAACAGGCGGCGGAAGATGTGACCGGCGCGCCGCTCGACTGGTTCTTCGGGCAGTGGATCGACAGCAGCGGCACCATCGACTACGTGCTGGACCCGCCGAGTGTGGCCGCCTTTGGTACCAGCGGAGCGTCCGGAGGCGGGGGGTGGGAGGTGTCGGTGCCGTTACAGCGTCGTGGCGTGTATCGTCATCCGATGCCAGTCGGTGTGCGTACGGCGAGTGGCTGGACCGTGTATCGGGCCGATGCGCTTGCTGAAAAACAGACGGTTCGCATTGTAGTGCGCGAGCGACCGCTGGAGGTGCGCCTCGACCCATTCGGTTCCGTTGAGAGTCGTACCGCCGCTGCGTCTTCATACATTCTGCCGTAACCGGGGGCCCCGCCCAGGGGCCTCGTCCCGGACTTTCATCTGCTTTCGCGTTCAGTCGCCGAGGATCTGCCGAATGAGTGGTCGTGTTGATGTACGTCATGTCCCCAAGCCGTGGGGACACGAAACGATCTGGGCCCACACCGATCGGTACGTCGGCAAGATCCTGCATATCACTGCGGGGCAGGCGCTGTCGGTGCAGTACCACGAGCGCAAGGATGAAACGGTGTATCTGCTCAATGGTGAGATGAAATACTGGGTGCAGCTGCCGGGCGACACCGAACTGCGCGATCAGGCGCTGACGGCCGGGCAGTCATTTCGCATCACTCCCGGAACCATCCACTACATGGAAGCGGTCACCGATTGTGACGTGCTCGAGGCCAGCACCCCCGAGCTTGACGATGTCGTGCGCATCAAGGACCGGTACGGGCGAGAAGGCACCAACGCGCCTTGAGTGTGCGTCCCTCGTTGTCCTCGTCAATTGGTACCACGAACCGCGGCGATGCCCTTCCCAGAGGGCATCGCCGTTCTGCATTTTGCGAGATTCCCGCCGCTGCGACGTTCGGTGTCGACTCGACCCGTCCCTCGACTTACTCCCCCCTGGAAGCTGCCAATGAAAGTCATCATCCCGCTCGCCGGAAAGGGCACACGTCTGCGACCGCACACGCACACGGTACCGAAGCCCATGCTGAAGGTGGCTGGTCGCCCGGTGATGAGCTATGTGATGGACGACGTGATGCAGCTCGGGAATGTCGAGCAGGTCGTGTACATCACCGGCCATCTCAAAGAGAAGGTCGAGGCATTCGCGCCGGCCGCGTACAACGTGCCGTCGGTATTCATCGAGCAGGATGTGCAGGACGGAACGGCGGGGGCGGTGGCGCGCGCGAAAGATCTGATTGACGCGCCGGTGCTGATCATCTTCGTGGATACCATCTTCGATGCCGACTTGAGTCTGCTCAAGGACTGCGAAGACGACGGCATCATTTGGACCAAGGAAGTCGAAGACTACCAGCGCTTCGGGGTCGTCGTCACCGACGAGAACGGGCACATGACCCGCATCGTGGAGAAGCCCAAGGAGCCGATCAGCAAGCGCGCGAATATCGGCCTCTACTACATCCGCAACTGGCAACTGCTGCTCGAAGGCATCGCGCACGTCTTGACGACGCCGCCGAACAAGGGTGAGTGGTATCTCACCGACGCCTTCCAGTACATGATCGACAAGGGCGCCAAGATCCGCGTGGTCGACGTAGCCGGCTGGTACGATGCGGGCCAGCTGGAAACGCTCCTGGATACCAATCGCGTGATGCTCGAAAAGGGGCGTGCCCGTCGTCCCGAGACGATCGGCGAGGGCGCTACCCTCATCGATCCGGTGTACATCGAAGAGGGTTGCACCATCGAGCACGCGACCGTCGGTCCGAACGTGTCACTCGGTAAGGGCAGCGTGGTGCGACAGAGCACGGTTCGCGACACCGTGGCGGGAGAGCAGGTGACGATCACGAATGCCTCGCTGCACGACTGCTTCCTGGGTGACCACGTGCGGGTAGAAGGTGTCGCGGGCAGCCTCAACATCGGTGACCACTCCGAAATCCGAGGCGAAGGATGAGCGACGCCCGTTCCCCACTTACTCGCCGCGAGTTGCTCACCGGCGCGGCGGCGGTGGCCGCCGCTGCCGTTACCGCTACACCGGCTCGTTTGCTCGCCAGCACCGACGACTGGCGTGTCGATCTCATGGCTCCGACGTGGGCCGGCAACGGCTCCATGCTTGGCGTGCCGTTCGATAAGCACGCAACGGTGCGGGTGGCCATCGTGGGGACCGGGCTGCGTGGACGCAGTGTCCTTGGCGAACTGCTGGCCATCGAGGGCGTGGAGATCGTGGCGGTGGCCGACATCGTTGCCGACAAGGCGCGGCGTGCGGTCGATATGTGCACCAAGGCTGGCCGCAAGGCGCCCACCGTGTATACCAACGGCGAGCGTGACTTCGAACGGCTCGTGCAGCAGCCGGACATCGACTTCGTATACACGGCCACGCCGTGGCCGTGGCACACGCCCGTCATGTTGGCGGCTCTCAAGGCCGGCAAACACTGTGGTAGTGAAGTGCCCATTGCGCTCACCACCGACGAAGCATGGGAGTTGGTGGAGACCTCGGAGAAGGTGCGGCGCCACTGTCTCATGATGGAGAACTGCTGCTACGGCGAAAGCGAACTCACCGTGTTGCGCATGGTGCGGCAAGGTGTGTTCGGCACGCTGTTGCACGCTGAGGCGGCGTACAATCACGACCTCCGCGACATCCTCTTCGAGAATCGTGACGAAGGGCTGTGGCGCCGCATTCCACATACCACCAACGACACCAACCTGTACCCAACGCACGGGCTTGGTCCGGTGGCGCAGTACCTCGGCATCCATCGCGGTGACCGCTTTGAGTACGTGGTCAGCATGTCGTCGCCGGAGGCCGGGCTCACCGAGTGGCGTGAGCAGCACGAGCCCAAGGACAGCCCCAAGTGGAGTGAGCGCTACAAGGCGGGCGACGTGAACACGTCGCTCATCAAGACCGCGAAGGGGCGCACCATTCTGCTCCAGCACAACGTCACGAGCCCACGGCCGTATTCGCGCCTCAACAACCTGCAAGGGTCGAAAGCGGCCTTCAACGATTATCCGCCGCGCCTGTATATCGACGGACAGGCTGGTGGGCATCGCTGGACGCCGTTCGCGGAATTCCGCGAGAAGTACCAGCATCCCCTGTGGACTGCGGTTGGCGATCTGGCGCGTAAGAACGGCGGGCACGGTGGCATGGACTTCGTTATGGCCTACCGCCTGGTGCAGTGCATGCGTGAAGGGCTCGCCCCCGATTTCGACGTGTACGATGCCGCCGCGTGGAGCGTTCCGTATGCGCTGTGCGAGCAGTCCATTCGCAAGGGCAGCGCGCCGGTGAAGTTCCCCGACTTCACGCGCGGCGCGTGGCGTACCAGCACGGCGCCGCAGGGCCCTGCCATCGCCGCCGGTTGAACCGTCGCGTGTCGTTTTCGCGCCAATCGGGAACCCCGTCGTCATGATTCGGACTGCCGTCATCATGGCTGGCGGGATGGGCACGCGCATGCGCAGTGCCGACGACACGGTGCAGCTCGACGCCTCCCAGGCTGCGGCGGCAGCGTCCGGCGTGAAGGGCATGATTCCCATTCGGCGCCCGTTCCTCGAATATGTGATTTCGGCGCTGGCCGACGCGGGCATCGAAGACGTCGTGCTCGTCATCGGTCCATCGCACGACGCCGTTCGTCGACATTTCACGGAAGACGCGCCACCCGTTCGAACGCGTGTGCGATTTGCCGTGCAGCCGGAGCCCATTGGCACTGCCAACGCGGTGACCTGTGCCGCATCGGTGGTGGGGGACGAGCCGTTCCTCGTACTCAACGCCGACAACTACTACCCGGTAGAGGCCTACGAGCTGTTGGCAGCGGTTGAGACGGCGGGTGTAGTGGCGTTTGATCGCGACGCGCTGATACGCGACGGCAATATCGATGGGGAGCGGGTGCGGTCGTTCGCCGTGCTCGATGTGCGCCCCGATGACTCGTTGGCCGGGATCATCGAGAAGCCGGGCGATGCGCTCGATCTCGCGAGTGAGTCGGCACGGTGGGTGGGGATGAACCTCTGGGCCGTGACCCCCGCTGTGGTCGATGCGTGCCGCCGTGTGCCGCGTTCTTCCCGGGGCGAGTTTGAGTTGCCCGAGGCGATTGGCCTCGCCTTGCGTGAGGGGGTTCCGGTTCGCGTCGTGCGTCTGGCGGCGCCTGTGCTCGATCTCTCGCGCCGACGCGATGTGTCGTCGGTCGTGACGCGCCTTGAGTCAATCGAACCGCACCCCTGAGGTGAACACACTCTTCGTGCAGTCGGGGTTTGATGAGGCGGCTTTCCCGCCGCTCGTGGCCGGCGCCTATCGCTCGCTGCTGCGCGAAGCACATCAGGCGCTCGACGAAGCCGAAGTTCCCGCGCAGGGGCGTCGTGCGTGGATCGTGCCGGGGCGCATCGAAGTGCTGGGCAAGCACGTGGACTACGCGGGCGGCCGCTCGTTGCTGTGCACCGTAGAACGCGGCATCGTCGTGGTGGCGCGCCGACGCGACGATCGCCAGGTCGTGCTGCGGGACGCGCGTCGACGCGAAGCGATCTCCCTGTCGCTCGAATCGAACGCACGCGGGTCGGTCCCGTGGTCCATCTATCCACGCACGGTGCTCAATCGGTTGGTGCGCAATTTCGGCGATGCCATGCACGGCGCCGACTTTGCGCTGGCCAGCAATCTGCCGTCGGCAGCTGGCGTGTCGAGCTCGAGCGCGCTCACGGTGGGACTCACGCTGGCGTTCGCGGCGCTGTGTGATTTGCCGGCGCACCCACTATGGCATCAGGCGCTCCCTGATCGACCGGCGTTGGCGGGCTATGTGGGTGCGCTCGAGAACGGCATGGACTACGGTTTGCTCACCGGCGAAAAGGGTGTGGGCACCATGGGCGGCGCACAGGATCAGACGGCCATTCTCTGCAGTGAGCGCGGCCGTCTCGAAGTCTTTTCATGGGCGCCGGTGCGCTACGAGCAGTCGGTGGCATGGCCATCCACTCACACCTTCGTGGTTGCTGTCAGTGGTGTGGTGGCGGCCAAGACCGGCGCTGCCAAAGAGCGGTACAACCGGGCCGCGCGCACGGCGCACCGACTGGTGGACGCGTGGAATGCAACCGGTGGTACCCAGGTACGCACGTTGCGTGATGCCTTTTTCGCTGCCGCCGGCGACACCCCGCTCGACGAAGTGCCCACCTCGCTCGTGCGCGCCGCGGAGGCGGCAGCGGATAGCGAATTCACCGCCGCGCATTTGGTGGGGCGACTGGGGCAGTTCTTTGACGAAACGTTCGTGATCGTGCCGCGCGCCGCCGACGCTTTGACGCGTGGTGATCTGATCGAGTTCGGTCGGTTGGTGGACAAGTCGCAGGCGGGTGCTGAACGCGCGCTCGAAAATCAGATCGCGGAGACGGTGCATCTGCAGCGCTACGCGCGCGAACTCGGCGCCACCGCCGCGAGTGCCTTCGGAGCCGGCTTCGGCGGTGCCGTGTGGGCCATGATTCCCACCACTGAAGCCGAGCGCTTTGCTTCACGCTGGCGCGAACGTTACCTGCGTGTACACCACAGCGCGTCGCACCGGTCGCAGTTTTTCGTCACGGCACCGAGCCCGCCAGCGTTCGAGTTGATCGGCGACTGACGGACAGGCCGGCGCGAGGCGAACGGAGAACAGGGAACTTCCATGAGCACATCCGAGGCAGCCGAGGCAGCTAAGGCAGCTAAGGCAGCGGAGATGACGATCGAATGACGGGGACGCCTATGTATGGGCAATGCACTCTCCGGAACAGATTCTTCAGGAAGCGATTCACATCGCCATCCAGATTCACCGCGAACTTGGGCCCGGGCTACTCGAATCGGCGTATCAACGCATCGTCGCCGACCAACTTCGAGAGAACGGCCACACCGTTGAGATTGAAAAGTCGATCCCCGTGGTGTACGGGGGACGTGAATACTCGAATTCCTTCCGCGCGGACCTACTGGTCGACGGCATCGTTGTCGTGGAAATCAAGAGTACCGAGCGCCCCGCGAGAATACACAGCAGCCAGGTCCTCACCTACCTGCGTTGTCTCAATCTCAGGCATGGCCTGTTGCTCAATTTTGGTATGGAGCGAGCAATCGACGGAGTGGATCGCATTCTCAACTATCGTGCAGTCGACGACGATCATACCTAGGCTTGATTCCGGGATGCCTCGGGTGCCTCAGGCGCCTCGGATGTAATCTTGGCCGTCCCCAAGCCGGCTACTGGGATGCCTCGGACACCTCGGATGTGCGCTTGGCCGTTGCCAGCCCGCACGCGAGTCTCAGTCAGCCGCGAGCGACAACACCAATCGCACCAGTCGCTCAATGCCGCGGGAGCCGTGCGTGTCGTCGTACCATTCGTCACGCGTGTGCGCGCCGCCGCCGGTGCCACCGGCGCCAATGGCAATGGCCGGTATGCCACGCGACAACGGAATGTTCGCGTCGGTGCTGGCCACCGCCGAGCGTGGTGACACGCCAACGGCTTCCGTGGCCTGCACAGCCATCTGGACCAACGCGTGTTCTGCGGGCAGTACCCCCGCCGGGCGATCGCCAAGCACAACCATCTCGGCACGCAACGTTGGTGGCGTAATCTGGGCCACCAGACGCAGCAGTTCACGTCGCACGTCGTTGATGTGGCGGGCCGAGGTGCCGCGCAGGTCGACATCTACCCACGCCTCCTGGGGAATGGCCGTGAGGCTCTCACCGCCGTGCATGCGGGTCACATGCACGACCGCATCGCGGCGACGTGCATTGCCCAGCCGTGCCGCGCGGGCGATGAACTCACCGAGGGCATGAATGGGGTTCGCCGATTCGGCGTGCGTCCAACTGTGGCCACCGGGGCCGTGCAGTGTCACGCGCAGTCGGTGCGAGCCCGCCGCATGATGCACGATGGACTCGTCGCCAGGGCCGTCGATGGCCACGGCAGCCCATGGGGTCACACCGTTCGCGGCGGCGTCGTCGAACCACGCGCGGGCGCCGCGCAGGTCCCCATCGCCTTCCTCGCCTACGGTGGCCACGAAGTGCACCGGCCGCGCCAAGCGCGTGCGTACCGCAGGCGTGTGCAACACCTCGGCAAGCGTCAGCATGGCCGCCAGACCACGTCCGTTGTCACCAATGCCCGCGCCGTTTATCACGCATCCGTTCTGTGCAACCGTTACCTCGTCGGCGATTGCGCAGGTGCCGTCGTAAACGGTATCCAGATGGGCGAGGCACACCAGTGGTGCAGCATCGCCACTACCAACTGTGGCGCGTACGTTTCCCACACCATCTATCGACGCGTCGGTGTACCCGGCTTGCTGCAGCGCTCCCAGCACACTCCGTGCTCGCTCGTCTTCACAACCGGTAGGCGCGGCGATGCGGGTGATGGCAATTTGCTGCGCGAGTGTTCGTGACTGATACTCCACCATGTGCGCGCGCGCGCCCATCACCCATTCGTCGGCGAGTCGGGCCACATGCTGGAGTCGAGACGTTGAGCGTCGCACCGTTACCCCCACCTCACGAACGTGCCTGGCGCCCGCGCGGCAACGTGCTCGCGCTGGCGGCCGTGAGTCTGCTCACCGATGCGTCGAGCGAAATCATCGCGCCGCTCCTGCCGCTGTTTCTGGTTGGCACGTTGGGCACGTCGGTACGAATGGTGGGAGTTATCGAAGGCGCGGCCGAAGCGGTGGCCGCGCTGCTGAAGGTGGTCAGTGGATGGTGGTCGGATCGGGTATCCCGGCGCAAGCCGCTCATCGTTGGTGGCTACGCCATCGCCTCGCTCGTGCGCCCACTCATCGCGCTCGCGCAAACCGGTACGCAGGTGTTGGCCATCCGACTCCTCGACCGGGTTGGCAAGGGGCTGCGGGGGGCGCCGCGCGACGCGCTGCTGGCCGCGTCAGTACCGGCGGAGCAACGGGGGCGTGCGTTCGGATTTCATCGTGCGGCCGACCACGCCGGCGCGGTGCTGGGCCCGCTCATCGCACTCACTTGCCTGCAGTGGCTGCACATGTCGGTGCGCAACGTCTTCTGGGTGGCCGCCATCCCCGGTGCGCTGGCCGTGTTGGTGGCGGTCATTTTCGTTCGAGAACAGCGTACCGACAGCTCTCGCACCGTGCCGCCACGGGTTGTGGCGCCTCAGCCAGCGGCGGTGACGGAGGCAACCGGCGCCACCCACAGCGGGCCGTTGCCTCGAGCCTTTTGGCACACGTTGGCGCCAATCGTGCTCTTCACGCTTGGCAACTCCACCGATGCCTTCCTGCTGCTTCGCGCGTCGCAGCTGGGTGTGCCCACCGCGCTCATCCCGCTGCTCTGGGTCACGCTGCACCTGGTGAAGAGTGCGTCGAGCACGCCCGGCGGAGCGCTCTCCGATCGAATCGGGCGTCGGCCGCTCATTGTGGCCGGTTGGGTGCTCTACGCGGCCGTCTACGCGGGTTTTGCACTCGCCGAAGCCCAATGGCACGCCTGGCTGCTCTTCGCCGTCTACGGGGCCGTTTTCGGGCTCACCGAGGGGTCGGAGAAGGCGATGGTGGCCGATCTCGTTCCGCCGCCCCAGCGAGGAACGGCGTTCGGCTGGTATCACGGCCTTGTCGGTGTGGCCGCGCTGCCCGCGAGTGTGCTCTTCGGCTACGTGTGGGAGGCCTTCTCCTCGGCAGCCGCATTCGGGATGGGGGCCGCGATCGCTGTCTTGGCTGCGACGTGGATGGCGATGCCCCAACGGCCGAACGTTCATGATCACAGCAGAGGCAGCGAAGGCAGAGAGGCAGCGGAGCCACTCCGGTAATTGTCCGTTGCCTCCGCCCCCTTCGCTGCCTCTGCTGTGATCATGGACGTCACCTGCCGCAATCTCGACGGCCCCGGCTCAGCTCACCGCTTCGCCTTGCTGCCGTTCGCTCCGATCGTGCGTTCGAACAACTCGTAGATGCGACGGTATTCATCCGTCCACGAGTCCGGCCGCACGAAGCCGTGATCCTCTACCGGATACACCGCCAATTCCCACTCGGTTTTGCCGAGCTCGATGAGCTTCTGGGAGAGGCGCACGATGTCCTGGAAGTGCACGTTGGTGTCTACCATGCCGTGCGCCATGAGCAGCGGATCTTCGAGGCCGTCGGCAAAGAAGATGGGCGATGACCGGCGGTACGACAGCGTGTCGTTTTGCGGCAGGTTGAGAATGCCGCCGGTATAGCCGTGGTTGTAATGCGCCCAATCGGTCACGCTGCGCAGCGCCGCACCGGCGCCGAACGACTTGGGCGCCGTGAACAACGCCATGAGCGTCATGAAGCCGCCGTAGCTGCCACCGTACAGCCCCACCCGCTCCGGGCTGATGCCGAACTGCGCGTTGAGGTACTTCGACGCGTCCACGTGGTCCTGCAAATCACGCCCACCCATCCAGCGATAGATCGCGGTACGCCAGTCGCGCCCGTAGCCGGCACTGGCCCGGTAGTCTACGTCGAGCACCACATACCCCTTGCTCGCGAGGAACTGGTTGAACGCGTACTCGCGGCTGTAGCTGCTCCAGAAGTCGTGCACGTTGTGCAGGTACCCGGCACCGTGCACGAAAATCACGGCGGCACCATTGGGTTGCGCACCCATCTCCTGCGGCGTGTAGATGCGCGCCGGCACCTGCACTCCGTCGCTCGCGGGGATGCGCACGATGCGGGGCTTGAGCCACGTGCGGGCGCGGTACGCGTCAGACGTGCTCGTGGTCAGGCGTGCGAGTTCGCCGCGGGCGGTGGAGGCCACATACAGTTCGGGGGGCAGGTTGCTGGCCGAGTACACATCGGCGAAGCGCGCACCATCGGGGCTCATCGCAATGGTGTGTCCACCGTGGTCGCGGGTGAGCTTGGTGCGGGGGCCGCCCGAAGTGGCCATGCGGTACGCGTGTCGCACGAACGGCGACTCTTCACTGGTGTGCAGCAGAAACGCATCGCGTGTCGGCAGCAACTCGGCGCGTTCGACTTCCCAGTTGCCGCTGGTGAGCGGCACCCGATCGCTGCCATCGCGATTGGCGCTGTACAGATGCGCGTAACCACTCGCTTCACTCGCGTACCACACCCGCCCGTTGGGTAGCCAGCCCATGCAACCGCCGCACGGGCCACCCACCCACGCGGTGTCGTTGAGCGCCTCCACCACGCGTGGGCTACCACTGTCACTTACCGTGCTCAGATATCGCCACTTGAAATCGGGGGTGAAGCCGGCCAGCAGTGCGGCGCTGCCGTCATCGGCCCAACCAACCATGCGCACCTGACTGGCGGCACGGGTGCTGTCACCGTTGATGACCCATAGCGGCTGCAGTTTGCCCGTGGCCAACACCAGGCGGTAGGCGCGAAAGCGCACGTTGCTATCGCCCACCTTGGTGCGCGTAGGGATTTCCTCGGTGTAGCCGTTCGCCGTGACGTAGTTGGGCACCTGCGTAATGCGTGGCTGACCCGGCGGATTGCTGGCCGTGAGGAGAATGGCGGTGCGCAACGACGGCGACACACTCAGCGACGCCAACCGCTCTCCACCCGGCAGATAGATCGGCGGCAGTCCTCGTGCCACCGCCGCTTCGCGTTCCGCTCGGCGAACGGAATCGGCGCGCTGTTCTTCGCGAATGACGTCGAAGAGTTCGCGCTGCTGTCGCTCGAGTGCGCCGCGCATGCCCGTGGCGCGAGCCGAGTCGCGCGGGGCTGCGCCCGTGCGGATGTCTGTGAGTTGGGTGAGCGCACCGGTGGCGATGTCGACGGTCCACGCATTACCGTCGCGTGAGAACAGCAGCTTCCGTTCGTCGGCGCTGAAGCGCGGGTCGCCTTCGCCAGCCACCGTTTGGGTGAGCCGACGCAGCGCGCCCGAACGCACCGTCACGAGGTACAGATCACCGCGCGAGGCCACGGCCATGAGCTTGCCGTCGCGGCTACGCGGACCGCTGGCCAGTCGCACCGCGACGCTGTCCATGTGTGCATCGGACACCGCTTCCGGGGTCGAGCCGGCTACGGCGCGCACCCGATACGGCTTCGACGGCGCATTCCACGGCGTACCGGCTGGCGCCCACTGGAAGTAGATCCACTGCCCATCGTGGGTGAACGCCACGTTCTGTGGCTCGCGCCCGAAGTGCTCAGGGCCGCGCATGATGTTGGCGATGGACCAATCGAAGGTGCTCTGCGCCAGCGCCGGGAGGGGCGCGATCGAAAGGCCGGCGATGGCCACCGAAAGGGGCAGTCGCCGGGCAAGCTTGTTTCGCATGGGCTTTGGAAAGGGGGACGAACGCGGGCAGCGCCTACGCCATCAGCAGCAGCGAGAACCCGTGGCCTTATAACGCGCGGTGAGCCGCTCGCGCTCGAAAGTCTTCTGGTCGAGCGGCGTGCACTGGGGGTATCGCTGGCGCATGTGCGCGAGATACGTCTCGTAGTCCGGGACGCCAATCATGCGGCGAATGACGGCCGCCGTGCGCCGCAGGGCGAATAGCCAGCGGCCGAAGCGGGATGCCGGGGTGGGAAACGCCGGGCCCGCATGCGGAGCAGAGCGCATCATGACGTGACGGGAAGGCGGGAGGCCGTGACGGCGGTGTGACGCCGCGTGCCATGACTCGTAAGAGGAAGTGAAGCCCGGGCCATGTTCGGGCAACATCTGCAATTTCGTTGTCTGTCCTCCGAAACGCGAGCACCTCCCCCTCGTGGCCGCCTCCCGCCTCATTGTTCTGACTGGCTTGGCTCTTGCCGGCGCCCTGTGCGCCGGCACTGCGGCCAGCGTGTATACGGCGGCGGTACCTCGTGGTGAAATGCACGCGCTGGCGGGGTTTGGGCGAGGGCGCGCATTTCCGGCGGCCGAAACGTGGAGTGATGGTGCCGAACCGGCAGCGCTCATGTTGCGCCAAAAAGCGGCCAACGTGCACCTCGAGCCGGGCCAGCGGCTGCACATTCCCACTACGGTGGCGGTGGGCGCCTGCCTCCACCCGCGCGAGATGCTCTTCGGCAGTCAGGCCGCACGAAGAGCGACCCTCGATTCTCTGCGCACCGCCTTGGCCGACCTGCCGCAAGCCACCGCCGCTGTTGGTGCGGCGCATGTGCTGCTGGATGCCTTCGATGAAGCGGCGCCCTCGCAGGATGTCTCGCCCATGGGCGCCGTACCGCGCCGCGAGCTGCCAGCCGTGCTGCGGCCCCTCGTGCCCGATCGCCTCGCGCGTCGCGTGGCGCTGTGCCGGACGCTGCTGGCGAACTAGCCGCCGAGTTACCAAAGCCAAGCGGCGCGTGACACCCCCCGCAACGCGCCTCGGAGGAGGGTGTCACGCGCCGCTGAGCGCGTGCTAGCCAGCTGGCGTATTACACGCCTGTCAACTGCGTCCGCACATACGGCGTTTCGCTCGACACGGCGGTCCTGCTGCCGTTCAATACCGCGATCCACTCCTTGATCGACGCGCCCAGAATCACGACCACCGACACCAGGAAGAACGCGGCGACGCCGGCGTCCAGATTGTCGTTGAAGATCATGCGCTGCGCCGCTTCCACGGTCTTGATGTTCGCCGGCAAGGTGCCCGAAGCGATCTGCTGCTTGATGAGTGCCGCGTGCGACAGGAAGCCCAACTTGGGGTCGGCCGAGAAGATCTTCGTGAGCCCCGCCGTCATGGTGACGATCACAAGCCAAGCCATGGGCAGCAGCGTCACGAACGCGTACCTCTGCTTGCCCATTTTCATGATCACCGTGGTGCCCACGCACAACGCTACCGTGGCCAGCAACTGATTCGAGATGCCGAACAACGGCCAGAGCGAGTTGATGCCGCCAAGCGGATCGGTGACGCCCTGGTAGAGGAAGTACCCCCACATGCTCACGAACACCGCGCTGGCAAAGATGCCGGCGGGATACGACGAGACCTTGCCGAGCGGCTTCCAGATGTTGCCCAGCATGTCCTGCAGCATGAAGCGGCCCACGCGCGTGCCGGCATCGAGCGTGGTGAGAATGAAGAGCGCCTCGAACATGATGGCGAAGTGATACCACAAGGCCATCGTGCCTTCGCCGCCCAGCGCTTGCGAGAAGAGGTGGGCCATACCCACCGCAAGGCTCGGCGCACCGCCGGTGCGGGACAACAACGAATTCTCGCCCACGGCCTTGGCGAGGGCTTCCAGTTCCATGGCCGTAATCGGCTTGAACAGCGCCCAGTTGTTGATCGCTTCGGCTGCGCTCACGGCCGTGGTACCGATCACGCCGGCCGGTGAATTGATCGCGAAGTACACGCCCGGGGTGAGCACGCAGGCGGCGATGAGCGCCATGATCGCGACCAGCGACTCGGTGAGCATGGAGCCGTAACCGATGAGGCGCGCGTCAGACTCACGCTTGAGAATCTTCGGCGTCGTGCCACTGGAAATGAGCGCGTGGAAGCCGGAAATCGCGCCGCAGGCGATCGTGACGAATACGAACGGGAAGAGCTTGCCGGAGAACACCGGCCCGGTCCCGTCTATGAACTTCGTTACCGCTGGCATCTCGAGCGGCGGGAGCACCCACAGAATGCCGATGGCGAGCGCAAGCACCACGCCAACTTTCACGAACGCCGACAGGTAGTCTCGCGGCGCCAGCAGCAGCCACACGGGAAGCACCGAGGCCGCGAAGCCGTACATCATCACGGCAATGGAGAGCGTGGTGCCGTCGAGCGTGAAAACCGGCGCCCAGGTGGCCGACTCCGATACCCACTTGCCCGCGTACAGCGAGAGGCCAAGCAGCACCAGTCCCATGGCGGTGGTCTCGAGCACGGCGCCGGGGCGCACATAGCGCATGTAGAGCCCCATGAAGAGCGCGATCGGGATGGTCAGCGCAATGGTGACGGTGCCCCAGGGGCTGTCACGCAACGCGTTCACCACGACCAGCGCCAGCACCGAGATCAGGATGATCATGATCCCCAGCACGGCGATCAGCGCCGTGGTCCCGGCCACGCTGCCGATCTCTTCCTTCGCCATCTGTCCCAACGACTTGCCGTCGCGGCGCACGGAGGCAGCGAGAATGACGAAGTCCTGGACCGCGCCCCCAAGCACCACCCCCACCAGAATCCAGATGGCTCCGGGGAGGAAGCCGAACTGCGCGGCCAACGTGGGGCCCACCAACGGTCCGGGGCCGGCGATGGCCGCGAAGTGGTGACCGAACACCACCCACTTGTTGGTTGGGACGAAATCACGACCATCCTCGAGTCGCTCAGCCGGTGTCGCTCGCTCGGCGTCGAGATTGAAGATGTTGTGCGAAATGATGCGACTGTAAAACCGGTACCCGATGAGGTACGTGCAGACGGCGGCGGTAAGGAGCCACGCAGCGCTGATCTGCTCGCCACGGTTGATGGCCACAAAGGCCATGGAACCCGCGCCGAGGGCGGCCACGGCCAGCCAGGGGAGGACTTTCAGCAGTCGAGACACGCGGAGGGGAGAGAGGTGGGAACCGACGAGCCCATATGCGCTCCGGAACGGCGGCTTGTCAATGAACGCGCATCCCCATGGGGGCGTTGTCCTCCATTCGGACCAGGTGTTCCTATCCGCGAGATGGCCTCACATGGCTATTCTTCGCCATGCCTACTCCCGTCACCCTGATCCCTGGCGACGGCATCGGACCCTCGATTGCCGAAGCGACCGTACGAATCCTCGATGCCGCCGGCTGCGACATCAGCTGGGACCGGCAGGTGGCCGGCATGGCCGGGGTGGCCCGCTGGAACGACCCCATCCCCGACGCCACGCTCGATTCCATCAAGCAGACACGGGTGGCGCTCAAGGGCCCTCTCGAAACGCCGGTGGGCGAAGGGTTCCGCTCCATCAACGTGGCGTTGCGAAAAACCTTCGACCTGTACGCGAACGTGCGGCCGGCGCGCACCATTGTGCCCGGACGCTTCGAGAACATCGACATCACGCTCATTCGGGAAAACACCGAAGGGCTGTACATCGGCGTCGAGCACTACGTGCGCATCGGCGACGACCCCAAGGCCGCAGCCGAGTCGGTCGCCATCATCACGCGGCAGGGAAGCGAGCGCATTGTGCGCTATGCTTTCGAGTATGCGCTCACGCACGGTCGGAAGAAGGTCACGCTCGTCCACAAGGCCAACATTCTCAAGTTCTCGCAGGGGCTCTTCCTCGACGTTGGCCGCATGGTGGCGCGTGAGTTCGAAGGGCGCGTGCAGTTCGAGGAGCGCATCATCGACGCCATGGCCATGCACCTGGTCATGCGTCCCGAGCAGTTCGATGTAGTGGTCACCACCAACCTGTTTGGCGATATTCTGTCGGACGAGATCTCGGGACTCGTGGGCGGACTGGGGCTGGCCCCCGGCGCCAATATCGGCAAGAACGCGGCGATTTTCGAAGCGGTGCACGGAACAGCCCCCGACATTGCCGGCAAGAACATCGCAAACCCCGGCGCCCTTGTGCTGGCGGCTTGCATGATGCTCGAGCACATCGGCGATGCACACAACGCCACGCGCATCCGCAACGCCTTCGAAGGCACGATCAAGGAAGGGCGGGTGCTCACGCGGGATCTCGGCGGCACCGCCGGTACCGATGCCTTTACCGACGCCGTGATTGCCAAGCTGGTCTGAACCGCCTGTGAACCATCGGGACAGAGTGCGCGTCCTGCACATTTCGGATATCCATTGTGGACACCCGTTCGTGCAGGCACACGTCAACGCGGCATTGCAGTTGGCATGTGAAAGCGACTGGAACGCCATCGTGATCAGTGGCGACTTCTCGCAGCGCGCGCGCCAGCACGAGTTCGAACAGGCACGCGACATCGTGGCGCAATTCCGGGCTGCGGCGCCGGTGATCACGGTGCCGGGCAATCACGATACCGCGTGGTGGCGGTCGCCGTTTGGCTTCGGCGACTTCGCGCGCCTGCACGAACGCTATCGCGCGTACATCTGCCACGACACGGAGCCCACTGTGCACGCGCCCGGGGTCACGATGGTCGGGCTCAATTCGTCGTGGGGAACGCACGGCGAAGCGCTCACCTGGTATCCCCGCGACTGGCGGGTGAAGGGTGGCATCACCGACACACAGTTGCGCGATGCACGGGATCGGTTGGCCGCGGCGCCGTCCGGTGATTTGCGGGTGCTGGTGGTGCATCACAACGTGGTGCGCGGTCGATTGTCCAACCGGTGGGGGCTCAAGCAGCCGCAGCGGGTACTCGACGCTATTGCCGCCATGCCGGTGGACATCGTGTGTACGGGGCACGATCACGAAGAACGCGTGGAGCAAGTCGGTGGCGGTGTCCTCGTCAGTGGCGCCAATACGTTGTCGCGACGCATGCGTGGCCGCCGACCCAGCGCGCTCAACGTCATCGAGGCCACACCAACAACCGTATCGGTACACGCCTGGACCTTCGCGGAGGGCCGGTTCGTTGCCGGCCCCATGAAGATTACCGCGCCCCGTCGTTCCCCGGTCGTCCTTCCCCGCTGAACAACGCCTGCGCGGTCAGCTGCCGCTCGATTTGCTGCAACAGCGATTGCAGCTCCTGCATGGCTTTGGCCAACGCATCACGAAACAGCCAGCGGTACCACACGCCTTCGACGGCGCCGGCCAAAACGGAGGCGCCAGCCGCGCCCACCATGGGTGCCGCGGCCAGCGACGACGTGCCCAGCAGGGTGCCGAGGCCCACGGCGGTGCCCGCGAACCCGAGAAGCGACGCGCCGCCCATCAATGCCAGGTCCAACTTCACATTGCGACGCAACCCATCGCGAAGATCGCCGGTGACGACCACTTCGCACGCTGGCGCTTCGGCCGATCCGCGTGCGTGCAACGTGACGTTCAGGTCGAACAGTTCGATCTGCTCGAGGCGAAAACGCAACGCGCGATTGCGCTGGAACGCCACCGCCGGATTGGTATAAGCCTGCAGTAACCGCGGCACCTTGAAGCGCATGATGCCGCCATCAAGCGGATGGCCGTTGATGGTGTCCTGCAGGGTAAAGTCGTACGGCGCCCCGGTGAAGACGGCCCCGAGCGCCTGGAGTGTGGCCTTCGGCGTGGCCGGAATCACACGCGACACGGACAGGGCGCGGTCGGCGGTGCCCATGAGCAACGTCATGCGGCGGTCTTCGCGGTCCGACACGGCAGAAACCACCGTACGCTGGCCGGTGTCGGCGCGCAGCTCGGCCAGCGCGATGGCCACGTACTGCCGCGAAATGCCGGCCTCCACCGCTGCCGCTTCCACATCACGAAGGCGATATGCATCGTCGGGTACGTCGCTTTCCGCCGAACCTGCCGTTGGCTCGGCTGGCGACGCTCCAACGTCTGCACGTGGCACCAGACGGGCCCCCTCAAGTACCGCACGCCGCTCCATGCGATGCGCCGCCTCAGCCTGCAGCTGCGCCGCGCGCTGCCACACCAGTCGTGCTTCGCCTTCTGAAAGCACACCTCCCGGCGCAGCATCGGCCTGTGCTCGAGCGGTAGCCTCCGCGTCGCGCAACAAGTCGTCGAACGCGCTGGCCAATTGGTCGGCGGTGGCCGGACGCGCCAAAGGGTCCTTGTTGAGACAGGCCTGTACCAGGCTCGCCAGTCCCTCGGGAATGTCGGCGCGTCTCGGAAGTGACGGCGCGGTTTTGGTCACGTGCGCCACCAGCACTGCCTGCAGCGGACCATCGAACGGCGGTGCACCGGTGAGCAAATGGTATGCGAGACACCCCACGGCATACACATCGCTGCGCCCGTCGATTTCTTCACCGGCCGCCTGTTCGGGGCTCATGTAATGCACTGAGCCCATCACGTTGCCGGCTAGCGTAAGCGACGAGCTGTACGCCATGTCGCGGGCGATACCGAAATCGGTCACCACCGCACGCCCTGAGTCGCGGTCAAGCAGGATGTTGTCTGGCTTGATGTCACGATGCACCACACCACGGGCATGCGCATAGGCCAGCCCCCACGAGACTTCGCGCAGAATCCGCAACGTTTCCGCCACTGGCGGTACGCCGCGATCCCGCAGGCGATCGCCCAGTGATTCGCCGTTGATGTAGCGCATGGTGAACCACACCACGCCATCCGTTTCGTCGGCGCGGTACACGTCGATGATGTGCGGATGCTCGAGCCGCGCACTCGTGCGCGCCTCGCGTAGAAACCGCTCCCGCATGTCCGCATCCGCGTGTTCGGCCTGCAGCACCTTCAAGGCCACGAGCCGGTCAAGAAATCGGTCCCGTACCAGCCACACGGTACCCATCCCGCCCACGCCGAGCAGGCGAACGGTATCGAAGCTGTTGGCGAGCCCGGCGGGCAGTCCCGATGGTGACGACGGCATCACGCAACAATAGGCCGGGACCACAGACTTGCCAAAACTTAGCAGTGAGATATCTTAGTTCTAAGGCAAAATGCCGCCCGGCGGCGGAGGGACTATGCGAAACACATCCGGAATTCTTGGACTCCACCACATTACGCTCGTGGCCAGCAACGCCCAGCGCACGGTGGACTTTTACGCCCGGGTACTTGGGCTGCGGCTGGTGAAGACCACCGTCAATTTCGACGACCCTGGCAGTTACCACCTCTACTTCGCGGACGCACAGGGCGGGGCAGGTACCGTGGTGACCTTCTTCGAATGGCCACGGGCGCCCCGCGGACGCAGTGGCATTGGGGGCACGCACCACTTCGCCCTGCGCGTGGCCGACCGCGACGCGCTGCTGCGCTGGAAGCGGCGGCTGGTCGACCTCGGGCTTCGCGTAATTGGTCCTTACGATCGCAACTACTTCACCAGTATCTACCTGCGTGATCCCGACGGGCTGCTCGTCGAAATCGCGACCGACGGGCCTGGCATGTGGTGGGACGAGCATTCGGGCATCATTGCGCAGCAGGCGCCACCAGCCGACAAAACTCGCGGCGGACGCGACGAGGCGGCCATCGCAGCGATGACGTGGCCGGAGCCGGTGCCTGTGATCGACGCGGCCATGAATCTCACGCGCGGCATGCACCACATTACCGCCCTCACTGCCAATATCGAACGCACACACGAGTTCCTCGGCGAAACGCTCGGCATGGCCCGCGTAAAGATGACGGAGAACTTCGACGATCCGGGTACCAAGCATTGGTACTGGGGCACCCCCGATGCGCGACCGGGGTCGCTCATTACCTATCTTGAGCGACCGGCGACCGAACGGCGGGCCCACATGGGCACTGGAGCCGGCCATCGCTACGCCCTCGCGGTGGCCGACGATGACACGCAGTTGCGCTTCCGCGAGCGTTTGCTCGAGGCGGGGGTGCAGGTGTCGCCGGTTATGGACCGCGTGTACTTCAAAAGCATCTATACCCGCGATCCCGACGGACACATCGTGGAGATCGCCACGCTCGGCCCGGGCTTTCTGGTGGATGAACCGGTCGCGAGCACGGGCAGCAGCCTGCGCTTGCCGCCGTGGCTGGAAGCCCATCGCGACGATATCGCTGCGCAACTCACGGACATCGATCGCGTGGAGTGGCCGTACGATGGACACGACGGTGCCAATGGCATGCGAGGGCATCCGGGGCGTCGACTCGATCTGACCACACAGGTGGAGACGTTGGTATGAGCAGGAACAACGTTGATACGGCACTCGGAACCGGGCCGCATGCGCTGATGCCAACGGTACTGGGCGGTGTACCGCTTGAGACGGCAGGGTACGCCCTCGTGCTGGTGCACGGGCGCGGCGGCACCGGCGAGGGCATGTTGCCCATCGCGCGGGCGGCGCGCGCAACTGATGCGGCATTGGTGGCACCGGTCGCCGCCCAGAACAGCTGGTATCCGCAGCGCTTCCTGGCACCGGTGGCCGCAAACGAGCCGTGGTTGTCGAGTGCGCTCGCGTCGGTCGACGGGGCCGTGCAGCAGATACTCGCTGCCGGTATTCCTCGCGAGCGAGTCGTGCTGGTGGGCTTCTCGCAGGGCGCCTGTCTCAGTCTGGAGTATGCCGCACGCGCGGCCGCAACCAACGCGCGCTTCGGCGGTGTCGTGGCCATGGCGGGTGCGCTCATCGGTGATCCAATGGCGCCGCGGCATGACACCGGTTCCCTGCACGGCACGCCGGTCGTGCTGGCGTGTGGCGACGCCGATATGCACATCCCCGAAGCGAGCGTGCGGGCATCAGCCACGGTGTTTGCCGCGCTCGACGCGGCCGTCGATCTGCGGATTTATCCTGACGTTGGGCACGACGTAACCGGCGATCAGATTGCCGCACTCGCCGACTTGGTGGAGTCGCTGCGAAACGCACAGGGCTGAAGTCGCGGTAAGGTCCGCAAGTCCGGCAATCGTACAGTTGCCGCCGAGGAGGGGCACGCCCAATTTGAAGCGTGTCCCTCTTCGACGATTTGCAGCTCGGGTTTTTCTCCGAGGCGCCGGCCCCGGCGCCCGTTGCGCCGTCGGCATCGGCGTCGGAAACGGACGATACCCGTCAGGTGCGCGGGCGCAGTGCGCTTCGCGCGCGAACAGCGGTGCTCTTCTCGCGGCTGCAGGACATGGGGCTGCGAGGCGTTGAGCAGCTGGTGCTCATGCGCACGCGTACGGTGATGGTCTCACTCATCGGGCGCACGCTTCGTGTGAACGAAGGGTACGCGGAAGCACCTGAATCGGTGCTGCGGGCCATCGTGGCATTTGCGGTTGCCCGAAATAAGGCCGAGCGAGTGGCGGCTCGCGAGGTCATTCTCGCGCACGATGTGGATCGTGCACCGGTGGCTCGCCGGCAGGAAGCGCCGCGCCCCGGCGATGCGGCGCTCATCACGCAGCTTACCGAAGCGCATCGGCAGCTCAACGCCCAGTGGTTTGACGGAACGCTCAAGAGCATTCCGCTGCGCCTGTCGGGCAAGATGGCCACGCGATTGGGGCACTACGATCCCGGATCGCGTCACTTGCCGCCTGAAATCGTCATGTCGCGCTCGCACATTCACAAGCACGGCTGGCGCGAGGCCATGCACACGCTTCTGCACGAAATGGTGCACCAGTGGCAGCACGAAACCGGGCGGCCGGTCGACCACGGCCCCGAGTTCCGCAACAAGGCGCGCGATGTGGGGATCACCCCGGCCGCCCGTCGTGACGTCACGCCACTCGAACGTCGGCGCCAGCGCCAGGCGAACGCCGGGTAACGTTACGCGTTCTGGCTTGCTGAACGCACCGCGCGGGCGGTCCAACGCCGCGCCATCCATACGCAAACCACCAATACGCCAGCGCACACGAGCTGCGTGATGGTCAGCCCGATTTCCAATCGGTCTGACTTGGCGCGGACAAACTCCACCACGAACCGGCTGGCTGCGGTGGCGCCCACGCCGGCAAAGAACGTGGCCAACGGCGGCGCGGAGTTTCTCCGCTGCCAAAGCCAGGCAAAAACAACAACGCCGATAGCCGCTTCGTAGAGTTGCGTGGGATGTACGGCCACCACGGTGTCGGCAGGGAGCCCCGGCGCCCCCTCGTTGAATCGCTGCGCGAGATTCGCCGCCGTGCTCGGCGGCGCGCCCGCCGGGAATGCCACGGCCCAAGAGGCATCGAGCGGTCGGCCGTAGTCGTCACCAATGGCCCAGCAGCCCGTGCGCGCCACCGGAATGGCAGCGGTTATCCCTAGCGTGAGCGGATCGGCGAGGTGCTCGAAGCGAAGCCCGCGTTTGCGCGCCAACCACCAGGCCGTGGGTGGCACTACCAGCAGGCCCCCCACCATGGAGAAGCCGCCGCGCGCCCACCACAGGGCGCCGCCGGTTGCCACGTCATACGCCTTGGCTCCCGCCAACCCCACGAGCGACACTACCACGATGTCCTCGAGCGCCTCGGGGGCAATGCCACAGCGCGCGAATTCGCGACGGATTACCAGCAGCGCCAGTGCCAAGGCCTGCGCCAGCGCAACGCCGTATCCCGACAGCGACAGCGGGCCCAGCGTAATGACCAGGGGGTGATGAACGATCATGCGGGGAAGGTGGCGAATACACGACGCGGGCGCACGACCAATGGCCGTACGCCCGCGTGCGGGCCGACAAGATGCCGACGGTTACGGTGAAATGGTGGTCGTACGCGACGCGAAGCGGAAGAACCCGCCCTCCGACCAGATGCCGGTGCCGGTGTTGAAGCCGCTCGACACGCCGCTGGCCGTGATGGCAACGTTGGTTGTGCCGCTACCCATGCCCCACGCCGTATTGAACCCGGCCACGCCGCTGAAGTCGGGCATCACCAGCGAGTAGCTGCTGGCGCCCGTACCGGCGTAGGTGCGCGACACGGAGATCGTCCAGGAGTTCGAGCCGGTGACGGCCTTGGTGTAGCCCACACCGACACTGTGCGGGTAGTCACTCTGCCACGTACCCGTTGCCGAGTAGCGCACGTAGGGCGTGCTGCCCAGCGACGTCAACGTGGGCAAGTTGAGTGTCGCACCCAGCGTCAGCGTGCGGGCTGAGAGTTCGCGGTTGTACTGCGTCATGCCACGAGACGACGTATTCGTGCCGCTGGTGGTGTAGGCGAAGGCGAGAATCTGGTGCAAGTCACCGTTCTGCGTTTGCGCCGACGGCACCCCGTACACGGTGGCCGGGTTGGTGGTGCTGTTGAGTGCCGACACAAAATTACCGGCCGTCCCGTTGCTGGTGAGGAAGCCCGTGGTGATCTGCAGGGGCTCACCGTTGGCGTTGGCAATCGTGTATGGCGCCGACGTGAGGGCGAACGAGTCGCCGCCCGCGAAGTCGAGCGTGGGCGTGATCGCGCTCGCGAAGTTCACGTTGCGGCGGATGATGGCACGGTCCGGGGCGAAGCTCAGCGTGGTCAGATTGAACGCGCTGCGCGTCGCGAACAAGTCGGTGGTACCGAACGGCACATTCGACACGCTCACCGCGCCGTTGGTGCTCGCCGACCCCGAGCCGTTACCCACCATCACCGTGGCGCTTTGGCCGGCACTGAGCCCGGCCACCGTGCCCGTCAACGTCTTCTTGGCCGGGTTGGTGACGCATTCGGCGGTACCGCCGTAGGTGATCTCGTCCTGGCTGAGATACTGCACGATGACACCAACGCCGCCACTGCTGATGCTCTGCGCATATGCCACACCGCCGTTCCCACTCATGTTGAATGAGTAGACGCGGGTGGTCGTACCGGTGGGCGTGATGCGCGTCCAAGCGCCCGACCCTTGCTGCACGGCGAACCAGAGCGGGAAGTCCTCTGTATCACAGAACGTCCAGTTGATGTTGCCGGAACCACCACCGCTACTGGTCACGGTGAGCGATACGGTGGTGGTCACGTTGGCCAGGCCGGTGGCCGTGCCCGTAACGGTGACCGTATAGGAACCGGCCGCCGCGCTACCCGTGGCCGTGAACGTGAGTGTGCTGCTGTTGCCGGTGGTGTTGTTCGGCGAGAAGCTGGCCGTGACACCCGTAGGCAGGTTGGTTGCAGCCAGCGTGACAGCGCCGGCAAAGCCGCCCGTGCGCGTGAAGTTCACGATGCTCGTGCCGGTGCTCCCCTGCTGCACCGATGCGGCACCGGCGGAGAGGCTGTAGCCCTGCGCCTGCGTCACCGTCAGCGTCACCGTGGCCGTGCCAGCCGTGGCGCCCGTCGCGGTGCCACGCACCGTGATGATGTACACGCCCGGCGTTACCGATCCGCCAACAGCCAACGCCAGCGAAGACGTGGTGCCCGACGTGGCGGCCGGCGTGAACGTGGCGGTGACGCCCTGCGGAACGTTCTCGGCGGTGAGCGTCACATCGCCCGTGATGTTGGTGCGGGTGATGGTAATGCTCGTGGTGCCGTTGGCTCCCTGCGCCAAGGAAAGCGTGGGCGGTGTAAGACCCAACACCACTGTGGGCGTCGATTGCACCACCAACGACACCGTGGCCGTCTTGGCCGTGGTGTTCGGGCCACTCGCGGTGATGGTGATGGGGTACGTGCCGGTGCCGGCCGTGCTGAGGGCGGTGAACACCACACTGCCAGCCGATCCCGTACCCGGCTGCGTGAACGCGGCGGTCACGCCAGTGGGCAGCCCGGACGCCGACAGCACTACATCCCCGGCGTAGCTGTTCAGGCGCGCCAGCGTGAAGGCCGTAGCGGCTGATGCCTGGCCCTGCACCACAGTCGCATTCGCCGTTGCCGGCGACAGCGTGAAGTCGGGCGAGGGGGCGGCCGTCACGGTGATGGGTACCGTGGCCGTGGCGCTCGACACCCCGCTACCGGTGGCGGTCACGGTGATGGAGCCCGTCGTGGTGGGCGTGGCCGTGCCACCGATGACGGCCGAGAGCGTGCTCGTGAGCGTGGTCCCGCTGAGCGTCGTCGGGGTCAACGTGACGGTCACGCCAGCCGGTGCGCCAGAGGCCGCGAGCGACACGGCACCGGTGTAATTGCCGCCGCGCGTGAGCGTAATGGTGCTCGTTTGCGTGGTGCCCTGTTGCCCACTCAACGATGCACTGTTGCTGATAGCAATGGTGGGCGTGGGCGGCGTCACCGTGGTCGGCGGCGCCTCACTGCTGGGGCTGCACGCCCACACGGTGGCGTAACCCAGGAGGGAGAGGGCGCCGAGCGTCAGCAGGCGGCGGCTGGGTCGGGCGGAAACCCGCGTCGGTTTCAAAGTGGATTGCATGGATGTGAGTTTTCCGTAATCGTGAAAATGCGATCACCTAAATTGCAGCCTTGAACCCACCGTGAAAAGGGCGACATGTTGCGGAATGTCTTCCACGGAGATTCGGCATGCCGGCCTACGCTTCTCGGGGGTGTCCGCCCTGTTCGAGGCGAGTCGTCCCCACAACGCGCTGGCGGCCGGGCTCAGCACGCTGGTCGGGGCCGTCGTGGTCGCGCCGTCGGGCAGCGGAGTCGACACGCATCCGGCGCTGTCCGCGCTGGTGGCCACCGGCGTGGTCGGCAGTATGCTGGCGGTTGGGGCAGCCAACCTGCGGAACGACGCCGTCGATGTGTGGGCCGACCGCGTGAATGCGCCACATCGACCGCTGCCACGAGGGGCCGCATCCGTTCGGCAGGCCCATGTGGCCGCTTGGCTGGCCATGGCCGGTGCGGCGGTGTGTGCCGTGATCGTCGGGCTACCGGTGGGGGCCATTGGGCTCCTGGCTCTCGCGGTGTCGATGGCTTACTCCCCGTACATCAAGTCCACGGTGTTGGTCGGCAACGCGGTCGTGGCCACCATTTCGGCACTCACCGTACCCTTTGGGGCGGCGCTTGCGGGTGGCGGGACCGTGCAGGCGTGGCAGCGCGTATGGTTCGTCACGTTGCTGCTGGCGCTGTACATCGGTGCCCGCGAAGTGCTCAAGTGCCTGGCCGATGAGGAGGGTGATCGGCGCGCGGGCGCGGTCACCGTGGTTACGGCATGGGGGGCAACAGCTGCCCACCGCATCGTGGGGGCGGCCAGCGCGCTGCTCGTGCTGCTGATCATCGCGGCGGTACCACTCTTCGCCCCCAGCGTGTGGCGTGGCGTCGGCTTCGTGCTGCTCTGCAGTGTCGGTGCGGTGCTGCCGCTGGTCATGGCTCGGCGCACGTTCGAAGGCACCGCGCGGCGTCCGCACGACCCCGCACGCGGCGCCGCACTCCGGCTCACCAAAGTGGGAGGGTTCGCCCTGCTGGTAGGCGCACTCTTCCTCGTACCTGCGGCGCCCTGAACGTCCACTTCCCCCCGCGCAGCGCAGTACATTTCACAGACACCGCACTTTCACTTCTGCTGTCGCCCAATGGCCTCCGATACCCTCGCGGCGAGCGCGATCCCCGCGCTGCCCTCCGTAGAGCTCACCGCCCACCCGGGTGATCTGTTCAACATCGACGCGGCGCTCACCGAAGAGGAGCGCGCCATTCGCGATACCATTCGCGCGTTCGTCGACGAAAAAATCCTGCCCATCATCGGCGACTGCTATGTGCAGGGCCGATTCCCCGACGAGCTCATCCCCGAACTCGCCGAACTCGGTGTGCTCGGCGCGAACCTCCCCGAGGAATACGGATGCGCGGGGCTGTCGAGCGTGGCCTACGGCCTCATCATGCAGGAACTCGAGCGCGGTGACAGTGGCATCCGCTCGTTTGCGTCGGTGCAGGGCGCGCTCGTCATGTACCCCATCTTTGCGTTCGGCAGCGAAGAGCAGAAGCGCGCGCTGCTCCCCAAGCTGGCCAAGGCCGAGCTCATTGGGTGCTTCGGGCTCACTGAACCCGACTACGGGTCGAATCCGTCGGGCATGATCACGCGCGCGCGAGAACAGGCCGATGGCAGCTGGATCATCAACGGCGCCAAGATGTGGATCACGAACGGCTCCAAGGCCGATATCGCGATCATTTGGGCCAAGACCGGCGACAGCACCGACGACAGCAGCATTCGCGGCTTCGTGGTGCCCACCAACACCCCGGGCTTCCACGCCAAGGATCAGAAGGGCAAGCTGTCGCTGCGCGCCAGCGATACCTCGGAGCTGGTGCTCACCGACGTGCACGTGCCGGCCGACGCGATTCTGCCGCTTTCGAAGGGGCTCAAGAGCCCGCTCATGTGCCTCACGCAGGCGCGCTACGGCATCTCGTGGGGCGTACTTGGCGCGGCCTTGGCGTGCTTCGAAGAGGCGGTGAGCTACAGCAAGAGCCGCATCATGTTCGACAAACCCATCGGCGGCTTCCAGATCCAGCAGGTGCGTCTGGCCGACATGCTCACGGAAATCGTGAAGGGGCAGTTGGTGTCGCTGCATTTGGGTCGCCTCAAGGATGCCGGCAACTTCACGCCGCAGCAGGTTTCGCTGGCCAAGCGCAACAACGTGGATATCGCCACCGACATCGCGCGAGAAACCCGTCGCCTGCTGGGCGGCAACGGCATCCTCGCCGAGTACGCGGCCATGCGGCATATGGCCAACCTCGAAAGCGTGTACACCTACGAGGGCACACACGACGTGCATTCGCTCATCCTCGGCCAGGCCATTACGGGGCTCAACGCCTTCAAGTAATTGCACGGCAGGACACACACCAGGCGGCGAGCGAAAGCTCGCCGCCTGTTTGTTTTTGTACTGAGCTAAATGTTGCGTGGTATGAGCAAATGACGATCCGTCTCTTCGTAAAAGCCACCTGTCCCAACGCTGCAGCGTCGAGGTGCGTCTCCCTGTGACGGAATCGTTGCATTCGATGTTCGGCGTTCTAGGTTCTGCCGCAATTGCTGTTTCCCGCCCGTAGTACCTCCCCAATCCCCCCAGGAGATGACGCACATGCTGCACTCCGCCGTCCGCTTTGCTGCGGTTCGGGCTCGCGCCTTTGGTGTCGCGCTCGGATTCGTGGCAGCGAGTCTGGCTCCAGGCGCTGCTGCACACGCGCAGGGCACCGGCTCCGTAGCCGGTACCGTGGTCAATGAAAAGAACGGGTCGCCCATTGGCGACGCGCAGATCATGGTCGAAGGCCGCAACATTGGTACCACCTCCGACAATGCCGGGCGCTTCCGGCTCGCCGGGTTGACCGGAACGGGGCAGGTGCAGCTCACCGTGCGCCGCATCGGTTTTCAGCCACGCACCGTGGGCGCCAACATCGGTGACGCCAACGTGCGCATCGCGCTCTCCGAGCGGGCCATGGAGCTCACCAGTGTCGTGGTTACCGGCACCGCCGGTGTGGCCGAAAAGCGCGCCATCGGCAATGCGGTGAGCACGGTGAACGCGGCAGAAGTGGTGGCCACGCAGCCCGTGAACTCTTTTCAGGATCTGCTCAACGGTCGCGCCAGCGGTGTGAGCATCGTGGCCAGCTCCGGTCAGGTCGGCACGGGTTCCCGCATTCGTGTGCGCGGCGCATCGTCGCTGTCGCTGGCCAATGACCCGCTCATCTACGTTGACGGTGTTCGCGTGGACAATACGCAGGCGTCGGGCCCGGCCAATCAGGCGTTCGGTTCGGCGTCCATCTCGCGCTGGAACGACTTCAACCCCGATGACATCGAAAGCCTCGAAGTCATCAAGGGCCCTGCCGCGGCTACGCTGTACGGCACCGAAGCGTCCAACGGTGTCATTCAGATCATCACCAAGAAGGGCGCGGCCGGCCGTCCGGTATGGAACGTGACTGCACGCGCCGGTTCGAGTTGGGTGCCCAACTGGCTCAATCGCTTTGAAGACAACTACGGCACGGTGCCGCGCGCGGGCAGCGCCACCGCGCTCGATACCGTCACCATTTCCACGAAGCAGCTCAACGACTCGCTCAATGCGCGCTTCGGCAACGACATCTTCACCAGCGGCCAGCTGCAGGACATCCAGATGTCGGTGTCCGGCGGTAGCAGTGCCGTGCGGTACTACGTGGGTGGTGGCTACGAAGAGAACCAGGGTGCCGAGCGTGTGAACCGTTTGCGTCGCACCAACCTGCGCGTGAACCTGCAGGCCAATCCGTCGCCCAGCATCGATGTGCAGACGAGCCTCGGGTACACCACGGGCCGTACATACCTCCCGTACGAGTCGGGTGGTGGTGGCGCCACGTGGGCCACGTTCTTCTCGTCCCCCAGCTTCCTGTACGGCGGCGTCGGCGTCTCATCGCGCAACCCGAACAATCCGCAACTCGGTTTCCGCTCGGGGCCGCCCAACGCGTATTACGAAGCGTACGACATCTTTCAGGACGCCGACCGCTTCACGGGCAGCTTCCAGTTCACCAACCGCCCCACGAAGTGGCTCAATCATCGCCTCATCGTGGGTCTCGACCGCCTCGCTGAGAACAACGAAGACCGCACGCCGCGCAACGATATTCTCGGCGCCACGTACGCGTCGTTCGCGGGCTCCGGCCTGCCCACGGCGGGCGGTATCTCCACGAGCACGCGCGACGTGACACTCACGTCGTACGACTATGTGGCCAACGCCGACTTCCAGCTCTCCTCGAGCCTCAAGAGCGTCACCTCGGCCGGCGGCCAGATCTATCTGCGTCAGACGCGCTTCCGCTCCATCAGCGGCAGCACGTTCCCCGCGGTTGGGCTCACGAGCATCGCATCGGCCGCCATTCGTAATGTCGGTAGCGATGAGCTCACACAGAACAACACGGTGGGGGCGTTTGTGCAGCAGCAGTTCGTGTGGAACGATCGTCTCTTCCTCACGGCGGCCGTGCGTACCGACGACAATTCGGCGTTCGGTACCAACTTCGATGCTGTCACGTACCCCAAGTTGAGCGCGTCGTGGGTGCTCAGCGAAGAGCCGTCGCTGCCCATTCCGGCGTTCATCAACCAGCTGCGCGTGCGTAGCGCCTATGGAGCTTCCGGCCTGCAGCCTGGCGCGTTCGACGCCATCCGCACGTATTCCGCATCGGGCGGCTTCCTCACGCCCACCTCTGCCGGCAACCCGGACCTCGGCCCCGAGCGCAGCACCGAACTCGAGCTCGGCTTCGACGCCGGGCTGTGGAACGACAAGGTGGGCCTCGAAGTGACGTACTTCAACGGCAGCACCAAGGACGCCATCCTTTCGCGTCAGGCGCCGCCGTCGAACGGCTTCCCGGGCCTGCAGCTGTTCAACGCCGGTCAGGTGGATCGCAGTGGCCTCGAGTGGGTGGTGCGTGGCACGCCGCTTCGTCGCGAGAATGTGTCGCTCGACCTCACGCTCAGCGGCTCGGTGAACACGTACAACATCGCGTCCTTGGGTGGCACCACCGACTTCGTGTCGCTGTCGAGCAACGTGGCGCACAAGGTGGGCTACGCTCCGGGCGCGTGGTGGGATCGTCGTATCGTGAGCGCGGACTACAACACCACGACGCGTCGCGCCACCAACCTGCTGTGTGACGACGGCAAGGGCGGCACGGTTGCCTGCGCCAGCGCGCCGCGCGTGTTCCTCGGCAACTCGGTGCCCACGCAGGAAGGCTCGTTCAGCGCCGGCCTCACGCTCTTCAAGAACCTGCGCGTGAATGCCTTTGTCGACTGGCGTGCGGGCTACAAGAAGCTCGATGGCAACTACCGTGTGCGCTGCGGCGCCTTCGTGCTCTGCCGCGAGCTGTACTACCCCGACGAAGTACAGGACAAGGCGCAGCTTGCCGCGGTGCAGGCGGGTACGGCCTACACGCACCACCTCATTCACGACGCGAGCTTTGCGCGCTTCCGTGAGTTGGCTGCCACGTACACGTTGCCCAACAGCATCGCCCGTCGTGTGGGGGCCAGCCGCGCCTCCATCACCGTGGCCGGCCGCAACCTGGGCTTGTTCACCAACTTCCCGGGCATCGAACCCGAAGCGTCGTTCAACGGCGGCACCCGTGGTGGTGCCTTCGGTCAGTGGGAGCAGAACGTGCTGCCGCAGCTTCGCCAGTTCGTGACCACCGTCAACTTCAACTTCTGACCATCATGCGAAACACGATGAAGGTCCTGACGGCGGTCGCGGCGCTCGGCCTGCTCGCCGCTTGCAGCAATTTCGATCGTCTGCTCACCGTGCAGACGCCCAGCCGTCTCGCTGAAGACGCGTATCTCGTGCCGGGCAATGCCTCGCTCATTTCGGCGAGCGCCGTGGCCGACTACGAATGCGCGTTGGGTGGCTACATCGTCGCCAGCGGCCTCGGCTCCGGCGAACTGGTCGACGCCATTCAGACGGCGGCCCGCTGGAACTACGACCGGCGCAACGTGGAAGCGGTGGACGCGCTGTATTCCACCAGCGGCTGCGAAGGCATCGGTGTGTACACGCCCATCAACACGGCGCGCTACACGAACGATCAGGCCGTGCAGAAGCTCGAAGAGTGGTCAGACGCACAGGTGCCGAATCGCCAGCGCCTCATCGCCGTGAACTCGGCCATGGCGGGCTACAGCCTGGTGCTGCTTGGCGAAGGTTTCTGCGAGGGCGTGATTGGTCTGGGGGCGGCGCTCACTCCCGCGCAGCTGTTCGACAGCGCTGAGGTGCGTTTCACCAAGGCCATCGCGGCGGCTACAGCCGCCGGTGATGCGAACATCCTCAATCTGGCGTATGTGGGTCGGGCGAGGGCGCGCATCAACCGTGGTCTCAAGCCCGGTGCCGCAGAAGATGCGGCGCGTGTGCCGGTGGGCTTCGTCTACAACGCCACCGCCGACGCCACGATCGGCCGTCGCAACAACCGCATCTTCCAGCAGATCAACCAGTCGAATTCGGCGTCGGTGGCTCCAGCCTATCGCACGCTGAACGACCCGCGCGTGTCGATTACGAATCTCAATCGCCTTGCGGCCGACCAGGTGAATCAGCTCTGGAATCAGAACAAGTACGCGAGCCTCACCGCCTCGTATCCCATCGCGTCGGGCATCGAGGCGCAGCTCATTCTCGCCGAAGCGCGTGGTGGCACCGAGGGCATCAACATCCTCAACACGCTGCGCGCGCGTACGGGTGTGGGCCTGGTGGCGCTCACGTCGCAGGAAACGGCCAGCTTCGATGGCGCCGTGGCCGAAGAGCGTCGCCGTGAACTGTTCCTGCAAGGCAACCGCTGGTTCGACGTGAAACGCTTCAACCTCACTCAGGTACCCGCCGCGAATATCCAGTACCCCAAGGGCGGCACCTACGGTACTCAGCGGTGCTGGCCGCTGCCGGACGTGGAGAAGCTGGCGAACCCGAATCTCGGGGGCTGAGTCGCTCCCTGCCGTACGGTTCGTCACACACCGGGCCCGTCGCAAGACGGGCCCGGTGATGTCTTGTACCCAGACATCCAAAATGCGACGCTTCCGTCACGTTTGGATTGCCCCAGAGCATTGCCCGGTTCCGTGTCCGCCCCTTAGCTTCCGAACACGCAGTATCCTCTTCCTTCCAGACTTTCGAACGGAGCGACCGCGGTGAAGATTGCCGTGTGCATCAAGCGCGTGCCCGTCATGGAAACCAAGTTCGCGATCGCGGCCGATGGCACGCGTGTGGACGAGGCGGGGCTCAAGTACGACGTGAATGACTTCGACCTCTGGGCTATCGAGGCGGGGCTGCAGCTCAAGGAAAAGAACGGCAACGCCGGCGAAGTGGTCGCCATCTGCCTCGGCCCCGACGCGGCGCAGGAGCAGATCCGCAAGGCGCTCGCCATGGGTGCCGATCGCGGCGTGCTGCTGCAGGCGCCCACCGTGCCCGCCGACGGCCTGGCCATCGCCCGCGCCCTGGCGGCCGAGCTCAAGGACGGCGGCTACGACCTCGTGCTCATGGGCCGCATCGCCATCGATTCCATGAATCAGATGACGGGCCCCATGGTGGCCGAGCTGCTCGACCTGCCGTGCGTGACCAACGTGTGCAAGTTGGAGATCAGCGGGGCCACCGGTCGGGCTGAACGTCAGCTCGAAGGCGCAGCTGAGGTGGTCGAGTTCCCGCTGCCGGCGCTGCTCACCATCGATGACGGCCTCAACAAGGAACGCTTGCCCAGCCTCAAGGGCATCATGGCGGCCAAGAAGAAGCCGCTCGAGGTGAAGCCCGCGCAACTGGGAGACATCAAGGTCTCCGTGACCAAGATGACGCTTCCGCCCGAGCGCGCCGCCGGCCGCATTTTGGGCGACAGCGCGGCTGCTGTGCCGGAACTCGTGCGACTCCTCCAGACCGAAGCGAAGGTGCTCTGAACCATGGCCAACGTTCTCGTTTTCGCTGAAGTCCGCGCGGGTGACCTGCGCAAGGTTGCCCTCGAAGCGGTTACCGCCGGTCGCCAGCTCGCCGATCTCTCCGGCGGTGGCAGTGTGCACGCCGTACTCGCAGGTGATGCCGGCATCTCGGCCAAGGCCGGCGCGCTGGCCGAATACGGCGCCGACAGCGTGCTCGTGCTCGAGCATGCCGGTTTCGCCCAGTACAACCCCGAAGCACTCGCCGCCACGCTGGCCGACAAGCTCGGCGGCGGCACGTACGGCTTTGCGGTGTTCAGTGCCACGGCGCAGGGTCGCGACCTCTCGCCGCGTGTGGCGGCGAAGCTGGGCAGCGGCCTCGCTCCCGACCTCACGGGCTTCACCGTGGAGGGGGGCAACGTGGTCGGGCAGCACTTCAACATGAACGGCAAGACCATCGCCACGCTCACGCTCACCGGCACGCCCGCGGTGTTGTCGGTGCGTCCCGCGGCGTTCCAGCCGGTCGCAAACGCCAAGCCGCTCGCCACGGAGTCCATCACGAGCGCCAAGGACCCCTCGGCCTCGCGGGTGAAGGTCGTGGAGCTCAAGCAGGGCAACACGGGCAAGATCGACCTCAACGACGCGCCGGTCATCGTGGCCGGCGGCCGTGGGCTCAAGGCGCCCGAGCACTTCAAGCTGTGCGACGATCTCGCTGACGCGTTCGGCAACGCGGCCGTGGGGGCTACGCGTGCGGTCACCGACGAAGGCTGGCGTCCGCATTCGGATCAGATCGGACAGACGGGGCGCAACGTGAGCCCCAATCTGTACATCGCAGTGGGCATCTCTGGCGCCATCCAGCACCTCGCCGGTATGCGCACGTCCAAGACCATCGTGGCGATCAACAAGGACAAGGACGCGCCGATCTTCAAGATTGCCGATTACGGCATCGTGGGCGACGTGTTCGAAGTCATGCCCGCCCTCACGGATGCCGTGAAGCAGGCGCGCGCGCAGGGCTGAGCCGTGCGCTGATGTGTTTCGCGGGCCCCATCGTCTCTCGAGACGGTGGGGTCCGTTCCGTTTCTCCGTACCTCATTTCCTCCGTGCTTCGGCTGCGAACTTGTGAGCGCCCATGCCACGGCCTAGCTTCGCGCCATGACCCTGCAGAACTACGTTTTCGCGGTGATCCTCGCCGGTGGCCTCTGGATGTTCTCCCAGCAGGCCCAGCGGCTTGTCCGGTGGCTCAAACTGGCCAAGGACGAAGTCCGCACCGATCACCCCGATATTCGCACGAAGAATTTTCTGCTCATCGGCCTCGCGCAATCGAAGATCCTGCGCGATCCGCTGGGCGGCATGATGCACGCCCTCGTCTTCTGGGGCTTCTGCGTGCTCGGCCTGGGCACGGTGGAAATCATGATCCAGGGGCTGTACACGCCCTTTACCTGGAACGTGATCCTGCCGCGGCTGCTGTATGTGCCGTACGTATTTTCGCAGGAAGTCTTTGCGGTGTTCGTGCTGTTTCCGGTGTTCTACCTGCTGTACCGTCGTTTGGTCATCAAGCCGAAGCGGTTCACAGTAGACGCCGTGCACAGCGGCGAAGCGGTGCTCATTCTGAGCGTCATTGCCACGCTCATGCTCACGCTGTTGCTGCTATTCGTGGGCGAATCCAAGCAGCCAGGCGCCGACACCAGTGGCCGCGTCATCACGGCCGCGCTGCTCCCGCTATTCGGCGGCATGAGCGCCGAGGCCGCGCACACCATGGCGCGCGTGAATTGGTGGATTCACGCGCTGCTCATTCTGTGGTTCCTGAATCACCTGCCCAAGTCGAAGCACCTGCACGTGCTCACGTCGCTCATCAATGTGTGGTTCTCCAACACGAGCGGCCCCGGGCGCGTGGGTGCCATGAAGCCCATGGATCTCGAGGCGGAAGATGCCGAGCAGTTCGGAGCCTCCGACATCGAGCACCTGAGCTGGAAGAATCTGCTCGACGGTTACAGCTGCACCGAATGTGGTCGCTGCACGGCGGCGTGCCCGGCTAACACCACCGGCAAGCTGTTGTCTCCGCGCATGATTGTGGTGAAGACGCGCGCGCGTCTGACCGAGAAGGCCAGCATGCTCGACGCCGTGGCAGCAGGCGGCGGTACGGCCACGGCAGAACAGCAGGCGGTGCTCGACAAGAAGCTGCTCGACGACTGGATTACCGAGGAAGAACTGTGGGCGTGCACGAGCTGCCGCGCCTGCGTGCAGGAATGCCCGGTGAGCATCGACCAGCTGGAAATCATCAATGAGTTGCGGCGCGATCTGGTGCTCATGGAATCGCGCTTCCCCGAGGAGATTCAGCCGGCGCTCACGAGTCTCGAGCGCAACGGCAGCCCGTGGGCGTTCAGTGCGTCGGACCGTGCCCAATGGGCGGAAGGGATGAACATCCCCACCATGGCCGAGATGGCTGCCAGTGGTGAGAAGCCGGACATTCTGTTCTGGGTTGGCTGTGCCGGGTCGTTCGACGATCGCAGCAAGAAGATCACGGTGGCGTTTGCGCGCATTCTGCAGGCCGCCAACGTGAAGTTCGCCATTCTCGGGCAGGAAGAGACGTGCCATGGCGATCCGGCGCGTCGCATGGGCAACGAGTACCTGTACCAGATGATGGCCAAGGGCGTGATCGAAACGCTCGATGGCTATCAGATCAAGACGGTCGTGACCTTCTGCCCGCACTGCTTCCACCAGATGGGCAAGGAGTTCCCCGATCTCGGTGGTCACTACGAAGTCATTCATCACACCGAGTACATCGAGCGGCTGCTCAACGACGGACGGGTGCCGCTTGATACCGAGCACGGCCAGCGCCTCAAGGTGGCGTACCACGACTCATGCTATCTCGGCCGCTACAACGAAGTGTACGACGCGCCGCGCAACACCCTCAAGAAAGCGCTGCCCATTGTGGAACTCGTGGAGCCCGCGCGCACGAAGAGCCGCGGCATGTGCTGCGGCGCCGGTGGTGGTCGCATGTGGATGGAAGAGAACGTGGGCAAGCGCGTGAATGTGGAGCGCAGCGAAGAACTGCTCGCCACCGGCGCCGATCAGATCGCCGTAGCCTGTCCGTTCTGCATGACCATGATCACCGACGGCGTGACCGGGGCGGGCAGCGAAGTGCCTGTGCTCGACATCTCCGAGGTTGTGGCGGCGCGGCTCGCCTGACAGCGAGAGAGGCACGGAGGTTCGGAGGCACGGAGTCATTCGCTCCGTGCCTCCCTGTCTCCGTGCCTCGAGATCACCGGATGGTGATCTCCTCGCGCAGCCGGATATCGCGGCTCGAGCCGCCTACCATCACGCGCCACACGCCCGGTTCCTCCACGAGTTGCATCGACGCATCGAGGAACTGCAATTGCGCTCGCTTCACGTCGAAGGTGACGCGCTGTGAGCCGCCGGCGGCCAACGTCAGACGCGTGAAGCCCGCGAGTTCCTGAATGGGTCGCGCCACACTCGCCAGCACGTCGCGCAGGTAGAGCTGTACCACCTCGTCGCCGTCTCGTGAGCCGGTGTTCTGCACGGTGAATGACAGGCGCAGCGCCACGCTGTCCGAGGGCGGGCGCACATCTACCTGCAGATCGCGATACGCAAAGGTCGTGTACGACAGCCCGTGCCCGAACGGAAAGAGCGGGTGCCCGGTGAGATCGAGATAGTCATCACCACGTCCTGTGGGCTTGTGCGCGTAGTGCAGCGGTACCTGACCCTCGTGCACGGGGAAGGTGAGCGGCAGGCGCCCGCCCGGGTTTGCTCGGCCAAAGAGCACATCGGCCACGGCGTTGCCGCCTTCCTGACCGGGGTACCACACGTCGAGCACCGCATCGACCTGTTCCAGCCACGGCATGGTGATGGCACTGCCGCCTACCAGCACCACCACTACCGGCGTGCCGGTGGCCGCAACGGCGCGAATGAGCGCTTCCTGTTGTCCTGGCAGCCCCAGTAGCGCTCGGTCGCGGAATTCTCCTTCTTCGACACCGGCCACGACTACCGCCACATCGCTTCCACGGGCGAGTGTCGCCGCGCTGGCAATCTGCGCGGGCTGCCTGTTCACGATGCCGGCATCCCACAGCAGCTTGAGCCGCGCGTTGCCGGTGGCTTCGAAGTACTCGAGACGAATGCGATGCCGAGTACCGCCGGCGAGTCGCACCGCCGCGCGCTGCGTGCCGTAGCTGGCTTTGCGCCACCGGTCTATGCGCAGCGTGTCGTTCACCCAAAGGCGCACGCCCTCGTTGCCTTCCACGGCAAGCGTGCGCACACCGCCGGTCGGCACGGTCAGGGTGCCCTCCCAGCGACCGCTGTACCAGTCGAAGGGGATACCGCGTCCCGGTGAGCTCAGCGTCCACTGGAAGTCCACCTGGGCGTCGGTGCGCGCCAACGTCGGCGTGCCGTCGAATGAAATATTTGGCCAGTACTGCCCACGCACACCGGGCACACGGCGTCCAGCGCTGTCGTGCGAGAACGCCGACGCCGGCACGACGGCGAGGTCGCGCCACACGCGTGGTACGCCTTCGTGCACGCGCACCACCGTGCCCGGCGGCGCGCCCGCCTGGATGCCGTCGGCGATGCTGACCGCGCGTGCCCCTGGCGGCGAGTAGCCACCAACACGCGCTTCCATGGCATCGGCGCCGATGACGGCAATGCGTCGTGCCCGCGACGATAGCGGCAACCGCGAGCGCTCGTTACGAAGAAGTACCATGGACTTCGCGGCGGCTTCACGGGCCAACGCCACGTGAGCTACCGACCGCGACACCAGCCCCGCGCTGTCTACGTGTACATAGGGCTGTTCGAACAGCCCCAGGGCGAATTTCACGCGCAGGACACGCGCCACGGCACTGTCGATTGCCGCTGGAGAAATACCACCGGTGCGGAAGGCGTTCAGCCACGACCGATGCTGGTCGTAGCTGCTCTGAAAAATCACATCGAGTCCCGACTCGATGGCGTGCTTGGCGGCTGTGGCAGTGTTCGCCTCGGTGTGATGCAGTACGATGGAGCCACCCGTGGCCGCCGCATCAGAAATCACGAAACCACCGAACTTCCATTCGTCCTTCAGCACACCCGCCAGCAGCGCGCGGTTCTGCGACGCCGGTGAACCGTCGACCGAGTTGTTGGCGCTCATCACGCTGCGTGCACCGGCGTCCTGCACCGCCGACTTGAACGGCGGATAGTAGCGCTCCCGCAGCAGTCGCTCGCTGAACTCCACTGGGTAGCTGTCGCGTCCGCCGTCGCCTACGTTAGCCACAAAGTGTTTGGGCGTGGCCACGATTCCGCGCTGCTCGAAGGCACCCACGTACGCGCGCCCCATGGCCGACGTGAGATACGTGTCCTCGCCATACGTTTCTTCCACGCGTCCCCAACGCACATCATTGGCGATATTCACCACGGGGCTCAGCGAGTGCCGAATGCCCCGTGCCCGCCCTTCCGTGGCAATGGCGCCCGCCACCCGGGACATGAGCGTGGTGTCCCAGGTGGCCGCTAACGCAATGGCCTGCGGGAACGTCGTTGCTCCCTCGCGCCCCAGGCCGTGCAGTGTCTCCTCGAACGGCAACAGGGGAATCCCCAATCGCGTGGAATCCACGAAGTAGCGTTGCAGCGCGTTGATGCGAGCGGCATGGGCTCGGCCAACCGCTGCCGGCGCCAGCGTATCGCTGCGCAGCGCCTCGGCCCGCATGCCGGCCGGCACGTTGATCTGCAAGCCAAACGCACCGTGGCGATAGTCGTGCGCGGGGTCGTCACGATCACCCGGAATCATGAACAGCTGCCAGAACTTTTCTTCGAGCGTCATGCGCCCGATGAGATCCTGGGCACGTTCGGCATCCGAGCGACGGTTGTCGCGATATGGGGCCGCATCGAGCGAGCGATCGCGACCTTGCGCGACGAGCACGCCCGGCGCAACGAGGGCGGTGAAACAGAAGGAGCGGAGCAGGGAAGGGAATCGCATCCCCAACCCTACTCCGCTCACCGAATTTGTGCACTGCCGGGGGCTCGTTCGCGATGCGGGTTATCTCCGAAAGCGCTTGTGTCCCCCCAACCGGCTCAGGGCCGCCGGTCGGGCGGCAAGATTTCCAGATCGGCTTGGGCGGCGGCCAGCGCGGGCCCGCCGTACTGGACCAGGGCGAAGAGGGTGTAGCGTCCCGGAGTCAGAGCGGGCATGGCCAACTTGAACTTCTCCGACTTGCCGGCGTCAATGCGGCGCCCCTCGACGAACGCCACGGCACCTACCACCTCGCCGTCCGCGTCGAGCACCTGCAATTCACCAATGATCGGTGTGGCCACCGAGCCGATGTTCCGGTAGGTGATCTCGAGCTGCTTTCCCTTGAGCACCAGATCAGACACCTCGCCGTCCACGGCAGCGGCTGACGAGTCGGCGCTGGCCCGCGCCGGGGCTGATTGCCCACGCAGCGAAGCCCCCGGGTACAGTGCGAGCAGCGCCAGCAGGAACGTCACGACCACGACGAGGGGCGCACGAAATGGCGAGATACGGTTCGGGTACATGCCGATCTCAACTGGAAGGATGATGCCAGCCGTTTCGCCCCTGAAATGCCCCTTCTGGCGCCCCAAAGAGCGCCATCGTGTAGACTCTGCGCAACATGGGGTGTCGGCCAGATCCCGCAGTGGTACACGTGGCTCGTGTACCTCAGTTCACGCTTTCAAGCCGCGGGCGCGCTCGTACACGGCAATCCAGTCTTCCACGGAGTGTCGGGCAACGACGGCCTCGACCACGGGCCAGAGCACTTGGTCCGCATCGATGAAGCGCAAACAGCATTTCCCCATGTCCAGTTTCCGGCCCGCGTCCTTGTAGGCTGAGACAATCGATCGCTCGTCGTCGGTGTCGCTATAGGCGGCCATAAGGTATAGCGCGTGGTGCTTCTTCTGCGCCGCCAGCGACACGTACGACAGGGGCTGCTTGTTGTACGTCTTGGGATAGCGCGAGAGCGGCACCACCCAGCCTAACATGCCGAAGGCCATGATTTCTTCGAACCCGGGCTGGATCACCCGGTTCACGCGATCGCGTACGGCGGCGATGGCGTCGCGTTTGTCATCCGGCAGTTCCGCGAGGTACCCGGATACGGTGGTGGCAGCACTGGAGACCATAACCGGAGATCTACCCCGAATTCACGCCGATGGCGAGCGCAACGCAGCTCTGACAAAAGCTTCACGCCGTGTTGGGGAACGCCGATACTCCCCAAGAGTTAGCTTCTCAGGGTACTTCGCGGATCTCAGCGCCTGGCGATGCAGCCCGGACCTCCCTCAACCGGCGCGCGCATGAACTCGCAACAGTTCCACTTCGACGCCGACGATACCTCGCTGCTGGCCGCGATCGTCGACACCGCCGGCAGCGTGATTCTGGGCTTGCGCCCAGACCAGACGATCTACGCCTGGAATCGCGCCGCCGAGCAGCTGTACCAGACATCGCGCGAGCAGGCCATTGGGCTCGACTACGTGGAAACGTTCATCGCGCCCGAGCATCGCCCGTTCGTCAGCGCCGACATCCGCGAGGTCCTGGCCGGGAAGCGCACTCTCAATTTCGAAGACGATTCCATACTTCCCGACGGCTCCCGGCGCACACTCCTCTGGAACGTGACCCGCGTGGTGGGAGCCGACGGCAAGGTTCAGGGTATCGTGGCCATCGGGCAGGACATCACCGAGCGGAAGGAAGCGGAAGAACGCTTCCGGGTGATCTTCGAGCACGCACAGGATGGGCTACTGCTCTCCGATCAGACTGGCGTCATCGACTGCAATCCGGCGGCCCTGCAAATACTCGGGCTTACCGACAAGTCGCAATTGCTGGGCAAGCGGCCCGCGCTGTTTTCGCCCTCGGTGCCGCCCGACGGCCTGCCGTCGGACGCCAAGTCCCGCGCGCTGGGTGCCGTCACCCTCTCGAAAGGAGCGCACACCTTCGACTGGGTGCACCAGCGCCCCGACGGACAGCAGGTACCGGTAGAGGTAAGCGTCCAGCACACTACGCTGAATGGACGGCGCGTCTCGGTGGTGGCGTGGCGTGATCAAACCCGGCGTGTGGAGCTCGAACGCGAACGCGCGATGGTGCAGGAGCGGCTCGACCTCGCCCAGAAAATGGAGGCAGTTGGCCAACTGGCCGGCGGCGTTGCGCACGACTTCAACAACCTGCTAGCGGCCATCCGCAATGCGGTACAGCTGGCGATCGACGAACTGCCAGAGCACTTCTCGGCGCGCGAAGACCTGGATGTTGCTCTGCAAACGGCAGAACGGGCCGCCGGGCTCACGCGCCAGCTGTTGGCCTTCAGCAGGCAGCAGCCGCGCACAATCGATGTACTCGATCTTGCGGCCGTTGTCCGCGACCTCATGCCATTGCTTCGCACTTCGCTGCCTCCCGGAATCTCGGTGCGATTGGCAGCCGATATGGCCGACGCGCGTATTCTCGCCGATCGCAGTCAGATCGAGCAGGTGGTGCTCAATCTGGTGCTCAACGCCCGCGATGCCATGCCCAACGGCGGACAGGTGGCCATCAGTGTGTGGGTCGACCACGTACGACAGCGCGTGCTCATGAATGTGTCCGACACCGGCACGGGAATCGACGAAGGCACGCGGGCACGCATCTTCGAACCGTTCTTCACCACCAAACCCATGGGATCGGGTACCGGACTGGGCTTGTCGGTGGTGTACGGCGTGATCACGCAGGCCGGTGGTACGGTACAGGCGGACAGTGAGTTGGGACGGGGCACCACCATGAGAGTCTCGCTGCCGCTCACTCGCGGCGCCGACCGGATGGCTCAGGAACCCGCGCCTGAGCGGGAAGAGGATAGGAGCAAGCTGGTGCTGCTGGCCGATGATGAGGTCTCCGTGCGTACCACAACGCGTCGACTACTCGAGCGGAACGGTTGGCGCGTCATCGAGGCCAGCAACGGTGAGGAGGCGTTTGCCCTCTTTCTCGCGCACCGCGATCAGGTCAACGTCGTGTTGAGCGATGTGCGTATGCCTGGAGTCGATGGCGTGGAACTCGCGCGGCGAGTGCGCTCGGTGATACCGGAGTTCCCGGTCGTTTTCTTCAGCGGCTACGACGAACTCGAGCAATCCGAAGTAAGCGAACTCTCAAACGTACCACTCATCGCCAAGCCGTTCTCCCTGAACGAATTGCTGCGGGTCATGCGCCAAGCCGTGGCAGACTAGCGAGAGATCGCCGCGTGCCGAATGTGCAGCAGCTTTACCAGTTGCTTCACCTTGCCGTTCTCGTAGGGTACTTCCACCGTACGCACCACTTCGAGACCGACGCTTGGCAATTGCTCGAGAAACGCCGGCAAAGCCAGACGACCAGGGTCGGCCACGATCGCTTCGCCCGTTGGTGAGAGCGCGCGAGCCAGGCAGATGCCCACCAGCGTGGCGTACTCCTTCTCGTACAGCACATCGGCGGCAATGACGACATCAAATGTGCCCAGATTATCGGGCCACGCGCGCCAGTTCACCATGCGTACCTGCGGCTCGCGGCCGAGATTGCGCGCGGCATTCGAGCGCGCCATGTAGATGGCGTCTTCGTAGTAGTCGGTAGCCGTTACCTCGAAGCCGGCGGCCATCGCAGCCGTGGTATCGAGGCCAAGTCCGCAGCCCATTTCGAGCAAGGTGCGGCCGGCTCCCGGCAAGTCGAGCAACGCACCGGCAAGCACCCGTGCCGATGGCCACAGGTCGGCCCAATAGGGCAGGCGCTCGTCCATCACGTAGTCGGCTTCGCTGATCAGGTGATCGGCGTTGGCCGGCTTGAAGAGTGTGAAGGTGCGCGCATTGGTACCGACACCCACCTCCACGTCTTCCGTCGCCGTGGGCCACTTCGACGTGAACGCCGCGTCCAGGGCTGCACCACGCAGTGCAGCAAGCGGGTGTTCGGTCACCATCGCCGTCGACTGGGTTTCGCTCTCGCTCATGGGACCACGGACTGGGAGTGGGACAGCAACGGCGGAGCATCAGGCAGGAGGATGGCGCGCATGAGTGTGCCGGCGTCTACCCGCATCGTGCTCTCGGGCACCTCCAGCAGCGCATCGGCCAGCGCCATGGAACGCAGCAGGTTCGACCCCTGCGCGCCGGAGAGTCGGCCCTCCAGCATGCCATCGACGCCCACCTGCAAGCTCACGCGCAGGAAGTACGTGAGGTTCGCCGGCGTTTCGGCCTGGTCCATCATGCGTACGGGTATGCGCGCATGCTGCGCGCCCGCATGCCCACCCAGTTTCCGGATGAGTGGCCAAGCGAACAGCGCACCCGTCACCATGGTCGACACAGGGTTGCCAGGCAGCCCCAACCACGGCACGTGCCGCACCAGCCCGGTGCCAATCGGGCCGCCCGGACGAATGCGCGCCCGCCAGAAGCGTTGGCTACCGCCGAGGTGGGCCAGCGCATCCCGCGTGTAATCATGCGCACCAACGGAAACACCGCCGGTGGTTACCAGCAAGTCGCATCCGCCGTCGAGCGCCGAGGCCAACGATGCGGTGAGTGCCTCCAGCGTGTCCGGAACCAGCGGTGCCATCGTGACGTCAGCGCCAGCACCACGAAGCAGGGCCGGTAGCGCATAACTGCTCGACGATACGATTCGATGACCGGCAAGTACGTCGTCGAACTGATCGAGCAATACCAGTTCGTCACCGCTGCTCACGATTGTCACGCGAGGCCGTCGGAAGACCGGTACCGTGCCCACACCAATCGACGCGAGCGCGCCGAGATGCGCCGCGCGCAACGTCGTGCCGCGCGTAAACACCACTGCGTTGGCCGCAATGTCTTCGCCGCGCGGGCGGACATTGCCACGGCCGTGGACGTCACGATCGGAACGCACCACCACCACCGCCTCGCCACCGTCGGTGTCTTCGACTCGCACGACGGCGTCGGCACCGGGAGGCATGGGAGCCCCCGTCATAATTCGTATGGCGGTGCCCTGCTGCACCCAGGGCAAGGTCGTTGGATCAGCGCCGGCCATGCTGGTGCCGATCACCGGCAATGAACGCGGGGACGCTGCGGAAGCCCCAAGCACATCGGCCTTCTTCAGGGCATAGCCATCCATGCCGGCGTTGTCCCACGGCGGCAGCGCAATGCGGCTGCTGATATCGTCGGCCAGGGCACGCCCGAGCGCCGCTTCCAGCGGTACCCGTTCCACTGCCGGCGACGAGGCACCGACCTGCTCGAGAATGGCCTGCAGGGCATCGTCAAATGACAAACCGGTGGCCGGCCCCATGCCTGCGCCTGCCGTCACGGCGTGGGGCCAGGTCGCAACTCACCACCGGCGAGCATACCGGCAATGAGATCCTGTACGCGCTCCACGTCGCGATTGGGCACCGTGAAGTTGTTCATCATCATCGAGAAGAGCACGATACGACCGTTGGCGGTGGTCACGTACCCACTCAGTGAACGCGCCTTGTCGAGCGTCCCGGTTTTCGCGCGAACGTTCCCGGCTGCCGGCGTGCCGCGCATGCGGTTACGAATAGTGCCATCGACACCGGCAATGGGGAGCGACTCGCGGAAGAGCGCCGCGTGCGGCGAGCGGAGCATGGCGTCGAGCACCTTCACGATCGCACGTGGCGTCACGTAGTCGTGGCGCGACAATCCGCTCCCGTCACGGTACGCCGCATCGGCGTTGGTCACGCCCCACGTGGCCAAGGTGCGGGCGCCCACGGCCTGCGCACTGTCCGCACTCCCGCTGCCCGTCTGCTCCCGCGCCACCGTGCGAAAGAACAGTTCGGCCATCTGGTTCTGCGATGGCTTCTCCATGCGCTTGAGTACCTCGGCAAAGGATGGAGACATGATCACCGACAGCGTGTCCATGGCGCGACCGCTCGTATCGCGCCTGGTCACCCGCTGTCCAAGCACCGCGATGCGCTGCGCGCCCAGTGACTCCGTAAACGCCGCGACAAAGGCGTCGTTCGGATGCCGATAGGCCACGGTCACGCGCGCGCTGTCGCCCAACGCCAGTGTGCCCGATACAACGAGCGTATGGCCGATGCTGTCGTAGGCCACTTGCAGGCGCGCCGGCCGCGGTGCAATCGGCAGCGCCACGCTGTCGCGCGTGGTGGCCTCGACACGAACCCGCGGATAGCGTAACGTCGGCGCTGTTTGCACGGACACCGGTGCACCCGGTTTGCGCCCGGCCTTTGCTGTCACGTACAACTCGCCTTCGTTGAACATGAGTTCGTCGATGGCGGCGCTGTAGGCGGCATCGAAATCGTCCCATGCCCAACCAAAGCCCGTGCTGAGTCCCGGCATCGCGTCGCCGGCAGGCAGCACGCGCCCGGTAATGCGACGGATGCCGCGTGTGCGCAAGACAGCTATGGCTTCGTCGAATGCCGAGGCCGCACGTCCGCCGCGCAGCGCATCACTGATGCTCGGGTCGCCGCTCCCCTGCAGATACACGTTGCCGTGGAACGTGGTGCCCCGCTGCACACCATGCAGCAGCACCGGCGTGCGCCAACGGTACTCGGGGCCGAGCAACGTGGTGGCAATGGCACCCGTGAGCAGCTTCTGATTCGACGCCGGCATGAACAGGCGGTCGGCATCGTGACTGGCGAGCGTGTCGCCCGACTCCGGATCGACCACCAGAATGCCGAGACGGGCGTTTCGCCACATGGGGGCCGCCACCACGGAGTCGACCGTGTGGCGCAGCAACTGCGGCAGTGTGGGCGCCGGCACGGACGCTACCGGCATCATCAGGGGCGCTACCGGCTCCGGGCGATGCGGCTCGAGATTGGCCTGCGCCTGCTGCCGCGCGCACGCGCCGCCTGCCAACACGGCGGTGGCTAGTGTTATCGCTCGTACCGCGAGTCTCGTCGTCATGCATCCACCTCGTAGCAACTGCTCAGTGTGGCGTCTTCGGCGAGGTGCACCTTGATGACGCGCGCCGTGGTGTGGGCAAGCGCGGCCTGTACACGCTCGCAAATGAAGCGCGCCAGATTCTCCCCCGTGGGGATCATCTGGCCGTCGGCAAACTCCGGCACGTCGAGATTGATGTTGCGATGGTCAAACCGATCGCGCACTTCCCGCTGCAGCACCTTGTCGAGAAAACCGAGATCCACAAGGAAGCCGGTTTCTTCGTCAACTGGTCCGGCCACCGTCACGTCGCACACGTACGTGTGCCCGTGATAATGCGGATGGGCACACGCGCCGAAGATGTCGGCGTTCTCCTGGTCGCTCCAGTCGGGGCGACGGTACCGATGCGCAGCGGCGAACACCACGCGGCGGGTGAGAGACGTGCGCGGCACGCTGTATTACCGGAACAGCGGGAACGTCACCCCGGCCGTGAGGGCCCAGTTGGAACGCCACGCTTCACGGTTGCGCGTGTCCGTGAGAATGGACGTGGTGTCCGCCGCCTTTACGAAGTAGCGATCGGGGTACTGGTACTGCCAGAAGTAGTTCGTGGCGTCGAGTCGCAACTGCGGACCACGGCGCGGGAGATAGCGCAGGCTGAAGCCATAGTTGAACGAGAACTTGGTGCCGAACTGGTAGGCGCCGGTGTCGGCCTTCGCAAAGTCGCTCACCAGACCGAAGCCCACGTTGGTGGAGGGCATGAGATGACGCCACGTCTTGCGTCCCGTAAGCGACAGATCGAGCCCGCCGTCGATGAGATGCGTCGTGACGCTCGGTGTGCTGATGATGCGGGTGGCCTTGGTGTTGGTTGGCACCAGCAGGTTGCGCTCACTCGGTGAAGCCATGTAACGCACGAACAGTGACGCCGGCCCGCCAACGCCAATGTCGTAACGCAGCCCTGCCAACCAACTCGGTTGGGGCGCGACATCGGCGAGGTCGCGCTTTACCGACAGCCAGCCCCCCATCACCGTGACCGACTGACCGATCTTGAAATCCTCGTAAGGGCTCCGGTCGGGGGGATGGCCGATTTGCGCCCGCATAACGGCGGGAACGGAGAACGAGACAACCGCGGCCAACGCCACGGCGGAACGAATGCGGAGTGCACGCATCAGGCGCATCAGGACGGAGAAACGGAGGAACGATCGCGCAAGTCGCGACCGGTGATTTCGGGCGGCAGTGCAAGACCAAGCAGCGACAACGCCGTGGGCCCGACATCGCACAGGGCACCACCATTGCGCAGCGGCACGGTCTCGTCGGGATCGAGGACGACGAGCGGCACCGGGTTGGTGGTGTGCGCCGTGTGCGGCTGATGCGTATCGGGGTCGACCATCACATCGGCATTGCCATGATCGGCCGTGATGATGAGGCGGGCGCCGCCCTTGGCCGCAGCGTCCAGGATGCGCCCGAGGCATGCATCAACGGTCTCTGCCGCCGCGATGGCCGCTGGCAGCGAACCGGTGTGCCCCACCATATCGGTGTTGGCGAAGTTGCACAGCATGAAGTCGTGTGTGCGATTCGCCAACGCGTCACAAAGAATGTCGCACACGGCGGGCGCACTCATTGACGGCTGCAGGTCGTACGTGGCCACCTTGGGGCTCGGCACCATCTTGCGCTCTTCACCGGCGAGCGGATGCTCGTGCCCGCCGTTGAAGAAGAAGGTCACGTGCGGGTACTTCTCCGTCTCTGCCGTCCGCAATTGCGTGAGCCCCGCATCGGCGATGACCTCGCCCACGAGATGCTTCATTGACTGCGGGCCGAATGCCACCGGGAACGGAAAGGTATCGTCGTACTGCGTCATCGTGACGATGTGCACCAGCGGCCGCGCCCCTGTGTCGAAACCACTGAAGTCGGGCAAGGCCAAGGCGCGCAGCGACTGCCGCATGCGGTCGCTGCGGAAGTTGAAGCAGATCAGCGCATCGCCATCACGCATGGGAGCGAGCGCCAGACCATCAGCGCCCGGCATGACCCACGGCTTCACGAATTCGTCGTTCACGCCAGCGTCGTAGGAACGCTGCAGTGCCGCCAACGCATCGGTTTCCACGGGAGCGTGGCCGCGTACGGCGGCTTCGTACCAGAGCCCCGTGCGCTCCCACCGGTTGTCACGATCCATGCCGTAGTAGCGACCGCTTACGCTGGCCAATTGAGCCTTGCCGGCGATACGCTCGAGCGTCTCGCGCAGGAACGCCATACCGCTTTGCGGCGGCGTGTCGCGGCCATCGAGCATGGCGTGCAATACCACGCGGGGGACCTGCTGCCGCACCGCCATATCCACCAGCGCAAACAGATGCTCGTCGAAGGCATGTACGCCGCCGTTGCCGAGCAAACCGAGCAGATGCAGGGTGCCGCCGTTGAACTTCGCGTGGTCGCACGCGGCCAGCAGGGCGGCGTTCTCGAAGAAATGCCCCTGCTCGATGGACGCCCCAATGCGCACCAGGTCCTGCATCACCACTCGGCCCGCGCCGAGGTTCAGGTGGCCGACTTCGCTGTTGCCCATCTGCCCGTCGGGAAGCCCCACCGCCTTGCCCGACGCCGTCAGCAGCGTGCGCGACGGATGAGACCAGATACGGTCCCAATTGGGCGTGTTGGCGAGGCAGATCGCGTTGGCCTCACATTCTTGGCGGTAGCCCCACCCATCGAGGATGATGAGGGCGACGGCGCGATCGACACGAGCAGACATCGGTCTCCGGGGTATACGGACACGGCGCGGGCAGGAGCTGCCGGTGCTGTGTTTATGCTTAGGTGGTACGTTGTGGCGGCACCGGCGTTCCGGCGCCAGTAGCCGGTGCAATCTAAACCTTGCTGACTCATGCGTGTTCGGCGTCGGACAGTGCTCTTGACCTTGATGTTGGTCGCCTTCCTGCTGCTGGATGGTTTGCTGCTGATACGGCGAAGCCGCTATCGCGAGGAAACCGAGCGTCTGCGGGCCGGCATGTCGGCCCTCGACCAGCAGCGCGCCGACGCCATTTTGGCCGCTGACGCACAAAAGTCCGCCCTCATGCTCGAAGTCTTGCAGCGACAGGCCCAGGGCGACGGCAGTATCCATCTCGCCGTGAACACCGACTCCGGCTACGTCGCGCTTGATCGTGGCGCCGCCCGCCTACGCACCATGCCGGCGCGCATCGGCCCGGAGCGACGCGGCGGCTCACCCTCCGACACCGTGCAGGTCGCCATTCCGCGCGGGGTACGCAGTATCGAGGCGCTGCTCGGGCCCACCGACCGTTTCGCCCTGCCAGCGTGGCTCTGGACCGATCGTGGTCTCGAGCCACCCGCCGTTCGCGACGAAATCGGCTGGACCGGGGCCCAGGCCATCGTGACCTCGGGCGGTACGCTCATCTACGCACTCCCCGACTCCGGTCCACTCGCCGACAGCAGTTTTGTGATGCCCGGGGCCATTCGGCTCGACCGGCAGGACTTGCGGGCGGTTCGCGAGAACCTCGCCCGTGGCACCCGGGTGTACTTCTTCTGATGCCCATGTCGCCGATTGCCCTTGGCGGAGCCGCCGCTTCACCGCCGCCCCGCGCTCCTCGCCGCCGGCGTGGCGGCACCATGTGGTTGCTCGCGCTTACCACGGCGGCTGGGCTACACTCGGCCTGGCTCGCCTACGGTACCCTCAAGGTCCGCTTTGAGCGCGATGTGGCGCGTATGGTGTTCAACGACAACACCGAGGCGCTCGAACAGGCGGTGCAACAGGCCGGCCTGGGTGTAGATAGCCTGCGCGCCCAACTGGATGTCACGCCGCCCCCACCGGCCGACTCGACGTATCTGGTGGTGTCCATCACCGATCGCCGGGTCTGGTATAAGCGAGGCGATAGCGTGCTCTTCACGGCCCCGGTGGCCACCGGCTCGGGGAAGCAGCTGGTGGTCAAGGGCAACTCCAAGGTGCTGCGCTTCGAAACGCCGCGCGGTCGTCTCGTGGTGCAGCGCCGGGATTCGGCCCCCGCCTGGGTCCCGCCCGATTGGCACTATCAGGAGCAGGCGAACAAAAAGCGGTTGGGGCTCGTCCAACTGGTGCGTGGCAAACCCATCCCGCTCCGCGACGGCGGCCAGATCGCCGTGCGTGGCAGCGATGTCGTCCGTGTGGCAAAAGATGGGACAGAGCGTGCCTTAACCGCTGCTGATGGTAGAGAAATCGTGGCCGACGGCAAGATCATCATTCCGCCGTTCGGTACGAATCAGCGTCGGTATCCGGACGTGTTGGGCGCATTCCGCCTGTATCTGGGCGACGGCTACGCCCTGCACGGCACGAACAATCCGGCCTCGGTAGGGCAGGCCGTGAGCCACGGATGTGTACGACTGCGGAACGAAGACATCACCGAACTGTACCACCGCGTGGCCGTCGGTACACCCGTTTTCATCTACTGACGCTACAAGCAGTTACGCATGAGATTCACCGCTGGCGTTCATCACCGTTGGGTGAACGCGCGGGCCAGGTTTGGCTATATTTCCTGAACGGGCGCTTGATCGTCCTTTGAGAAGCAGCCGGACCATGCGCAGGCTCACCTGCCGCAACGGTTTGCACGGCCTGTGGCCATTGGCTTTGGGCTGCGCAAAACGAGCGCCAAACCCGACATCGTGACTTCAAACGTTTCCGACGCCCAGGCGTCTTTGCCATCTCGTGTAACCACGCCCGTTCGCTCGGGACGAGCCCGACGCCGCCGTTCCGTGGCGGTAGGGCTAGTTGCGTGCGCCGGGCTGGTGGCATTTACCCGTCCGGGTAGTCGCCCCGCAACGCCCTCGGCACCCGCTGTTCGCACGGCCTCGGCACCCGCGCCGCTTCCAGGGCTCGACTCGTTGCGCGGCATGAGTCGCAAACTCCGGGCTCGCTTCGTGGCCCCGCAGCGCGCTGCCGGCATCCCGGTGTTGCGCGAACTCTTCGGCGATTCTGCCGTCTCCCGTGCCGGTGTCTACGCGGCCGCCGACTCCGGCGGCGCGTTCCACTTCATCACCATGCGGCCGTTCGCCGACAAGGTGCAGGGGCGCATCGGCGCGTATCGCATTGGGTTCTTTCCCGCCGAAAAGCGGGGCGTGCGCTCCGAGGCCTACGGCAATCCCGAGGGGTTCCTCGAGGTCACCGCGACCAACGCCGACACGCCCATCTCCGAACATTTCCGTCTGCGCGACTTCCTCACGAAGGACCAGACGGCGGTGTGGCCCAAGTATCTCGTGCTGCGTGAACCGCTCGTCGACAAGCTCGAACTGGTGCTCGCCGAATTGCGCAGCATGGGCGTGCCGGCCCATCGGCTCCGGGTGATGTCGGGCTTCCGTACGCCGCAGTACAACCAGCAGGGTGTGGGCACCGGTGGCCGCGCCAACGACAGCAGGCATCAGTATGGCGATGCGGCCGATGTATACGTTGTGAACGGGTCCCGCGACTGGATGAGCGATCTCAACAGCGACGGCGCCGTCGACACCCGCGACGCCCGCGTCTTGGCAAGCGCCGCCGAACGGGTCGAACGCAAGTATCCCGATCTGCTGGGCGGGATCGGCGTGTACAAGGCCACCAACGCGCATGGCCCCTTCGTGCACATCGATGTGCGCGGCAAGCGGGCACGCTGGGGCGCACTGTGAACCTGTGCGCAGTGTGGGCATCATGATTCAACGTCGTACCGCCATCATCCTGAGTGGGCTGGTGGCTATTACTGCCGCCCTCATCTACCAGCCGCCCGGCGAACTGTTCGCCGATTCGTCGGCCGAGAGCTTCCGCCGTGCAGTACCGCGTATCGAAGCGGCGCCTGCTGCCAGGGGCACGAGCGGCGAAGTCAAAATGCAGTTCGTGCGCGCCGGCGAGCGCGTCGCGCTGCCGCTGGTTATCCGTGGTACCGCCGGCCCCTTGGGGTTTCGTTATCAGTGGGTCGAGGTCGGCAGCAATGAGTCGGCCGATGTGATGCGCCCACTCGACGGCGATACGCTGTTGGCGCCGCTCACGCCGGGCTTCTACGAACTGGCCGTGATGCGCAACGGTGTCACGCAGCGACTCGAAGAGCCGCGCATTGCGGTGCTCGTGCCCTTCGAACTCAAGCTCGGTAGCACGCTCAACGGCTATCAGATTGGTCGCTATCCGGCGGAGTGGTCACGCGACGAATCGGCTGAGAAGCCGCTCGGGTTTGCCGAAGTGCACGAAGAACACCTCGACCTGCCGCTCACCAAGCATTTGCGCGTGCGCGATTTCATCACGCACGACCGACAGACCATCTGGCCCAAGTATGTGGCCGTTGATCCGCGGGTGCTCGATAAAATCGAACTTGTTCTACGTGAACTGGCGCGTCGACGCGGCGAAGAAACCGCCACGTTCAAGCTCGAAGTACACAGCGGGTTTCGCACGCCGTTGCACAATGCCGGCGTAGAGGGCTCGGCGCGTGATTCGCGCCATCTCTATGGCGACGCGGCCGACGTGGCCATCGACGCCGACGGCGACGGACAACTCACGCTGTTCGACGCGTATCGCGTGGAGCAGGCGGTGGATTGGGTGGAACGGGCGCACCCCGAACTGGCGGGTGGGCTCGGGGTATACAGCAGCCGGCGGTACGCTACGCCGTATTGTCACATCGATGCGCGCGGCGAACGGAAACGTTGGCGCGGATGATCACGTAGGGCTCGCCCAACGGCCAGCCTCGAGGAACCCATGAATCCGTACGTCCGCGACCGCATCAACCGCAAACTCGAGACGCTCTCCGACGAGCGGCTCTATCAGATCCTCGACTACGTCGAGTTTCTCGAGTCCAAGTACGCCGAGAAGCCCGCACCTGTCACCAACGTATTCCAGAAGTTCACCGACGGCGTGGAAGACACGCTGCGCGCTGGTGGGCTGGCGGCCGGTACGGTGGTCGAAGCCGTGGGCTTCCTCAACAAGGCCATGGGCGTGCTTAACAACGTGGCCCAGACCACCAAGACCGTCGCGACCGATGTGGTAAGCACGGCCCGTACCGTGGCCGACCAGATTGGGGCGCCGCCGCCAGGCACCGCTCCGTCGGCGCCGCCGGTATCCTCGGCGCCGGCATCGTCAGCCTCCGCGCCGTCGGCCCCCGCGCCGTCGGAACCACCTGTTGATCTGCGCAACCAGCCGCCGGCCGCATGAAATCGTCCGCTGTTGAGACTGACGAGATGATGGAGGCCCCGCGAGGGCCGCGACGTGGCATGAAGCGTTCGCTTATGCGCGTCATTACCCAGATCCCGTCGTATCTGCGGTTGCTGGTTGGACTGATCGGCGACCGCCGGGTGTCGCGCGTCGACCGACTCCTCGTCGTCGGGGCCATTGCGTATATCGTCTCCCCGCTCGATTTGATCCCCGACCTCATTCCGTTTCTGGGGCAGATCGACGACGTCTTTCTGCTCATGACGGCGCTGCAGCGCATGGTCGATCGGGCCGGATTCCGCGTGCTCCGCGATCACTGGCATGGCGATCAGGACGACCTTGAGTCGCTCAACCTTGCGGCCGTGGTGTCGGCCGCCAGCTTCTTCCTGCCGCCGCGCATGCGCCGGCGGCTGCGCCGGATGGCGGGTGGGCGGCAGTAGGCTCCTTGTGGGCCACCTCTGGAATCCCCCTTCGGGCCGTTTTACCTTTCGAGATGGCACCCTCATCTCGCTCCGCCCGCATCCGCGATGATATCGCGCTGACGTTCGACGACGTCCTGCTCGCCCCGCGGCATTCCCTCACGCACCCGCGAGAGGTCAGTCTGGCCTCGCGTCTCACACGCGGGATCACGCTCAACGTGCCGTTGGCGTCTGCCGCCATGGACACCGTCACCGAAAGTGAAATGGCCATCGCCATGGCCCGCTACGGCGCCATCGGTGTGCTGCACAAGAACATGTCCGTCGATCGGCAGGCGGCCGAGGTCGATCGCGTCAAGCGCAGCGAAAGCGGGATGATCCTCAACCCGATCACGCTGTCTCCGTCGGCGCTGCTTCGCGAAGCGGTGGCGCTCATGATGCGCTTCAAGATCTCCGGCGTGCCCATTGTCGACGATACGGGCAAGCTGGTCGGCATTCTCACCAACCGTGACTTGCAGTTCGAGCGCGATCTCGATCGCCCGCTCGCTGATGTCATGACCAGTGCCGATCTCGTCACCGCCCCCGTTGGCACCGGGCTCGACGAGGCCGAGAAGATCCTCGCCAAGCACCGCATCGAGAAGCTGCCGGTTACCGATGAGCAGGGAATTCTGAAGGGGCTCATCACCGTCAAGGACATTCACAAACGCCGCCAGTACCCTGATGCCAACAAGGATCAGTACGGGCGGCTTCGTGTAGCGGCGGCCATTGGTGCCGGTGGCGACTACCTCGATCGTGCCCGGGCGCTCATTCAGGCCGGGGTCGACGTGCTCATCATCGACACGGCCCACGGCCACAGTGAAGGGGTGCTGCAGGCCACCGCTCGTGTGCGCGAGGCCTTCCCCGACGTGCAGCTCATCGCCGGCAATGTCGCTACCAAGGCGGGCGCCGCGGCACTCGTGGAACGCGGGGTGGACGCCGTGAAGGTGGGTGTCGGTCCGGGGTCCATCTGTACCACGCGCGTGGTCACCGGTGTTGGCGTACCGCAAATCGCTGCCATCATGGACGCCGTCGAAGGCGCCGGCGACGTGCCGGTCATTGCCGACGGTGGCATCAAGTATTCGGGCGACATCGTCAAGGCACTGGCGGCCGGCGCGTCGAGCGTCATGATGGGCAGCATGCTCGCCGGCACCGAGGAGAGCCCGGGGGAATCGTTCCTCCTCGAGGGGCGCCGGTTCAAGATGATTCGCGGCATGGGCTCGCTGTCGGCCATGCAGGACGGGTCGGCCGACCGCTACTTCCAGGACGGGGAAATGTCCCCCAAGAAGCTGGTCCCCGAGGGCATCGAAGGGCGCGTGCCGTACAAGGGCCCCGTGGGCGATGTGCTCTTCCAGATGATCGGCGGCCTGCGCAGCGGCATGGGCTACGTAGGGTGTGGCACCATCGAAGCGTTGCGTACCGAGGCCGAGTTCGTGCGTATCACCACGGCCGGGCTGCGCGAGTCGCACCCGCACGACGTGACGATCACGCGTGAGGCCCCGAACTACTCGCTGTAGTTCGGGCCGGCGCTCCAGCTCCCCAACCCTGAACCCGGAACCAGTCTGTTTCGGGTTTTGAGTTTGGGTGTTGGGTTTTGGGACCCAATCTTGGGCTCCCTACTGTTCCAACGGCGTCCCTGCATCCACATTTGGCGCCGTGCTGCTGTTCGCGCGAGCGGAGCAGCCTCCTGCCACACCGCGGGCCACACCACCACTCCCCGGCCCGCATCACCCAGACCACACCGCTGATGGGAATCTGGTCCAAGAAATCGATCACGGCGCTGCGCGCCGAGGCCGACAGCTCCGAGGGCGGCCTCAAGCGCACGCTTGGTGCACTCAACCTCACCATGCTCGGCATCGGCGCCATCATCGGCGCCGGCATTTTCGTGCTGACGGGCACGGCGGCGGCTAACTTCGCCGGCCCGGGCGTCTCGCTGTCGTTCGTGCTGGCCGGTCTCGCCTGTCTCTTCGCGGGGCTCTGCTACGCCGAGTTCGCGTCGATGATCCCCATCGCCGGTTCGGCCTATACCTACAGCTACGCCACCATGGGTGAAGGCGTGGCGTGGTTCATCGGCTGGAACCTGGTGCTCGAGTACCTGTTCGCCGCCGCTACGGTGTCGGTAGGCTGGTCGGGCTATTTCAGCGCCATGCTGAATACGGTCGGGGTGCACATCCCGGCGGCTTTTGCGTCGGCACCGCTCACTGTGATCAACGGGCACGAAGTCGTGCGGGCGTTTACCTGTGTCGATGCCAGCGGCGCCACCATTGTGGATGCGGTTACGAAGGCCGCCTTCACTGTGCGCGACGCGTGCACGGCCGCCGGCGGGTCGCCGGTGGAAGGGCTGATCAATCTGCCCGCGGTGCTGCTCATCCTGGCGCTCACGATGCTGCTGGTGCGCGGTGTGCAGGAATCGGCGACGTTCAACAACATCGTCGTCGCGATCAAGATGGTGATCGTGCTCCTCGTCATCGGCTTCGGCTTCATGTACGTGAACACCGAGAACTGGACGCCGTTCATCCCCGAGATGGTCACCAACCCCGACGGCAGCACCAAGTACGGCATGTCTGGTGTACTGCGCGCCGCGCCGGTGGTGTTCTTCTCGTACATCGGCTTCGACGCCGTCTCCACGGCCGCGCAGGAAGCGAAGAACCCGCAGCGTGACCTGCCCATCGGCATGATCGCGTCGCTGCTGATCTGCACGGTGCTGTACATCCTGATGTCGCTGGTCATGACCGGTCTCGCGCCCTACACGGCGCTTGGCGTGGCGCACCCGGTGTCGGCCGCGCTCGAAGCGGTGCCGCAGCTCAAGTGGCTCGAGTACCTCGTGAACATCGGCGCCGTAGCCGGTCTGTCGTCCGTCGTGCTCGTGATGCTCATGGGCCAGCCGCGCATCTTCTACACCATGTCGCGCGACGGCCTGCTGCCGAAGATCTTCGCCAAGGTGCATCCGGTGTACCAGACGCCGGCCGCCTCCACGTGGATCGTCGGCATCATCGCCGTGATCATCGCCGGCTTCTTCCCGCTCGGCCTGCTCGGCGAACTGGTGTCCGGTGGCACGCTCGCCGCCTTTGCGACGGTGTGCATCGGTGTGTGGGTGCTGCGCGTGCGCTCGCCGGAGCTGGAGCGTCCGTTCAAGACGCCGCTCGTGCCGCTCGTGCCGCTGCTCGGCGCCGGCGCTACGATCTACATGCTGCTGCAGCTGCCCGCGCTCACGTGGACCCTGCTGGGCGCATGGACGGCGATCGGCATGACCACGTACTTCCTGTACGGCATGCGCAACTCGACCATCGGCAAGCAGGAAGCCGGTCGGAAATGAGTGGTGCCGTGGCCGATGGGCTGCTGAGTGCATCCGAGGCGCGCCAGGCGGCGATCCATGAGTGGTTCGCCGCCCTCCGCCCCGGCACGACTGTGGCCTTGTCCACGCACATCAACGCGGATGGTGATGGCTGCGGCAGCGAAACCGCGCTCGCGAGACTACTCGCGCAGCGCGGCATTCGCTGCCGCATTGTCAATCCCACGCCGTGGCCGACGATGTTCAACTTCCTCCTCGGTGATGATGTCGAGGAAGCCAGTGCGCGCGGTGCTGCCGCGTTCACCGATATCGACGCGCTGATCGTGCTGGACATCAACGATGTGCGTCGACTGGGCCAATTGGCCGAATCGGTACGCACGCTGACGGTGCCCATTTCCGTCATCGATCATCATGTGCCTGGCGATGAACCGGTGGGTTCGCTCGCGGTGGCTGACACCGCAGCCTGCGCCACGGGCGAGTTGGTGTACGACATTGCGGTGACGCTCGGGCTCGAGATTACCCCGTCCATCGCGCAGTCGTTGTACGCAGCCATTCTTACGGATACCGGCAGTTTCCGCTTCAGCAATACGTCGCCGCGCGCGCATGGCATTGCGGCCGCTCTGCTCGCGGCCGGTGTGAACCCCGAGGAGATGTACCGGCGCATTTATGCGCAGGTCAGCCTGGGGCGCCTGCAACTCCTGCGGGAAGCACTCGGCTCGCTGGTCAGCGAACCGGAAATCGGGTTGTCGTATATCTCCGTTGAAGCCGGCGTCACCGACCGGTACGACGTGACCAGCGAGGAACTCGACGGCATCGTGGAGCATCCGCGCAGTATTGCCGGCACTCGCATGGCTCTGTTCTTCCGCGAACTCGGACACGGCAAGGTCAAGGTGAGTCTGCGTAGCACGGGCGACGTCGATGTGCAGCAGTTTGCCCGTCGCTACGACGGCGGTGGCCATCGCAAGGCCTCTGGGGCCATGCTGGCCGGGTCGCTCGAGGCGGTGCGCTCGAAGGTGGTAACCGACGCACGGGCGTATTTGCGCGGGGAGCTGGGCTGACGAAGCCCGCGGGCCGGTGAACGGCGGGTGCAGTTCCCCCGCCGCCCGGCCCCGCATAGCTTACGGGGAAGGATCCCGAACCCGTTACTTCCCTATGCAGCCACTCATGGAGCGGATCACCGGCGCCCTCGCCGGCATCCGCAACCCGCGCACCGGCGCCGACGTCATGGCCGCCGAGCAGGTGCGCGATATCGCCACCACCCGCGACGGCAAAGTCCGTTTCACGCTGCTCCTCGCGACCGAAGACGACGCCACGCTGGTGCGTGATGTACGACAGGCCGTAGAAGCGCTGGACGGGGTGACCGATGTCCGCGTCGACGTGCGCGATCCCGCGCAGACCGAACCCACACCGGCGCGTCGTGCGCCTGAGCCTATGAACCAGCCCAAGGCGCCCGGAAGCGGGCGTGCCCTTCCCGTGATGGACAGCGCGCCGCAGAAGGCGCCACCGAAGGTGCCGGAGCCCGTGCAGTATCCCAACCTCGGGCGCATCATCGCGGTATCGTCGGGCAAGGGCGGCGTTGGGAAGAGCACGGTGGCCGTGAACCTCGCCATCTCGCTCGCCAAGGCCGGCAAGCGGGTGGGAATCATGGACGCCGACATCTACGGCCCCAACATGCCGCTCATGCTGGGCGTCGATGCGGCGCCCGCCGTGCGCGATGAAAAAATCATTCCGCTCGAAGCGCACGGGATCAAGGTCATCTCGCTCGGCTTCCTCATCGAGAAGGACCAGCCGGCGATCTGGCGCGGCCCCATTGTCATGAAGATCATCACGCAGTTTTTGCGCGATGTGAATTGGGGGCAGCTCGACTACTTCCTGGTGGACATGCCGCCGGGCACCGGTGATGCGCAGCTGTCGCTCGTACAGGCCACGCAGGTGCATGGTGCCGTGGTGGTAACCACGCCGCAGCAGGTGGCCGTGGGCGACGCGTTGCGCGGCGTGAAGATGTTTGAGCGCACCGCCGTGCCGGTGCTCGGCATCGTGGAAAACATGTCGTACTTCGAGAATCCGGAGACGGGCACGCCAATCGCGCTGTTCGGCACGGGCGGTGGCGAACGGTTGGCGAAGGAATGCGATCTGCCGTTGCTGGGTCAGGTACCCATCGATCCGCGCATTCAGGAGGGCGGTGACACCGGGCGCCCCATCGTCTCGGCCGAGCCGGACTCGAAGGCCGCCAAGGCGTTCGCGGCCATCGCCGACCGCGTCATGCAGCGCGTTGACGAACGTTACGGCTGATACTGCTGCGGTAGTCGATGCCCCGCGCGGCGAACTCGTTGGCGAGCCACTCTCGCTGACGATTCGCCGCGTGGCGCTTCCGGCCGTCATTGCGAATCTGCTCATGACGGCGTTTCACAACGTCGACACGTTCTGGATTGGCCGGTCACTGGGCGCCGAATCACTCGCTGCCGTTACGGGTGCGGTGTTCTGGGTGTGGCTGGTGATTTCGGTGGGTGAGATGGTGAGCATCGGGCTCGATGCTATTGCCGCGCGCCGACATGGTGAACGTCGTCCGCAGGATGCCGCACGCACCGTGGGTGACGGCTTTGTGCTCGCCTTATTGCTCGGCGCCGCCATTGCGCTGGCCACGCCGTTCGTGCTGGGCGTGCTCTTCGACTTGCTGGAGACATCGGCCAGCGTGAGTCGAATTGGTCGTGACTACCTCGGCATGTACTTCCTGGGCATGCCGCTCATCTTCGGCTTCTTCGCCGTCGATGCGGCCTTTCGCGCGCGCGGTGATACGCGTACGCCGCTGTGGATTCTCGCCGTCACCACGGTGTTGGGACTGTTGCTCGATCCGGTTCTGATTCGCGGGCTGGGGCCGTTCCCGGCGCTTGGTGTGCGCGGTGCTGCGCTTGCCACCCTCGTGCCGCGCGGCCTCGCCTGCGTGGTCGGTGTGATGATTCTGCGGAGTCGCGGCATGTTCGTATGGGGAATGCCGCGCTGGCCGGTGCTGGGCACAATCGTACGTGTCGGTGCACCGGCGGCGGCCACCGGCGTGGTGTTCAGCTTCATCTACGTGCTGCTTACGCGCATTACCACGCAGTTCGGCACGCCCGCGCTGGCGGCGCTGGGGCTGGGCTTTCGTATGGAGAGCGTGGTGTACGTGGCCAGCGTGGGTATGGGCGCCGCTGTGGCCGCCATCGTGGGGCAGAGTCTCGGTGCCGGCGATACCGCCCGCGCCGCCCGCGCCGGCTGGATTTCCACCGCCGCGGTGAGTGTCGTTGGGGTACTCATGGCCGCTGCCAGTTTGCTCTTTGCCGAAGAATTCGCGGGCATCTTCTCCGATGACCCGGCCGTGATTGCGGAGGCTGCGCGCTACCTGCGTATTTCGGCGTTCTCGCAGCTGTTCCTCGGCGCCGAGGTCGTGCTGGAAAGCGCCATGGCGGGCGCGGGGTGGACGCTGGTGCCCATGTTGCTCAGCACCAGCATCACGGCACTCCGGTTGCCGATTGGCGCGTGGGCCGCATCGCACTGGGGCACGACGGGGCTCTGGTGGACCATCGCACTCACCGCGGCCGCGCGCGGCGTGCTCATGGTGCTCTTGTGGGGATCGGGGCGGTGGCGCGGCGTACGCGTATAGGGCGGCGCACTGGGCGCGCGCGGAACGGCGTAATGAGAATGGCGTTATGGGTTGCCTCCCAACTGCACAGCGCCATCCGGTAGCGCTGTATAGTTAGGTGGTCACACATAACGCTCCTCACCTCACGCTTTTCTGCGCGCGGTACGCGCGCCCCCAGGCCCCCGTGCACGCTCCTGCAATAACGCTGCTCACCGATTTCGGTACGGCCGACGGGTACGTCGCTGAGCTGAAGGGCGTACTGGTGTCACTGGCGCCCGGTGTACCCATCGTGGATTTGTCGCACGACATTCCACCGCAGGACATCGCGTTTGGTCGGCTCACGGTGGCGCGTTATTGGCGTCGGTTTCCCGGAGGCACGGTGCATTTGGTGGTTGTCGACCCCGGCGTGGGTACCTCACGCGCCGCCATCGCCATTGCCAGCGAGGGACGACTGCTAGTTGGGCCTGATAACGGCGTGCTTTCGCCGGCACTGTTTTCGCTCGACGCACGCGTGGTGCAGTTGCCCGTCGACGCCGCGGCGTCGGCCACCTTTCACGGACGCGATGTCTTCGCCCCGGTGGCAGCACAACTCGCGCTGGGGGCGACGCTCGAGCAGATCGGCGAGTCCTACGCCAACGCGGTGCGGCTTCGCACACCTCCGCCCTTTCGCGATGCGCATGGTCTGCTGCATGGCGAAGTGCTCACCATCGACCGCTTCGGCAACGTGGTCACCAATCTCCTCACGCGCGAACCTCACGGCATGGTGAAGATCGCCGGTCGCGCGGCGCGTCTGGTGCGTACCTATGGTGAAGCCGCGCGCGGCGAACTGGTGGCCCTGTTCGGCTCCAGCGGCTTTGTGGAAGTGGCCGTGCGCGAAGGCAGCGCCGCCGCCGTGCTGGGAGTGACGCGTGGGGACAGCGTCGTGCTGTCGAGCGGGGGCTGAGATGGTGCGTTGGCGAGGTGGTGCAACTGCAGACGGCCGACGGCAGTAACCACAGACGGCAGACCGCCGGGATGCGGTAGAACACTACGGGCGCCGCTGCTTCGCAGGGCGCCCGATTTCCAAAATTTCTTCTGTCTACCGTCTGTAATTCCTGCCGTCCGCCGTCTGCTCTTGGCGGTCTACAGGCCCTCGCCGCTCTTCGCCGGCTTCGGCGCCGCCACCACGCCCTGAACCGGCGTGGGCGTTTGCCAACTCACTGGCACCTGCACTTCGTTGACACCGGTGCTGCTGGCTGCGCCCCACTTGCCCGTGAAGCCGCTCATCTTCTCGCCGGCGGCACCACCGAAGCGGCCGAACTGCACGCTCAACCGTGATACGCCAATGCGGCTCTTCACCACGGCGCCCAGCCCCACGGTGGCCACGGCCCACGTGAATGCGACGGCTACCAACCGGGAGATTGCGCCAAATACTGGCACGCGCGAGGCGAGGGCCGCACCGAACCAGACGAGACTGAGGGCGATGAGCCCCACCGTGAGACCGCGCAGCGCCGCGGCGCGCTCGGAGGCACCATTGCCGCGCCCCGCAACCGCGCGGCCAATAACCATGGCCACGGCCAGAATGCCTAACGTGACCGCGCCCGACAACGCCAATGCCCAAGCCAACGCCGCAATCGGAATGGCGAGGATGCCGATGATGGTCACGGCGCACGCGATGAGCAGTACCACCAACGCTGGGACCGCCAGCAACTGCGTGAGTACACCAGCCCAGAAGCTCCCGCTCACATCGCGCGCGGCGCTCTTGGCCACGGCCAACAACGCTTCTTCGGCGGTCATGAGCACCACGAGCCCAATGATCATGCCGATCCCGAAGGTGCCGGCAACCGCAATGAGGGTCGTGGAGAGCATAGTCAGCTACCCGGATTAGCTGGTGCGGGACGACGTGGCGAGTGCGCGAATGCCCACCACGCCCATGCCGGCCACTGCCACGAAACCCCCGACCGCAAGCGCCAGCACTTCAGGCGAACTGCCACTCAAGGCATCCAGACCGGGCTTACCGACCACGGTGGCCATGACATCGCTGCCGGCGGCGACCATTTGCTCACGGAATCGCTCCAGCCCGAGCTGGGCCAACAACAACCCCATATCGGCCCGTGCGACCGCCCACGTCGCGCCGGCTGTGGCGAACCCGGCCGCAACCGCCGCGCCCAAACCCGCCGCGATACGGGCCGGACGAGTCGCGGGGACCAGCTGCTCCACCGCCCGGGTTGCCGCCACATGCCAAGGCTCGAAAACCTGCACCTGACTCATGACCCGGTCGGCGAACGCCGGCGACGGGGCAAAGTCGGGGAGCGTGTCGAGGGCGAACATGAGCTCCTGAGCCCGCGCCATTTCGTCCTGGCACTCCGAACACGAAGCGGCGTGTGCCCGCAATTGGGCCACGCCGAAGCCTTCTTCTCCGTCGAGAAGCAGCTCGATTTCGTCTGGTCGTAGGTGTCGGTCGATCATTGTGGTGCCTCCATGCGGGGACTACGTGCCGGAGCGAAACAAGGTTTCAGGGAAATACGGCGAATTCTCATCGCCGGAAGATCGAGATACCTGAAGTCTGGTTCATCGGCCGGGAGCGTGATGACAGCGGTCATTCGCGTAACGGTTCCAGCGCCTTGCGCAGTTCGTGTCGGGCCCGATGGATGTACGTCTTCACGGTGCCCAAGGGCAGGTCGAGCGTCGCGGCGATTTCCTCGTACGAACGCCCTTCCACATGACGCAGCATGATGCAGGCGCGATACTCCGGCCGAAGCGTGGCGATGGCCTTTTCGATGGCCGAGCCGAGTTCGCGCGCCTCCATTTCGTCGAGGGCGCTTTCCTGGTCGGACGCGATCTCGATGGTCGACGCCTCCACGTCGGAGGCGGTGGTGGCATGCGGGCTGCCGTCCATGCTGATCGTGTCGAGCTTGCGCCGACGCAGGTGATCGATGGCGACGTTGTTCGCGATCTTGAACAGCCAGCTCGAGAACTTGAACTCGGGGCTGTACTTGTCGATGTGGTTCAGGACCTTCACGAAGGCGTCCTGCGCCAGATCCTCGGCGGTCTCGCGGTCGCGCACCATACGGAACACCAGCGAAAACACCGGTCGCTCATAGCGGCGCACGAGTTCGCGAAACGCGAGCTCGCGCCCCTGCTGGGCGAGTCGGACCACATCGGCGTCGGGAAGTGTTCCCAGCTCGTCTGGTGTTGGCATGCGCAGCGGGCAAAGCTAGTCCCACAAGGGCGCCCGGACCAGCCGTACAGCGGTGATTCCGGACTGGCGGAGTATTTCCGCCGCTCTGCGAAAGCGGGGAATCGCCGCTTGCTCGGCTTGCCTCGTCCCAACGATGTTTCGGGATGCCACGCACTATGGACGCCCCGGGAACGACGCCCGGACACTCGGCGGACGACCTCGAGGTCGCGGCCAGCGCCGCCCAAGGGGAAGGGAAGCGCGAATACGTACAGCAGATGTTCTCCGACATCGCGCCGCGCTACGACCTGCTCAATCACGTCCTGTCGCTCAATATCGACAAACGGTGGCGCAAGAAGGCGCTACAGCGCCTGGCGTGGACCGCCCGCCCCACCGGTACCTTCCTCGATCTGTGTGCCGGCACGCTCGACGTGGGGGCCATGCTGGTCAAACAGCCGGGCTTCCAAGGGTTCGTGGCCGGCGCCGATTTCGCCGTACCCATGTTGCAGTACGGCAAGGGCAAAGCGCCGCGTTCGGTGCTCACCCCGGTGGGTGCCGACGCGTTGCAGTTGCCCTTCGCGCACGCCAGCCTCGACGGCGCCATCGTGGCCTTCGGCATTCGCAACGTGGCCGACCTCGACGCCGGACTGCGCGAAGTGCGCCGTGTGCTCAAGCCCGGCGCCCGCTTCGTCATCCTTGAATTCTCCACGCCGCGATTCGCCCTCGTGCGCGCGGCGTACCTCGCGTACTTCCATTACGTGCTGCCGTTCATCGGCCGGCTCGTGAGCGGGCACAAGTCCGCGTACACGTACCTGCCCATGTCGGTCGCGAATTTCCCCACCGAAGAGAATCTCGCCGATCGCATGCGTGCGGCCGGCTTCTCTACCGTGACGTGGGAGCGACTCACGCTGGGCATTGCCGCTATCCATACCGGCACGGCCTGACCGCGCCGCAATCATACGCATGGCACTCGACACTCTTTCCGAATTCATCGACGCGATCGACCGCATCGGCGAGCTGCACCGCATCACGCAACCGGTGAGCGTGCACCTCGAGCTCACCGAAATTGCCGATCGTGTCTCCAAGATGCCCGGTGGCGGCAAGGCGCTGCTCTTCGAGCACGTCATCCTGCGCGACGGCACACGGTCGCAGTTTCCAGTGGCGATCAATCTGTTCGGCAGCATGAAGCGCATGTCGCTCGCCTTGGGCGTCGAGAGCCTCGACGACATCGGCGATCGCATCACGAAGCTCATGGATCTCAAGGTGCCCGATGGCTTCCTTGGCAAGCTGTCGCTGCTGCCGCGCCTGCTCGAAGTGAGCAAGTTCCCGCCGCGTGTGAAGAGCGGGGCGCCGAGTTGTCAGGAAATCGTGTGGCGCGGTGACGACATCGATCTCGACAAGATCCCCGTGCTGCACTGCTGGCCCGAAGACGGCGGTCCGTACGTCACCATGACGGCGGTGATCAGCAAGGACCCGGCTCGCGGCATTCGCAACGTGGGCATGTACCGCGTGCAGCAGCTCGGCAAGAAGCACGTGGCCATGCACTGGCAGCGCCACAAGACCGGTGCAGAGCACATGCGGCAGATGGCCGAGCGTGGCGAGAAGATGCCCGTTTGCATCGTGGTGGGCAGTGACCCGGCCAGCATGTTCAGCGCCAGCGCGCCGCTGCCGCCCAACATCGATGAGTTCCTCTTCGCCGGCTTCCTGCGCAAGGACCCGGTGAAGCTCACGAAGGCGGTGAGCAACGATCTCGAAGTGCCGGCCGATGCGGAGTTCGTGATCGAAGGGTACATCGATCCCGCCGAAGAGCTCATCGTGGAAGGGCCGTTCGGGGACCACACCGGTTTCTACAGCGAAGCCGATCTCTATCCGCGCGTGCACGTCACCGCGGTGACGATGCGCAGGAACGCGGTGTACTCCACGACCATCGTGGGGCGCCCGCCCATGGAAGATTTCTATCTCGGGCATGCCACCGAACGCATCTTCCTGCCGCTGCTCAAACTCACCACGCCGGAAATCGTGGACTACCACATGCCCGCCGAGGGCGGGTTCCACAACCTCGTGTTCGTGAGCATCGACAAGAAGTATCCCGGCCACGCCGACAAGGTGATGCACGCCTTGTGGGGGCAGGGGCTCATGTCGCTCGCGAAGGTGCTCGTGGTGGTCGACAAGGAGATCAACGTGCGCAACCCGGTGGAAGCCTGGTGGGTGGCGCTCAACAACATGGACCCGCAGCGCGACGTGCGCTTCACCATGGGCCCGGTGGACGTGCTCGATCATGCGAGTCGTGCGTTCACCTACGGCAGCAAGATGGGCATCGACGCCACGCGCAAATGGCCGGAGGAAGGCTTCACGCGCGCGTGGCCCAAGGTGATCGAAATGGACGAAGCCACGAAGAAGACCGTAGACGCCAAGTGGAAGAGCCTCGGCCTGTGATGTCACACGGAGCGCGCGCGTGAGGCTCGCATGACCACGTCGAATATCGTGCCTCCCAAGGGCGCTCGCGACGGGCAGCTCATGAAGGGACAGTCGCTGCCGGTGCGATTGACCAACTTCGTGAAGCTGCCGCATACGGTGTTCGCCATGCCCTTCTCGCTGGTGGGCGTGCTCTTCGCGAGCGTCATCGCGCCGGTCACGCCGGTCATCGTGGGATGGGTGCTGCTGGCGTTCACCAGTGCGCGCTTCGCCGCGATGGCGTTCAACCGGCTGGTGGACCGTGATGTGGACGCCATCAACCCGCGCACGGCCATGCGCGAGCTGCCGGCGGGTACGCTTACGGTAGGGCAGGCGAAGCTCAGCATCGCGGTGAGCAGCGTTCTGTTCGTATTTGCCAGCTGGATGCTCAATCCGCTCTGCTTTGCGCTGTCGCCGGTGGCCCTGCTGTGGGTGCTGGGTTACAGCTACACCAAGCGCTTCACGCGGTGGTCGCACCTGTGGCTCGGGCTCGGACTCTCCATTGCCCCGGTCGGCGGCTATCTCGCTGTGACGGGCGCCTGGAGCAACCCGTGGTGGCTGCTGCTGGTCCTGGCTTTCGCGGTGGTGTGCTGGAGCGGTGGCTTCGACATGATCTACGCCCTGCAGGACGCCGAGTTCGACGCGAAGCACGGCCTGCACAGCGTGCCCAGCAAGTTCGGCGTGCACAGGGCGGTGGCCATTGCGCGCACGCTGCACGTGCTCGCCGTGGTCAGCTTTGCACTGGTGGTGGCCTCGCAACCGCTGGGGGCGGCTACGCCGTTGGTGAACGGCATTTTGTGGGCCGCCGTGGCGGGCATCGCCATCATGCTGCTCTGGGAACACCGGCTGGTAAAGGCCGATGACCTCACGCGCATCGACGCGGCGTTCTTTACCATGAACGGGCTCATCTCCATGGGATTTCTCGCGTTCGTGCTTACCGCGCGACTGCTGTTGCTGGAGGTGCCATGAGCACAGCCTCGAACCCGCGTCACCCGGTAGTCTTTGCCATCACCGGCGCGTCGGGCGCACCGTACGCGGTACGGTTGCTGCAGGCCTTGGTGGAGCTGCAGGTGCCCACGTGGCTTATCATTTCCAGCCACGGCTGGCGCCTGCTGAGCACGGAGAGTGGTATCGCAAGTCTCGAGGCGTTGCGGTCGCACGTTGGCGCCGAGGCCTTCGACGGCTGCGTCACCGTGTACGACGACAACGACCGCGGTGCTGCACCGGCCAGCGGATCGGCGCGCACGAGCGGCATGGTGGTGTGCCCGTGCAGCATGGGTACCGTGAGCGCGATTGCTCACGGCACCTCGCGGTCGCTGGTGGAGCGCGCGGCCGATGTGGCGCTCAAGGAGCGGCGCAAGCTCATCTTGGTGCCGCGGGAAACGCCGCTGTCGCTCATTCACCTCGAGAATCTCACGGCGGTCACCCGCGCCGGCGCCACGGTCATTCCGGCCGCACCGGGGTTCTATCACCAGCCCACAAGCATCGCGGAGCTGGTGGACTTCATGGTGGCGCGGGTGCTCGATCATCTCGACCTCGAGCACACCGTGGGGAAGCGCTGGGGTAGCGCCGACTAGACCCATGACGCTCGACCCCGCGCTTCTCGAACGGCAGGTTGCACGGGAACGACGAAAGTCGCGCCGGGACGTCGGGCTGCTGTTCGGCTACTACTGGGTGGCGGCACTGCTGATCGGCTACGAGTGGCTGGGCTACGTGCTGTCGCAGTTCCCCTACACGCGGCCGTGGGGCGAGCATCTCACGCTGTTCCTGTTCGACACGGACCCGTCGGGCTCCGGGTTCGTCGATCCCGTCCGCCTCAACCAGTTGCAGCTGCTCGCCACGAGCGGCGAGGTGCCCAAGCGT
>ERZ1645185.9-NODE-9-length-103032-cov-8.420958_pt1 | contig 103032 bp, 89 predicted proteins | sample MGYA00575351_ERZ1645185 | MGnify/ENA primary metagenome ERZ1645185 (study PRJEB40838, sample SAMN11284767) | freshwater sediment metagenome | isolation source: river sediment | host: Sediment | place: India: Jana village, Kanpur | collected 2015-12-17 ... | reverse complement strand
CGCAGCGCTTCGCGCCGCTCAACAGCTGGCCCGACAACGGCAACCTCGACAAGGCTCGTCGCCTGCTGTGGCCCATCAAGCAGAAGTACGGCAACAAGATTTCGTGGGCCGACCTCTTCATCCTCGCCGCCGACGTGGGCATGGAAACCATGGGCTTCAAGCCGTTCGGTTTCTCCTTCGGCCGTGAAGATGTGTTCGAGCCCGAGCAGGACATCTACTGGGGCAACGAGGGCGAGTGGCTCGCTACCAGCGAGAAGGCGAACAGCCGCTACAGCGGCGATCGCGAGCTCGAGAATCCGCTGGCGGCCGTGCAGATGGGTCTCATCTACGTGAACCCGGAAGGTCCCGACGGCGTGGCCGATCCCATGGCCTCGGCGCGTGACATCCGCGAAACGTTCGCGCGCATGGCCATGAACGACGAAGAAACCGTGGCGCTCGTGGCCGGCGGTCACACCTTCGGGAAGATGCACGGCGCCGGTGACCCGGCACTCGTTGGTGCCGAGCCGGAAGGCGCGCCCATCGAAATGATGGGCCTCGGCTGGGCCAACAGCTTCGGCACCGGCAAGGGTGCGCACACCACGACGTCGGGTCTCGAAGGGGCGTGGACGCCCAACCCCATCAAGTGGGACAACGGCTACTTCGACACGCTCTTCGGCTACGAGTGGGAAGTCACGCGCAGCCCGGCCGGCGCGCAGATCTGGGAGCCCACCGACAAGGAAGCGTCGCTGGTGGTGCCCGATGCGCACGATGCCAGCAAGAAGGTGCGCCCGGCCATGAGTACCGCCGACATCGCGCTGCGCACCGACCCCGCGTACCTCGAGATCTCCAAGCGTTTCCACGCGAATCCGCAGGAGTTCCACGACGCCTTCGCGCGTGCCTGGTTCAAGCTCACGCACCGCGACATGGGCCCCAAGACGCGCTATCAGGGTCCGTGGATTCCGCAGGAAGAGCTGCTGTGGCAGGATCCCGTCCCTGCGTGCGACCATCCGGTCATCGACGCCGCTGATATCGCGGCGCTCAAGGGCAAGATTCTTGCGAGCGGCCTGCCCATCTCGCAACTCGTGTACGTGGCGTGGTCGTCGGCCAGCACCTTCCGCGGCAGCGACAAGCGTGGTGGTGCCAACGGCGCGCGTATTCGCCTCGAGCCGGCGAAGCAGTGGGATGTGAACCAGCCCGCGAAGCTCACGCGCGTGCTCGACATCTACGAGACCATCCAGAAGGACTTCAACGCCTCGGCGAGCGGCGGCAAGAAAGTCTCCATTGCCGATCTCATCGTGCTCGGCGGCGTCGCGGCCATCGAAGCGGCAGCGAAGAAGGGTGGCTTTGACATTGCCGTGCCGTTCACGCCCGGCCGTATGGATGCGTCGCAGGAGCAGACCGACGCGCATTCGTACGCCGTGCTCGAGCCGCAGGCCGATGGCTTCCGCAACTACCAGAAGACCACCTACAGCAAGCCGGCCGAGCAGTTGTTGGTGGACAAGGCGCAGCTGCTGGGTCTCACGGCGCCCGAAATGACGGTGCTGGTGGGTGGCCTGCGTGTGCTCGGCGCCAACTACGCCGGCACCAAGCATGGCGTGTTCACCGATCGCCCGGAAACGCTCAGCACCGACTTCTTCGTGAACCTGCTCAGCATGGACACGACGTGGGCATCGCTGGCCGGCTCGAGCGAGGTATTCGAAGGGCGTGACCGCGCCACCGGCGACGTGAAGTACACGGCCACGCGCGCCGATCTGATTTTCGGCTCGAACTCCGAACTGCGCGCGGTGGCCGAAGTGTACGGCCAGAGCGACAACGCGGAGAAGTTCGTGCACGACTTCGTGGCCGCGTGGAACAAGGTCATGAACGCGGACCGCTTCGATCTCGCGTAATCACCGCCGTACGAGGTAACGGGGTCAGAGTCGCTGCTTGCGACTCTGACCCCGTTGCTTTCAGAGATAGAACAGTAGGTCCAGCGACGGAGGCCGCACGCCGGCGTTGCGCAGCAGCAGCACCATCTGCGCCGAATGGCGAGTCTCGTGAATCATCACGTGCCACAGCAGCCCGTGCACGGTGAGCTGCTTCTCCGGCCAATCTTCCACCGGCACGGCCCGCATGAGGTCGCTTTCGGTGAGTGTGGCGAGGTAGGCGTGTGTTTCGTTCTCCACCGCCGACCAGTAGTCCAGAAGCAACGCCAACGGCACGTCAGCAAACACCGGCCCACCGGGAAGTTCACGCAGCGATGGGAACTGCTCCTGAATCATAGGCACACGGCGAATGTCGCCTTGCACCCAGCCGTCTTCCACCTCGATGACATGAAAGAGCATGTCCTTGAGACAGCGGAAGCGGTCGGCCGCAATGAGCGGACGCGAGAGCACATCATCGGGCGTGGCCTCAAGCGTGGCGCGGAGATCGCGGCGCGTACGCACCAGGTAGTCGTACATCTCCTGCAGCGTCACGGTGTCGCGGATTTGAACTGCTTGAGCGCCGCATCCACCTTGAAATCGATGGCGATCTTGCCAATGGCGGCGCTGGCCTTGGTGGGGTCACCCTGCACACCCGCATCGGGGCTACCGCCATTTGGCGCGAGCTTGTCCGTGCGAATACCCTGCGCAAACACGTACAGCAGCTGCGACGTATCGCTGGTGCCGGCGTGCGAACCCACCACCTGCTCGCTCCACCCGTACGTCTTGTTGAGGTAGTCGCGAATGAGCAGACGCCCCTGTTCGTAGTAGTCGGTGAGCGCATGCACCCGCACACCGCTGCCGCCCCACTCGGCGTTGATGGCCTTGGCCACGTTCACCATGCCACGCTGATTGCCGCCGCTGTCACCAATGAGAATGATGTCGGTGAAGCCGTGCACCTTGAGCGAACGCACCGCCGCGTCGAGCACCTGCTCGTACGCCGGCTGCAGCAGCGAGATCACACCGGGCTTGTCGCCGAATCCAGGGCGCGTGTAGTCGCCCTCGGGCACGTATTGCAGCGTGGGTGCCACCAGCGCGTTGCCAAGGCGTTGCGCGAGCTGGCCGGCCGCGAAGGTGACGATATAGTTGTGCTTGCCCATTACCATATGCGGGCCGTTCTGCTCGGTGCCACCGGTGGGGATGATCGCGACCTTCTTGCCACCGGCAATGGCATCGCGAATCTCCGTCCACGTCATGGCCTCCATGTACGGCGAGGCCAGCAGGTCGGGACGTTCCTGGGCGTGCAGCGGCGCGGCAAACATCAGCGCGCACACGGCGGTGCGCCGCAGCACACGTACGATGTTGGTCGACTTCACTTGGCACCTCCCGTACGCAGCGCGCGAATTTGCGCGAGTGCATGGTCAATTTTGATGGTCAGCAGTTCGGCGCCAAGCTCGGCGCTCGCCTTGGTGGGATCACCGTTCACCCCGCTGTCTGGCGCGCCCCCGTTGCGCGCCAGTCGATCTTTGCGCACCAGCCTGGGGTTCACATACAGCAACTCGCTCGTGTCGAGCATACCGGCGTGACTGCCGATGTCTTCATCGGTGAAGCCGCGACCGCGCAGCATGACACGCATGGCCTCACTGGCCTTCGTGTAGTAGTCACCAATGAACAGCGCACGTGCGCTGCCTGCCCATTCGGTGTTGAGCTGCTCCGCCGCTTTTTGCATGCCGCGCTGGTTGCCACCGCTGTCGCCGATGTAGATGACCTGCGTGAAGCCACCCGCCTTGAGCGAACGCCCCGCGTGCAAGAGCAACTCCACGAAACGGTCTTCGGGCAGCGTGATGGTACCCGGCTTCGTCATGTGGCCGCGTGGTGGGTCCCAGCTGCCTTCCGGCACATAGGTAATGACGGGTGCCACCAGCGCATCGCCCAGCGTGCGCGCAATGCGCGCCGTGGTGTGTTCGAGCACGTACTTGTGCTCACCGTCCACCATATGCGGGCCCTTTTGCTCTTGCCCCGCCGTGCCAATGATCACCGACCGCGTTCCGGCCTGCTGCCGGTCGCGGATTTCGGTCCAGGTGAGTTCGTCGATGAACACGGGCGGGGCGGACTGCGCGGCGAGTGCGGCGGGCGCAGCCAGCACCGCGACGGCGGCGACAAACGGAATGAATCGAGCGGGGCGCATGGGGCTCAGGAAAGAGGAGCGTGACGGCACCAGGGGCAATACGATCGCGCACGAACTTCGCGCCCGGGCGCGGCGACGGCAACTGCCGCCGGGCCGTAAGTTGTCCCGCATGACACCCTCTTGGCTCATCCACGAGTGGCCGACGCGTTACGCCCGGCACGCGATGAACCCATCGTGAAGCAACACTGAAACACACGAACGGCCCGTCTACATTGCAGGCGGGCCGTTCATCGTCACACAGGAATCACGTCAACGAACCGGCTTACGCACTTCCCACCGGCACCGGCGCCGAGTTGAGCCCACCGTACCGTCGGTCGCGCTTGGCGAAGTCGGCGAACACCGCATCGAGATCGGCCGTAGTGAGATCGGGGAACAGCGCATCGTGAAACGCTAGCTCCGCGTAGGCGCACTCCCACAACAGAAAGTCCGACAGGCGCCGCTCGCCGCCGGTGCGCAGCAGCAAGTCCACGTTGGGGAGCAGCGGATCGGCGGGCCATTCACGCCCATCAGCCTGCGCGCGGGCAAACGCTTCGGCCAGCGCGGCCTTGCTGGAATAGTCGATGGCTACACGCAGATGCATGCGGGTACACTGCGCGGTGCGCGCCTCCGCCTGCTCCACCTTGGCCACCAGCGCGGCCGGCAACCGATCGCGCCGACCGATAATGGAGAGCCGGATGCCGTTGGCGCGCAACTCGCCGAGTTGGCGATCGAGATGCGACGCGAACAGGTCCATGAGGAAGCCCACTTCTTCGCGCGGCCGCTTCCAGTTGTCGCTGGAGAACGCGTACAGCGTGAGATGCTGCACACCGAGTCGCGCGCAGTGCGCCACCAGTTCGCGGGCGGTTTGCGCGCCGCGAGCGTGCCCCATCCAGCGCGGACGCGCACGTTTGGCGGCCCAGCGGCCGTTCCCGTCCATGATGACGGCGAGATGTCCCGGTACGCCCGTCATGCGCCGCCGACCCGTTTGATGAGAGCTTCCATATGCGAGAGATAGCGCTCGAGCGCCGACCGCCCGACCGAGGTGAGGCGATACTCCGTGCGCGGCACGCGGCCGTCGAAGCTCTTGGTGCAGGTCACGTAGCCAGCGTCCTCGAGTTTGCGCGCGTGCACCGACACGTTGCCATCTGACGTGTCGAGCAGCGTACGGAGATCGGTGAAGGTGAGCGACTCGTGCACCGCCAGCGCGCTGACGATGGCCAAGCGGAGTCGTTCGTGAATGAGACGGTCGAGCGCCATGGGCAGCGCCGGGTCGCCGGAGATGGCGGTCAACGGTTGCCGTGCCTCGACAGGACGACCGGCAGCGGCCGGCGTTTCGTCGGGAAGGGGCTGCACATGTCGTTTACCCACCGTACCGCCGCGCAATTCGCACGCCGAACCCGATCTGCAGGGCACCGAAGCCCAGAGCCATCATGACGTTGCCATTGGCCTGAGGAAAGAAGAGGGCGGCGACGCCGAGGGCGAGGAACCCGGCGCCCATGAGCGGGACCGCCCGTATGGAGTGCGCGCCGGCGGTGGTCACACCCACCCCGTACAGCAGGAGCCAGAGGCCCGGCAGCGTACGGGTAACCAGCACTTCGTTCATCCCGGCCGTGAAGGGGTCGATCAGCGCCACGGTGAGCACCGCCCCCGCCAGCATCGCGGGCCAGAAGCCCAACAGGAACTTGCGGGCGGGCAGGCTCAGGGTGAGCGGCCCATTCCCCGCCACTCGGCGACGCATTTTTTGCCACATGGCCCAACTGCCGGCCACGGCAGCAATGGCGGCCGTGGCGAACCACACGGCGAGCCAGCGCTGGACGGTGGGCTGCACCGCCGCCAGCGGCGCGGCCACGAGCGCGATAGCACCCACCCCCACCAACCCCCAGCCTGGCACGTCGGTAAAGGCGGCGGCGCCTTCCATGGTGCGCCTGATGAACGACAGGTCCTGCAGCGCCCGATCGTGCAGCGCCGGGGGTGGCGTACGCGGTCGAGGCGGGGAAACCGGGGCGGGCATAGCGAAGAGTATCGGCATGGCGGAGGGTTGCGTCAAGAACTTTGCGCCATAAAGTTACCCGATGTTCGGCGTTCCGTTCCCCGCTTTCCGCTGAGGTGGCTGTCGTGCCCACATGGCTTCGTCGTACCCGCGCGGCGCTCACGGTAGGGTTGGGCTGGGCGCTGCTCTGGGCGCCCGTGGGCGTGCTCGTGGGGCTCGTCGTCGATCCGGACGGCTCCATGGATGAGATGTGGTTTCTCATCTTCGGCTACCCGGGGTTTCTGGGCGGGGTGCTGTTTTCCATCCTGCTCGCCCTCCGCGAGCGGCGGCGGGCCGTGGTCGAGCTGAAGCTCCCTCGTGTCGCCGCCTGGGGCGGACTCGCCGGGTTCGCGGTGGGGACGCTGCCATTTCTCATTGGCGACCCGTCCGGCAGCATTCCGGTCGCGCTGCTCTACGCCATCGCCGCCGGCAGCATTACCACCCTGAGCGCCCTGTCGGCGGCGGGAACGGTGGCCATTGCGCAGCGGGCTGGGCGCTCGGGCGCTATTCGTGGCGCACCGCAGGCCATCCTGCTCGGGCGTGATGGTGTCGGGACCACGGATAGCAACCGATGAGACAGATGGGTACGGATTGCTCGGTGCGCCGTGAATAATCCGTGTCGTGTCTGCTTTGATCGGTTGGTATCCGTGGCTTCCCTCGGGTGTTGCCGCTGAAGCGGCCCCGGAGACCAGCATGCTCAGCTAGCCGAGTGGGTGGCCCGCGAGGCACGCCGCCGTCGCATCCAGCCCACGCGCCTTCGCGGCCTCGATGGCCGACTTGCCGTTGGCATCGCGCTCCTGCGGATTGGCGCCGAACGCGAGCAGCACCTTCGCAACCGCCACCGCCAGTTCGTCATCGTCGGGCAGGCAGAACAGCGGTGTCGGTGCCGAGGCTTCGGGCAGTCGCTCGTTGGCACGATGAGGCGCGTCGCGCAACACGGTGTTGAGGCGGTCGACGGCCGCGACGCGCGTCAGTGCACGCACATCGTGTGAAAGGGGAATCAGCACGTCGACCGCGCGTTGCTGCCCCAGCACCGCGGCCCACTCGAGCGCGGTAGCGTGAAAGCGCGCATCGCGGTGCGCCAGGTCGGCACCGGCATCGAGGAGCGCCGTGATGGTGTGCACGTGACCGTTCTGCGCAGCGCGATGCAGTGGCGTAGCCCCTTCGTGATCGACGGCATTGACCTCACCGCCGAGGCCAAGCAGCAGCTCCACCGCAGCGGTCTGACCGTGCAAGGCCGCGGTGTGCAACACTCCCGAATTGGATATGAGCGTGGAATCGGCGGCCACCAGGCGCCGCACCAGTGCCTCGTCACCCTGTATGAGCGCCACCGCGAGTGCCTGATCGTCGCGCAGTGGTTGGGCCGTAGCCCCGTGTGATTCCAGCAACGCAACGCCTCGGGAAAAGCCATGCATGCTCGCTTCCGTATGCAACGGTCGACCCGAATACGCATGCACGGCATGCGCACTGGCGCCGTGCGCCAACAGCCACCGCGTGCGCGCCTCATGATGCCGCGTGATGGCGTTGCCCAGCAGATAGTCGAGTGTGGTTGAGGGGAACTTGCCACCGAGCATGCGCCCTTCGCGCGCGCGCCACAGCTCGGTGATGCCGCAGCGCTCCGACTCCGCCCACAACCGTTCCAGCCAACTCGTGTCGTCGTGATGCAACGACGTGTTGTACAGCAGTTGCGTGTCGAACGGATCGATGCCACGCTCGAACAACAAATGGGCCAACGGCAGCACGAGCGGATGCGGTGGCTTCTCTCCTTCACCTTCACCCGCCACCCCCGTGAGCAAGGTGAAGGCATTGCCCCACCCGTCGTCAAAGCGGAAATGCACATCAGCCCCAGCATCGAGCAACTGGCGCGCGATCTCCACCGCGTGCGCGGCATCGAGACGGCCGTACATCACGTGCGCCAGCGCCGTCCAGCCGCGCACCGGGTCGGTAGCCGAAACCAACGCCGAGTCGCGCTGCAGGAAGCGCTGCACCGCCATCATGTCGCCGCAGGCGGCGGCCGTGAACACATTGGCCGTGACGAGTTCTGGATACCGTGTTCGCAGCCGCTCGGCGGTGGTCACGTCACCCGTCCAACCGTGCGAGAGCAGCGTGGCGAGCCGGTCGTCGTGACTCTGGCGATCGATAGCCAAATCGCTCACGCGATCGACCAGTGCCACCCAGCTGTTGGCGCCATACTCGCGCGCCAACGCGTGCTGCACATCGCGCAGGGTGGGCTGTTGCGGAGCCTGCGGCCACGCATCGCGAAAACGAGTGATTGCGCGTGCATCGGCGCGTTGCAGCAAGGCGAACCAGCGCTTGGCCTCCTGCTTGAGCAGGGGCACGGTGGTGCGCAACGACAGCTGGCGAGACATGACACACTCCTTCCAGGACGGCCACCTGTCCGCTTACGAATGGCCTTGGAAGAAGGACTCGCAAGGTGCTGCCGCTGACTGGGCGGGAGCCTGCTCCCTTGCCGCGGACCGGAGGCGCCCCAGTGACGCACTGCACGCAATGTGTGCCCAGTCGACTCCAGCCGTCAAGCCGACGGCGTGTTCGCGCCTGGCAATGTGCACACCGTACCGGGAGCGTTTTCCAGTTCGGCGAGCGTGGCCCGCATGCGCGCCACCCAAGCCGGCGTGGCGTGCACCTGCAGCACGCGTGGATCACGACTGTTGAACGAGATGCGCATCTTGCCGTCACGGTTCCCCCGACGCGCCTCCTCCAGCACCAGCGCCCGCAATCGTTCACTCGCCTCACTGGCGGACAGGCACGTAAGCGTAATCGTCGCATCGACGAGCCCCTCGGCACCAGCGTCTGCTTTCACCCGATTGGCTCTCATCGTGAACAGGGTCACAAGAGGCACGACAAGCACGAGCGCCCACAGCGTGGCCACGCGCAGCATCCGTGAAAACCGTGGCGGCGCCGGATCCGTGCGCAGGGTCGTCGGTTGTTGCGCTTGCTGCAGCTCCGCCAGCGCCGCGTCGAACGCCTGCTCCGAAATGCCCGCCGCCTGGGCCGCGTGCCGCAGCTCCGCCACCGTGGCTCCCGACTGTCCCGTGGCGTCGATCTCAGAGGCACACTGGAGCAATCGCGCCGCCAACGGGTCGGACAGACGCTCGGGACGGTACTCGGAATTCGGTGGCATTGAGGACATGGGTGCGAGTCTTGCGCGAAAAGCAACGCGCGTCCAATGGGGAAACGCACATCGCGGCCATCGCTCAGGACGAGCGATGGCCGCGATGATTGGTGACACGGGCCGTTGCGCGATGCTTACCGCATGCGGTCGCGCCGCACCTGTACGCGCAATCCCTTGATCTTGGTGTTCTTGAGCGCGGTGATCACTTCGTCGGCCATCGCTTCCGGCACTTCGACCGTGCTGAAGTTGTCGGCGATCTGAATGGAGCCGATGTGCGCCGAGTCGAGACCGGCTTCGTTCGCGATCGCGCCCACGAGATCGCCCGGACGCATCTTGAGCTTGCGACCGGCACCAATCCACAGCGTGGCGGCCGTCCACGGCGTTTCGCGCTTGGGCTTCTTGCCCTTCGCACCACCTTCCGGACGGCGTTCACGGCTATCGCCACGCGACGAACTCTCCCGCTCACGACCGAAAGAACGGTCACCACGCGGCTCGCTGCGCTCACGCGGTTCACGGGCCGTGACGGCCGGAATTTCCGCCTCTTCACCACCGTCACGCGCCGCCACGAGTTTCACCGCCGCCGCCGCGAGATCCATGAGATCAAGCTCTCCGGCCAGCGCTTCCACGATACCGCGGAACGGGTCGAGCCCGCCCTCGAGCACGGCCTCACGCAGCGTCGCCTTCACCAACTCCTGGCGATGCGCCCGCAGATCGGCCACCGTGGGCACCTGCGCCACGTCGATCTTCTGGTTCGTCTGCCGCTCGATGTTGCGCAGCAGCCGGTGTTCGCGCGGCTCCGCGAAGGTGATGGCCACACCTTCACGGCCAGCGCGCCCCGTGCGGCCGATGCGGTGCACATACGCTTCGGCGTCGGCCGGCACGTCGAAGTTCACGACGTGGCTCACGTGCTTTACGTCGAGGCCGCGGGCCGCCACGTCGGTGGCAATGAGCAGGTCCACCTTCTTCGCGCGGAACTTCTGCATCACGCGGTCACGCTGGTCCTGCGACAGGCCACCGTGCAGCGATTCCGCCCGCAAGCCGCGAGCCGTGAGCGTCTCGCTCAGTTCGTCTACTTCGGTACGCGTGCGGCAGAACACGATGGCGCTGGTGGGCTGCTCGATGTCGAGCACACGGGCCAGCGCTGGCATCTTGTGCGCGCGCGACACGATATACGCCACCTGGCGCACACGGGCCGACTCGCCTTCGGCCACCACTTCGCGCTCAACCGTGACCTGCTCCGGGTCGCGCAGGTACTTGCGCGTGATGCCGGCAATGCGCGGCGGCAACGTAGCGCTGAACAGCGCCGTCTGCTTGCCGCTGGGGGTGACGTCGAGAATGGCTTCGAGTTCGTCGGCGAAGCCCATGTCGAGCATTTCGTCGGCTTCGTCGAGCACCACCGCCTGCAACGTGCTCAGCTTGAGCGTGTTGCGGCGGATATGATCGAGCGCACGACCCGGCGTGGCGATCACCACGTCGACGCCGCGCTTGAGCGCACGGATCTGCATTTCCATGCTGGCACCACCGTACACCGCCAGCGCGTTGAGGCCGAGCGGCTTGCCGTAGCGGTGCACCGCTTCGGCCACCTGCATGGCCAACTCGCGCGTGGGCACGAGGATGAGCACGGACGGTCCGCCGTCGCTCGACTTGTGGCCAGCGCCGATGCGGGTCAGCAGCGGGAGCGAAAAGGCGGCCGTTTTGCCGGTACCGGTAGCAGCCTGCGCCAATACATCGCGGCCAGCCAGCAGGGGCGGAATGGACGCCCGCTGCACTGGCGTGGGCTCTTCGTAGCCGAGGGCGGAAAGCGCGTCGGCGATGCGCGAGTCGATGCCGAGGGTGGCAAAGCCGTTGCTGGCGCCGCCCGCAGTCATGTCCGCGTCTGTTTTTGTCATGATTTTCTCCTGTAGCCCTGAAAGGTAGCACATCGGGGGCCTCGATGGTGAAATTCCATCATGAACGTGATCATGCCCCTTCCGTTCGAGCTCCGGCCCAGCCCCATCCAGGGGGTGGGGGCCTTTGCCACGCGCCCCATTCCGGTCGGTAGCCGCATCATCGAGTACGCCGGCGAACGGCTCACCCCCGCCGAAGCCGAAGCCCGCTACCCCGATGAACCGGGCGCTCGCCACCACACGTTTCTCTTCGCCATCGATGACGATATCGTGGTGGACGCGTCGGTGAACGGCAACGAGGCGCGCTTTCTCAACCACTCCTGCGCACCCAACTGCGACGTGGTGGTCGACGAGAAGCGGCTGTGGATTGAGGCCATTCACGACATCGAGGTGGGCGAAGAGCTGGTGTACGACTACGCCTTCGTGCTGGAGGAGCGGCACACCCCCGCCGCCAAGAAGCGCTATCCCTGCTTCTGCGGGGCCATTACCTGCCGCGGCACCATTCTCGCCAAGAAACGCTGACGCACGCGCGCCGATGAGCATGTAGTATTGTCTCCGTACTCTTACGGAGATTCATCGATCATGCGCTCGTACATCGCGGCCGCTCTCGTGGCCACCACCGCCCTGCTTGCCTGCGCGCGCACCCAACAGGAAGCCGCGGTGGCCACGGCCACCCCCATTGCGCAGGCGCCCGCGCCGGCCGCCGGTGCCGCTCCCGCGCAGCGCCGGCAGCCTGTGCACCCAGCCAAGCTCGACACGGTACGTCAGCAGGCGATTGCCGAACTGCTGGCCACCCTCAAGGGACGCGAGAACGAGCCGGCCGGCGTGGTGTTCAAGAACGTGAAGCTGCACAAGGACATGCCGGTGAAGGACTTCCTCACCATGATGGACGAGCAGTACGGCCGCAGCCTCAGCTTCGCGTGCACCAACTGCCACATGGACAACGGCGACTACGCCAGCGATGAACGCAAGAACAAAGTCATCGCGCGCCAGATGGAACGCATGCAGCGCGACATCGACACCAAGTACATCAACAAGGTGAAAGAGCTCGACGATCCGCGCCCCAAGACCACCTGCGTGATGTGCCACCGCGGCACGCCGCACATGCCCAACACCATGGATGTGCCGTCGGCGCCGGTGCCGCAGCGCAAGCGGGGCTGATCAGAGCGGCCTGCGCATCACATCATCATGCTGTACATCGGAGCCCAGACGAAATGTCTGGGCTCCGACGCGTTCGAACCCGTGCTTTTCGTAAAAGCGAATGGCCTTGGCATTGCGCTCCCACACGCCAAGCCACAGGGCATCGCCGTCGAGACCGCGCGCCACGCGCAGCACGGCATCCATGAGTTGCGCCGCCATACCGCGACCATGCCAGCGCTGGTCTACGTAAAAGCGCTCGAGCTCGACCGGGTGAACAGCCGCCACCGCCTCATGCGCCGCGCCATCCATGACGCACGCGTAGCCAGCCAACACCCCGTTCATCTCAGCCAGCAAACAGGTGCGCCTGGCATTGCCCAACTCCGCTTCCTGCTTGCCGGGCGAAAACGCCTCGGCCAGGTACTGCGCCATGTCGGCCGGATCGTTGTCGGCCGCAAAGGTCTCGTGAAAGGCGCGGCGGGCGAAGGTGCTGAGCGCGGCGACGTCGTTGAGTGCGGCGTGCCGAATGACCAACCCGTCGGTCGTCACGAACCAACCGAGACGGTGACGGCGCGCACACCGTTGTTGCCGTAGCCGAGGCGGTTCCACACGATACGCTCCGGTTGCGTAGCCCCGCTGCTGTCGGTGGCCCGGCTTCGCAGCGTGACGTGTCCCGGCGGCAACACGACGGCGAGTTCAAATGGTGTCCACGCGTAGGCCGATACCGGCGTACCCAGCGTAGCAGCGTACCACACATCGCCAACGGCCACATCAACGGCCGTGATGTGACCGTACCCGGACCACGCCCAGCCGCGCACGACGCAGTCACCTGGCGCACTCGAGTCGGGCGCTGGCGCTACGATCATGCTCTTCACCAGCGCACGCGAGACCGGCTGTACCTCGCCGTCGATCTCGAAGACATAGCGACGCTGCTGGAAATAGCCTGTGAACGGTGTCGTGCGCACAACGAGTTCGTTGAGCCATTTCACGCTCGCCATCCCGTACCAGTTCGGTACGATAAGTCGCAGCGGAGCACCATGGTCGGGCGTGAGCGGTGCGCCATCCATGTGCGTGGCGATCAGTGTGTCCGGGTGCATGGCCACGGCCAGGGGCAGCGACCGCTCAAAACGCACGATGCCCTCGGCGTCGTCGCGCGGCCCGGCATCGGCACCGCACGCCACGACTTCCACGGCGTCGGCCGCCACTCCCGCGCGTTCAAGCAACGACGCCAGCGATACACCGCTCCAGCGTGTGGTGCTCACGGCGCCGTACTTCCACGGCTCGCCTTCAGGCACCGGGTCCATGCCGAGCCGCCAGTTGCCGGCGCACTCCATGGTCACCACCATTTCACGTTGCGGCAATGCGGCGAGTTCCGACAGCGAAATCGTGCGGGGCGAAGTAACGGCCCCCGTTACGGTGAGCGTCCACGCCGCATGCGCCAGCGGCGTCTCGAAATTGCTGCGCACGTACACGCTTTCCGGAGGCGTAACCGCGTGTTGCAGGAGCGGCACCGGTGTTTCGGCGCACAGCGGGTGCGCGCGCACCACATCGAGCGGACTGTCGGCAACGGGTGCGGACGGCGATGTCAGCATGCTGTTGGCGGCGTGACTCACGAGTTTACGGAGCGCTTGGCCTTACGCTGCTTGGACTTGCGCCCGACTGACACGGCAGTGGCAGCCCACTCCCGCAACAGATCGGTATCCTCGATGACGTCGACGGGCACCTCGAAGTACTGCATCACTTCGCCCCCTTCCCCGAACGGTCGGAACGCCCGCATCCCACGCGCTTCGAAGTCGCCGCGGGTGCGCTCGTCCACTTTGAAATAGAGCACATCGTTGCCGATGAGTGCGAAGAACGTGGTGCCCGCATAGATACCGACGCCGCCGAACATGTCGCGCGCGCGCACGTCGGGCAGGGCACGCTGCAGCCGTTCGAGGACGAAGGCGCGGTAAGTAGCGGTGACCGTCATGACTCCAACCTCGGGGCTGACACGCCGTCAGTCAATCGGGATGTGGCCACGAGCCACCCGCGAAACACCCGCTCACCGCCTAGAAGCGTGGGACGCTGGCCTCGTAGGTTTGGTGACGGCCGCGAATGTCCTGCATGAGCCGTTCATCGAGTGGCTCTCCGCGCGCGAACGCCTCGGCCGCATGCGCGGCGGCATCGGCCACATAGGATTCGAAGTTGCCCCCGGGGGAACAGATGAGCAGGTACCGCGTGGAAGTGTCCGTGGCAACGCGGTAGGTGTGTACCGTACGCGGGGGCACGTACGCCACATCGCCCGATCGCATCTCCCGCTCCGTGTCTTCCAGCACGAGCGTGAACTGCCCTTCGAGGCACACGAAGGTTTCCGCATACGACCGGTGCCAGTGCAACGGCGGGCCCGCAAACGGGGCGCGGAAGGCAAACTCGGTCACGCTCTGGGCGCCCCCGGTTTCATCGGTGCTCACAAGCACCTGCACATCGAGCTGCATGTGCGCGAAGTGATGGACCCGGGCATCGTCGTGCAGGCGAACGACTGTCGAGATGCGCGGGTCCGTCATGGTGTCACGCTCCGAGCGGCAAGCGGTGAATGCTGCCCGTGAGCGTCGTGTTGCCAAGGTTCACGAACAGTTCGCCGTCGGTAACCGACAGGTCGAACGACAACCGGCGATCGAGACGCTCGACGAGCGCCTCGACCAGATCGCGATCGAGCACGTAACACTCGATCTGATCCACCTTGTGAATGCGCTCGCCCGCCAGTTGCCGCACCCACACCGACGGCTCCTTGTGGGTGTACACGGCCACCCGCGGCGCGGCCTTGCTGGCCTTGTGCAGACGCGCCGCGTCGGGCAACCCGATTTCAATCCACGTGGTGATGGTGCCCGTGAGATCGCGCACACTCACCGTGGGGTCGTCGGGGTCGGACACGCCCTTGGAGAAGGCAATGCCCTCCGCGTATTCGAGGCAGTACGCCAGAAGCCGCGCCACGAAATACTCCGGCGACTCCGACGGATGCATCGCCATACGGAATTCCAACTGCTCGTACACGCTGCGGTCGACGTTGGCGAGCGCGACCTTCAGCGTGTACATGGTACTCGTCAACGCCATGGCGCGATCAGCGGCAGTGCGTCAGCCAACCGTGGCGATCTTCGATCTGCCCCTTGGCAATGCCCAGGTATTCCTGCTGCAACTGCTTGGTAATGGGGCCCACGCGCCCCGCGCCGATGGTGATCTTGTCGATGCTGCGCACCGGCGTCAGCTCGGCCGCCGTACCGGTGAAGAACACTTCGTCGGCCATGTACAGCATCTCACGCGGAATGTGCAATTCCCGCACGGGAATGCCGGCATCCTGCGCCAGCTGCATGATGGTCGCGCGCGTGATGCCGCCGAGAATGCTGCCATCGAGCGGGGTGGTGATGATGGTACCCTTGGACACCATGAACACGTTCTGCCCCGACCCTTCGCTCACGACGCCACTGGGCGAGAGCGCGATGCCTTCGGCATACCCGTTGGCGAGCGCTTCCATCTTGATGAGCTGCCCGCTGAGGTAATTGCCGGCGATCTTCGCCATGGCGGGAATGGTGTTGGGCTGCACACGCGCCCAGCTGGAGATGCACGCGTCGACACCAGCATCGAGCGCTTCGTCGCCGAGATACGCACCCCACGGCCAGCAGGGGAGATACGTTTCGACCGGGGCGCCAATGGGCACCATGCCGGCGGTGCCGTAACCGCGCACCACCATGGGGCGCAGGTAGCACGATTCCACGCCGTTGCGCACGATGAGCTCGCGCGACGCGTCGACCAGCTGATCGATGGTATACGGCACATCCATGCGGTAGATCTTGCACGAATGGAAGAGCCGCTCGAGATGCTCGCGCAGGCGGAAAATCGCCGGCCCCTTGGGCGTGCTGTAGGCGCGAATGCCTTCGAAGGCGCTCGATCCGAACTGCACGGAGTGGCTGAGCACGTGGATGGTGGCATCGGCCCACGGGATGAAGTGGCCATCGCGCCAGATCCACTGCGTCTCGGTAATGCGGCTCATGTGCGGAAGTGCTGGAGAATCGGGTGTGGCGAACCGGCTGTCACAACAGGGATTTGACGGCGCCGCCATCGACCAGCACCGCCTGCCCTGTCATGAAGCCCGCCCGCACCGAACAGAGGAAAGCTATCACGGCGGCCAGCTCCTCGGGGCGCCCAACGCGTCCGAGCGGCGATTCATTGGCCCAGCCGGCGAAGATGGCTTCGGGGGAGGCCCCGGTGCGCGCCGAGTTGGCCGCCGCCAGCTGATCGAGCCGTTCGGTGGCGGTGAAGCCCGGAAGCACGGTGTTCACCGTCACCCCGTCGCGCCCCACATCGTCGGCGAGCGTGCGCAGATAGCCGGTGACCGCGGCACGCAATGCGTTGCTCAGCACAAGCCCGCCCTGCGGGCGCTTCACGGCCAGCGAGGTGATGGCAATGACACGCCCCCACTTCTTTTCCTGCATCTGCGGCACGAAGGCGCGCGTGAGCTCCACCACGCTGCGCAGCAGCAGGTCGGTCGCGGCGCTCCACGCACTCCAGTCGTGCCCCATGGGCGTGCCCGTTGGCGGGCCCCCGGTGTTGCACACGAGAATGTCGATGCCCTGCGGGTAGGCGGCCTTCACGTGGGCCACCACGAGGTCGATACCCGCGGCGGTGGCCAAATCGGCTTCGAGCGCGGTGACGGTGACGCCGTGCACTCCGAGCCTTGCTTTGGCGTCGCGCACGGAATGGCCGTCGCGCGAACAGATCACAAGCTCCACGCCCTCTTTGGCCAATTCTTCGGCCGTGGCGTAGGCGATGCCGCGACTGGCTCCACACACGAGCGCGACTTTCCCCCGAATGCCGAGGTCCATCAGCCCTGCCCTCCGTTGCTCATGGGCTCGCCCGTGCGGAGGTAGCTGTCGCTCTTGTCAATCCAGTCCTGCCGCGGCGGATTGAAGATGTCCACGTCGAGCGTGTCTTCGAGTGCTTCGGCGCGATGGCGTACCATGCTGGGAATCACCAGCACCTCACCGGCGCGTACATCCACGAACGTGTCGCCCGGGTTGTCGGCGTGCTCACCAATCCAGAAGCGCAGCGCGCCACTGAGGATGTACGTGATCTGTTCGTTGATGTGATCGTGAGCCGGCACCAACGCGCCCTGCTTGAGATACACGTGGGCCAGCATCTGCTTGTCGGTGTAGATGAGCCGACGGCCGATGAGCGGAGTGAGCTCTTCGACGGCCATGTCGTCCCACGAAAGCTTGCGTACATCGGTCATGTGCAGCGTGGCAGGAAGTGAAGGTGGCGTGAGGGCGGGTGTCGCAAAACGCAGAGGCGGAGAGGCCGGAGCGCCCGACGATGGCGACGAACCAACGGATGGCGTGGCCTGTGCAGTGTAGGGCGAGGCCGCCCGGGCGGCCGCCGTTTGCGCCTGCAGTGCGGCCAGCGCCGCCTTGCGCGCCTCGGCCGCCTTATTCTCCTTGCGCAGGTCCCAAAGCATCCAGCAGCAGAACAACAGCCCGGCGCCCATGGGCAACAGGGCGTCGAACAGAAACATCGGATGCAGGAACTTCTCCATCAGGTGCTCAGCGTACGAAACGTGTAACGCGACGCGTCAGCGTTCGCGGATGTACACGGCCTGCTGCGCGAAGCGCGGCGCTTCGAGTTCCTGCAGCAGCGCCTTCGCAAGCCCGGCGCGCGACACCTGACTACCGGCACCCATGGCCACGCTGGGCTCCATGGTGACGGTACCGGCACCCGCACCATCGGACAGCTTGCCAGGCTTCACCACGGTCCAGCCACTCAGCGCGCTGCCGCGCACGGCCCGTTCCTGCTCGTCGCGATCTTCCATCATGCCATCGTGCGCGGCGCGACGGGTGAAGATGGTTTTGAGCTTCTGCGTGATACCGATGTTGCCGTTGTGATCGCCCACCTCGACACCGGTCACCACCACGAGCCGCGACTGCTGCAACGTCTTCATGGTGCTCACGATGAGCTTCGTGGCGGCCGCCAGGTACGGGACCCGCGCGTCGTCCTTGTGCCCGAAGAGCACCACGGCGGCGTCAGCACCACGCAGCACCTCGCGTACGGCTGTGGGATCGGCCAGCGACCCCACGATGACCGTGGCATTCTCGGGGACCTGCTCGGACGGTTTCGACCGGTAATGCAGTCGCAGCGAATGGCCAGCGGCGGCGGCCACTTCGATGAACTGGTGCCCCGTGCGGCTGGACGCGCCGTAGACGGCGATGTTCATGTGGCCACGCTCCGGCCGAACCCGACTGACACGCGGCGGTACACTGGGGAGTGTGCTAAGATGGGAAAAGGCGCCATGCCACAACATGCACTCGCAACCCGCCGCCCCGCCATGACGGTTCCGCCATCCTCCGTACCCACCGACATCGAAATCGCTCAGAACGCCGTCATGCGGCCCATCCGGGACGTGGCCGCTGACCTGGGGCTCGGCGAAGACGACATAGACCTGTACGGGAAGTACAAGGCCAAGCTTCCGCTCAAGTTGGCGTCGGCGCCAGCCAAGGGGCGCCTGGTGCTGGTGACGGCCATCAGCCCCACCCCGGCTGGCGAGGGCAAGAGCACCGTGAGCGTGGGGCTGTCGCAGGCCTTCCGGCGGCTTGGGCACAACGCGGTGCTGTGCATGCGCGAGCCCAGCCTGGGCCCGGTGTTCGGCGTGAAGGGTGGGGCGGCAGGTGGCGGCTATTCGCAGGTGTTGCCCATGGACGACATCAACCTGCACTTCACGGGTGACTTCCACGCCATCGCCGCCGCCCACTCGCTGCTGTCGGCGATGATTGACAATCACCTGTATCACGGCAATGCGCTGGGGCTCAACCCCAAGGCCATTACGTGGCCGCGCACGATCGACATGAACGATCGCGCGCTGCGGAGCGCCATCATCGGCATCGGCACGGGGAACGGCACCATGCGCGAAGAGCGCTGGGTGATCATCCCCGCCAGCGAGATCATGGCCATCGTGGCGCTTGCGGCCGATGCCGAAGATCTCGAACGCCGGTTGGGCAACATCATCGTGGGGACGACCAGCGGCAAGGAAAAGCGCCCGGTGCACGCACGCGAACTCGGGGCCACCGGCGCCATGACGCTGCTGCTGAAGGATGCGCTGCGCCCCAACCTGGTGCAGACGCTCGAGGGCGGCCCAGCCATTCTGCACGCGGGGCCGTTCGGCAACATCGCGCACGGCTGCAACTCACTCGTGGCCACCCGTGCGGGGCTCGCGCTGGCGGACATCGTGGTCACCGAAGCGGGTTTCGGCAGCGACCTGGGCGCCGAGAAGTTCTTCGACATCAAGTGCCGCGCCGGCGGGCTCAACCCGGAAGCGGCGGTGCTGGTGGCCACGGTGCGTTCGCTCAAGATGCAGGGCGGCGTGCCCAAGACAGAGCTCGACCGCGAAGATGTAGCGGCCCTCGAACGCGGCCTGCCGCACGTGGCGCACCACATTCGCAACGTGCAGCAGTTTGGCGTGCCGGTGGTGGTGGCCATCAATCGTCGCACGAGCGACAGCAACGCCGAAATCGAGATGGTGCGCGCCTATGTCGAGCAGCTCGGCGTGGCGGTGGCCGTGTGCAACGTGTGGGCCGAAGGGGGAGCTGGCGGTGAGGCACTCGCGCAAGAAGTGCTCACGGCACTGGCATCCAAGCGCGCGGCGTTCCAGCCGTTGTACGACACGGCGCTGCCCATTCGCGAAAAGATTCGCACCGTGGCGCAGCGTGTATACGGGGCCGACGGCGTGGATTTCTCGAGTGCCGCCGAAAAGAGCATCGACTGGCTCGAGGCCAACGGTATGGCGCACACGCCGGTGTGCATGGCCAAGACGCAGTACTCGCTCACCGACGATGCCACGAAGCTGAACGTGCCCACGGGGTTCCGCATCACCGTCAATGAAGTGTACGGTAGCGCGGGCGCCGGCTTCGTCGTGGCCAAGTGTGGCGACATCATGACCATGCCGGGCTTGTCGAAGAAACCGGCGGCCGAGGGGATGCGGCTGCGCCTCGACGGCACGATCGAAGGGCTGAGCTGAGGGGTCGGGGTCGGGGTCGGGGTCGGGGGAACAGCGAACTGCTGAACAGAACAGACGGAACGGGCGGAACAGTCAGAACCGCTTTGCTGGGTTTGTCGACTCAGGAAAGTTGGCTGTTCAGTCGGTTCAGTCGGTTCTGCCTGTTTTGTTTTGCTGTGTTCCGCTGTTCCCTGGCGCCGCCGCGCGTTTCATGATGCCGGCAATAAACGTGTAGAGTTCGGTCCACGCGCGTTCCACATCGGGCGTCCACCGCTCACCGAGTTCGTGCGCCATGGCCCAGAGCAACGCGTTACCTACCGGTTCGTAGTGCTCGACCAGCACGCCGTAGCCCACATGCCGCTTGGCGAGTGCCTGAAACTCTTCGATGATTTGCGGCGGGTAGTCGAGCATTTGCACGAGCATATCGACCGTGTGCAGAAACTTCTCCTGCTGCACCTGCATTGGGCGCCCGGCGAAAAGTTCGCGGGCCGTGGGGTCGATTTCGAACAACCGTATGTAGAATTGCTCAGCAGCTTTCGTGCGAATCGGCACCAGTGCGGCCCACGATTCACGAATGAGACGTTCGGCTTGCAGGTTCATGAGTGCGGAGGTGCGGGTCGCGCGCGTGTGCCTGCCCGTATTCTGCACAACCGTACGTGCGCGCGCGAGGTACGGAACCGGTGCCGTCGTGGCGGGTAGGTTCGCGCACGGCGATCGTATTGAAACGTGAAGTCCTCGTTTGGCCGTGCGGCGAACGCATGACAGTGGAGCCCGTGAATTCCTGTGATACGCCCCCGACTTATTCCAATTGTTGCTCTCGCCCTGCTACCAGGGTGCAGTGCCTACGAGCAACTGTTTGTCGAACGCGGCGACTGCAACGCGCTCTCGGTGTATCCGTCGCCGCTTACGGTGCGTGTTGGCCAATCGTCGCGGCTCTACGGTAGCTTACGCGACCAGTACAACCGGCCGGTGGACTGCATCTCGAACACACCGCGCTGGACACTTGCCGACAGCACGGTCGCCACGATCGACCAGTCGGGCCTGGTCACGGGGCTGGCCGTTGGCACAACACGCATTACCGGCGTGTCAGGCGGCCTCTCAGCAATGGCCGTCATCAACGTAGTGGCGCCCTGAGCGGCTGCGGATGAAGTAGCCACGGATACGAACCGATCGACGCGCGGCGCTACTCGCGCCACACAATCGGCGCCAACTCGCCCCGCGTGAGGTTGCGCAAAAGCGCCTGCAGTTCGCTCGATCGCTCACGTGGTAGCTTTACCGTAAACTCGGCATCCACGGCAAAGACCTGCTGCACAATCTCGGCTTCGAGCGTGGGAAGCAGCTGCTGCACCGCCCCAATGTGGGCGTAGCCCACGGCGAAGGTGCCCACCACCGTATCCACGCGAATTTCGGTGGGCAGCGACGCCAGGCATTCCTGCACCGCGCCGCCATACGCTTTCACCAGGCCACCCGTGCCCAGTTTGGTACCGCCATAGTAGCGCGTGACCACGGCCGCGATATCGCCAATGCCGCAGTGTGCCAGCACCGTAAGCATCGGGCGCCCCGCGGTGCCATGCGGTTCGCCGTCATCGCTCATACCAATCCGGTCGGTGCTACCCGGCACGCCCACCACGTACGCCCAGCAATTGTGCGTGGCGTCGGGGAACTCGGCGTTCATCGACTTGATGAACGCTTGCGCCTCGTCGGTGCTGTTGACGCGCGATACGGTACAGAGAAAACGACTGCGATCGATGACCTGCTCGATGCGGTGCGTTTCTTTGGGGACGAGGTATCGCGCGTCGCTCACGGCCTACCGCTGCGACTTACTTGTACGGGTTGTCGTTGCGGCTACCGCGCGAAGGGCCGCTGCCACCCGAGCGGCCACCGCCACTGCCACCGGACCCACCGGACCCAGCGGACGACCCACCACGGCCACCGCCGCTGCTGGGCCGACGCGGGCCCCCACCACGACGCGCACCGCCCGCACGGGGCGCCTCGCCCGCCACCGCGGCCGAACGGCCACCGCCGCCGCCAGCACCACCACCACCACCACCACCACTGCTGGGCCCACGTGAGCTGCGCTCCGGCTTGGCTGCCTTGCCAGCGCGACGGGCGGCTTCAGCTTCCTGCGCCGCCGTACGACGCGCCACCTTTTCGGCCGCACGCGCGCGGTCTTCCGCCTTCTTCTTGCGGATTTCGGCGATGCGCTCGGCGATCGGCACCTCAAGCTTGGCCTGCGGCTTGGCCGAGTAGTCGAAGTCGGGTACTGTGACGCGTGGCAATTGCTTCTTGATGGCGCGCTCGATGAGCTTGAGCTCGCCCTCTTCATCCGGGCTCACGAACGTGAACGCCTCACCCGTGGCTTCGGCGCGCGCCGTACGACCCACACGGTGGATGTAATCTTCGGCCGCCACCGGCACGTCGAAGTTCACCACGTGCCCCAGCGCCTCCACGTCGATACCGCGCGCGGCGATGTCGGTGGCCACCAGCACCTGATACGTGCCGTCCTTGAAGCCGGCGAGCGCCTGCGTGCGCTGGCTCTGCGACCGGTTACCGTGAATGCGCTCGGCCTTGATGCCGGCCGCGACCAGTTGGCTGGCCAGCCGGTTGGCGCGGTGCTTGGTGCGCGTGAACACGAGCGCCTGTGGCATGTCGCCGCGCTTGAGCAACGACACCAGCAAGGCGCTCTTGAGATCCTGCGCCACCGGGTACACCGCCTGGGTGATGCCCTTGGCCGGCGCCGCCTGACGCTGGAGGTTGAGCGTCACCGGCTTGTTCAGCATCTCCTGCGACAGCGCCGCGATTGGCGGCGGCATGGTGGCGCTGAAGAACAGCGTTTGCCGCTTGGTGCTGGGCAGGTGGCGCAGGATCTTCTTGATCTCCGGCAGGAAGCCCATGTCGAGCATGCGGTCGGCTTCGTCGAGTACGAGGAACTCGAGGGCGTCGAGCTTCGCGTACGGCTGACGGAAGTGATCGAGCAGACGGCCCGGCGTGGCGACCATGACGTCGACACCGCTGCGGAACGCGTGCTCCTGCGGCCCCATGCCTACACCACCGAACACGGCGGCGCCGGTGAGCGGCGTGTGCGTGGCCACATCGTTGAAGCTCTGCACGATCTGCGCGGCGAGTTCACGCGTAGGCGTGAGCACCAGCGCGCGCGTCTTGCCGCGCGGCCGCGTCATGAGGTGGTGCAGAATGGGGAGGAGGAACGCGTAAGTCTTGCCGCTGCCGGTCATGGCACAGGCGAGCAGGTCGCGTCCATCAAGCGCCGGCGGAATACTCTCGCCCTGAATGGGCGTGGGCCGAGCGAAGCCGAGGTCCTTCAAACCCTGCAGGAGGCTCGGATGCAGCTGAAGCGAAGTAAACGTTGGTGAAGCAGTCACGTAATATTTTCTGGATAGTTTGTGTCCCTGTAAGTTCGCCGATTGCCCTAGCCGACGCCATGGCTCGGGCCGGATATTGACACATGATGCCCGCTCTTTGTCTCCGTTTGCGTATCTGGTGGCAGCACGTAATCGTCTGCGGCGCACTCGCTTGCGGCCTGTTCACCAGCCCACACTCGGCGCTCCAGGCCCAAGCGGCGCCGCAGGCCGCACCACGCGCCGTTACCGACACGCGACCCAATGTCGTGCTCATCATGGCCGACGATATGGGGTTCGCCGACATCGGCGCGTACGGCGCCACGGACATTCGTACGCCCCATCTCGATCGGCTCGCGCGTGAAGGCACGCGCTTCACACAGTTCTACGCCAACGGCGTGCTGTGCACACCCACGCGCGCCGGACTGATCACCGGGCGCTATCAACAGCGCTATGGCGTGGAAGTGCCGCTCACCAACCCCACGGCTGGTGAACGCGGCGGGCTGGTGGCCACGGGCACATCGCTGCCGCAGCTGTTGCGTGGCAACGGCTACGCCACGGCCCTGGTGGGCAAATGGCATCTGGGCTACGACGCCACCATGTCGCCCGGCGCGCACGGCTTCGATTGGTTCTGGGGGCTCAAGAGCGGCTATCACGACTACTACCAGCATACTGATGGGGCGGGACAACCCGACCTGTTCGAGAACGACACGCCCATCAGCGTCGCAGGGTACAGCACCGATCTCATCGCCCAACAGGCCGTGCGCTTCATTGAGCGCCAGCGCCAGGCGCCGTTCTTCATCGACGTGGCCTTCAATGCGCCGCACTGGCCGTTTCAGCCACCCGGCACGCCCAGTGTGGCGCGCGAAAACGGCCGACTGCTAAGCCCCAGCGATTCGGCGGCCGGCACGCGCGCCGACTACATCGCCATGGTGGAGCGCATGGACCGGGGCATTGGTGACATTCTGCGCGCCATCGACCGGCTGGGTCTGCGGCAGCGCACGATCGTGATTTTCACCAATGACAACGGCGGCGAGTGGCTGTCGAACAACGCCCCGTTGTTCAATCGCAAATACACGGTGTGGGAAGGCGGCATTCGCGTGCCCACCATCGTACGCTGGCCGGGCCGTGTACCTGCCAACGTGCGTTCGGCGCAGGTGGGCATCACCATGGACCTCACGGCGTCGGTTCTCGCGGCCACCAACACCACCGTGCCGGCCGCAGCGCGGCTCGAAGGCATGAACCTGTTCCCCATACTCGGCGGAAAGCAGGCCGTAGTACCACGCACGCTCTTCTGGCGCTCGACATTCGAGGGGCGCACGCAGCATGCCGTGCGCGATGGCCGGTGGAAATACGTGCGTGATGCCAACCACGACTTCGTGTTCGACTTGAGCCGCGATACCGGTGAACGGCAGGACCTCACCAGCCGCTACCCGGAGGTCGCGCGTCGGTTGCGGCAGCGCCTGCTGGCCTGGGAGCGCGAGGTGGACGCCGAGGCACGAGCCAACGGCGCCGTTCGCGCTCCGCGATGACTCAACCCGTGGCCGCGATCTCTTCGCCCGGGTTGATGAACTGGTCACTCTCCAGCTGAAACTGCCGGTCGTACAGATCGCGATAGCGGCCACCGAGGGCGAGCAGTTCCTGATGAGTGCCGCGTTCCACGATACGCCCCTTCTCGAGCACCAGAATCTGGTTGGCGCTGGTGATCGTGCTGAGGCGGTGCGCGATGACGAACGTCGTACGCCCGGCGCGGAGACGACGCAGCCCTTCCTGGATGAGATGCTCGCTTTCGCTGTCGAGACTCGACGTGGCTTCATCGAGGATGAGCACGCGCGGGTCGGCGAGAATGGCGCGGGCGATGGCCACGCGCTGGCGCTGACCGCCGGAGAGCTTCACGCCGCGCTCGCCGACAATGGTGTCGTACTGCTGCGGGAAACCCATGATGAAATCGTGGGCGTTGGCGATCTTCGCCACCTCCATGATTTCTTCGTCGGTGGCGCCCGGCTTGGTGAAGCCGATGTTCTCCTTCACCGTGCCGTCGAACAGGAAGTTGTCCTGCATGACCACACCCAAGTGGCGGCGATAGTCGCGCAACTTGAGATCACTCACAGGAGTGCCATCGACCATGATGCGCCCCTGCTGCGGCTGCGCGAAGGCCATGATGAGTGAAATCATGGTGCTCTTGCCGCTGCCACTCGAGCCCACGAGCGCCGTCGTGGTACCCGCCGGCGCGTCGAAGCTCACATGCTGCAACACCGGCACGCCTTCTTCGTATTCGAAGCTCACGTCGTCGAAGGCCACGTGCCCAACCACCGCCGGCACATCGCGCTTGGCAGCGTCTTCCTGGTCTTCGGTGGCCATGTCGCGCAGTTCGCGAATGCGATCGAGCCCCGCGAACGCTTCGGTGATCTGCGTGCCGATGCTGGCAATGGAGATCAGCGGCGCCGTGACCATTCCGATAAACACCACGAACGTGATGAGGCTGCCCAACGTCATGCTGCCGCGAATCACGTCGCCACCACCTACGTACATCACGATCACGCCAATCACACCCACCACCGCGAAGCCCAGCGTGCCCGTGAGCGACGTGCCGGTGATGGTCTTGGCGATGTTCTGGAAGAGACGCTGCACCCCTTCGCCGAACACCTTCTTCTCCCGCTCTTCGGCGGTGTACACCTTGATGAGGCGGATGCCACCGAGGGTTTCCGTGAGTCGACCGGTGACCTCGGCCTGAATGACACTGCGCTCGCGGAAGATGGGGCGGAGCCGCTTGAACGCCACGCTCATGCCGGCGCCGAAGAGGGCCAGCGGCAATACGGTAGCCAGCGTGAGCTTCCAGTTGAGATAGAGCAGCACGCCCATGGCACCGAAGGCACTGAGTATGCCGCCGGTGAGCTGAATGAGCCCCGTGCCAATGAGATTGCGAATGCCCTCCGGGTCACTCATCACGCGGTTCACCAGCACGCCGCTCTTGGTGCTGTCGAAGTAGCGCACCGGAAGCCGGATGAGATGCCCCTGCACTTCTTCGCGCAGCTGCGCGATAGCCTGCTGCGCCGCCACGCTCACCACCTGCGAGAGGGCGTATCCGGTGGCCGACTGTACGACCGTGGCGACCAGACCCGCGAGCGCGATGAGCCCCAGCAGGCGGATATCGCCGTTGGGGAGCGCTTCGTCGAGCACCTTCTTGGTGCTGTACGGGAGCACGAAGCTCGACGCGCGGCTGGCCAACATGAGCACCAGGCCTATCCCTACGGACCGGCGGTGCTGCAGAATGAGCGCGCGCGCTTCACCCCAGGCGCGCTTGCTGTCGTACTTGGGCTTCTTTGGTGCGGCAGTAGGAGGAACCATACTCCTAACTTAGCCGCCGCCGCGCTTCGCGTGGCCCGATAGTTCGAGCAGGCCTCAGTCCTGCGAACGTACCCAGACGAGCCCGCTGTGGGCGCGGAAGCGCAGCGCCGTGGTGGGGTCCTTGTCGGCCAGGAAGTCGAGCACCTTCTCGTCGCCCGCCGGCGTGCGATAACTGATCTTCACCGAGGTTTCGCGGCCAGCATCCGTGGTCTCGACCTTGGTAATGGGGTAGCGCCCTTCTTCCGGCTCGTCGAGCGTTGCCACCACGGTGTCGGCTTTGATCTCCAGCGTCTGGTGTTCGTACAGCCAGAAGGCCGTAGTCCACGTGCCAAGGGCGCCAGCGGGTACTGGTGCGTGCCGTTGGCCGGGGCGGTTCATGAACAGCACCGCTGCCAACATCAGGAATACGGGTGCCACCAACCACCACCGCGTGCCGGAGACCGGCGCGATTTCGGGTGCGCGAGCTGCGGCTTTGGACGTCGGGACCGTTCTGGCAGTGGCCTTGGCGGCGGGCTTCGCACTGGTTCTTTCGATCGACTTGGACGGCGTTCTCGTAGCCGACTTGGCCTGACGCGACCGTGGGGGTCGCGACGGCAACGGGAGCTTGGTGGGCTCGAGGACCTGGTCCACCCACTCGTCGGTCGATCTCGTGGCGCGCGACGTGGGCTCGAGCACCAGATCCACCCACGGCTCTGGCTCGGGGCGTGGCTCGTCGTCGATGAATGGCAGCTCGACAGACGGCGCATCGTCGTCGCTGTCGTTCTCAAGATCAACGTCACGATCATCGACAGCGGCAGCCGGCGGAGCGGGCTCCTCGGCTTCGGACGGGTGCACGATGAACGCCTTCGCCAACGCGTCGGCAAAGGCGCGATCGGCGGCGGCTTCTGCGGCTTCGTCGACTTCAACCGCATCTGCGGTGTCCGTGGAACACTCGGAAGCGGGCGCCGCGAGCTTGGGCGCGCGTGGCTTGCGGGGCTTGGCCGCAGCGTTGGCTTTCCGCTTCGACTTGCCCTGGGCGGCAGGTGCCGGGGCGGCCATGTCGATCAGGACATCCAGCGGGGCTACAAGCGTATCGACGCCGCCCGACTGCGCGTCCGCTTCCGTCGACGGAGACATCTCCGCCGCAGCAGCTGCGGGCTTCCGGGATTTGGCTGGCTTCCGAGGCGTGACGGCATCGGTGCGCGGCTTCTTGCGTCGAGGTGTGTTGCCCATCGGAGTGCCTGCGTCGACCCTGGTCGAAGGTGATCGGAGTGTTGGGACGCCTGTGCTGGGTGCTGCACGTGCCAAGTGGGAGTATCGGCACTTGGTGATATCCAGACGATCGAGCGCGCGGGGACGAAACCCTTGCTGGGCGAACAATGGCGGAGGGTGCAGGTCGCCTGGCCACACGAATCGAAAGAAATCTCACAACTACGACTCAGCATTGCGCCATTTACGAGCCATCAAGAGATCATTTAGCCCATATTTTTCACGACATGAGATCAAGAGACCAAACCGCCAAACCGTCGGCAATTTCTCGCGCGAACAGTCTCTCACGCTCGCACGTTCTTCACCGACGGGCAGGGGCTCACATTCCTTGTCTGGGCCATCCCCGTCAGCCCGTTGAGTTTGGTTCGCCGCGGAAATTGCCATAGCTTCCGTTGTCGACCCGCCCATTTCAGGATCGCATGTTCATACCCGATAAAGAAACGCTGGCCAAGGTGGAGGTCCTGGCGGACCTCGAGCCGGACGTGGAACAGCTCATGGAAGCGCACGAAGCCAAGCGCATCCTGTGGTTCCCGTCTGAACTGCTCGCACCCGAGCCTGATACCGACCCCGACGAGCATGTGAAGATGCTGCGGGAGCGGGCGCGCGGCATCAGCATGCCCGCCCGTGTCGCGCTGGCGCTCAATACGCTCACCGAAGAAGGGCTTCCCCACTTCCATCGCCTGCTTGCCACCTACTTGGGCGGCGACACGTTCTGGGCGAAGTGGAACAACCTCTGGACCGCCGAAGAAGACCGGCACGGCGCTGTGTTGCACGACTACGCGCACGACAGCCGCATCCTCGACAATCCGGTGCTCGAACGCATGCAGTTCGAGTATCTCAAGGCGGGCTTCGAGCCCACCTGGGACAAAGACCCGTACCGCGTGTTCGTGTACACCTCGCTGCAGGAACGCGCCACGCAGGTGAGTCACGCCAACACCGGCAAGTTGGCCGGTGAGTACGAACCACTCATTGGCGTGGTGCTGCAGAACGTGGCCAAGGAAGAGGCGCGCCACTACGTGTTCTACCGCGAGATCTTCAAGCGCGTGCTGGAGCGCGACCCGGACAACGCCATGGTATCGGCGAGCCTGGTGATGCCGAGCATCGACATGCCCGGCGTGAGCATGCCGCACTTCCGCGAAATGGCCGACGTCATCCGTCGTGCCGGTATCTACGGTCCGCGCGAGTACATCAGGATCGTCGAAGACCTCATCAAGTTCTGGGCGCTCGACAAGGTCGAAGGGCTGACCGAAGTGGGCAAGGTGGCGCAGGACAAGATCATGGGTATCACCACACGTCTCGAGCGCATTGCCGACGCCATGGAAACGCGCTCACGCGCCAAGACCTTCCAGTTCAACGTGGCCTTCGCGCGCGAATTCGCGATGGACTAAGCAGCATCCGGTGGTGAGCCGCGCAACGCCTCGGCGGCTCACCCCGAATTTCGCAGTCCCGCCGCAATACCGTTAATGGTGATGTGAATGCCGCGACGCACGAACTCGTCCACCTCGCCGCCGCCAGCCGCCGTTTCGCGATGCCGGCGCAGTAGCGCGATCTGCAAGTGATTCAGCGGGTCCATGTACGGGAACCGGTTCGCCATGCTGCGTGCGAGCAACGGGTTGTCGGCGAGCAGTTCTTCGTCACCGGTGATGAGTCGCAGGGCATCACGTGTGCGTCGCCATTCCGCATCAATCGCCCCGAATACGCGCGCACGTAGCGCCTCGTCGCTGACCAGTTCCGAGTAACGTGACGCCACGCGCAAATCGCTCTTGGCAAGCACCATGTCCACGTTGCTCAGCAGCGTGCGAAAGAACGGCCAGCTGCGCGCCATGCGCTGCAGTACCGGCAACCCCTCAGGGTTCGCTGCCAGCCACTGCGACACGGCCGAGCCAAACCCGTACCAGCCCGGCAGCATGCAGCGACACTGCGCCCACGAAAACACCCACGGGATGGCGCGCAGATCTTCGATGCGATCACTCGGCTTCCGGCTCGCCGGCCTGCTGCCAATGTTGAGCGTCGCGATCTCCGCCAGCGGCGTGCTTTCGCGGAAGTACTGCGTGAAGCCCGGCGTTTCGTACACGAGGGCACGGTACGCCACAAACGCCTGCGCCGAAAGCGCATCCATGACCGGGTGAAAGGTCACCGCGCGATCGACCTGGTTCTCGTGATCGGTGAGTGTGGCTTCGAGGGTTGCTGCGACCAGCAGTTCGAGGTTGCGCCGCCCCACATCGGGTGTGGCGTACTTGCTGGCAATGACCTCGCCCTGCTCTGTGAGCCGAATCTGCCCCGATACCGCACCGGAGGGCTGCGCGAGAATGGCATCGTAGCTGGGACCGCCACCACGTCCCACACTGCCACCTCGACCATGAAAGAAACGCAGCGTCACACCTGCCGTGGCGAACACCTGCATGAGTTCGAGCTCGGCCTTGTACAGCTCCCAACCACTCGTGAGGAACCCGCCGTCCTTGTTGCTGTCGCTGTAACCCAGCATCACTTCCTGCAGATCGCCGCGCGATCGCACCAGGGCGCGATACGCGGGCAACGCAAAGGCCTGCCGCATGGTGTCGCCCGCGCGCTGCAAATCGCCGATGGTCTCGAAGAGCGGAATGATGTGCAGCCCCACCGACGGCGCTTCGCCGCCGGTGGCGAGCCCCGCTTCCTTCAGCATGAGCGCGACTTCCAGCAAATCCGACACGCCGTCGCACTTGGAGATGATGTAGTGCGGGAGCACGGCGTCGCCGTAGCGCGCCCGCGCGTGGCGCGCGGCAAACAGAATCTCAAGCTCACCCTGCACTTCTGCCGAGTATTCGAGATGCGGAGACCAAAGCGGCCGCGTGCCGGCCAGTTCGTGCGCCAGCAACTCGATGCGCTGCGGTTCGCTCAGCGCCATGTAATCGGCACAGACGCCGGCGCGCGCAAACAGCGCCGTCACCACGCGTTCGTGTACGTCGGCGTTCTGCCGCAGGTCGAGCGGCGCGAGGTGGAAGCCGAACACCTCCACCGCAGTGATGAGCCGCTGCAAGCGGCCGCTGGCCAACAGCGGCAGGGCCGTGTCGAGTAGTGCATCGCGCACTGTACACAAGTCGTGGTGCAGCGCCTGTGCCTGGTCGTACGGCTGCGCATCGCCCAAGGGGCTGCGCGTTGGCGGCGGCAACTCCAACTGGCGCATGGTGGCGACGACCCGCGCATAGATCCCGCTGAGTGCCCGCCGATACGGTTCATCGAGACGCTGGACCGATTTGTCTGGCGAGGCGGCCGCCAGGGCGTCGAGCGCCGGCGTGGTGCGATGCAGCACACTCGAAATGCTGAGCGTGCCACCCAAGGCATGCACTTCCTGCAGATAGAAATCAAACGCCGCCGCCGACTGTAACCGTAGCGTGTCACGCAGAATATCGGCGGTGACAAAGGGATTGCCGTCGCGATCGCCGCCAATCCAGCTGCCCACACGCAGAAACGTACCCAGCGTAAACGGCGCGCCGGGAAACTGTTCGGCCAGCTGCGCCGCCGTGTTCGCATACAGTCGCGGCACTTCGGTAAAGAAGGTGCTGCGAAAGTAGGCCACGCCATTCTTCACTTCGTCAAGCACACGCAGCCGCTCGCCTCGCACGAGGCGCGTATGCCACAGCGTGAGCACATGACGCTGCAGCGCGAGCTCGTTGTCGGCCTGCTCTTCGGGGGTGAGTTGCAGGCGATCGCGTTGCTCCAGCAGGTCGGCGATTTCCTGCATGGCCACCTGCGTGCTCTGGCGCTGCACTTCGGTGGGATGTGCCGTGAGCACCGGCACCACGAGCGCGTCGGCAAAGAATGCCTGCAACCGTTCGCGGGCTGCTGCGTCGTTGCCAAGCGCTTGCCGCACGGCACCGAGCGCAAACGCCAGCGTGCCTTCACGCGGCGGTGACCCCTCGCGCTCGTGAATACGACGCCGACGAGCCCGATGCGTGTCTTCGGCTATGTTGGCCAACTGCAGGAAGTACGCGAAGGCGCGCACCACGCTCAGCATCACCGGCGGCGGCAAGGTGTCGAGCAGATCGTGCAGACGCGCGCGGTCGTCGGCCCGACCCTCGCGCGCGAAGCGGATGGCCGCCTGCCGCGTCTGCTCCACAAGCTCGAACACGGCGGCGCCTTCCTGATCGCGCACAGCATCGCCGAGCAGACGGCCGAGGAGACGGATGTCGTCGCGGAGCGGGAGGTCCTTGTCTTGCCGGTCGGTGGTCATGCAGGCAAGCTCGCTACGGGAACGAACTAGGGCAAACGTTCGCGACCCAACACACCGGCTGCCACGATATCCGGGAAATCCCCGAACACACCGTCGACGCCGAGTCGCACGAATTCACGAGCCTCGGCCACCGGGTCGCCGCTGTAGCGCTTGCCCAGAAACATCGGCTCCGAGCGCAGCGTCCACACGTGTACCAGCAGTCCCACCGCATGCGCATCGCGCACGAGTGTGGTGGGCACGGCGGCCGAGTCCGCGCCAACGATCATGCGCTGATGCACGCCGATGCCGTCGGCAAAGGTGGCAATGTCGCGCAGCTTTTCCGTGGAGAGTGAGCCGGCGCCCAGCAGATACACGAGCTTCACCTGCGTCTCGCTCCGCAATGCGCGCAAGTTGCCGTCTTCGAAGCTCTGGATGAATACGGGCGCATCGCGCCGGTCGAGGCCACGTGCCCGCAACGACGCGAGCAGCTTGGGCTCAAGGGCCAGGCCCATGGCGCGATGATACGTGGGGTGCTTGGTCTCCGGGTATACCCCAACCACGCGACCGCGAGCGCGCCCCAGCGAGTCGGCCAGCGCCAGCACCTCGTCGAAGGTGGGAATGCTGAACTGTCCATCGTACGCATGCGAGCGGAACGCCAGCCGCTCCTTTGCCCGCAGCGTGCGCAGTTCGGCAAGCGTGAAGTCTTCGGTGAACCAGCCCGTGATGGTATCACGGTCGACGACCTTGGTGGTGCGACGCTCGGGGAACTTCATGGCCACATCGGTGGTGCCGCCGATTTCGTTCTCGTGCCGCGCCACCAGCACGCCGTCTTTCGTGCTCACCAGATCGGGCTCGATGAAGTCGGCACCCATCTGCACGGCCAGCGTGTACGCGGCCACCGTGTGCTCAGGCCGGTGCCCACTCGCGCCGCGGTGCGCGATGATGACCGGGCGATCGGACGGAATGGGCGCGAGAGACGGCGGCGCGCAGGCCGCCAATGCAAGGGCGGCGAGAAGGCGAGGGAGAGGAGAAGTCTTCAAGGGGCGCTGTGGGAAAGGGGCGCTGTGGGTAAGGGGCGCTATGGGATAGGGGCGCTGTGGGAAAAGGCGTTATGGGAACCGGGCGTCACCCGCGCCTCCCCCAACCCTACCGCTCGTACCGAGCTGCCGAAACGCGCCGCGCAGTTTGGTGGCAACCCGTTACGCAACTCTCCTTACGCCGTTCCCGGCGGCAACGCCGCCGCCCATTGACGCTGCCGCCGCCACCCCACAGGATAGGGCATGGTCCCCACCGCTCCCGACTCGCTGCTGGCTGCCATTCGTGCCAACGACCAGTTGGCCGTCATGCGGTCGCTCGACGAAGACCCGTCGCGGGCCGGCATGCGCGCCACCGGCGGCGAGTCCCTGGTTTTGCACGCCCTGTACCTGGGCGTGAGCGATATGGTGCCCATTCTGCTCCGCGGGCGCGCCCCCGACGCCTGTGAGGCGGCCGCCTACGGCGATGTCGCCGCCCTGCGCGCAGCCATCGAGAACGACGACGATGCCCGGGTGCGCCGCAGCAGCGACGGATGGACGCCCCTGCATCTCGCCGCCTTCTTTGGCCACGACGATGCCGTGGCGCTGCTCATCGACCATGGCGCACCACTCGATGCGCACTCCACCAATGCCACGCGCAACGCGCCGCTGCACGCCGCCTTGGCCGGCGCGACCAAGGCCAGCGTGGTGCGGCGCCTCATTCTCGCCGGCGCCGACGTCACCACGCGCGGTGCGCACAACATCACCCCACTGCACCTCGCCGCCTCGCGCGGAGACAGTGCCCTGTGCGACCTGCTCATCGCCCGCGGGGCAAACGCGCACGCCGCGATGGAAGACGGCACCACCCCGGCACAATTGGCATCGGCCCGCGGCTTCACCGAACTTGGCGACCGCCTGACCATGAGCGCCGACGACGACTCTCCGGGCGGGGTAGGATAACCAGCCCGGCGGCCGCCATTCCAGAACGTGACACAACGCACAGCGGTTCGTCCGTGAAGTATGGGTTGGCCCGCCAGATGTGGCTCCGTGCGATGACGCACGAGGGCACCGCGCGGGCTCAACATTCGGAACTCCTGTGTCGACGTCCATCTTCCCCCTCGCAGATCTACATTCGCCGGTGAAAGCGCGCTGCTCGCGGTGTGAATCGCTGCCGGTATGGCCTGCCGAGGCGGAGCTGCATTGCTGGTTCCCGGCCGAACACGTGGAGGGCAAAGCCCGCGCGGTGTTTCGCCGGCATGGCATCGAGTGGCGCCCCTCCGTGGCGCGCGGCGTCGTCGTGCGCTGGGACGCCCCACGCAACGAGACCATCGCGAGCGAGCTCGAAGAGGCGCTCTCCGCGGTCGAACGTGAAGACACGCGCGCGCTGCTCTGTGCACCGAATACGGCTCCGGTACCGGATGATCTGGCGCGGGTGGAACCGCTGTCACGGGTGGTCGTACGCGCACGCAGCGGCTGGTTGTTTGGACTGCTCGATGAGCACCGACTGACGTCGCACTTTCAGCCCATCGTGCTGGCCAACGATCCGTCGCAGGTGTACGGCCACGAAGCGCTGCTGCGCGGCGTACGTCCCGATGGCACGCTGGTGTCCCCGGGTCAGCTCTTCGATGCCGCGCGTGGCGCGGGTGTACTCTTTCAGCTCGATCTCGCGGCGCGTCGGTCGGCCATTGCGTGCGCCGAACGGCAGCAGCTCGACACGGCGCTGTTCGTGAACTTCGCCCCCACGGCCATCTACGATCCGCGCGCCTGTTTGCGCAGCACTGTGGCTGCCATCGACGCCGCGGGCCTTGAGCGGCGGAACGTGGTATTCGAAATCGTGGAGACCGAACGCGCGCACGACCCGGCGCATCTGCGGCGCATTCTCGATTTCTATCGTGAAGCCGGATTCCGCATTGCGCTCGACGACGTGGGCGCCGGCTACTCGTCGCTCAACCTCATCCACCTGCTCAAGCCCGACGTCCTGAAGCTCGACATGGAGTTGGTACGCAACGTGGATCGCGACCCGTACAAGGCTCGTATTGCGGCCAATCTGCTCAACGTGCGACCTCACTCGGTATCGACGCCCTGGCTGAAGGCATCGAAACCGAGGAGGAGCTGGCGTGGGTACGCGACCACGGCGCCACGTACGCGCAGGGCTATCTCATTGCGCGGCCGAGTGCGACGCCCATGCGGGGAGCGGCGCTGGCACGCTGATCACGTCGGTTGCAGCGGCCGTTTGCGATGGCGCCAGCAACTTGTACATCACCGGTGTCACGAGGCGCGCAATGAGCGTGCTGCTCACCAGACCGCCAATGATGACCCAGGCCAGCGGCGAGTACAATCCGCTCCCCTGAAACGCGAGCGGCAACAGCCCGCCGATAGCGGTGAACGTGGTGAGCACGATGGGCAGGAAGCGCACCTCGCCTGCCTGACGTATGGCCTCGTCCAGCGGTACGCCCTGCTCACGCAGCTGGTCGGTGAAGTCCACGAGCAGAATGCTCGTTTTGATTTCGATACCCACCAGCGCCACGAAGCCGATCATGGCCGTGAAGCTCAGCGTATACCCGCTCAACAGCAGTGCCACGATGCCACCCACGATGCCGAGTGGAATCACGCTCGCCACCACCAGCGTGGTACGGAAGTCGCGGAACTCGAGCACCAGAATGGCGAGGATGGCAAACACGGCCACCACCACGGCACCGCCAATACCGCCGAAGCTCTCCTCACGACTCTCGATTTCCCCCGCGGGCACAAGTGAATAGCCGGCCGGCAGGTCAATGGCCCCGAGACGTTCGATGACGGCCTTGGTTACCTCATCGGTGTTGTACCCGGAGCGCACGTAGCTCGTGACCGTCACCGCCCGTGTGCGATTGAGATGATCGATGGTGGTGGGTGAACTTACGAACTGCGTGCTCGCGATCTGCGACAGCGGAATCATGGCGCCCGACACACTGCTTACGTACACCCGGTCGAGGGCCTCGGGGGCCGGGCGACCTGCGTGAGCGATACGCACGGTGAGCGGATACTCCTCGCCATTATCGGCGCGAATTTTTCCGGCCTCCAATCCGGCGATGCCAAGGCGCAACGTGCGCTCCACTTCGGCACTCGGTACGCCCAGCAGACCAGCCTTCTGCTTGTCCACCACAACTCGCAAGTCGGAGCGCTGCAGGCGCACGGGGTTGTTTACGTACTGCGTACCATCCGTGCCTTTCAGCACGGCCTCGTACTGCGCGGCAATCGATGCCAGCGTATCGAGACTGGGCCCTTCGATGCGCATGGCGATTGGCGCGTCGATGGGCGGACCGTTCTCGAACTCCTTGAGTTCGATGCGCACGCCAGGGTACAGTGCCAGCTTTTCGCGTAACGAATCGAGCGCGATGGGCGTGCGTTCGTTGTCGTAGCGATTGAGGAGCACCAGCAGTTGTCCGCGATTTGGCGCTTCGGCCCGCTGGAACACATTGTAGTACACGTTGGGGTTGTCCTTGCCAACGTTGGCGAGCACGGCCCGCGTGTCGGGATGCGCCTGCACCACCGCTTCGGCGAAGCGTACGGCACGATCGGTCTCCGCGAGCGACGTTCCTTCAGGGGCCGTAATGTCCACGTGATACTGTGGCGTCCCCGCCTTGGGGAAGAGCGAGAAGCCCACCACCGGCACCAACGTGAACGCCGCCACCACAATACCGAACGACGCCACAAGCGTGGTTCGCGGAGACGCCATGGCACGCCGCAACAACGGCGCATAGCTGCGCTTGATGCCGCCATCGAGCCAGCGCAGCACGGCATTCCCCTCCTGATGCGCTTCGCGCGGCATGAGTCGGCTGGCCAGCCATGGGATGATGGTGAGCGACACGAAGAGCGAGGCCAGCACCGCGTACACCACGGCCACCGGCAGCGACCGGATGTACTTGCCCGCGAGACCAGGCAGGAACAGCAGCGGCAGGAAGGCGAAGACCAGCGTGCCAGTCGCCCCAAGCACGGCCACGCCAATCTGTTTCGTGGCTTCAATGGCGGCCTGCGTACGGCTGTAGCCCTCACGCAGGAAGCGGGAAATGTTCTCCACCACCACGATGCTGTCGTCCACCAGTAGTCCCAGCGCGATGACGAAGCCCACGATGGACAGCTGGTTGATGGAGTAGCCGGTGACATACAGCAGCATCACCCCGATGGCCAGCGAGGTGGGAATGGAAATCATCACGATGATCGACGCGCGCGTACCCAGCGGCAGCAACGTGATGAGCACGAGGCCAATGGCGATCACGAAGTCCCATCCAAGGCGAGACAATCGTTCGTCGACGTTGGCCGACTGATCGAAGCCGCGCGCCAGGGTGATGCCAGCCGGGAGGGTGCGTTCGAAACCGTCGAGCACCTCCCACACGGCGCTCTTGACCTGCGAGATGTTCTGTCCCTTCTGCACGGCCACTGTCACCCACATGGCGCGCTCGCCGTTCCAGCGCCCCATATGCACGGCGTCGCCGTCGGCCCATTGCACGGTGGCCACATCCTGCACACGTACGGTGGTGCCATTCGCGCCGGCAATGACCGTGCGACCAACCTCGTTTCCGTTCCGGTAGCGTCCAGCGGTGGCCACGTTGTAGCGCCGCGTGCCCACATCCACCGACCCGCCGGGAATCTGCGTGTTATCGCTACCAAGTGCAGCGAGCACCTGCGCGGGGGTGATATTGCGCTGCGCCAACCGACCAAGGTCGAGCGTTACCTGCATTTCGCGCGGGGGCGACGCCCACCGTTCGGCGCGCTTCACGCCGGCGACGCGCTCGAGTGCATCTTCGAGGCGCGTGGCGTGGTCGTCCATTTGCGTAAATGGCGCCGATGGCGCCACCAGCGCCAACTGGAAGACGGTGAGATCGGAGTTCTGATTACGCATCACGTCGAGCCGTTGCAACGCCGCAGGTAACTCCGGGCGCAGCGCATTCACCTCGCGCACCACCTGGTCGTACTTGCGTTCAGCGTCCACATTGGCGTGGAATTCGATGCGCACGACCGCCAGCCCGTCGGAGCTCGTACTTTCGAGCTTCTTGATATCCTCGAGCGACTTGAGCTTCTGCTCGATCGGCTCGGTCACCAATTGCTCCATATCCTCCGGACTGGCTCCGGGGTACACCGCAATCGTGGTGTAGATGGGCACGGGGAAGTCGGGATCTTCGGCCCGGGCAATGTTCATCCAACTCACGGCGCCAAGCGCCGCGAACATGAGGAACACCAGTACCGTGAACTGCCACCGTTTGACGGAGAATGCCGTGAGGCTGCTGAGGAAGTTCACGGCGCTATGCCTCGGCGCAGTGCTACGGCGCGTGCGTCACCCCGCGTGGGCGCCAGTGAGTCGAGCGACGCATCGGTCATGATGCGGAGCGCGGCGCCAGCGGTGGCGTATGAGGCACCCTTGGCCACAACGCGTGTGCCGGGACTCAGTCCGTCGACGGTGGCCTGGTCGCCGATCAGTTGCGTAACACGCACCCGCTGCGGCAGGGCGCGTACGGTGCCGTCCTTGTGCGCCTGCGGGAGAAAGACGGTGGCGGAGTCATGGTTGGCCTCGAGCAGCGCGTCCACGGGAATGGTGGAGGCCACCGACGTTCCACTCACCACAATACGTGCGTTCCCCACAAGCCCACTGGGCAGCATGTCGGCGCCCGTGAGGGAGATCTCCACGCTGTAGGTACCCGTACGCGGGTCGGCGGCGCGTCCCACGAGTAGCACACACCCCTCGAAAGTGCGGGCCGGTACAGCATCGAAGGTCACGGTGGCGCGATCGTTGAGCTTTACCTTGAGGGCGTCGCGATCGGGGACTCCGGCGCGGAGTACGCGGCCGCGGCGTGAACCACCAAGCGTGAACAGTGGGGCACCCGGCGCGACGTTGGCGCCCGGTGTAACGTGCCGCTGCAGTACCGTACCGGCTTCCGGCGCGGTGATGATCGCGTAGTCGCGATTCACGCGCGCGGTAGCCAGATCGGCGCGCGCGGCCATGAGCGCGGAGGTGGCGTCCTGCAGCTGAGCGAGGGTGGCGACGCTGTCGGCCGCCAGTCGTTTCACACGTGCCTGATCACGCTCGGCCTTGTCTACGGCAACCTGCGCCTTCGCCACGGCGGCGTCGATTTCCCGAAGATCGAGGGCAGCGAGAATCTGTCCGCGCTGCACCATGGCGCCTTCATCGACATGCACGCGGGCCACGACGCCACCGATCTTGAAGGCGAGCGGAATTTCATCGCGCGAAACGAAGGTGCCGGTGGCCGTCACCTGTTCACTGGCCCCGGTTTCGCCGATCGTGGCCACCGTGACCGGCACCGGTGGGACGCGCAGCTCGGGGGTTGGCGTGTCGGGGGTACCGCAGGCGGCCAGCAGGATCAGCACAGCAGCGCTCGGGATCCATTTCAGCGCAGGGGTCAACGCAGGGGTCAGAGTCATGGCGGTGATCGTTCGGGGGTAAGAGAAAGGGGTCAGCGTCGTTTTGGGGTGCGGCCGAGCGATCAATCGGGGAGCGTGCGCATGGCGGCGGCCCGTTCGAGTTCGACCACGCGCATGGCGACCGTGTAGCGGGTGATCACCTGGTTGAGCGCGGCATTGGTGTAGGCGGAGCGCGCGCTCAGAAACTCGATCTGCGTGGCGAGCCCTTCGGCGAAGCGACGCTGCACGAGCGTGAAGGCCCGTTCGGCGGCAGCGAGACGGTCGGCGGCGGTGCTCAGATTGGTGCGGGCGGCAGTGACGCCGTCCCAGGCGTTCTGCACATCCACGCGCACCGCGCGTTCGGTTTCTCGGCGGCGATAATCAGCTTCTGTGCGCGAGGCCCGGGCCTGTTCGCGTCGGGCGGCATCCTGCTGTCCGTTGAAGACGTTCCAGCCGAGGACCAGTGAGGCGAGGCCCACATCGTTGTTGCGATCGAAGCGATAGCGATCGCCCTGCACCCCGTAGCTTGCAGCGAGCGTCACGTTGGGCAGAAACGCTGCGTTGGCCATGCGCTCCTGTGCGCGCGCCACCGTGATGAGCAGGCCCGTCTGCGTGAGTTCCTCGCGTCGCACGCTCGCCTGCGCCACCAGTGTTTCGCGCTCGACCGGTGGCAGATCCAGGAGGCTACTGTCGCTGGCGAGGGCAATGGCGGCCTCGTCGGGCGCGTTGCGGAGGAGATTGAAGCCGCGTCGCGCCCGGTCGCGCTGGCGTCGCAGATCCTCGATCTGTTGGATCATTTCGCTGCGGTCGGCGCGCGCGCGCAGCAGGACATCGGGGGTGGCCTGTCCGTTGGCGATGAGTCGCTCACTCACCCGAACGTTTTCGTCGAGTACGGGGAGCATCGACTCCAGCGTTTCGACGGCGCGGACGGCGGTGGCGTAGCTCAGCCACGCGTTCTGCACGTCGGCGGCGAGCTGGCGCATGGCGGCACGTCGGCCGCTCCCCACGAGATCGCGTTGCGCGCGGGCGGCCGCCTTGGCGCCAAAGAGTGCATCGTTGAAGAGCGGAAGCGTGAGTTCGAGCTTGGTTTCCTGCCGGAAGGGCAAGGTGGCGGCGACATCGGTGGGGAACTGTTGCTGCCCAATGAGCTGATTGAGGGCGGCGTAGGCCGGGTTGATGAAGTCGCCGATGTTGACCACGCCGCTGAACTCGGAGTAGCGGGCATTGAGTCCGACGCTGGGCAGGAATCGCCCGTTGGCTTCGCGTAGGCCGGCCTCGGCTCGCCGAAGTGCTTGCTGCTGCTGAGCCAGCGCGAGATTGGCGCTCAAGGCTTCGGTGACGTAGGCGTCGAGGAGCGCGCGGGCCGTGCGTGGGGCAGCGGTGGAATCCGTCGGCGCGCCTTGGGCGCAAAGCACGGGCGTGGCGGTCAGCGCAACGGCCCCGATGGCGACAAGGGTGATCGCCACGGCTGATTTCCAGGGTTTTCCGAACGTCGGTTTTGATTTGAACATCGATTGGCAGACTAACAGTGTTAAGTAAACAGGCCGAAAGAAGGGCGCCGAAGCGCCCTGGCTATCCGCCCGACGGAAGTTGATCAGGCGGGGTTTCGCAACGCGCCGCGGATCATGGCATCACACATGGTGGGCATGACTTCCCGCGGGTCGCGCAGCACGATGTGCGGGTCGCCGCAGTGGGTGAACCAGAGGGCGATGATGCCGTGAATGGCGCCCCAGAGCATCTGGGCGAGTTCGACGGGATCGGAGAGTTCGGGGCGGTAGAGGCCGCGGTCGATCCCCTCTTTTACCGTTTGAAACAGGAACTGGTACGCGTCTTCGTCTGGGGTCTTGAGCAGCTGTCCATGGGCATCGATCATATTATGTGCTAATGATGTCATGAACATGAACCGATACTGGCTCGGATTTTCGAGCGCAAAATGGGTGTATGCCAATCCCATACGCTTCACCCGCTCGACGGGGTCGTCGATGCGCCCGATGCTGTACATGGCTTGGCCAAGCGCCGAAAAGTCGGCCATGCACAACTCCACGATCAGGGCGTCCTTGTCCCGAAAGTGGTGATAGATGGCCGTGGGTGTGTAGCCAATTTTGGCCGCGATGGCCCGCATGGTGGTGGCTTCCACCCCCTCGCTCACGAACAACTCCCGCGCCGCGTCCAGGATTGCTTGGCGCGTTTCGGCCTTCTGCCGTTCCCGGCGGGCCAGCGATGCGGTGCGAATGGCAGAGGTAGTCACACAGGGACGTTACGGTTTTCACCTAACACTGTCAAGTCAATGCGAGCCGGGGAACCACGGATTACAACCGAGCCAGCGGAGGGACACGGAGCTGCACAGTGGGCACCGGCGGTATCCGCCTGTCAACGTTCCTATCGGTTGGTATCCGTGGTCCCCTCTCACGCACGGAGTCAGTTCGCGGCCGCCCCGCGGAACATGAAGTACATGGCGCCCATGATGCACAGCCCGGCCCACAGGAAGTCGAGCTTCACCGGCTGCTTCATGTACAGCACCGCGAACGGCACGAACACCGTGAGCGCGATGGCTTCCTGCAGCATCTTGAGCTGCGGCAGCGTGAGCACCGTAAACCCGGCTCGATTGGCGGGCACCTGCAGCAGGTACTCAAACAGGGCAATGCCCCAGCTGATCAGCGCTGCCACGATGACCGGTTTGCCGGACAAACTCTTCAGATGGCCGTACCACGCGTACGTCATGAACACGTTCGACAGCGTGAGCAACACAATGGTGCGAACGAGCGGACCGGACATTGGCAGTGGCGCAAGGGGTGAGTGATGCGCGGCGAAACGCACGCTACGACGACCCTCAAATCTGCGCAAAACGTCGCCCCCTGCTCAGCCCCCGCTCAACTCCCGCGCTCCATGCGCACGTTGCGACGCCCGAGCCAGAAGGCCACGGCCAGCCAGATGAAGCTGATGGGCGCGGCCAGCAACGAAATCGTGCTCACCGCCAGCCCCGCTGCCGACAACCCCGCGTACGACCACGCGCCGATCTGGTCGCCGCCGCGGTATACGAAGGTGTCGATGAAGTTCTTGGCCTTGTACTTGTCTTCAGGCGGCACCACGGTGTACAGCACTTCGCGCGCCGGCCGACCGAACGCATACTCGCCGGCGCGACGCAGCACCTGGAACACCACGAACACCGCCAGCGTGCCCCACGTGCCGAGCGCCGTGAAGCCCACCAGACTCAATACCGGCATGATCGCCAGCGTGGCGCCAACGCCAAGCCATTTGATCACACGTCCCGTAACAAACAGCTGCGCGAGAATGGTGAGACTCTGCACCACCGTATCGATGGTGGCGAGAAATGCCGTACGCGCCTCACGATCGGCGTAGCGCGCGCCCACAATCTCCGCCTGCTGGAAATACAGAATGGTGGAGCCGATGGTGAACAGCAGCATGTACGCACAAATGCCGAGCAGATACGGGCTCGTGAGTACGTGCGAGATACCGGCCAGGGATGACCCACCCACCGATTCCTCCGCTTCGTCACGGGCGCGCGTATCGGGACGGAAGCTCGGCGGGAAACGGCGCGCCGACTGCACCGCGCATTCGAGCAGCACAACGCTCATGACCATGAGCACCGGTGTGCCCACCACCTGTGCCAGTCGCGAGGTGAGAAACGCTCCCACGAGCGCGCCGAGGGTGCCGCCCACACTGATGAAGCCGAACAACCGCTTCCCCTGATCGGGGCGGAACGTATCGGCCATGAACCCCCAGAACACCGAGGGGATGAACAGCGAGTAGATGCTCGTGAGAATCCAGAACGCCGGCCCGAGATACGGCTCCCACGCGGTTGGGCCGTACTTGATGATGGCCGCAAACCCCAGCAGCAGCGCGATGAACACGCGGTACACGATGGGGATGAACCGACGTACCGGCAGTCGTGCGACGACGCTCGAGTACACCGGGTTCATCGCCAGCGTGGTCAGCAGCGTGCCGGTGAAAAGCCAGGGCAACTTGTCGGTGCCAGCGGCTACGCCCGCCGCGTCACGCACCGCGCGCAGAATGAAGTAGCTCGCGAGGGCGAAGAAGAAATACGTGGCGGCAAGGAGCGTGGAACGCTCCTCACCAGCCTCGATCGTACCCAATCGCGACAGTAACCGCTTCACTCAGCGTCCGGCCTTTGCACGCCACTCCGCCAGCACCTGCTGTTCCTTGTCGGGAGCGAGCCCCGCCTTGAGTTGCGCCTGACGCTCTGGCGACTGCTGATGGAAATAGGTGAGCGTGTCGCGCGCCGTGACCGCCAGCGGCCGAAACGTGAGCCCCGCCTTCACCGACTTGCTGATATCCATGCGAGCCCACCCCGCGCTGTTGCCGCGCGGCGGCATCCACACGGGCAGATCGGCATACGGCCGCAGCTTTCGCTCGAGCAGGAAGTCAGCGTCCACCCACGTAAAGCGTGTGTCGCTGGTGGTGACCGCTTTGCAGCCGTACAACAGTTCGCTCATGGTGAGCCCGTGCTGCGGCCCCACCACGTTGTACGTGCCCGTGGCATCGGATTCGCACAAGCGCACGATGAACTCAGAGAGATCACGCTGATCGATGAAGGCCACAGGATCGTCGGGCGTACCCGGTGCGAGCATCTCGCCGCCCTGCTCCACACGAATGGGCCAGTACGAAAAACGATCGGTGAGATCGCCGGGCCCCACGATGAGCCCTGGACGTACCACGAGCGTCTTGGCTTCGCCAAAGGTGGCCCGCGCATCCATTTCACCACGCACTTTGCGCTCGCCGTAGGTGGCGTCGCGCTCGGTGGCATCGGGCGCCGCCGGCGTGTTGAGCAGGTCGGTATCGAGTTCGCTGATACCGATCTTGCCGCGATTCTTGTACGTGCTGAGCGTGCTCACAAACACGTATTTGCCCACATTGGGCGCGAGCACCGCCCCAGCTTCGCGCACCCAGCGCGGCACCTGCACGGGGTTGTCGATGACCACATCCCATGTGCGCCCTTCGAGCGCCTTGTAGCCCCCCGGTGCGTTGCGGTCGCCGATGAGCTTCTCGACTTTGGGGAACAGCCCCGGGTTGGTCTTGCCGCGATTGAACAGTGTGACGGTATGCCCGCGCGAGAGCGCGTACTCCACCTGATGCGGACCAATGAACCCCGTGCCACCGAGAATGAGAATGCGCAGGGGCTTCACGGCGCGTGACGTGTTGGCTGTCATGATCAGTTCCCCCGCTTCGCGTGCCAAGCGGCCAGCACGGCCTGTTCCTTTTCGGGCGCAATGCCGGCGCGTGCCTTCTCTTGCTCAGCGGCCGGCCGAGTCTTGTACCAGTCGAGCGTACTCTTGGCGGTGTCAGCCAGAGGGCGGAAAGTAAGCCCGGCCGCGTACGCCTTCTGACAGTTCACCTGCATGAAGCCCAGCGTGGGCCCCATGGCCGGCTGCCATACGGGCATCTCGCTCCACGCACGCACCTTCTGTTCGGCGAGGAAGTCCGCCGGCACCCACGTGAACTTCGCGTCGCTCGTGGTTACGCTCTTGATGCCCAACAACATCTCGGCGATGGTGGTCGGCCCCTTCGGCCCCGTGGCGTTGAAGGTGCCAATGGTGTGGTTCTCGCCGCAGCGCACGATCCACTCCGCCAAGTCGTGCACATCGATGTACTGCACCGGATCGTTGGGCGTGCCCGGCGCGAGAATTTGTCCACCCTTGTCGATGCGCACGGGCCAATAACTGAAGCGATCACTGAGGTCGCCGGGCCCCACAATAAGCCCCGGGCGAATGATGGTCACGTTGCTCTCGCCGAACTGCGCCTTCGCTTCGATCTCCGCGCGCACCTTGTTGGGTCCGTACGCGGCGCCGTCGTTGCTGGCCCAGATGGACGCGTCGCCTGGCTGGTGCAGCGGGCCGTTCTCGTCCATGCCCGGCTTCGAATAGTCGCTGAAGACCGAGATGGTGGACACGAACAGGTACTGCCCCACGCGCCCCTTGAGCGCCACACCGGCATCACGCACCCACGCCGGATTGCGCACAGGGTTGTCGATCACCACATCCCACGTGCCCTTCTTGAGCGCGTCGTGCCCACCGACCACGTTGCGATCGCCGATGATGCGCGGGACCTTGGGAAAGAGTCCCGAGTTGGTCTTGCCGCGATTGAACAGCGTGAGTTTGTGCTTGCGCGCGAGCGCGTACTCCACCTGTTGCGGTCCGAGAAATCCGGTGCCGCCAAGAATGAGAATGCGCAGCGGTTTCGGTTGCGCCTCACCCGTTTCTGGACGGTAGGCCAGCGGGCGCACGCCGTCGGCCGTGAAGGCACCGGCGACCCCGGGGAGCCCGAGCCCAACCGCGCCGCCAAGTACGGCGGACGTCTTGAGAAACTGACGACGATCGAGCGTCATGGTGCTCTCCTCAGGGCGTGATCTTGCGGTCGAGCTGCTGAATGGTCTTCGTGGACGCCGGACGTTCCTTGCGCAGCTTCACCGACACCGCTTCCGCTCGAGCGAGAACGCGCAGCACATTCCCGCCCACGAGCCCACGCAGTTCGGCATCGGTCCACCCGCGCGAAACGAGTTCGGCGAGCAGATACGGATACTTCGAGACATCCTCGAGGCCCTGCACGGTTTCGGTGATGCCATCGAAATCGCCACCAAGCCCCACATGCGCCGCACCGGCCACCTTCTTGATGTGATCAAGGTGATCGGCCACATCGGCGATGGTCGCAATGGGCGTGGGGTTCTTTTCCCGCCAAGCCGCTACGGCCCGGAACTGCGCATCGTTGTCACCGGGGAACCGCTTTCCAACCGAATCGCGCACCGCATTGAGCGCCGCGTTGTGCCGCACCACGGCCGGTGAAACGAAGCCCGGAACGAACGTGGCCATGACCACGCCGCCGTTTTTCGGCAAGCGGGCGAGAATGCTGTCGGGCACGTTGCGCGGTACGTTCGCAATGGCGCGCGCATTGGAGTGCGAAAAAATCACCGGCGCTTCGCTCACGTCGAGCGCGTGGCTCATGACGCCGGGCGAAACGTGCGACAGGTCGACGATCATGCCCAGCCGGTTCATCTCGCGCACCACTTCGCGGCCGAAGTTGGTGAGCCCACCGTGCGTGGCTGGTCCCGACGCGGCATCGGCCCAGTCGAGCGTGACGTTGTGCGTGAGCGTCATGTAGCGCACACCAAGCTCGTAGTAGGCGCGCAGTGCGCCCAACGAATTCTCGATGGCGTGCCCGCCTTCCATGCCGAGCAGCGAGCCGATCTTGCCCTGCGCATACGCCTTGCGTACGTCGGCGGCGGTGGTGGCCGGCATGAAGACATCAGGGTAGCGCGCGATCACACGCTTGGCGATGTCGATCTGCTCGAGCTGCACACGCGCGTAGCCGCTGTCGCGAATTTCGCCGGGGATGTACACCGACCAGAACTGTCCACCCACGCCACCACGCCGGAGGCGCGCGATATCGGTCATGCCCTTGGTGGGACGGCGGAGGTTGTACGACTCCACGTCGAGTGGCCGCTCTTTTTCCTCACGCATGGCCCACGGCAAGTCGTTGTGACCATCGACCAGCGGTGTGAGCCGCAGCAGTCGCCGCACATACGCGAGGCGCACGTCGAGTGAGGCATTGCGCAGATTCTGCGCGGCAGCGGCGCGCGTGGCGGCCGACGTCTTTGCGGGCGCTTGTGTGTGCGCCGTGGCAGGCAGCGCTCCAATCGATCCCGCCAGCAACAGGGACGCCGTCAGGTGTCGGTTCAGCATCCCAACCTCTCAAGGTAGTGCGGCAGCATCTTGCGCCACCACGGCCAGTCGTGATTCACGTCGTGCCCCCACAGATCGAAGATGTGCCCGATCCCCTTGCGATCGAGCAGATCGTGAAATTCGCGCGCATAGTCAGGGCGCTCGTAGGCGCCCTGCCCGCTCACGATGGCAATGCGCGAGTGATGCCGCAGCTGGTCGAGCGTCCACCCTTCGACATTCGCCACGTACCACATGGGATTGTTGAAGTAGCAGTTGTCGTCGCTGTAACCTTTGAAGTAGCTGTGCGACAGATCGAAGAAGCCGCTCATGCCGATCACGCCACCGAACAGATCAGGGCGACGGAAGAAGGCATTCGCCGCGTGAAAGCAGCCGAAGCTGGCACCAGTCGTCAGCGCGCGCGCCCCACCGTCGCCGCAAATGTGGCGAATGAACGGCACGACTTCGTCTTCGACGTAACGCGAATAGAGCGCCTGGCGCCGCGCACTTTCACGCACCGGCAGCCCGCGGTCCATCCACGCCAGCCGGTTGATGCTGTCGATGGAGAAGACGCGAATGCGCCCCTGCTGCAGCAAGGGCTCGACCGCCTTGATGAGCCAGAACCGCTCGTTCTCGAGGAAGTCGGCGGCGGCTGTGGGGAAGAGCAGCACCGGCTGGCCGCGCCAACCGTAGCTCACGATGGGCATCTCGATACCGAGTGCCGGGCTGCGCCAGCGGTCGATACGCCGGGGCAAATGCGGATCTACGAACTGAGGGGACATAGCGGTAAAGTCGCCCCCGCATGTCCCCCTAGCCAGTGCTCAGAGCGCCTTCGTGAAGCAGAACTTCCGGCCGATGGACAGCTCCGACCGCGAGATCGACCGGTACCGGGCGATCTTTTCCGGATAGATCTCGATACTGGTGAGCGTGTATCCCATGCGCAGAAACAGCGCTTCGGCGAGCGAGATGGCGAAGATTTCCTTGTGGCCTCGCTCCCGCGCCAAATGCTCGGCGGCCGTTATCAGACACTGGCCGAGCCCTTGCCCCTGCTGGTCGGGCGCCACGGCGAGCGACACGATTTCCGCCAATGATGGCGCGTATTCGTCGAGCGCCACCTGCCCGCGGATACGGCCGTCGGCGCCCTTGATGACCTGATAGTCCTGCAGGTGCGCCGTCACGAACGCCTCACTGCGCGTGAGCGTGAGGCCGTCTGGCGCGTACAGGTTGTTGAGCGTCACGATGGCGGGGATGTCCTCTTCGCCGGCGTGATGTACCACCACCTCACCCACACGGAATTCCGGGAGCGCGCGCGTCGGCACGGGCTCCTCGCGCTCCACATGACCGGCCAGCCCCCCGCTGCTGACGGCGGTGCTCATCGCGAGGCGTAGACCTTGGTCTTGCCCGCTTTGTCGAAGAGCAGCACGTCGTACCTGTCCTTGCGGCCACCCTGCTCCATGCCGGGCGAGCCGACCGGCATGCCGGGCACAGCGAGGCCGCGGGCAGCCGGCTTTTCCACCAACATCTTTTTGATGAGATCGGCGGGCACATGGCCTTCAACCGTATACGCACCAATCCGTGCCGTGTGGCAGGAGCCAAGGGCGTCGGGCACGCCAAGGGAGGCTTTGACGGTCTGCATGTCGGCCGTGTCGCGCACGGTGACCTTGAATCCGGCCTGTTGCACGTGCTCGACCCACTGCTCGCAGCAACCGCAATTGGGGTCTTTGTACACGGTCATGGCGGGGAGCGCCTGCGCCTCGACGAAGGCAGGAGCTGCCAGGGCGACACCGCCGGCGGTCAGGGCGGCCATGCGCAGGAAGTCGCGGCGCGACGGGTTCGCCCCGTGCTTGCTCTCGGATGGGTTGGTCGGCATGGCGGAAGTATAGCGCGGCTGCCGTCGGAACGTTCCGGGGAGCGGTCGGCCGGTCGACATTGCGTCTCCAATTCGCACTTCCTCCTCTGAAATTGCCGAATGTAACGGGCCCGCACTCAGCTCAAGTCCGCCCTTTGGGGCCCGATACTCGGAGGTGGAACGCGTGGGGTCCCTGGGACCCGACGCGGTTGTGGCTGTTCGATGGTGCCAACGACGCCGTTGGCACGTATGGGCAGGCACGACATCAGACCCGTCTCCGGGTCGAAACCGCAGGATTTCATATGAGCATCCCGACCACCGTTCTTGGTCGTAGCCGCCGTGACGCCGACCGCCTCCTGGGCGGCGTCCTCCTTCTGCACCTGCCCGTCGCGCTGGTGCTGGGCTGGATCTACAACGCGTGGACCCCAGCGCTGGCCGTTGGAGCCCCGCTCGCGTTGGGGGCGTTCTGGCTCTCGCGCACCCGTGCCGGCGCCGCAGGTACGCGGTTCCTGATCGGCCTGGCCTTCATGGCCTTCTCGGCCCTCTTCATCCATCAGGCCAAGGGTCTGATCGAGATGCACTTCCACATTTTCGCCTCACTGGCCTTTCTGCTGTCCTATCGCGACTGGCGGGTGCCGGTGGCTGCGGCGGCGTTCATTGCGGTGCACCACGTGCTCTTCCATATCCTGCAGGGAATGGGCGTGGGGGTGTATGTGCTCAATCACTCCGTGGGTGGGCACCTGATCATCGCGGTACACGCACTGTTCGTGGTGTTCGAAACGGCGGTGCTGGTATTCCTGGCACTCGGCCTCGAGAAGGAGGCCAACACCACGCAGGCGGTGTTCGAGTCACTGGAAGCGGCCGGCGAAGGACGGCTGGATGTGGTTCCGGCCGGTGAAGGTGTGGCGGCAGCGGTGCGGACGGTGCTCACCGCCGTGCAAACGCTCGATGCGCACGCCGTGGAGTTGGGCCGAGCGGTCGAGGAGAAGCGGGCCATGAACGTCACGAGCCGCGACCTCAAGGGCGCGTTCGCGGCGGTATCCGACCGGATGATCGAAGGCGCGGCAACCGTTGAGGCATTGCGGCAGAAGAACGAAGCCGACATGCAGGCCACGCACAACTTCCTGGGAGCGCTGACGCCGGTCATTACGGCGCTGCGCGATGGCGATCTCACCCGCACCGTGGCCACCGGATTCGGGGCAGACTACGACCGCACGGCCACCGATCTGAACAGTGCCATTGGTCAGCTGCGCGATGCCATCGGCGAACTGAACGCTTCGTCACGACAGATCGACGACGCCTCGTCGGAGATCGCGAACGGCGCCGATTCGCTGGCCCAGGTTTCGTCGGAGCAGGCGGCGACGCTTGAGGAGATCAGCGCCAGCGTGGTCGAATTGGCCAGCCTTGGGCAGGCCACGACGAACAACGTCCGCGATGCGAAGCTCACCACCTCCACGGCTACGAAGTCGGCCGAGGCAGGCGTGGAGCAGGTCGATCGCCTCATCGTGGCCATGGACGGCACCCGCGACGCGGCTCGCGAGACGGCGAAGATCGTGCGCACGATCGATGAGATCGCTTTCCAGACCAACTTGCTGGCCCTCAACGCCTCGGTTGAGGCGGCCCGCGCCGGTGATGCCGGCCGTGGTTTCGCGGTGGTGGCCGACGAAGTGCGGGCGCTGGCCATGCGCTGCGCGGAGGCGGCGCGTACCACGGCGCAGCTGATCGAGCAGGCGGTGCAGCGCGTGGAAGGCGGCGTAACGATTTCGCAGGAAGTGGGGACGCAGCTCAAGGACGTGGCCCATCGCATCGGCTCGGTGAACGCGGTGATGGAGCAGATTGGGCAGGCGGCCGAGGGGCAGCAGCAGGGGCTGACCCAGATGCGGGAGGCCATCTCGCAGCTCAACATCACGGTGCAGCAGGCGGCCGCGAATGCCGAGGAGTCGGCGAGCGCAGCGCAGGAGCTGACCGCGCAGGCGCGGGCGCAGCGGGCGCAGGCGGACCGGTTCCAAACGGAAGTCGGAACGGGGTCGGCTGGCCGGGTGCGGCGCGCGGCGTGATGGGCGGTTGTTGGGCGGCTGGCTGTTTCAACAGCAGACGGCGGACGGCAGGAACCGCAGACGGCGGACGGCGGGGATAAGGAAGGACAACTCGGGGGCGTCCGCTTTGCGGCGCCCCCGATTTCCTGTCCGTACGGCAGCGATCTGATTGGCTCGGGTGGTTCGGGCGGCACATATTCACTATTGCGTATATCGTGGTTTTGTAATACATGTACACCATGACCGCGGATCGCCGGAAAGTCTTTGCATGGCAACAACTTGGACCGCCCGGTCCAAGTCCGACCTGTCTATCGGGTTTTCCCCGACGTATTCCAATGGGGCGCCTGACGGAGTGTTCACGTGCAGTGGCCTAGACTCCCTTCCGCACTGCCCAAATCCCACACTCCCAGAGGGAATTCGATGACCCCCGCAACCAGCGCGGCCACCGCAGGAGCGGTACCCCGCGCCTCCGGCGTCGCGCTCGACCGCTTTTCGTACGACGACGCGATCGTCCGGAAATTCCTGTTCGCCACGTTCATTTGGGGCGTGGTCGGCATGACCGTTGGTCTGCTGATCGCACTCCAACTCGCCAGCCCCATCTTCAATCTCGGGCTGGAATGGACGTCGTTCGGGCGTTTGCGCCCCCTCCATACGAACGCCGTCATTTTCGCCTTTGCCGGCAACGCCTTCTTCACCGGGGCGTACTACTCGACCCAGCGATTGCTCAAGGCGCGCATGTTCTCCGACGCCCTGAGCAATTTTCATTTCTGGGGGTGGCAGGCGATCATCGTCTCGGCCGCGCTCACGCTGCCCTTCGGCTTCACGCAGGCCAAGGAATACGCCGAGCTCGAGTGGCCCATCGATATTGCGATCGCGGTGGTGTGGGTGGCCTTCGCGGTGAATTTCTTCGGCACGCTGGTCAAGCGGCGCGAGCGACACATCTACGTGGCGCTGTGGTTCTACATCGCGTCGATCGTCACCGTCGCCATCCTGCACATCTTCAACAACCTCTCGGTGCCGGCGGACTTCCTGAAGTCCTACAGCATCTACGCGGGCGTGCAGGACGCCTTCATGCAGTGGTGGTACGGCCACAACGCCGTCGCATTCTTCCTCACGACGCCGTTCCTCGGGCTGATGTACTACTTCATGCCCAAGGCGGCCGAGGGGCCGGTGTTCAGCTACAAGCTGTCCATCCTGCACTTCTGGTCGCTGGTGTTCATGTACATCTGGGCCGGCCCGCACCACCTGCACTACACGGCGCTCCCCGAATGGGCGAGCACCGTGGGCATGCTCTTCTCGGTGATGCTCTGGGCGCCGAGCTGGGGCGGCATGATCAACGGCCTGCTCACGCTGCGCGGCGCGTGGCACAAGGTGGCGCAGGACCCCATCCTCAAGTTCTTCGTCGTGGGCGTCACCGCCTACGGCATGTCGACGTTCGAAGGCCCGATGCTCTCCATCAAGAGCGTCAACGCCTTGGCGCACTACACTGACTGGATCATCGCGCACGTGCACACCGGCGCGCTGGGCTGGAACGGGTTCATGACGTTCGGCATGATCTACTGGCTGCTGCCTCGCCTCTTCCAGGCGCCGGTGTACAGCAAGAAGGCCATGGAGCTGCACTTCTGGATTTCGTCGGTGGGTATCGTCCTGTACGTGGTGGCCATCTACAGCGCCGGCGTTACGCAGGGGCTCATGTGGCGTGCCTTCGATGAGACGGGTCGCTTGGCGTATCCCGATTTCGTCGAGACGGTGCTCAAGCTCATGCCCATGTACTGGATGCGCGTGGCTGGTGGCACGATGTACATCGCCGGCATGGTGATCTTCGGCTGGAACATCTTCAAGACGTGGGCCAACCGCCCGGCCAAGTACGACGTGCCGGTCATCGAAGCGGCGCCGCTCACCAAGAAGTACGTGGAAGAACACCCGGTGGTGCCGGCCAACGGCCTCTGGGCGCGCTTCAACCAGGTGCAGTGGCACCGCGCGTGGGAACGGGCGCCGATGCTGTTCACGGTGCTGACTACGCTCGCCGTCATCGTGGCGTCGCTGTTCGAAATCCTCCCCACGTTCCTCATCAAGTCGAACGTGCCCACGATTGCCAGCGTGAAGCCGTACACGCCGCTCGAACTCGCCGGCCGCGACCTGTACATCGCCGAAGGCTGCTTCAACTGCCATTCGCAGATGATCCGCCCGTTCCGCTACGAGACGGAGCGCTTCGGCGAGTACAGCAAGCCGGGTGAGTCGGTGTACGAGCATCCGTTCCTCTGGGGCTCACGCCGCATCGGGCCCGATCTGGCGCGCGAAGGTGGCAAGTACCCCGATCTGTGGCACGTGCGGCACTTCGAAAACCCGCGCGCCGTCACGGCCAAATCGATCATGCCGGCGTACGCGCACTTCCTCACCAAGTCCATCGACTTCGAGCGCATTCAGAGCCGCGTCGACGCCATGGCCATGGTGGGCGTGCCCTACGGCGACGCAGTGAACAAGGCGCCGGGCATGGCGCGCGAGCAGGCGAAGCAGATCGCGGCCGCCATCGTCGAACAGGGTGGCCCGGCCGGTCTCGAAGACAAGGAAATCGTCGCCATGGTGGCCTACATGCAGCGCCTCGGCCGCGACATCAAGGTCACGTCGACCGCGAGCAAAGTCACGAACACAAACAGTGCGGCGACCGCGAACGGAGGCACCAACTGATGAAGCTCTCCGACATCATGTCCTACGCGCAGCTCTCGTTCTATACAGAAGTCGCGCTGGTCCTCTTCCTCGGCGTGTTCATCGCCATCACCATCCGCACCTTCATGCCGTCCAGGAGCCGGGAGCTCGACGCAGCGTCCCGGCTGCCGCTGGAAGACGATGTGGTGCTCACTCCCCGCGTCGCGGAGCGCTGACCCATGGCCGGTAACAAGAAGGACGAGTTCGAAGACAAGCTTCTCGACCACACGTACGATGGCATCCAGGAATACGACAATCCGATGCCGCGCTGGTGGCTGATGACCTTCGCCGGCACGATCATCTATTCCGTGCTCTACATGTTCAACATCGGTCCCGTCGGTAACGGCAAGGGACGCATCGCCGACTACGAGGCCGATATGGCCGCGTATGCGGCGGCGCATCCGGCGCCAACGGGCGGCGACATGTCGAGTGATCAGCTGCTGGCGTTGGCGAAAGACGAGAAGGCGGTGGCGAGTGGCAAGGAGACCTACACGGCCTACTGCGCCTCCTGTCACGCACCGGACGGTGGTGGCCTCATCGGCCCCAACCTCGCCGACGCGTACTGGATTCACGGTGGCGCCATCACCGACATCTACAAGACCGTCACCAACGGCGTGCTCGAGAAGGGCATGCCGCCTTGGGGCAAGACGCTCAAGCCGGAGCAGCTGTCGGCCGTCGTTGCCTACGTGAGCACCATGCAGGGCACCACTCCAGCCAATCCGAAGGCCCCGCAGGGAAACCCGGTTTCACAGTGAGTCTCTTGTGAGCACCACGGCAGCACCTCCGAGCGTGGGGAGGCGAGTCCTCCCCACGCTGAATGAAGACGGCAGCCGCCGCTGGATCCGCCCCAAGCCGTCGCACGGCAAGTGGTGGCGCCGGCGGCAGTTCGTTGCGTATGTCCTCATGGCGATCTTCTTCGCCGCTCCGCATCTGCGCGTGTTCGGCAAGCCGGTCTTCCTCATGGACCTGCCGCGCCGCGAATTCACGCTCATGGGCTACACCTTCCTGCCCACGGACACGCTGCTGTTCATGTTCACCATGGGCAGCCTCGTCATCGGCATCTTCCTCGTCACGGCGCTCTGGGGCCGTGCGTGGTGCGGCTGGGCATGCCCGCAAACGGTGTACCTCGAGTACCTCTTCCGCCCCATCGGTCGTTGGTTCGACGGCGGCTACACGCAGTCGCGCAACCTCGACAAGCAGGGCGCCTGGTTCACACCGCGGCGCCTCGGCAAGTACATCACGTTCTTCCTGCTGTCGCTGTGCGTCTCGCACACCATGCTCGCGTTCTTCGTGGGCATTCCGCAGCTGTACAGCTGGATGCTTGGCTCGCCAGCCGACCATCCGTCCGCGTTCTTCTTCGTGGTGCTGTTCACGGGCATTGTGTGGTTCAACTTCACGTACTTCCGCGAACAGACGTGCCTCATCGTGTGCCCGTACGGCCGGTGGCAGGCGGCGCTCATCGATCGCCAATCGAAGATCGTGGCCTACGATTACGTGCGCGGCGAGCCGCGCGCGCACGCCACCAAGACCCGCGACCCGAACGCCGGCGACTGCATCGATTGCGGAGCTTGCGTCCAGACCTGTCCCACCGGCATCGACATCCGCAACGGCCTGCAGATGGAGTGCGTGCACTGCACGCAGTGTATCGATGCCTGCGACGACATCATGACGAAGGTCGGCAAGCCCACCGGACTCATCCGCTATTCGTCGCAGGACGAGATCGCGGGTGAGCCCAAGCATCTGCTGCGTTTGCGCACCGTGTTGTACCCGGTGGTGCTCGGCATCCTGCTCACGGGCCTCGGCCTCACGATGTACTTCAAGAAGGCCGCCGATCTTACGGTGTTGCGTGGGCTCGATGCACCGTTTGCCCTCGAGGCCGACGGGCGGGTGTCGAACCAGATCCGCGTGAAGATCACCAACCGGCGCAGCGACGACATGGCTTACACCATCGTGCTGGACAGCCTGGCCAGCGGGGGCATCACCCCGCAGGAGGTCACGGTGGTCGCGCCAGAGAACCCGCTGAAGGTGAAGGGCAAGGAAACGCGAACCACGAGTGTGTTCGTCCTGCTTCCGGCGCGGGCGTTCCCGAACGGCGAGAAGTTCATCACCATCAACGTGTCCGATGAGCGCGGCTACCGGGAGTCGGTGTCGTACCGCCTGCTTGGCCCGAGCACCGGCGCCAACGGGAGCAGCAGTCCATGAAGTCAGGCATGCAATGGCCGATCGGCGTGGCCGCGATTCTCGCGTGCACGGTGGCGGCAAACATCGTCGTCATGCGCATCGCGAACGATGATCCGTCGTTCGCGGTGGAGCCCGACTACTACCGCAAGGCCGTGCACTTCGACTCCACGATGGCGCAGGAGCGGCAGAACCTGAGCCTGGGCTGGGGCTTCGACGCCGCCATGGATTCCATCGGTACGAGTGGCCAGACGCGCCTGTCGGTGCGCCTGCGTGACGCGTCGCAGTACCCGCTGCCGGGCGCGCGCGTCGCCGTCATGGCGCGTTTCAACGCCCGCGCCAACGACACCCTCACTGCAGTCATGAAGGAGGAGGCACCCGGCACCTACGTGACCACGCTGCCCATCACGCACGCCGGTCAGTGGGAAGTGCGGGTGGATGCCACGCACGGCAGCCAGCGCTTCTCCACCAGCGCCCGCGTCACGGCCGTGCACGCCACCACCGCGTCGGCAGGAACGTCGGTTCGGTGATCACCACCGCTGCTGGGGTGCTCGTCGCGAGTCTGGTGGGGAGCGTGCACTGTGCCGGCATGTGCGGCGGGTTCGTGTGCTTCTACGCCGGATCGGCGAAGGGGAACGAGCCGGCTGCACTGCGCGCGCACGCCATGTATAACGTCGGGCGCCTGGCATCGTACCTGCTGCTCGGCGCGGTGGCCGGTGCGCTGGGCGTGGGCGTCTCGAAGGTAGGAAGCCTGGTCGGCATCAGTCACGCGGCGGCCGTGGTGGCGGGTGCCCTCATGGTGGGCTGGGCGGTCAGTACCATCGCAGCGCAGCGCGGGGTGTCCATTGGTGCGCTGCACGCACCGTTGGCGTGGCAACGGGCGCTGGGGCGCGTGCTGCAATCGGTGCGCGAGCAACCGCTGAGCATTCGCGCCGGCCTCACGGGCCTTTTCACCACCCTGCTGCCATGCGGCTGGCTGTATGTGTTCGTGGCCACGGCGGCCGGCACGGGCACCGTGCGTTCGGCCATGGCCACCATGGGGCTCTTCTGGCTGGGCACCGTGCCCGCCATGTTGGCCGTGGGTGTTGGCGCACAAACGGTACTGGCTCCCTTTCGCCGCCGTCTGCCGGCGTTCAGTGCGGCCGTGGTGCTGGTGATGGGGTTGCTTTCCATGTCGGGACACCTGTTACCGAAGGCTGACGCCACCGGCACGTCCACTGCGGAGCACGCGGCGCATGTCCACTGACGCGCTGCGCATGGCCACGCCAGCCACCGGTGCGGCAGCAGCCCACACCGAAGTGCTGTGCGCGCATTGCGGCCTGGCCGTACCCGAGGGGCTCGTAGACTCCGCTGTGGAGCGGCAGTTCTGCTGTACCGGGTGCCATACGGCCTTCAGCATTCTGCACGAGCACGGGCTCGACTCGTATTACGGTTTCGCCGAACGCCGAGAGGCACCGGTGCGGGCGTCGGGGCGCAGCTACGAGGAGTTCGATCACCCCGCGTTCGCGCAGTTGTATGTCACCCGCACGCCAGCCGGCCTCGCGCGCACGGAACTGTATCTCGAAGGGGTGCACTGCGCCTCGTGTGTGTGGCTGGTGGAGCGCATTCCGTTGTTGCAGAGCGGCGTGCTGCGGGCGGAGCTCGATGTGCGGCGCTCGCTCGCTGTAGTAGAGTGGGATCTCGACGTCACCCCGCTTTCGGCCATCGCGCGTGCACTCGACGTGCTGGGCTACCCGCCACATCCGTTCCGGGGTGTGGCGCGTGCCGATATGCGCAAACGGGAAGACCGGGCGATGCTGGTGCGCATCGGCATTGCTGGCGCGATCGCCATCAACGTGATGCTGCTCGCGCTCGCGCTGTATTCTGGTGAGCTCGATGGCATGGAGGCCCAATACACCACCTTCTTCCGGTGGATGAGCTTCGCCGTCACGGTGCCCGCCTTCGTGTGGCCCGGTCGCGTGTTCTTCACGGGTGCGTGGGCATCGGTGCGCACCAAGTCGTTACACATGGACTTGCCCATCGCCATCGCGTTGGCCGCCGGGTTCGTACGCGGCGCCATCAACACGATCACCGGCGAAGGACCAATCTATTTCGACGGGCTCGCGATTCTCATTTTCGCGCTGCTCGTGGGGCGATTCCTGCAGCAACGTGGGCAGCGCATGGCGGCCGATGCCGCCGAACTGCTGCACGCGATTGCGCCTGACACGGCGCGCGTCGTCGATGCAACTGATCAGATACGCGACATTCCGGCCGCAGCGCTGTTGCCGGGTATGACGCTCGATATCCGTGCCGGCGAAACGTTCGCGGCCGACGGCGTGGTGGTACGCGGCGCCTCGAGCGTGAACGCAGCGCTGCTCACCGGTGAGTCGCGCCCCACGTCGGTGGCGGAAGGCACCATGGTGTACGCCGGCACGCTCAACGTGTCCGCCCCGCTGCGTGTGCGAGTGGAGGAGGCGGGCGAGACCAGCCGTATCGCCAAGCTGCTGCGTCAGGTGGAGGAGAGCGCGCGTCGGCGGGCACCCATCGTGCAATTGGCCAACCGCATGGCGGGCATCTTCACGGCCGTGGTGTTGGTGGCGGCCGCGGCCTCGTTCGTCATCAAGACCCAGCTGAACGCGCCGGCGGCGCTCGACGACGCCATCGCGTTGCTCATCGTGACCTGTCCGTGTGCCCTGGCGTTGGCCACGCCGCTCGCCATCACGGTGGCCGTTGGTCGAGCCGCCGGCAACGGCATGCTCATCAAGGGTGGCGACGCGCTCGAGTTGCTGTCCAAGCCGGGAACGCTCGTGCTCGACAAAACCGGGACCATCACCGAGGGGCGTACGGCGCTCGCATCATGGGTGGGGCCGGAGTGGGTCAAGCCGCTGGTGTTGGCGCTCGAGGAGGGGTCGTCACATCCGTTGGCCGACGGCTTCCGGCGAGCGTGGCCCGGGCTCGACACACCAGTCGTGGAGCGTTCGCAGCATGTGGCGGGCGGCGGACTGGAGGGGGTCATCAACGACCAGGTGGTGCGCATCGGTTCGCCACGTTTCGCCGCCGAAGGCACCACGCGTATCAACGCTACCGTTGCCGCTGCCCTTGGCGCAGTGGATAAAACGCAGACCCCGGTACACGTGGTCGTAAACGGAGAGCTGGTCGCCATAGCCGGTCTGGGTGACCGTATTCGCGACGATGCGTTGCGCTCGTTGCAGCAACTGCGCGATCGCGGCTGGCGCACCGTCATGCTGAGCGGCGATGCATCGGACGTGGTGGCGTCGGTAGGTCAGACACTCGGCTTTGCTGCGCACGACGCCATTGGGGCCGCTTCGCCGGAAGACAAGCTGGCCTTCATCGAGCGCTGCAAGCAGCAGGGCACGGTGGTCATGGTGGGTGACGGCGTGAACGATGCGGCGGCCATCGCGGCTGCGAGCGTCGGTATTGGTGTGCATGGCGGTGCGGAAGCCTGCCTTGCCACCGCCGACATCTACCTCACGCGCCCCGGCCTTGGCGCGCTGGTGGAGCTCACCGAGGGCTCGCGGCGCACGATGACCGTCATTCGTCGCAACATCGGCTTCTCGATCGCGTACAATGTGATAGGGGCCGGCATGGCCGTTCTCGGCATGCTGACGCCGCTCATCGCTGCGGTGCTGATGCCGGCCAGTTCCATCACCGTCGTGCTGGGCAGCTGGTACGGCTTCACCTTTGCGCGTCGTGTCGCGGGCAACTCCGCCGGCACCGCGCCTGCCGCTCTCACGACCTGAGGTTGTACCCATGAGTGTGATCTTTCTGGTCCTGCCGCTCGCGATCATCATCGTCGCCGCCGCCGTGATCGCGTTCGTCTGGAGCGCCCGCAGTGGTCAACTCGACGACCTCGAGACACCAGCCGTGCGCATGCTGCGCGACGAGGGGCGCTGAGGCGCTGCGGCGCGGTGAGCGTCTAGGCCGCCTATGGCAGAGCTCGCCATCGACGTGGCCTGCAGACACGACTTGTCCCCGCGCCAAAGGTGACGGACATTACCAAGATGGCCATTCACGACTCCCAGCCGAGCTCGGCTGATCTCAACGGCGCCGACCGGCGCCGCAACCCCCGCCTCCGCGAACTCGTGGACGAGATGCTGGCGTCCATCCGCGTCGCCACCAACGCCGAGTTGTGGTCACCGGAAGAGCGCGCCGCCTACGAGGCCGACATGGCCCGCATCATGGACAGCGTGCGGCAGCAGGCGCTGGGCGGGCCGGCGGCAAGGGCACGGCTCGAATAGTCGTCGTGTTCGTGCTGGTGCTGGGGTTGTAAACTGCAGACGGCGGACGGCAGGCACTACAGTCAGCAGACCGCAGGGAAAAGGAAATCGGGGGCGCCGCACAGCGGCCGCCCCCGTTTGTTCTTCCGCATCCCTGCCGTCCGCCGTCTGTGGTGCCTGCCGTCTACCGTCTGCTGTTGAACCCACTTTCACTCCAACAGGACTATGGTCACTCCGTTTCCGTGCCGGATGCGCAACACGTGTTCCCGGCCTTGGCCATCGGCGACCACCTCCACCTGCTGACACTGCCGCACCTGATGCGACAGGTGCCGGCCCTCGTCGGGCGAGCGACCGAACATGAGCGTGATGCTTCCCGTGGCAGCCTCGTAGGTAATGCCGGCGAGCGGGAGATGATGACCGAGGGAGTGCGCCCCAACATCCGTCTGGTTCACCTCCACGGTGCACGGGTGCGAGGCATGACGCGCTGAGAAGGCGGCCAGCTCGGCGTCGAGGATATCGGGTGGCAAAAGGTGGGTACGATCGTGGAGCGCGGTTGCCTGGGCCCGCGCAGCGGCCACCGTACGCGCGGTTCCCGGCACGCACAGCACCGAACACGGGGCCGACCGCACGAGTTCGGCCGCCACACTCCCCAACAGCATGCGACGCATGAAGCCGTACCCATGGGTTGCCGACACCACGAGATCGGCCGGGTGCATGGCGAGGTGCTCAACGATGCGCGTCGACGCATTCCCTTCGAGCAGAGTGGTTTCGAAGCGCACGCCCGGACGCTGGAGTCGATCGATCATGGCGGTGAAGCTCAGCGCGGCCTGCGTCCGGTATTCCTGCGCGAACTCGCGCAGCACCGGGGCGTGCTCGGTAAGCATGGGGGCCACGTGCACCAGCTCGAACGTGGCGTCGGGCGCACTGAGTGACATGGCCACCTGCGCGGCATACACGCTGAAGAGGCTGAAGTCGGTGGCAATGACTACACGCTGCGGCAGTCGCTCCTGCGTGTGCTCGACCGCCAACACCGGTGTCTCACCCAGCTGCAGCAACCGCAGGACAGACTCACCACCCAGTACCCGCTCCACGAGACCGTGTCGGCCGCGTCCCACCACGATGAGGCGTGCTTCGAGGTCGTGCGCCATGGCCACGATCTCGCGGATGGGATCGCCGGCACGTACACACACGGGCCACGGCGTGCGTACGGCACCCTCCGGCACCAGTCGCTCCAGCTGTGACGCCACCTGGGCGGCGCGATTGTCGAGCAACACTGGCGACGGCGGCGCCACATACGGCATGGCGTCGAAGGCGTAGGTGGGCATGGCGTTGGGACGCATGGCACTGACCACCTGCACTGCGGCACCTGTATGCGCGGCCAAGGTACGCGCCATCGGAAACGCCGCGTCAGACGCTATCGACGCGTCACTCGCCACTAGCAACGGGCCACTGGGGGGCTGCACGACTTCTGCGGGGGCGAGAAACTCGGTCAGCCGCTCGGCAGCTAGCGACGATACGGCTGCGGGGTTCGCCGTCATACGCTCCACTCCGGAAAGGGATGCTGCAATCATGCACTCCCGGTACGCATGCGGCCATGCGGAATTGCCTCACAACCTGTGGGGGAGCGACATCCGCCTGCCGCCGCGGCGGCGGGCTCAGGCAAAGCGGACGCCATGGTCGGGGATACGCCGAGGCGAAAACGCGTGGGAGCGGTAGCTTGGCGGTATGCAGGCCTCCGTCGCGCGCCTCCGTGTTGCCGTGGTCGCGATGCTCACACTGTTCCTCTCTGGGTGTGCGTCGCTGGGCGGTCGTGCGCCGCACATCGAGGGGATCGCCGACACGGTCTACTACGTATCGGCCCGCGCGCGTCATGAGGGCCGCGACAGTCGCGAGTTGGCGACCACACTCGAGTATGGACTGGCCGTCATGCGCCGACACCGTGGGAGCCCCGACGACCGCGGTGCATCCCGTGACATCATCGACAGCACCATCGTTGACTCCCTTACTTTCGTTCGGCGCCTACGCGAGCGCCTGACGCAGCAGGCGGCGCCGTACGATTTCGCGGTGCTGTACGTGCATGGCATGGGTACATCGCTGCACGAGGCATGGCAGCACACCGCTGCCGCGCGAGGGTTGGCCGAGCGGGATGTGCCGTGGATTGTGTTTGCATGGCCATCGGCGGGCGCACCGGTAACGTGGCCAACGGGTGATGCCGTATTCACGGCCGCCTATCGCCGTGATTCCGTTATGGCGCAGCGGACCTCGCCGTTCTTGCAGCCCGTGCTCGCCACCGTACTCGAGGCCATGCTCCCAACACAACTGGTGCTCGCATCGCATTCGCTCGGCGGGCAACTGGTGGGCGAAAGCTTGCGCCGCAGGGACAAAGTGAGTGACGCGCTGCGCGCGCAACCGCTACGCGCCGTGGCGTTTCTCATGCCGGATGTGTCGACGGTGCACTTTCGCGATTCGATCGTACCGGCATTTGTTCCGCTCGCCCAACGTCGGGTGTTGTACGTTTCCCGCAATGACCGCGTGCTTACGCTGGCCCGTCTTGCCGATGGCAGCGCGCGAACCGGTCTGCGTACGCGCCCTGCATGGGTAGCACCCGATACCGCGCACTGGGAAACCGTTGACGTTACGCGGGCCCGCACCACCGAAGGGTGGTTTCAGCAGCGCTTCGGCACGCACCACGCGATCAAGCGCCAGCGCGGGCTGTTTGCCGACCTCGTACACGTCGTCGGCGCTCAGCGCCCGGCCGTCTGTCGTGAGCGGGCTGCCATCGCGAGACGCTCGGCCGATGGCGTGTTCGAACTCTGGCGCGTACCGCTGCCTCTCGAGGCGTTGGCGGCGTGCGACGCCGCTACGAGGGCACCACAATGACGATCGTCGGCAGCATTTGGCGCAGCCTGCTGGTGCGCGGTCTGCTGGTGAGCAGTCTGTTCGCCATGGCGTCGAACGTATCGGCCCAAACAGCACCGCAGACTCCCGTGCGGTTCCCTTCCGACGGCGGCACCACCTTCTCACTCGGCCAGCCGGGTAGATGGCTCGCCAGCGGCGGCGTGGCCACCGGGGTCGAGCGCCGCGACGGCAATGCGCAGGCGGTCTCTGAGCTGCGCAGCGGGGTGTACTACGAGATGCTCAGCCGTGTGCTCGGGCTCGGCGGCATTCAAGCTGAAGGCTACGGGGGCCTGCTCAGCACACGACTCAATGGCGGCGTTCGCGTGCGCGCGGTATCGCCGTTTCTCCGCGTCGGTATAGGCGTGGACTACAGTGGGGTTGATCATCAGTTGCGGTCGCTCATCTCGCTGTCACATCCGCTGCGGCGCGGTGGGCTGTTTCACGATGGCAGCATGATGCGCATCGACTATCGCGCCGGTCCCGAACGCATGCTCACGGTTGGCGTTGAAGCGCCGTTTCTGCGCAAGATTCCTCTGGGCACCACACGGCCGCGGAGTGATCGGGTGGTGCTGCGCGCGCGCGTTTCGCCTTCGACTCCGCTGCCCGAAGCGCGACCGGACCTTGTCGCAGCATTGGCCGAAGCGCGGGCCGCAGCGCACGAGATACTCGAACTCACGGTGCCGTGGGTCGACCATACCGGTGGCGGCGGGGCGGCCAGCGACTCGGTAGTTGTCGCGCGACTACGTGCCATCGGCGCCCGCGGGCGAACCACGACGCTCGTGCAGGAAACCCGGCGCTGGCATAGGGCGATTGAACGCGCCTTTTTGCTCGCGGTATCCACAGCTCCTCTCACGGACACGTCTACCACACCGTTTGGCCGTCGGGCTGCAGAGGCCGCGCGTGATGTGCTGCTCGATGAAGTACTCATTCCGTACGACCGGCTGCTGGGGCAGGCCAAGGACGAAGACACCACGCACGAGTATGCGCTGCATGCCCGGAGTGCTTATCTCCATTGGCTGCATGTCGACGCCGCAGTATCGCGTGAGATGGCCACACCGACACTCGCGGTGTTCGGTGAGCTACTCGATATCGTGGAAGAGGTGCGGCGCGTGGCCCATCTGCAGTGGAACGGCTCGCGCTTCGTGTGGTTGCCCTTGCAGCTGGCGCTGCGGCCGGAAGAGCACGATTCGCAAGCAGAGCTGGACCTCCTGGTAGCGCGTCTCGCCGGCGAACCAGTGACCGACGGCAATGACGTGTCGTATGTCATCAACGAGCAATTCCAGTTTCAGCTGGCGCGCACCATTCATGCCGCCCGCTCGTACCACGTGCTGTGGACGCACGACTTCCGCGGCGTCGATGCGCGTGGTGATCCAGACGAGATGAGCTTTCGGCATGTGCTGCGGTCGTATCTCGCGGCCATGACGGCACGCGTACGGGAATACGATCGCACCGGCGTGTTTCCCACCTATCTGCTCATCCTCGACGAGTTCTTCTATCGCGCCAACAAGTCGCGACTGTGGCTCGATCTGCTCGAGCGGCCACTCGATCACACGGTGAAGCTGCCGCGCCGCTTCGGCGCCTGGGAGGACTCGCTGGCATTGGCGCAGCAGGCGCTGCGCGAGGCGGTGGAGCAATCGGCACTCCTGACATCGCAACGGCGGCACTTCGGCGATGCGTGGCTCCGGAATCTGCTCAAGGTGCATGTGAACGTGACGAACGTTTCGGACCCCTCGTACACGAGTTGGCGGGTGGCCACGGCGTTTCCCGTTCCGGACACGTGGATGCGCGACCATCGCAAGCTGGTGTTCTACGACATCACCGAGCGCGATCTGTACCGCGGAGAATCCATCGTGACGGGCGCCGGCGTGGGAGAGCACTACGCCAACCTCTCGTGGGAAGACCGTTCGCTGCTCGTGCGTGGGCCAGCAAACCTGTCGCTCAAGGCCGCGGCACGTGAACTCCTCCTCAGTCAGGGCGTTGGGGCCGCACGCATTCCGGCGGTGTTGCGACCGGAACCGCGCGCGCGTGACTACGAAGCCCAGGTGGAGCGTGCGCAACGCACACAGGCGCGGCCGTTGCGTGCGTTGCTGCTGCAGAATCGCACGGGCTACGCCGACAAGAGTCTCAATGTCACGAAGGCAGCGCTTTATACCCTGATGCCGCCGGGGAGCGTCATCAAAATTCCGGACTCCATTTGGAACGGGACGTTCTGGGGAAGCGCCCTCATCGGGGCCTCGCTTCGCGGCGCGCGGGTGCTCGTCATTGCCCCCACACTCGCCAACGCACCGGCACGCGCGTTTGGCTCGATGATTCGCAGTCGCGAACTGTTGTGGCGTTTCCTCATGGCCGAACGGGAATTCGGTGACGTGATTGCGCGCGAGGGCGGCTTGCTCAAGGTGGGGCTCTACGCCTCTGAGATTCCGGTGAGCAACGTACCGGGCAAGATTCTCGCGGTGCGGGCCACGCTGGCGCGCGAGCCGTGGCTTCGCGATCTGTTCGCCTTCCCGAACAGTGTGTATACCGGCCTCGAGGAGATCGCCGCCACCTTCGGCGCGTTGCCTATACCAGTGCGCGAGGGCAACGAGTTTGAGGCGCGCCAGCGACCGCTACTGCATCTCAAGGCCAACTTCATCGTGAGCCGGGAAGCGTGGACCGTGATGGCGCGGTCGGACTGGGTGCAGCTCACGCGCGAGTTCGTGCCGCGGCGCATGTCTCAGCTGCAAGCCCGGGGTGCGGCCGTGGCCTCGTTTGGCGATTCGTCCGATGCGCGCATCGACGTGGGTGGCGACGTGGTGCAGCGCTGGTACGACGAGCTCCCACCAAGCGAGCGCGAGCGTGTGGTGTTCTACACGCTTATCGGCTCGGCGAATCAGAATGACCGGAGCATGGTCAGCGATGGTGAGGCTTCGCTCCTGATGAGCGGGTGGCCGTCGGTTACGGCCACGATCGACCTGATCTCACTCATTGGTCAATCGCGATGGATTCACGATCCCGCTGAACTCGACCGCCTGCTGCCACGCCGAAATGCCGTGTTCACGCGTGTAGCGCACTGGTTCAAGTTCGCGTTCTGACCGGCAGTCCGGATTTCCGCATGGCCTCGGTGTTACAGAATTGGCATCATACCGAGTGTGCTGCGAAGCACAACCTCGGCCGTCATCACACTTTACAGCACATGAACCCGCCCACATACTGAAAGTGTACCGATTGTCATGATGCGGACACGTCGAGCCAGGAGCGTGTGATGAATGAGTCTGTATGGAAACCACGGCCGCTGACGGCCACGCCAGATACCAGTGTGCATCTCGAGCGGCTCGCTGACGCGGGGTTCGAGGTGCGCAGCACGGTTGCGGCGGGGTCGTTCGGTGTCGTGTATCACGCGGTCGAGCGTGCCGTGCACCGCAACGTGGCCATCAAGCTGATCGATCCACGGGCCATTGCGGCTGCGCGCGGCGAGTACTCCCAAACCGAGATCGATGCGCTGGCGATGCTGCGCCATCCGCACATCGTTCCGCTCTTTTCCTCGGGCGTATTCGACGACGGGGTGCGCTACTTCGTCATGCCGTGGATTGCCGGGCCCACCGTGCGCCAACGCTTGCAGCGCGAGGAGCGACTTCCGCTGCTTGATGCCCTCCGATACGGAGCGGAAATCGCCGATGCGCTCACGGCCTTGCACACCAACGGCTTGGTGCATCGCGACGTGAAACCCGGCAACGTCATGATCGATGGGCGCCACGCGGTGCTCATCGACTTCGGGTTGGTGTGCCACGTGCACAGCGAAGTACTCGACGATGAAGCGCCGCCGGTGGTGGGGACGCCGGCCTACATGAGCCCGGAGCAATGGCATCCCGGGGCCGCCATGGACGGTCGCGCCGACCTGTTCGGACTCGGCTGCCTGGTGTACGAGATGCTCACCGGCGTCTCGCCCATCGAAGAGCTGCGACCGGAACACGACGAACGCTCCAAGCATCGTTGGGACGATTCCAACAGCGCCATCATCGATGCCGATCCGTACGACACGCCGTCGCGTCCGGTCATGAGCATGCGCATGCGGCGCCCGGACGCGCCGGAGTCGCTCGATCGCCTGCTCCGTCGCGCCCTGCGACTCGACCGCGACCATCGCATCTCGTCGGCCGCCGTGTTCCGCGACGAACTCGAACAGATTCACGCCACCCTGGTGGCGGAACAGAACAAGCCAGGGTGGCTACGGCGGCACTTCGGCTGAGTATCGGGGGCGCGTTACTTCTTCGCGCCCTGCGAGAGGTAGTCGGTGGCGAGGTTCGTCATGGCGCGCACGCCCGTGATGAGCGCCCCTTCGTCGGCGAAGAAAAGCGGCGAGTGATTCACCGGCACCGCGTTCGGATCCTTGTCCTTGGGCGTGACGCCAAGGAAGAAGAAGATACCCGGGATGTCCTTCGTGAATACCGGGAAGTCTTCGCTCCCCATGACCGGGTTGATGAACTGTACCCCGCTGGCGGCCACGCGCTTGAGTGTGGGCATCATGCGATCGGTGAGCGTGGTGTCGTTCTTGGTCACGAGGCCGCCGCGATCGATTTCCACGATGGCCGTAGCACCCGCCGAGTGCGCGATGTCTTCGGCGGTGCGTTTGATGCGCATGGCGATGTCGGCGCGCATGGCATCATCGAACGTGCGCAGCGTACCCACCATGACGACGCTGTCGGGGATGATGTTGCTGCGGTTGCCGCCGGCGATCTGGCCCACGGTGAGTACGGTGGGGAGATACGCGACGTTCACCTGACGACTCGCAATCGTCTGCAGCCCCAGCACGATCTGCGACGACACCACGATGGGGTCGATGCCACTCCATGGCTGCGACCCGTGCGTCTGCCGTCCCTTCACGATGATCTTGAAGTTGCCGGCCGCCGCCATGATGGGGCCCTGGCGAATTGCGATGGACCCCACCGTGTTGGGCCACACATGCAGGCCGAATACGGCGTTGGGCACCGGTGCCTTGAGCGCGCCATCGTTGACCATGGCCTGTGCGCCGCCCAGCCCTTCTTCGGCCGGCTGGAAGAGAAACTTGATGGTGCCCGGAATCTGCGCCTTCATGCCCGCGAGCACCTCGGCGGCGCCCATGAGGATGGCCACATGATTGTCATGTCCACAGGCATGCATGACACCGACCTCCTGTCCCTGCCACTGTGTGCGCACCTTGCTCTTGAAGGGCAGGTCGACGAGCTCGGTGACAGGCAGGCCGTCCATGTCGGCGCGCAGCGCGACCACTGGCCCCGGCTTGCCGCCACGCAGGATGCCCACCACGCCGGTCTTCCCCACCGGCGCCTGCACCTCCAGCCCCAACTTGCGCAGATGATCGGCCACGAGCGCCGCCGTGCGCGTCTCCTCGAAGCTCAACTCGGGATGCTCGTGAATGTCTCGGCGCCACGCGACCACCTTGGGCATTACCGAGGGCAGCTTGCTTTCGATGAGCTTGGCGAGTTCTGACGACGGGGCCGGCTGGGCAGCGGCGGCGGTACCCGAGAGCGCGAGGGCCGTGGCAGCGGCCAGGAGGGGAAGACGCATGGGCTTCACGAAGGAGAGGGGGCCAACATCGAGGGGCGAAAGCTCCTCCAAAGTGCATCGTGAAGGGGAGGCACGGAAGCAGTCGCGTTTCACGGTTATGTTCTCCCGTGCGTCATGGTGTGGGTCGTGCCTTTCTGCCGGAGCAACCGTGAGTCGACGTCTCGTAGCCCTGTGCGCCACCCTCGCCGGGATTTGCGCTGCCTGCACCCGCACCGAACCGATGGCGATGCGGAGCGCGTCGGCACCAGCACCGGCCAAGTACCTGTACGTGTTTGCGGGCTACAGCGGGAACGCGGCGCCCGACTATCACGCGCACAGCATGATCCGCGACAGCACGCAACCGAGTGATTTCATCGCGGTCATCGATGTCGACAGCTCGAGCCCGACGTACGCACAGGTGCTGCGGGTACTCCCCACCGGCGCCAGCGGCAGCATGCCGCATCACACCGAAATGGTGATGCCTGACAGCGGGTGGCCCTTTGCCGCCAACGCGCACCTCATCGATGCCACGTATCTCGTGGATGTGCGCAACGGAGCAACACCGGTCATTGCCGGCACCATCGATTCCGTGCCGGGCGTTCGGCGGCCGCACAGCTTCGCCCGTCTGCCCAACGGCGATCTGTTGGGTACCTACCAGTATGGCAACGGCACGGTGCCAGGTAATCCGGGGGCGTTGGCGCGATTCACACGCGAGGGCCGCCTGGTGAAAGCCACGAGCTCGGTGGATGCAGCGTTTGCCGGACAGGAGTTGCGCACCTATTCGCTCGATGTGAGTCCAACCACCGATCTGGTGCTCACGACAAGTGTGCCCATGGATCCGGCAGAAACGACCAGCGCCGATGTGGCGCAGCTGTGGCGCCTGTCGGATTTGTCGCTTCTGCGCACGTTGCCGCTCGCGCCAAGCGTTGGCGATTCATCGTCACGTTATCCGTTCGAAGTACGCTTTCTGACTGATGGCCGCTCCGCGTTGCTGAACACGTATTACTGCGGCTTCTATCTGCTCTCCGACCTCGACGGTGCCACGCCGCGCGTGGAGCCCGTGCTGGCGCTCTCGCATCCGCAGCACATCGGGTGTGCCGTGCCGCTGCTCATTGGTCGCTGGTGGATCATGCCGGTGGCGAGCACGCGCGAGTTCATTGTGTACGATGTGTCCAACCCGCGGCAGCTGCGGCGTGTTGGTGCGCTCGCGGCCGACAGCACCTTCGAACCGCATTGGATATCACGCGACCCAGGCAGCGACCGGCTGGTGATGACGGCAGAGGGTCCCAAGCCAGCAGTGCGTCTCGCGCGGTTCGATACCGCATCGGGCCGGCTTACCTGGGACCCGAGTTTCCGTGAACGCGCCGGTGCGCCACTCGGCGTAGCCTTCGATCGCACCACCTGGCCTGGCAGCGCGTCGGGTCGAGCCGCGCCGCACGGGGCGTTGTTCTCCCGACGCTGAGTTGACCGACCGGCGGGCTTTATCGACCGCCGGTATTGCTGGTATCGGTGAGTGCGCGCAGGAACGACACCAGTGCGCGCTGCTCACGAGCAGACAGATTCAGCGGGTCAGGCGGGAGCGTCTGATTTTCGAGAACCACGCCGATGCCAGCCCCACCACCACGATTGTAGAAGTCGATGACCGATTCGAGCGTGGGATAGGCGCCGTTGTGCATGTACGGGGCCGTCAGCGCGACATTCCGCAACGACGGTGTCCGGAAGGCATGCCGATGCGGCGCGGCGCGCGACAGCCGGAATCGCCCTTCGTCGGCATCCACGGTGCCCGCTCTGGTTACCCCCTTCGACGGCGTACCCAACACCTCCACCCCCGATTTCTGGTACATCGGGGGCACGGTGCCGTTGGTGAGCGGCAGGAAGTGACAGGTGGCGCACTTGCCCTTGCCCACGAAGACGTTGAATCCCTCGCGTGCCTCCGTCGAGAGCGCCGCCGCATCCCCGCGCAGTGCGCGATCCACCGGTGAATCGAGTCGCGTGAGACTGCGCTGATACGCGGCCAACGCCGAGCGGATATTCGCGGCCGTCACGGTGGTGCCGCCGCCACCGCCACGACTCGCGTGCCCGGCGAACGCCAGCCGGAACTGCGTGGCGAGCGCGGTGGCACGCGCCAACAGCACGGCTGTGGCATCGAGACTTCCGTGCATCTCGTCAACGTTTTCCACGACATCCGTGACCTGATCTTCGAGATACGTGGTGTGCAGGTCGGAGAAGACCCCCACTTGCAACCCGGCGTTGATCACGGTGGGCGTATTGCGAGACAGCGGGGCTCCGCCGCGCGCTGAGTTGACGCGCTGCCCATCGGTGAACGCCTTCTCCGGTAGGTGACAGGAGCTGCAGGCGCGTTGCCCATCGCCAGAGAGTCGCGTGTCGTGAAAGAGCCGCTTTCCGAGGGCAATCTGGGCCTCGGACATGGGCGGGGCATCGAGTGGCGCAAAGGCCATCACATCAAACGCGTTCGTATCGAACACGGTGGCCGCTTCCATGCGGAAGGCGCGGCGTTCGACGGGGATGCCGATGCCAAGGGCCAGTCGCGTCTCGCGCAGCGCACGTGCGAGTGGGTTGGCGTAGTCGACCACGAAGGCGAAGTGATCGAACGTCTCGCGTGACTCCGCACCAGCGAGCACGGTCCGCGCGTTACCGGCGAGTACTTCCAGGCGCGTCCATTCGCTGCTGCTGCTTTTGTAGGGCACCAAGGAGCGCATGAGCCCCTCGAGCGCCGCGTCGGCCTCGCGGAGCGAATGCCCGGCCACGGGTGAATCGAACCCGGTAATGCCGAGGGTGACGACGCGGGCGATTTCGAGTTTGGCCGCATCCCACACGTGTGCATCAGTCGCCTGTTGCGCGCCCATCATCGTGCTGGCGCGACTCACGAGCTGACGCAAGGTCGCGGTCTCCTGCGTCAGTCGTTCGGCATCGGCCACGGGATTGTCGCCGTACAGAATTTCTTCCACGACCTGAAAACCGGTGGGCGGAAAGACCGCCTCCGGTCCTTCCGTTTCTTCCACCTCGGGCAAGGCTGGTCCGTTCATGCCCCGCGCCGTGGACGGCATGTAATACTCGAGACCGACCTCAGCGCGTTTGAATGCCTGCCGCGCGCCCACGAACGCGGTGCGCGCGCGGTGCTTCAGCGCCGGCGCGGCCCGGATTGTTCGATTCGGCTTGTGGGCGACTGCAGGCGCTCACGCCGACCAGCAGCGTGAGCGCAAGAACGACGCGCATCAGCGCGGCAGCCCCTTTACGAGCACCATCATGCTGGCCTGATTCTCGTTCGGTCGCAGGGTGCCACCGTCCACGCCACGGTACTTGTCGGCGCGCCACGAATGCGGCTGCAGGGAGAGCATGAACGTGTTCTCCTGACCGAGGTGCGTCGACACGTCGATCATGGCACCGAACTCCCAGCCTGCCTTGCCGGCCGGACGCGCATTGACGGCGTTGTAGGTGGCTGCATCGGTCTGCGTGCGACGGTGATCCATCTCGAGCACCGGGCGCAGTTCACGCGTAGCGATGTTGTACTGATAGATGTAGGCATCGTGCGTTTCGTCACCGTAGCCGTTGTCGTCTTCCTGCAGGTACACGTAATTGGTACCGACGAAGATGTTGTCGAGATTCTGGAAGAGACGCGCGACATTGTTCGTGGACTTGTCATCACCATCGGCGATGAGCTCGAGCGTGCCCTTGAGCGGATCGGTTTCGTTGAGACGCAGGCGATAGGCGCGACCGTACTTGGTACGGCCGTAGTCGGCGTTCACGCCCGTGTTGTTCTGGCCGGTGGCCACGAAGTACAGCTCACGATTGTTGGCTGCCGAGCCCTTGCGGTAGTCCACATCTTCGACGCGCGCAAACCGAATGGCGTTGAGCGTGGCGCCGGCCTGATTGATCTGACGTCCGGTGAGCGTCTTCTGGTTGGCGATCTGCCGGAATTCCACCGGGTAGCTCTGCCCGATCACGATGTCACGCTCACGCGTGTTGTTGTCGGTGCGCGCCAGCACATACAGGTTGCCGTTGTCGAGATCACCCACGGTGTTCGACACATACATGGCCACCTGGCCGCCTTCCACGCCCGAGTCGTCGTCGCCGATGACTACGACCGTGCGGTTGGGGAACGCCACCTTGGGCAGCGGCACCGCGTTTTCGGTGTTGAAGCGACCGAAGGCCGAGAGATACTTGGGGGTGTTGGCAGCGCCGTTCGGATCGACGGCGAGAATTTCGGACTCTTCGCTGCTTTCGCCGGCGGTGATGAACGCACTGAAGCCGTGCTCCTCGACGGTGGCGAGCGTGGCCGAACAGAGGCGGTAGCGACCGGCGGTGGAGTTCACCACGTAGTCACCAGTTACCGGCTTGAGATCCTTGTCGAAGCGAATGCGCGATACCGCGAAGTTGTCTTCGTGGTTGGTCAGCAGCGTGAACGTGCCGTCGGCATTGCGAATGAAGCCCGCACCGTCGGCCGATCCGCCGAAGCGGAACTTTGGCGAACCGCTCAGCTGATCGTCGGAGCTGACGAGGCTGTAGATCTCGAAGCCCGAGACGAGCGATTTGAGAAGCGCCGGAGTCACCGACTGGTTCTTGAGGGCGACCGGCGCGATGGTTTCGTTCGGCGTGGCGATACCGTTGTCGTCGCTGCACGCGGCGAGCAACACCCCGCACGACGCGATGAGCGCGAAGCGGGTGGTGTAGGACTGGAGGGACATGAGTAGAGTGCCTTCTGTGTGAGGGAGTTCCGCGCGACCGTGGGGACGCGAGACATGCGCCACGCTTTGTCTCAGAGTCCGCGCGAGTACGTCACGCCCACGTCACGCGAAGGCCACGGAATGCGTGGCCCGTTCTCCGTTGCTGCCGAGTGCTCGAGATTCACGCCATGTCAGTGCACCGTCGCGACCTTCTGCGTGCCGGCTTCGGGTTGGTCGCGTGTCCCATCGTCATGGCGTGCGCCGTTTCGGATACGCTCTCGCCGGAGGCGAAGGCGCCCGACGACGCCGTGTTGCAGCGCGACGATTTTATTGAGGTGGATACGGCGCGTGTGCCGCAGTGGCGCACCGGCGAGGCGGGAGAAACTGCCGTAATCTTTCTGGCGGCGCAGCTCATTGTAGTGCGGCGCACGCCGTCGTCATTCATCGCGCTGTCAGCCGTCTGTCCACACGCCGGGTGCGGCGTGTCAGCCGTGCAGGCACCGCGATTGCTCTGTCCATGCCACGGGTCGGAGTTCGATTTCGCCGGCAACCGGTTGGCTGGGCCGGCACCGACGGGTCTCACCGTGCTCGAATCCAGCTTCGACGCGGTCACGCAGCGGCTGCGAGTTATTCGACGATCGAGCTGAGCCGTGCACAGCTCTCGTCGCCCTAGGTGAACGCACGATCATGCAGGCACCGTATGACGAGCTCAACAGCGAATCCCGCCTCGCGTGTCAGGTTTCTCCCTTTGCGTGGGTGTGGTCCGGGTAGCAGCATGGTGTCATGAGTGCGTCGTCTGCCTGCGCACGTGCGTAGGCAGCGGTGCCTCCACCACCACCCACCCTGCTCTACTGCTCACTTCCCACGGGGAAGAGGAGAGTCCCGATGACTGCGGTGTTGCCCACTCCTGATGCCGGGCTCGTGGCCCGGTTCGCGGCCGGAGACGAGAACGCGCTCGTGGCCCTGTATCGTGAAGAATACGACAGCCTGCTCGCCGCCGCGGCCGAGCGACTGGGTCACGAGTTGGCACACTATCGCGGACGTGTGGCGCACAAAGCCATGCTCGACAGTTGGCACGCACACGAGCGGTTTCAGAACCCGGTTGCGTTCAGCGCGTTTCTTGAAGAGGCGGTGCGCCAGGGAGCGGACATTCAGAAGCGCAAACACGCCGCGTTGCATCATCGAGAAGGGCAGACGAAGCATCACGTGTCGGTGCCGAGTGTCGATGACGCCGTGAAGTCGCTGATGGATGAGTTGCACGCGCCGGAGGCTGATCATGCGCAGGCCGCCGAAGAGGCGCGCGCGTTGCAGCGTGCGCATGCCAAGGAGCATGTGGAACGGGTGGCCTCGAAGCCTCGCTGGTTGTTGTACACCGCGATCGCGTTGGTCGTGATGGTCACCATCGCCGCCGGCCAGCGACTCATGGAGAAGGCGAGTGTGGAGTCGGCGCTCGACAAGGCGCTCAAGGGCGAGACGGCGCAGACGCTCACATCGGGTCGGGGCCAGCGCGGCGCACTCATCTTGCGCGACGACACCAAGGTGCGGCTTGGCAGCGATACGCGGCTGATCATTCCGCCGTCGTTTGCCACGTCGCAGCGTACGGTGCAGCTCGAAGGCACGGCCACCTTCACGGTGAATCCGGCCTCCAGCGCCGCGGTGGTGGCGCCGTTCGCGGTGCGGGCGGGCTCGTTGACCATCACGGCCAAGGGCACCGTGTTTACCGTGCGCAATTTTGCCGAAGATGGCGCGGTGACGTTTGAGGTCACGGAAGGCACGGTGGAAGCGCGTGACCGCGAGACCGGGGTGGTACAGACGGCAACGGCGGGACAGGCGATGCGCTACGCGGGCGGTGCCTTCTCACCACTCGATGGGATCGCGCGTGACGTGGCCATGGCGTGGACGCGCGACAGCATCGTCTTCGACCAGGCCCCGCTGAATACGGTGGTGCCCGAACTGGTGCGCTGGTTCGCCATGAGCGCCAAACTCGTCGATGACGCGGCCGGCGACCGGCCGGTGTCCATGCGCATTGCGCTCAGCTCGTCAGGAGAGGCAACCAAGGCCCTAACGGAGGCGGCCAACCTGACGATTTCCTTCGGCAAGGACGACCGCATCGAGTTCAGCGGCGCACCGGCGGGAGTTTCCAAAAAGTAGCGAACTCTTTCTGGGGGCTGTGCGTACGTCGGGTACAATCGCACGTCGACGTGCGACAACGCACAGCCCACCTAGGACCGCCAGTCCGGTCCGTAGTCATATACTTTTCATGCGTACCTTTTTGCACGCCGCGGCCGGAGCCGCGGCGATTCTGCTGTGCAGTGTGGCGCCAAGCGCCAAGCGCCACGCTGACCGCGCAACCCGCTGGCACCCGCGGTGGCCCACCGGGTGGCGCGCCTGGCGCTTCGCGGCCTGTCGCCGCTGAAACGGTGCTCCCCGACAGCGTGCTGCAGAGCTCGTTGCGGGTGTTCCTTGATTGTCAGGGCGGCGTGCGCGGGTGTGACCGCACCTTCTTCACACAGGAGCTCAACTATGTGAACTGGGTGCGTGATCGCTTCGACAGCGATGTGCACCTGCTGCTCACGAGCCTCAACGCGGCCAATGGCGGACGCCAGATTACCGTGAATTTTCTGGGTCAGAAGAACTACGCTGGCAAGATGGACACGCTGGTCGTGACCACGCTACCGAACGATGCCGACGACGTCGTGCGGCGCGACCTGTTGCGCATCTTCCAGCTTGGACTCGCCCCGTTCGTGGCGCGCACGCCAATTGCCTCGCGTTTGCGCGTGGGGCTCGCGAATGGTGTAGTCGCGCCGGTGATCAATCCGCGTGCGGTGAAGGACCGTTGGAACCTCTGGCTCTATCGTGTCGACGGCAACATCAACGCCAGCGGTGAGCAACTCGTACGCACGACCAATCTCAGCTCATCGCTGTCGGCCGCGCGCACGACCGAGAAGTGGAAGATCAACCTCGGCGCCACGGGCAGCTACAACGAGCGCGACTTCAAGGTCTTCGAGACCAACGAGTCGAATCCGGCGCTTCGTGACACGGTGTCGGTGGTGATCCTGCAGCGTGCCGCCAACACGAATGCGCTGTTCGGCCGCACCATCAACGCGCACTGGACGGCCGGCGTGAAGGTGTCGGCCGGCTTCAGCGAAGTGCTCAACCAGAAGATAGCGGTGCGCGTGTCGCCGGCCCTCGAGTACAACTACTTCCCGTGGAGCGAAGCCACCCGCCGTCAGCTCACGGCGTTGTACTACGTGGGGCCCAACTACTACGAGTACTACAGCACCACGGTGTTCGACCAGGATCGCGAGACCCGGTTTAACCACACGTTGCTGCTGGCGCTCACGCAGCGACAGAAGTGGGGCAACACCAACCTCACGCTCGAGGGCTCGCAGTACCTGCACGACATGAACCGAAACCACGTTACGCTGTCTGGCTTCGTGGATTTGCGGCTCGGACGCGGGTTCTCGCTCAACTTCCGCGGCTCGGCATCGCGCGTGCGTGACCAGATCTACATCGCGGCGAACGCGCAGTCGGAGCGTGACATTCTCACGCATCGTCAGCAGCTGCAGACGAACCTCCGCTACAACGTGAACGTGGGCGTTGGTTACACGTTCGGCTCGATCTACAACACCATCGTCAACCAGCGCTTTGGCAATCTGGGCGAACTCGGCCGCCGCTTCGGCTTCTTCGGGGGCTGACGGTTTCAGTTTGTTCTGATCAGTTGGTATCCGTGGATTCCCGACACCATGGTGCCGCTGCAGCGAAGCAGGTGTGACGCCGGGATGAGTACCCGGCGCCCAACCTCAGCGCAGCCCGAATTCCTCGCGCGCCTGGCGCCGGGCAAGCTGTTCTGCGGCTGACTCGGGGAGCGCACCGGCCTCAGGCACGGCAATCGCCATCGCATCCTCGCGCCGCTTGAGCAGCGTCCAGAATTCCGCCGCATCAACGTCCTTGTCGTTCCCACCGGGGAGCAAGGCGTACATGGCCTTGTACATCACGCTGAACGCGTAGAACAGCGCCAGCATGTCGGGCAGGACGAGCACGATGCGCGTGATGGCGTTGACGTTCGCCACCTGATCGTTGAAGGCCGGCGTGTTGAACGGTGCCGTGACCATACGCAGGTTGATCGCATAGTTCACCGCGCCCGCCGCCAGGTTGGTCGCACCGATGAGCAGTGCGGCCTGCTTCATGGCCCGCTGCACCGACGACTCGTCGAGCAGCCGCTGCATCTGCTGCTCGCGCTCCGGAGTATCCGGGTCGAGCCCCTGCAGCGCGATGCTGCGGGTTACCGGCGTACCCACGAAGGCCGTGAGCCCGAACACCATGAACGCCAGCAGGTAGCTCGCGCTGTCCTTGAAGGCGAAGAGGGCGCCGTCGACGTACCAGAAGGCCAACGCGCCACGCATGATCGCCGACGCGCCACCGTACGTGGTGATGAAGTTGAAGCGCCGACTGATGACGAACAGGTCGAGCAGCACCCACGCCACCGGTACCAACGCGGCGGCAAGGTACGCCGGCAGCGTCCCCAGCGGCGCCGTGCCGTACTTGAGGATCAACACCGGGGCGGCGGCGCCGATGAGAATGTCCAGCGTGAGCTTGAGCGACTTCGACATGTCCGGGGGAATCTCGCCGGGCCCCGTGGCCGGCGGTACCCATGAGTATCGGCACCGCCGGAAGTTCCCCCACCCGCTACAGGCGACTGCTGTGCGGCTTGAGCCCCAAGGCCAGATTGAGCCAGCGCACGAACGGCGCCATGGCCGCGTAGTGCTTGGCAAGGATGGCCGGCAGTTTGGGGCTCGTGATGTCGGCATCCGACAGCGGGGCGCCCGCCGTGAAGCTCTGGTAGCGGAGCCAGCCGGCCGCCGGGTGGTCGGGGGCATACCCGCGTGGCACGCGGGTGAGCATCCCCTCCTGATCGAGGTCACCGAAGCGCCGTCGGAACGCCCTGTCACGCACGATTGCCTCCCAACCCTCGAGATCATCAACCAGCGACTCTCGAATTTTGGCTAGCGCCGGCCGAGGCGGCATCCAGATGCCCCCACCACAGAAGCACTCACCGGGCGACACGTGCACGTAAAAGCCCGCCCCACCGTGCACCGCCTCGCTCTGCATGCGGGTGCCGATGTCGCGATGGAAGAACCAGCAGGCCACGTGCGTCTTGTACGGCGACTTGTCCTTGCTGAATCGCACATCGCGATGAATGCGGAAGGCCGACTTCTTCGGCGACCCGATGATTTCGGGTGCGATGGTGGCCAACTGCACATCGACCTCTTCGATGAGCGCCGCGAGCGGCCGCTTGAGCTCCTGCTCATACTGCTCGCGATGCGCCTCGAACCATTCCTTGCGGTTGTTCTTCTTGAGGCCGCGCAGAAACGTGAGGGCCTTGGGTGAGAAACTCGTGAAGCTGTCCATGCGCGCGTGCCGGTAACCTGCGGTGAGCTAGTGAAGAGCGGGAAAGAGAAAGCGCAGGAACAAGCCGGTGCGTTCCCCCCACGCCCGCTCGTCGTGCAGCGCGCCCTCGGCCTCGGCGTAGTGCAGGTCGCGCCCCACACGCCAGCCTTTGCGTAGCAGCATACGATACAGCAGCCGCGTGCCCTTGAGCATGCGCGTCTCGCCGGTGCCCACATCCAGCCAGATGCGCAGCTGCGGCCTACGCCCTTCGGCGGCCAGCTGACGCACGATCCAGCGATCGTCCCACCACACACTGGGACTCAGCAGCCCCACCTTGCCGAAGATGGCCGCGTGCGTCAAACCAAGATGCAGACTGAGCAAGCCGCCGAGTGAACTGCCGGCCACCGCCGTGTCTTGCGCCGTACGACGCGTCCGCCACGTGTGATCGACCCACGGTTTGATTTCGTACACGAGCATCTGACCATAGCGGTCGGCCATGCCGCCGGCATCGTGCATGTTGTCGCGCGTGGGTGTGTACTCGTCGATACGATCGCGCCCGGCGTTGCCGATGGCCACGATAATGAGCGGCTCGATGATACGCGCGTGCATGAGCGCGCGCGCCGTGGTATCAACGCCCCACTGCACGCCAAACGGCGACATGGGCAAGTCATCGAACACATTCTGGCCGTCGTGCAGATACAGCACCGGATACCGACGGTCCGGCAACTCGTCGTAGCCCGGCGGCAGACACACGATCACATCGTGCGGCTGTGGCAGAAAGCGCGAACGGATCTCAGGGAAATGCAGCAGCGACCCCGCCGTCACAGGGACGGGCGGGGTCGGATGCAGCGCCGAGTCGAGTCCGGCGACGTTCAAATCACGCGATCGGGTAGCGCGTTGCCGGCCACGAACGCCTCCACGTTGCGCAGCGCCCGCATACCCATGTTCGTGCGCGTTTCGATGGTGGCGCTGCCCAGATGCGGCAGCAGCACCACGTTCTCCAACTCCTTGAGCTCGGCCGTGACGCTGGGCTCGAACTCATATACATCGAGGCCGGCGCCTGCGATCTTGCGCTCCTTGAGCACAGTGGCCAGCGCTGCCTCTTCCACTACGTCGCCACGCGCCGTGTTCACGAGATACGCGTGCTCAGGCATCATCGCGAGCGTGCGGGCGTTCATGAGATGCCGCGTTTCCGGTGTCGCAGGACAGTGCAGACTCACGACATCGCTGCGCTGCAACAACTCTTCCAGCGTGTCCACGCGCACGGCATCGGCCGGCCCCGCCGTGGCCGGATCATCGATCTTGGGATCGCGAGGCGCCTGCCAGATGATCTTCATGCCGAACGCGTCGTGCGCGATGCGTGCCACCGCGCGACCGATGCGGCCGTACCCCACGATACCCAGCGTCTTGCCGCGCAGCGTGCGCCCCAGCATGAAGGTGGGACGCAATCCGCCCCACGCACCGCTGCGCAAATGGCGCTCGCCTTCGCCCAATCGCCGCATGACCATCAGCATGAGCGCGATGGCTACATCGGCGGTATCGTCGGTGACCACATCGGGCGTGTTGCTTACGGCAATGCCGGCACGCCGCGCCGCTTCTAGCGCAATGTGATTCACCCCGACACCCACATTGCACAACAACTTCGTACGAATACTGGTGGTGTCGAAGATGCCCGGATGCCACTTGTCGGTCACCGTGGTAATCACGATGTCCGCCTGCTGCAGCACCTGCGCCATCTGCTCCGCCGTAAGCGCCACGTCGGTGCGGTTGAACAGCGCGTCGTAGCGCTCGGCAATGTCCGCTTCCACGGCCGCCGGCATCTTGCGGGTAACCACCACCCGCACGTCGCGCGTGCTCACGCCTGCACCCGCCACTGCGCGAGTGCAGCACCCACACCACTGCCCAGCGTGAGCTCGTAGCCAGCATCGGCGAGCGCCATTTCCACGCCACTCAGCGCCGCCGCCAGCGTAAGCGCGTTCATATCGCCCAGATGCCCGATGCGGAACACCTTGCCCGCCAACTCAGCCAAACCACTGCCCAGCGCGATGTCGTAGCGCTTGAACGCGATATCGATGACCGTGCGTGCGTCGAGTCCCTCAGGCACAACCACCGCCGTGAGCGAGTTGGAGGCGATCTCGGGGCGCTTCGCACATTCGCGCAGCCCCCACGCCTTCACCGCCGCACGCACGCCCTTGGCGAGGAACGCATGACGCGCGGCCACGTTGTCCATGCCTTCGTCAAGCAACATGGTAAGCGCTTCGTCGAGCCCGTACAGCAACGACAATGCGGGCGTGCTGGGGAAGTATCCCTGCGCGTTGTTCGCCCGCATGGCACGCAGGTCGAAGTACGCACGCGGCATGGTGCACGACTCCACGCGCGCGAGCGCCTTCTCGCTGGCGAAGAGCATGCCAAGGCCGGCAGGCAGCATGAAGCCCTTTTGCGACCCCGTAATGGCGCAGTCCACGCGCCAGTCGTCGAAACGGAATTCGAGACTCGCGATGGAACTCACGCCGTCGACGAACAGCAGCGCCGGATGCTTCGCGCGGTCCATGGCGGCACGAATGGCACCGACATCGCAGGTGACGCCGGTGGCCGTTTCGTTATGCACGAGCAGCACACCCTGAATCTCGTGGTTGGTGTCTGCGGCGAGCGCCGCCTCGATGCGCTCGGCATTCGCCGCCTCACCCCACGGCTCCTCGAGCACATCCACTTGGTAGCCGAGATTGCGCGCCGTCTGAATGAACAGATGCGAGAACTGCCCGAAGCGCGGTGCGAGCAGGCGACCACCGGGGTTCACCGTGTTCACCAGCGCGGCTTCCCACATGGCCGACCCGGTAGCCGGGAAGACGAACGCCTCGCCCTTGGTCTGATGCACCACCTGCGGCAAACGCGACAGGATGTTGCGCGTGAACGCCGGGAACACCGACGACCGATGGTCCTCCATCTGGCGATGCATCGCGCGCTGGAGACGATCGGGAACGGGCGTGGGCCCGGGGATCTGCAGGAAGTGACGACCGGCCATGGGGAGGACTGGAGTTCGGTGAAAAGGAGCGCGAGCGACGCCTACGCGCTCACTCGGCGATGGTAGTTGGCGGAACATCGGCGGCGCGCGCCTCGTCGTCTTTGACGGCCACCGCCTCTGCAACATCAGCGGCATCATCAGCGGCGTCGGCATCATCCGATTCGGGGGCCGACTCCTCGTCGTCCACCTCATCGTCGCGCTGCTCCGGATCGAGCACCCGCAACAGCCGCTTGCAGAGCCGAGTGAGACGGGTCTTCTGCTCGCCGCTCAATTCGCGCATGAGTGCCACCACGGCATCGGTACGGGCTGGTGCGGCGTCCGCCAGCAACACGTGCCCCGCCTCGGTGAGATAGACGCTGATGAAGCGACGATCGACCTCGTGGCGTTCGCGGCGCACAACACCGCGCGCTTCGAGCGCATCGATGATGGCCGTCATCTGTGCCTTGCTGCGCCCCAGCGCCTCGGCGAGTTGCTGCTGATGCGTTGGGCCACGCTGCTGCAGCGTATCGAGCACGCCGTACTGCGACGCGGACAGGCCGAACGGGTGCACGGCACCATCCACATGCTCGGCTGCCAGCGACGCCGCCCGCTGCAGTGCCCAGTACGCGTCGAGCGCACGTCGCCGTTTCTTCTCGCCCTTGCTCATGATGAAGCCGTGGGTATCGGTGGGAAATCGTGAGTGGAGATGGTCACTGCTGGATACCGCGATGTGCGGCCGCCATTCGTGACGCCAACACGTGGGAGACCGCCATGATGGTCTCCTGCGGGTTCACGCCAAGCGCCGTGGGCAGCAACGAGCCGTCGGTAATGTACAGACCACGCACCCCGTGGCGCTCTCCATCGGGCGTGGCGCCAGAGGTGCGGGGGTCGGTGCCCATGCGGCACGTCCCGTTCACATGGGCCGAAAAGAGCGTCACGCGGTTGGGCGTGAGCGGTCCGGTGGCCAGCGACTCCACCTCGGCCGCCCGTTTGGCCACCAGCGGAGTGGCATGCACCGTCTCCACCGAAGTGGCCCCCATGGCGAAGTGCAGTCGCGCGGCGGCCACCAGCGATGCCCGCACGCGCTTTTCGTCCTCGGTGGACAATCGATACCGAATGGAGATCTCGCCACGCCGGTTCACGGCAACGCGGCCGCTGGATCGTTCGCGGTCGGCCCCATCGCGCGTGAGGCCAATGAGCACGCCCAGCTGGTTGAAGCGTGCCATTCCGTGCGCATGCGTGCGACCGAAGCCAGGCAGCGCGGCCGCCGTGAATGACGGATGCATAGGCGGCGTTTCAATCCAGAACCCGTAGTCGGTGCCCTGCCAGCGGATGAACTCGTCGCACATGGTGGTGAGCGGAATACCGGTGCTCACCACAATGTCACGGTCGTACACGCCGTTCACGCTGGTCGTGGGGTGCAGCCGCAGCCAGTGGCCCACACCGCCCCCGCCGAGGCCGGAACGCTGCAGGAGCGCGGGAGTCTCCACCGCCCCCGCCGCCAGCACCACGAGTGGCGCATCGATGGTGATTTCGTGCCCCGCCGCCGTGCGCGCGTGGACCCGTTTGCGTGGCGGTGTGCCGGTGCCCGTGTCGCGTTCGAGCAGGTCGATGCGGTGAACGGGGGCATCGGTATAGAGGGTGGCGCCGGCGGCCAGCGCCCGCGGCAGATACGTGAGCAGCACCGACTGCTTGGCGTTGTGCCGACAGCCATAGCTGCAGAAGCCGCACCGCACGCACTGTTGGGCGTTGATCATGCCGCCGCGCACGCGCCAGCCAAGGGCGCGGGCGCCGTCGAGCAGCAGCCGATTGTTGGCGGAATGGGCGTTTTCCGGCACTAATCCGGCGCGCACATCGCGCTCGACCTGGTCGAACACCGGCGCCATGTCGGCCGGCCGCATACCCTGCACCCCCGACTCGCGCGCCCACTGCTCGAGCACGTAATCGGGGGTGCGCAGCATGATCATCCAGTTGACGGTGCTGCCGCCGCCAACCGCCCCCCCCTGAATGAGCGACACGGACGCGTCGTCGGTGGTGCGTAGCCCGCCGTCGGCGAAAAGGCGTTCGGTGAGCGCGGGCTCGTCTTCGGTGAAGTCGCTGCGCGTGTGCCAACCGCCGCCATCGAGCAGCACGACTTCGTAGCCCGCTTCGGCCATCAGCGCGGCCGTGACCGCGCCGCCAGCACCAGTGCCGATAACCACCACATCGGCGCGTCGTGATTCGTTGGCAGTGAGCAGCACACCGCGCCGTACGTTCGGCGGCACCGGATCGGGGTCAATTTCGCCCGGGAGCGACACGGCACCACGCGCGACCGGCTCGGTGGGTATGTCCTTCTCACCGGCGGGCAACGGCCCTTCGAACGCACGCAGCTGGCGGCGCGCGCGGAACGGCCCATCGTAGCCAATGGCCGCCGCCACCTCCGGCCGCGCATAGTGCATCATGCACACCACGCGACGCACGGTTTGCCACGCCGACCGCAGAGGGGCGAGAGTGCTGTCGGTCCACGCAGTGAGACAGCGGCGTTGCTGCTCGGGGGTGAGCGCGGCAAAAGCGCGCGGCACCTGCCCGGAGGCGAGGACGGCCAGCGGCGAACCGAGCACGTCGAGCGCCTTCCCCACCAGCGCCCGTCGGTGAGGCGGCAGTGTGTGCAGCCGTGCGTCGCAGCGACCGACCAACTCGTGCACGGATTCGTGCGACGGCGGGGCTCCCTCGAGAATGGCGACGGCGAGCGCGGCCAGCGTGTCGCGCTGCGCGACGGAGAGATGGGGGAGCATGCCCCACGCTACGGCGCCGCGAGGGCGTGGGCAACCGGTGCGAGGATGATCAAAAAGATGACGGAAAAAACGAGGGGAAGGCCCCCCACAGGCCTTCCCCTCTCCACGGAACCCTCCCCCCAGCTACTTGTGGCGGACTCCGGGTTACAGCGTATCGCGTATCAGCTGTTGAGCGAGAACTCGCGAACCGTTTCGTCGTGCGTGAGCACCCAGATGGAGTAGGCGCCGAACGCCGTGCCCCAGGGCCATTTGAACAGGCGGAAGGCCGACACCACGAGAATGACGTAGCGCGCCCAGTTCTGGTGATTGAGCAGCGCGAAGCCGGCGATGAGGCCGAAGAGGCTGATCACCCCGATGATGCTGGCCGCGATCACGCCGCCCACGGTACCGACCACCATGACGATGGGGTTCAGCGACGCGATGGAAGCGAAGATGCTGCCGAAGAGCGTGCCCAGCGCCGCGAGCATGCCCAGGGCACTGTAGAGCAGGTTGACCAGCGCGACGACCTTGATGTGAGTGCGCACCGACGACTCCAGTTGGTGAGAGACAGGAGTCACTACGGACGCGGCGGCGTGGCGTTTCAGGGTGTCGTGCGCGGGGTCAAATTCGCCCGTTCACCGCTTCCGCCGCGCGTCGACCAGGCTCACCAACGCCACGCCGCCCACAATGACGCCCATGGCCACGAAGGCAGTGGGCGGCAACCGTTCGCCGCCAAGGGCCACGCCGAGCAGCACGGCCACCAGCGGGTTCACGTAGGCGTAGGTGCCCACGGCGGCTGGGCTGGCCACCTTCAGCAGCCACATATAGGTGGAGAAGCCTATAAGTGAGCCGAAGATGATGAGATAGAGTAGCGATGATGCCGACAAAACCGTGACAGTCTCCGGATGCAGACGGGTCCAGTCGCCGGTGGCCACCGCCAGCAGACTGAGCAGCACGCCGCCTGTGAGCATCTGCATGGCGATCGCCAGCGCTGCCGGCTTGGCCTGCTGCGAGCTGCGCGAATAGAGCGAGCCAATGGTCCAGCTCAGCGATCCCAGCGTAAGCGCCGCGGCCCCGATGGGATCGACCGCCGCCGCTCGCCCACCCGCCGCAGCCCGCGACGACGGCAGTACCAGCAGCCCCACCCCCACCAGCCCAATCACCACGCCGGCCAGCTGCATGAGCCGCGGGCGCTTTCCCTGATACGCCTCGCACAGCACCAGCCACAGCGGCACCGTGGCCACCAGCACCGACGCAATCCCGGAACTCACCCGTTGGCTGGCCCAACTCACGGCGCCGTTGCCCACGAACAGCAGGAGCGCGCCCACGATGGCCGAGTCGCGCCACTCCCGGCGGGTCGGCGCGGCGGCGCCTCGCCAGCGGGTGAACAGGTACAGGGCGCCACCAGCCACGAGAAACCGCATGGCCCCCAGCGCAAAGGGCGGGATGGTCTGCACCCCCCATTTGATGGCCAGGTAGGTGGAACCCCACACCACATAGATGATGAAGAACCCGCCGATGAGCTGCCATCGCGGCACGTCGGGTGCCGTACGCTGCTCGATGATGACGGCGTTCACGCGCTCTCGGAGTTGGGGGTCACCGGCTCGGCCGGACGGAGTGCCCGCAACGCCGCATCACCGGCGGCAACCCCGCCGATGAGCAGGTAAAGATAGAAGGTATAGAAGCGCCACCAGAGCAGCGATGCGGCGAAGATGCCGGCGGGAATGGCGTTGGACAGCGTGGCCGCGAACGCGCCTTCGATGAATCCGCCTCCGCCCGGCGCCGGCACCACCACCCCGCCGTAGAACAGCGCCAGCGGCCAGAGCACCAGCGGCGCGAGCGAGTCCATGGTGAGGGCAAAGGTGGGATCGCCCAGGAATACCAGCATGGGCAGCGTGGCCACCTTGAAGAGCACGTGCAATACGCTGCCTCCGAATGCCACCAGCATGAGCGCCGGGTTGGCGGTGCGCAGCGACTGCACCGCATCGCGCAGGGCGCGCAGCGTGCGCTGCACCACGCGCCATCGCGTGGAGCCCAATCCCATTCGCGCGGCCCACGCCGGCGGCGGGCCGCTGGCGTTGCGCGCGGACAGGAACCACCCCGCCGCGCCCACGCTCAAGACGAACGTACTGTAGCCACCCACGAGAGCGAGCAGCCCGCTCGTACTCGCCCCACGTCCGCGGAACGCGACGGCCAGCACCGTACACACCAACACCAGCGACCACATCTCGAGAAACAGCTCGAGGAAGAGCACCAGCACGCGCTGGGCGGGCCCGGTGCCGCTTTCGGCCAGCACCAGAAATCGTGCGGGCTCGGCGCCGGAACGCGCCGGCGTAATGGCGGCAGCAAAGTCGCCGGCCAGACAGACACGCAGCGCGGTGCCAAAGGTGAGCGGAATGCCACATGCCCGCGCCGACGCCTGGATCTTGAGCGCTCGCGTGGCGATCTCCGCCGTCACGGTGGCGAGGGCGGCGACGTGCACGGGCCACGCCAGCCACGGCATCCCGCCAGCTGGCCAATGCTGCGACACGACCCACCCAGAGATCCCCAGCATGAGGCCGAACGACAGCACGGTGACCAGCCAACGTTTCCACGACATGGCGCGCAAGATAGTGGATATCGAGGTCCCTCTGGCGAGGCCGCAGTGTCGGCTGTCATTTGGAGGGGTTGCCCCGTTTTTTGGGGTCAGAGTCAGCTGGCCATTTTCCCTCCGCGAGGTGCACCGTGAGTTCCGAGTCCCCGTCTGCCTACTCCCGCCGTCAGTGGCTGCGCACTACGGGCCTGGGCCTTGGTGCCAGTGTGGCGCTGCCCGGTCTGCTGCCGGCCTCGGAGATGTCACGCGTGCTGGGCGGCGGCCTCCCGTATTCGGCGCTACTCGAGCAGATGGAACGCGATGTCACCACCGCACGGCGTGTGGCTGGCCCCATTCGTCTCTGCTTCAACGAGAACCCGTTCGGCATGTCGCCCAAGTCGAAAGACGCACTCATGGGCAACTGGGCGCAGCACACGTGGTACGTGCCACCCATTCGTGAAGAAATTGCGGCGACCTTCGCGAAACACGTGGGCGTGCCGGTCGATCACGTGCTGGTCACACAAGGATCGAGCGAGGTGCTGTCCATTCTCGCCCTCGCGTACAACATGAACGGCGGCGAAATCGTGGCGCCGTGGCCTACCTTCGAAGACTTGCCGCGCTGGGGCGAAACGCTGGGCGCCACCGTGCACAAGGTGCCGCTCGATCATCGCCTCGATCACGACCTGTACCAGATGGACGCGAAGATCAACGGCAACACGAAGCTCGTGTTCGTGTGCAACCCCAACAACCCCACCAGCAACCTCGCCGACGATCAGGCGCTGCGCGACTTCGTATCGAACGCGGCCAAGCGCACCACGGTGATCGTGGACGAAGCGTACTACGACTTCGTGACGCAGCCGGGCTACAAGAGCATGACCGATCTCGTGCTCAAGGGCGAGCCCATTATTGTGTCACGCACCGCCAGCAAGATTCATGGTCTCGCGGGTTTGCGCGTGGGCTTCGCGGTGGCGCGCCCCGACATCATCAAGAAGCTGCAGCAGTACGTCACGGGCGACCCGAACGTGTTCGGTCTCACCGCGGCCAACGCGTCGCTGCAGGACACAGAGTATCAGGCATTCGTGAAAGCCAAGAACGCCGAAGGGCGCACCATGCTGCTCGACGCGCTGGCCAAGCTGGGCAAGAAGGCGGCGCCCTCGCAGACGAACTTCGTGTTCTTCCAGGCCGGCAAGCCGGTGGACGCCATGCAGAAGTACTTCCTGGAGAAGGGCTTCCTTATTGGCCGCGCATTTCCGCCGTACAACGACTGGGCGCGTGTGTCGATCGGCACGCCGGAGGAGATGAAGCAGTTTGTTGGGGTGCTGCCGGGGGCGTTTGCCTGACGGAGAGGCACGGAGTTTCGGAGGCACGGAGGGGCACTCCGTGCCTCCCCACCTCCGTGCCTCGGGGACGTTAAGTCCCCCTGGGTTTCGCTTGCCGCGTCGCTTCGGCATTGAGTGGGTCGTCGGGCCACGGGTGTCGCGGGTAGCGGCCGCGCAGTTCCTTGCGCACTTCGAAGTAGCTCGACTTCCAGAAGCCCGCCAAATCACGCGTGACCTGCACGGGGCGCTGCGCGGGTGATAGCAGGTGCAAGGTGAGCGGCACACGTCCATCAAAGAGCATGGGCGTGCTGGTCCAACCAAATACTTCCTGCAGCTTGACCGCCAGCACCGGCGCGGCGGGTTCGCTGTAGTCAAGCGCAATGCGCGACCCGCTCGGCACCTCGATGTGCGTGGGCGCGAGCCGATCGAACGCAGCGCGTTGCGACCACGGCACGAGAGAGAAGAGCGCCTCGTGCCAATCGATCTGTTCGAGCTGCGTCCATGTGCGCACGCCGTCGAGGAACGGGCCGAGCCAATCGGCGAGCGAGCCAACGAGCGCATGGTCGGACACGTCGGGCCACGTAACACTGTCGTGGTGATGCACGAAAGCGAGACGATCACGAAGCTTCTGCGCGCTGTCGCGCCACGGCCATGCGCTCGCGCCCACGCGTTGCAGCTGCTCGATGAGCACCGCGCGCACCCGCTCCGCATCGGGCTCCCGCTGTGGCTTTTCCTCGAGCGTGATGGCGCCGAGTAACGTGCGCTGTACGGCCTTGACGCTGCGCGAGCGTTCGTCCCACGCCACCACGCTGTCGCGTACGAGCTGCCCGCCGAAATCGTCGTGAATGTCGGCCAGCGACAATGGCGCCGCGCGCACGATGCGATACTCCGGCGGCTGCCCCTCCAGGTCGGCGATGGCGAGATACGGCTCGTCGAAGAGACTGTCGCCCTTTGGCAGCGCGGCTCCACTGCCGTTACGCAGCAGATAGCGCCCCTCGCTACCCGCCCGCCGCTGCGCCACGCGATCCGGGAACGCTAACGCGAGCAATGCGCCCGCCTCCCCGTCATCCCATTTGCCGCTGTTCGAGCTTCCGCCGTCCGAGCTTCCGTAGCCAAGCCGCCGAACCAAATCCGACGCACTCTGCCTCACCCGCCTCACCCCGTCGCGATCCGCCCGCGCCCCGTACGCCGCCACCGAGTCGCGGTCACCGTGCAGCAGTTCGGTACGCAACCGCATGTCGGCCGGTGGCTTCGCGAACCCTTCGGCGCGCAACACATCGCGCTCCTCGAGCAGCGCGGCAATCGCGGCGCCCATCTCCAACTGCCCGCGCTCAACCGCCACGAGCACCAGGTGCGCCAATCGCGGCGACAGCGGCAGCGAGGCCATGCGTTGACCGTGTGGCGTGATGCGCCCGCCCCCCCCCTCATCAGACAGCGCCCCCAGCTGCGCCAGCAACGTACGCGCCTGCGCAAAGGCCCCCGCTCGCGGTACATCGAGCCAGCGTAGCTGCGTCGGATCAGCGATGCCCGCGTCGGCCAACTCCAGCGCCAGCCCCGCGAGATCCGCATCGAGAATTTCGGGGCGCGTGGCCGCCAGAAAGCCGTGCTCCTCGTGCACGTCCCACAACCGATAGCACACACCCGGCGCCACACGACCGGCACGCCCGCGGCGCTGATCGGCAGAAGCCCGGCTCACGCGCATGGTGTGCAAACGCGTGAGCCCGGCGCTAGCATCGTAGCGCGGCACGCGCGACAAGCCGGCATCGACCACCACGCGCACGCCTTCTACGGTGAGGCTCGTTTCGGCCACACTCGTGCTGAGCACGACTTTGCGCGTACCCGTCGGCGCTGCGGCCAACGCGGCATCCTGTTCCGCCAGCGGCATACTGCCATGCAACACGTGCACGCGCACGCTGGCCGGCACCGCACCTGCAAGGCGCTCTTCGACGCGCCGCTGCTCGCCCATCCCCGGCAGGAACACCAGCACATCGCCCGCGTGCGCGTCGAGTGCTTCGCGCACCACGCGACTGACGGTAGCTTCGATGCGCTCGTCGGGGCGCGGCGGGCGATACAGCGTGTCGATGGGGAACATGCGCCCGCTGCTGCGCACCACCGGCGCCGCGCCCTCGGTGTCGGCAATGAGCGCCGCCACCGCCTCACCATCGAGCGTAGCCGACATCACCAGCACGCGCAGATCGTCGCGCACCTGCTGCGTTTCGAGCACCAGCGCGAGCCCCAGGTCGGCGTGCAGCGAGCGTTCGTGGAACTCGTCGAACAGCACCGCACCGTAACCCTCAAGTGTGGCATCGGCCGACAGCAAGCGCGCGAGCACGCCCTCGGTCACGACCTCTATGCGCGTGTGTTTCGAGACACGCGTTTCGCCCCGCACGCGATATCCCACGGTACCACCCACCTGTTCGCCGAGCAGCCTGGCCATGTAGTGTGCTGCCGCGCGGGCCGCGAGACGGCGTGGCTCCAGCATCACCAGCTTCTGCCCCGCCATCCAGTTGGCATCGAGCAACGCCAGCGGCACACGCGTCGTCTTGCCCGCGCCCGGCGGTGCCTCCAGCACAGCCACCCGCCGCGCACTCAGTGCAGCGGCAAGCTCAGGCAGTGCGGCATCGATGGGGAGGGTAGTCACTGGTAGTACGTTAGGGGAACGGCGGCAACAGCAACAGCAAAACAGAACAGGCGGAACAGACGGAACAGGCAGAACAGATTCTTATGGAAGGATGCATGAAACGCCGAGCGCTAACCCTATTGGCATTCCTGTTCCGTCTGTTCCGCCCGTTCTGTCTGTTCTGTATGGCAGTGGCTGTTCCTCACATCTCACCGCTCACATCTCACCGCTCACATCTCATCGCCGCCGCCCCGGCCGCCCGTCGAGCTGCTGCACCAGCCACTCCTGCGCGCGCTGCAGCACTTCGTCGGTGCCACTGCGGTAGCTGCGCAGGGTCAGTCGCGCATCGACCACCGGCGCGATACCTACCCGCTGCCACTGCGAGCCGTCGGCGCGGCGCAGTTCAGCGGCCGGCACACCAAGCGTTAGCCCCCCGGGCAGCGGCAAACTCACGGCTTCCGCTGGTGACCCCGCAGTTGAGCTACCAATGAACGTGATGCCCGTGGTGGCCTCGAGCTGCAATGCCAACCGCTCCATGGCCCCACTGGTGCGTTCATCTACCAAGGCCACGAGGCGACCGGTATAGCGGCCCGTGGTATCGCCACGCGACACCCGTGAGCGCGTTTCGCGCTCGTCGGGACACTGCGCGGCCTGTTCGCGCAACGACAGCGTCAGGCACGGCGCCGACTGATAGCGGTGCAGCTCGCGCGCCACCACCGCCACGTCACGCTCGCGCACAGCTCGCAACACCGTGGCGCCGACGGTGCTCGAGTCGGCCAGCGCCCCGCGCAGGTCCAGCACCCACGCGCGCGCACTGCGATGGCGCTGCAGCGCATCGGCCACCGTCTGTTCTGTAAGGCGATTCACGTCGAGATACACAATGCCGTTGCTCAGCGGAATGGCCGCCGGCTGCCACGGCCGCTCTACCTGCGCCAGCAACGCCACATTCTCGGCGCGGCGCGGCACGTTCAGCTGACGCTCGCGCCCCGTGACGTCGCGCAGCCGCACCAGCGATGCGCCCGGCGCGCCGCGCGACATGAGCTCCGCCATCTGATGCTGACGCGACCAGTCGTTGGGAGCGGATACGGCGCGACGCCGTTCCTGCAGCCACGCGGGAATGGGGTAACCATCTACCGCCACCACCTCCTGCCCGGCGCGAATGTCCAGCGCACGCGTGTCCTCGTTGGCCACCACATCGGTAATCACCGCGCGCCCGTCGGCCCAACGCACGCGGAATGGCAGCGAGGCCATGCCACGCACGGTATCTACCGTGGCGCCGCGCAGCGTGACCTGCGCATCGTCGAACGAACTGACAAAGCTCACCAGCGCCGACGCGTACTCCGTGGCATACCGCGCCGCTTCGAATCGTGGCAGCGCACGTTCGAACACATCATCGATATCGTCGTCGTACAGATCACGATGCGCATGTCGCGCGCGCATGGCGCTCCACACACGCGCCGCTCCCAGCACGCGCGAGCCCATGAACGGATACGGATCGGTGTCGTAGTAGCCAGGCAATGACGCGCGCGGCCGCACACTCGCCAGCCGCGACGCGCGCACGAAGCGCCCGCTGCGCAGCATGGCCACCGCCGCCCGCAGTGCCGGGGCGCTGTCGCTCGCTGCCGCCGCGCGCGCGACGATGGTGTCGGGCACCAGTCCGCCGCTGCCGTCGGCGTGCAGCAGCTCTCCCGTGCGCAGCCGCACCACCAGCCCCGCGCCAATTGGCATGCGCACACTTGGCACCAGCGCATCGTCGCGCACCGCACCCTCGGCCACCAGCGTGGCGCGACCCGTGGCCAGCAGCCCCAGAACGGCACGTGGCATCACGGTGTGTTCGTTGGCCAGCACCACGATACGCCGCGGCGCGGCATTGATGGGCGTAACGAGTGCACCGTCGCGCCCGAGCCAGCTGTCATCGAAGGTCCAGCGGCCGGCGTCTTCGCGCGCACCACCCACCCGTCGCACTCGTTTGCCGCTAATGGTGAACGGTACACTCGCCAGCCGCTCGGCCAACTGTGTGCGCGCCACGAACGCGTCGATGCTGTCGGCGTTCGCGCCCGGTGCCGACGCACGTAGGTCGAGCACCACGCGCGCCGGTACGTTTGTGAGTGCCTGCCGCACGCCCACCGCAGCGCTTTCCTCATAGCGGGCTGCCGAGGGCAGCTGCAACACCAGAATGCTGTCACCCGTGCGCTCGGCGTTGGTGGTAGTCACCACCGGTGCAGTGCCCACCGCAACGCTGTCGCCTTCACGTTCCACGCGACTGAGCGGGTCGTTGAGCGACGCCAGCAGGCGCGTGTACGCCAATTCGAGTTGCGCCGGGTCGTTGGCGCGGCGCACCAGCGTGACCGCACGAATGAACGCCGAGTCGAGGGGCGCGCCACGAACCGCCACCGCCGGGTGATGCAGCGAGGCCAGGTGCCACACATACGACAGGCGCATGAGCCGAGCGATGCCCGCCGAGTCGGAGGCGGCGGCCGGCGGCTCGGGGTCGTCGGGTGGCGGGGGAAGTGTGATGGTCGAGCGCACCGCATCTACCTCACGGACACTGATGCCCGGAGCCGGGGTGGGCGCGGCGGGCACACAGGCACCGAACGCGCCCGCCATGAGGGCAACGGCCAGCAGCGGGGCCTTTCCAGCAGCCCCCGAAGCAAGCGGGTTCTTCGTCATATTTCGCGGCATGGTGACGGCATGACCCCAAGATAGCCGTCGCGTTCCCTCGGCACCGAGTATTCCCGCATGACCATCTCCGCGGCCGCCAGCGACACCCCCACCACGCGCCTCTACTACGACGACTCGCGGTTGGCGCGCTTCAGCGCCACGGTGACCCACGTCGCCGAAGGGGGCCGGGTGGTGTACCTCGACCGTTCGGCCTTCTACCCCACCTCGGGGGGGCAGCCGCACGATCTGGGCACGCTGGCCGACATTGCCATCGTGGACGTGGTGGACGAAGAGGCGCGCATTGCGCATCACCTGGCCGAGCCGCTGGGGCTGCCGGCCGGCGCGATGGTGGTGGGTCAGGTGGATATGGTGCGGCGCGTGGATCACATGCAGCAGCACACCGCGCAACATCTGTTGTCGGCGTTGCTCACCGACGAATACGGTTGGCCCACAGTGAGCGTGCACTTCGGCGACGAGACCAGCACGGTAGATGTGAGCGGTATCGATGGTATTGCCGTTGATCTGCTCGAGCGCATCGAGCAGCGTGTGAACGTGCTGGCGCTCGAGAACCACGCGGTCACCGTGAGCTACGAGGACGCCGCGGAAGCTACGGGGCTGCGCAAGGCGAGCGATCGCGATGGTACGTTGCGTATCGTGACCATCGAGGGGCTCGATCGCAGCGCGTGCGGGGGCACGCACGTGTCGCGCACGGGCGAGATCGGTGCCGTGCTGTTGCGTCGCGCCGAGCGCACGCGCGGCAACACGCGCATCGAGTTCGTGGCCGGTCATCGTGCGGTGCGTCGTGCACGGGTCGATGCGGAGCTGCTGGCGCGCGCGGCGCGTCCGCTGTCGGCGGCGCCGGCCGATCTGCCGGTGTTGGTGGAGCAGCAGTTGGCGCGGGTGACGGAACTCGAACGCGAGCGCAAACGAATGCTGAGCGAACTGGCCGTGCACGACGCGCGTGCGTTGTGGGAGCGTACCACACCAGATGCTGCGGGGGTGCGCCGTATGCAGCATGCCGTGAGTGGCGCCGTGAAGGATGCGGAGCCGCTCGTGCAGGCGCTGCTCACGATGGGCGCGTGTGTGGTGCTCGTGACGAACGAGGCGAATGGCGGGGTGCTGTTCGCAGCTTCAGTGGAGAGTGGTGTCGACGCCGGGCAGGCACTGCGGGCCGCGCTGCAAGCGGCGGGTGGGCGCGGTGGCGGTTCGCCGCGTGTGGCGCAGGGAGCGGTGGCGCAACCGACGGATCTCCCCTTGGCCAAGCAAGCGCTCGGCTTCTAGCGCCGTGACGCGCGGGTGATCGATGGGGTACGGATGTGCAGATACCGACGTCTCACACCAGTCATCCGTACATATGCTACCGAGAACAGGTACTTCACTCGCGCTTGGCGCCATAGCTGTTGCAATCGCCGCCGCGCCACTAGCGGCCCAGCGCGCCCCCATCAGCGTCGGCGTGCTGGCCGGCGCGAATCTGTCGTCGGTGAACGTGGCCGATGCCGGCCTCGCGGTGGGCGAGGATCTGCTGCGCAATCAGCGACGCGGAGGCGCGCAAGCCGCGCTGTACGCCACGGTGCCGGTGGCTGGCCGCCTGTCGCTGCAACCCGAGCTGCACTATGTGCAGAAGGGGGGCCGAGGTTCGTTGGCGCTGCCGATCGACCCGGAACAGTTGGCGCTGTACGCCGACGACGAAGTGCGCGTAGGGTTGCGGCTGTCGTACCTCGAAATGCCCGTGCTGGCGCGAGTTGACATGGGTGGCGCGGGCCGATGGCGTCCGTTCGTGCTGGCTGGGCCGTCGTTCGCGCTGCGGGTGGGATGCCGCGTGAGCGCGAACATCGGGCCCATTGGCGTGTCGGGGGCGTGCGACGACAACAGCCTGATGTCCGACGAGCCCCTGCCCACCGAACCCGTTGAAGCGGGCGATCCGGTGCGCACCACCGACATTGGCGCCGTTGGTGGCATTGGCGTGGAGGGCGCGTTGGCGGGCCGCATGGTCTCCGTGCAGGTACGCTACACGCAGGGACTGCGCAGCATCGCATCCGAGAACATCCCGGGCTTGGCACCCAAGAATCGCGGGGTGGCGCTGGTGCTCGGGCTCGGGTTCTAATTCCTGATTACCGGTTGCCGCAGCATCCCCCATCGCCCCGAGAGCCTTGTCATGACGCTCATCGCCCGCCCCACCGCCGACGAACACGCGCCGTACTACGGCACCTACATCGACCGTGCCGCCCGCACGCTCGACGAACGCGGATTGCCCGGCATCGTGGCGCTGCTCGAAGCGCAGCGCGGTGATTGGGATGCCCTCATGGCCGATGTCCCCGACTCGAAGGCCGGGTACGCGTACGCGCCGGGCAAATGGACACTCGCCGAGTCGCTGGTACACGTGAGCGACACCGAGCGGGTGTTTGCGTACCGGTTGCTGCGCATTGCCCGCGGCGACCGTACGCCACTGCCGGGGTTCGAGCAGGACGAATGGGTGCCCACCAGCCGCGCCGCCAACCGCTCCCTCGCCAATATCTTGGCCGAGATGTTTGCTGTGCGCGAAGCCACGCTGGCGCTGGTGCGCTCGCTCGACGCGGAAGCCGTGGCCCAGCGAGGAGTGGCGAGCGGCAAGGAAGTGAGCGCGCGGGCCCTGGTGTGGATGATTGCGGGACACATGGGGCACCACCTGGGGCTGACGCGGGAGAAGTACCTGATCTAGGGGAATGGGCGGGAGTTGGGGGACGGGAGCGGGTCCGACGGGAGCTTGTGGGACGGGAGTTGGTGGAACGGGAGTTAGAACAACGGGAACTGACAGACGCACGCTTTCCGTGGTTCCATATCCCGTACCATCAGCTCCCGTCGGATCAACTCCCGTGGCTCCAACTCCCGTTGGACTAACTCCCGTTGGACTAGCTCCCGCAGTGCCCTGAACCCACCCCACCGCTCCCCAAATTCCGCTAGATTTCGGGGCTGTGGCGCGTCGTCCGCGCCCCGATCCTCGCCGACCCTTCCGGAGCATTCCGTGTCCGCTGCGTCACCTGCGTCCGCGTCACCCGAGACCGTGCGTCTCGCTATCGATACCGTTCGTACCCTCGCCATGGACGCGGTGCAGGCCGCCGAGTCTGGGCACCCCGGCACCCCCATGGCGCTCGCGCCCCTGGCCTACGCGCTGTACGCGAAGCATCTGCGCCACGACCCCTCGGCGCCGGACTGGGCCGACCGCGATCGCTTCGTGCTCTCGGTGGGGCACGCGTCCATGCTGCTGTACGGCACGCTGCACCTGGCCGGCTACGATCTCCCGCTCGAGGAGATCAAAAACTTCCGCCAGTGGGAGAGCCTCACCCCTGGTCACCCCGAGGTGCACCACACCAAGGGCGTGGAGACCACCACGGGGCCGCTGGGGCAGGGTATCGCCAACGCCGTGGGTTTCGCGATTGCCGAAGCGCACCTCGCGGCCACGTTCAACCGCCCGGGGCACACGGTCGTCGACCACTACACATACTTCGTGGCGGGTGACGGCTGTCTCATGGAGGGCATCTCGCACGAGGCGGCGAGCTACGCGGGCAATCTTCAGCTCGGCAAGCTCATCGGCTTCTTCGACGACAACGGCATCACCATCGACGGCAGCACGGCGCTCACCTGCAGCGACGATGCCGCCAAGCGCTTCGAGGCGTACGGCTGGCAGGTGCTGCACGTAGCTGATGTGAACGATCTCGCGGCCCTCGACGCGGCCATCGCCGCCGCGAAGGCCGACACGCAGCGCCCCTCGCTCATCATCACCAAGACGCACATTGGCTTCGGCTCGCCCAACCGGCAGGACACGGCCAAGGCGCACGGCGAACCGCTGGGCAAGGACGAAATCGCGCTCACCAAGCAGGCCTACGGCTGGCCGAGCAGCGAACCGTTTTTCGTACCGCCGGATGCGCTCGCGCATTGGCGCCACGCCACCGCGCAGCGTGCGCAGGCGCACACCGAGTGGAAGAGCACGTGGGCGGCGTATCAGGCCGCACACCCGGAGTTGGCGGCGGAGTTCGAGCGTCGCATGAGCGGCACGCTCGCCCCGCAGCTGGAGCAGGCGTTCCCCGCCTTCGACGCGAAGAGCGGCAACGTGGCCAGCCGCGCGGCCAGCGGCGTGGTGATCAACGCCATCGCCAACGTGGTGCCCGAGCTGTTCGGTGGCAGCGCCGACCTCACAGGCAGCAACCTCACCAACGTGAAGGGGGCGCATCCGTTCAGCGCCGCGCAGCGCGACGGCCGCAACATGCACTTCGGCATTCGTGAGCACGCCATGGGCGCGATCATGAATGGCATGGGGCTGCACGGCGGCGTGATTCCGTACGGCGGTACGTTCCTCGTGTTCAGCGACTACATGCGTCCCGCCATTCGTCTCGCGGGGCTCATGGGTGTGCAGGCCATCTACGTGTTCACGCACGATTCCATCGGACTCGGCGAAGACGGCCCCACGCACCAGCCCATCGAACATCTCGCCGCGCTGCGCTGCATTCCCAACCTGCTCGTGCTGCGTCCAGCCGACGCTGACGAGGTGAGTGAAGCGTGGCGGGTGGCGCTGCACCACAAGAGCGGCCCGAGCGCCATCGTGCTCACGCGCCAGAAGCTGCCGTACTTCGGTGAGGCTGAGCGGGCGAAGAGCGGCGTGAAGCACGGCGCGTACATCGTGGCCGACGCGGCGGGTCAGGTGCCCAACGTGGTGCTGCTCGCCAGCGGCAGTGAAGTGGAAGTGGCGATCACGGCGCGCGAGCAGTTGAGCGGTCACGGCATCCACGCGCGCGTGGTGAGCTGCCCGAGTCTCGAGCTGTTCGCGCAGCAGCCCATCGAGTATCGCAACCACGTGCTCCCCGCTGGTGTGCCGCGCGTGGCGGTGGAAGCGGCGCACCCCGTGAGCTGGTACCGGTGGGTAGGCGACACAGGCGCCATCGTGGGCATCGACACGTTCGGCGCGAGCGCGCCGGCGCCGGTGCTCTTCGAGAAGTTCGGTATCACGGCCGAGAAGGTCGCGGCGGCGGCGAAGAGCGTGGTGCGCTGAGGCTATTGAGCGGTGATACGCTAGCGAAAGAAGGGAGGGGCGGCCGAGTCGACCGACCCTCCTTTCTTGCTTCCTGTCAACAACTATAGGCTGATCCAGGAGCTCGCCTTCACCAGCAGCGTGTTGTTGGGGTGCAGGTCGAACACGCGATACACATCTCGCGGGAAGTCGAACTCACTGCTCTGCGGGCCGTAGGCGCTCCGTCCCTGCTGCCGCGCGAGGAAGAGCAACGAGCCCGGGCGATGCTCCCAACGAAGCACGGTGTTGGAGCGGAACTCACTCAGGTTCACGCCACTCGGACTACCGGCGTACGGCTTATTGCAATCCACGTAGTTCTCGGCGCGCGCGTCATCGAGTTCGCGACAGTTGCTGAAGCGCCCCTTCGACAGGAATGCCTGCGCCTACAGCTGCATGGAAAGTGTAGGGGTGAGCTTGTAGTTGAGTCGCGCGGTGGAGCGCCGCTTGGTCTGATCGAGGCAGGCGAGGGTTCAGTGCGTGTCGCCATTGGCCGCAACGTTGGAGTGCCACTGCGCATTGTTGAGACTGCGCGCGAAGTTGGCGGAGATCACCGCCGAGAAGCGCGCAGACGCCCACATCTGCGCACCTGTCTCGAACCACCAGCCGCGGGAGCGCGCGTCATCGCCCTAGGCGCGCTGGTAAAGACGATGGGGTTGATCCACGGGCGGCAATCGGCTTCCCAACCCACCCAGCCGTTCACACTGGAGTTCACACGCAGCGTGGGTCCACCGCGGGCCGTATGATCATCGAAGGCTCCGCCCACGTTGTTTCCGATGCAGCCGATGTGCAGCCAGTGCGTGTTGGGTATCTCCATGTGCCAGTTGAAATCGGCGCCGTTCCCGGTCAATAGGCTGGCAGCACTCCACTGGTTGTTCGTGTTGAAGTTGAGGAGCACGCGGCGAAATTGCCATGTGAACATATTACACCGCAGTGAGAAGCGGTTGCGGATGAGCATCTGGTCGGCGCGCTACCGGAAGCCCAGATGGTTGATTTCGAAACCCGGCGAGAAGCGCTGCAATACACTATGAAAGCGGGTCTTACCGTCGCCGAACTTGCTGAGACTCACGCGTTACGCATCGCACCCTGCGAGGTGCGCGTGCTGTCGTACACGAGATCGCCATCGGGGCGGTTGGACTGGTGCGCATTTCTGCGCTTCGTGAGTGCGATGGAGCGTGCCGCGCCTGTGACGAGGCTGCCCGACAGCGACGCGGCCAATTCGTACTGGCTATTTTAGCAACGGTGACGCATATCGAGGCCGTCGCTGTACGCGCCGCCGCGCAGGAAATCGCGGCTCCACACATCGTTGCGGCGCTCCACGCCGGTGAGCATCACATCGATGCCGCTCTGTTCCTTGCGCAAGTCCTTCTGTAACCGCACTTCGCCGGATCCGCTTTGCGGTTCGATGGTGCGCTGCTCTACGCCGAGCTCGCGTTCGGTCAGCGCGGCGAGTGCCCTCACGTTGAGGCCACTTCCCAATCGGCCACTCAGCTTTCGGGCGCCCACGATGCGTGAGGCGGTCGAGCTTGCGGCATCACCATAGCGCCCCAACAGCTGCGGCGCGCGACCGATGCGGCGTGAGTAGAAGAACCCCGTCCGCCCGGTTTCACTGTCCCCGCACGCCGTACAAAACTGAACGATACCCGCGCCCTCGAGGAAGAAGCGGCGCCGCTCTTCGAAGAACTATGCGAAGGCGGTGAGGTTGAGAGCCGACGGGTCGGCATCCACCTGACTGAAGTCTGCATTGATGGTGGCGCCTACCGTGAGGCCGGAGCCGATACCCATCTTCAAGTCGGCAGCCACGGCGGTGGTGAGCGGTGCGTAGTAGCCGCCATTGAAGCGCGAGCGCGTCTGACTCTTCTCCACCACGTAGGGCGTTATTTCGAGGCGACGCGGCTGCGGCAGCCGGTCTATTCTCGTGAGATCACCGCCCTGCGAACCATACCCTTGCGCTTTGAGATTGTAAAGCGACCAAGAGATACGCTGACGCGTACGCTGCAGATCGCGCACGCCCATGAAGCCGAAGGTTTGGGGGCTTCCTTGTCACGATGCATCTGCCTGAAGAGAATACGGAACTTCGCGTCCCAGCCGAGCGAGTTGATAGCCATGGCCGCGTCCCACACGGCGTCCCATGTGGCGTCTTCCACGTTGTCGTTGTACACGTAGAACTCGCGCTTCGCACTAGCTGGGTTGGTAATGAACTGGGAGGCCGTACTGCGGTCGTGATACGAGTCGATCACCGGCGCCGAGCGCCAAGCAATGTAATCGGTCTTGCCGTCGAGCACGGGGTCTGCGTGGCACGCACCGCGGTACTCACCCTCAGCGCCGGTTCAGGCACACGCGCATGGGCAGCGTCGGATTTGAGCGCGTCGTCGGCGTTTTGCGCGGAGAGTGAAAGCTCATGCAGCTCCGACGAACCGAATGCGGTGGGGGAAGCGCAGCGAGCGGCGCGTTGGGAGGAGGGGAGTGCAGTGTTTCAGAATGCAACAGCCCCGGGCACGTTCGTGCCTAGGGCTGAAGCACTGGCTGGCAGGGGTGATTGCCGCTTACGTCAAGTGCCCCGAGACTGATCGGAACGCAAGTGCTCCTTCGCTAACAGTACCGAAATTCGTCCATTCGCAAGCCATCGACGCAGATCCCGCAAACGACGGCCCTCGAGCCACAGCGCGGCACCGCGCTCGCGAATGAGGAGGTCCATTTCTCGTTCCCGGTCGCCACCGTCAACGACGTCAGGGATGATAGGCTGCCAAGCGAGGGCTGGCCACGGACTTACTCCAATGGCGCTCGATTCTTCGGCTTCTTACTCACGTCGATCGATCTATAACCTCTCTGTTCGCACTCTTGTTAAGCGCTTCTTCAGTGGCTGATTTCGCAAAGTAAGCGCTTGCGCAATTATCTCCCCCGCCACATGTATCCGGCAACCCAATCGCGTGCGTTGCTGTTCAGTCTCAAGCAACGGGCTCGGCTGTAGCTGATGTGTGTGCAGCAACTCCTTTGCGCCTTGCTCGAGATTAGGCGCACACCATTCGCCGAGTTTTTCGACGAGGATGACAATGTTTGTGTTCCGTCGTTCGACCCACGTGTCGTGGGGAGTTACCGCGTTGTGTCTTGCTACCGTCTCTGCTGGCGCCGCGGTCGTTGCCCTGCGCCCCGCGCAACCTCCCCAGCTTTCGGTCACGCCGGTAGACTCGCTGAACGCGGGCACCGCGCTCGATCGCTCCTTGTGTCTCGCGTTTGCGTTGGTGCCCGGTGCGGCGAGTGAGTGCGCCGACTTGCGCGTGACGCACGCGCTGCCGGCCAGCATGTCGAAGGGGAGCGTACAGGTACCGACGCTGCTCTACAACAGCGCCGTCGCGCATCCGTATCCCATCGTGCGCACCGACGTGCGCTATACCAGTGGCACGCGCCCCGATTCCCTCGAAGCCATTCTCACGGTGAACGGCGTGGAGCGGCGCCGCGGCATGTGGTCGGGCACGACGCTGTCGCTCAACGTGCCGCGCCGGCTCGCGCTGGGGTACGATGCGATTGCGTCGGGGACGGGCGACAGTACCGGGATCTATCCCTACACGCTGGAGATCGCCGCGTATGTCGGCGGCACCAAGGGCAGCACGACCACGGTGAGCGGCACATTGGCGCTGGTGAATCGGTCGGAGAGTCGCCTGGGCCCCGGGTGGTGGCTGGCGGGGCTCGAGCAGCTGTTCGTACGCAGCGACAGCAGTCTGCTGTGGGTGGGGGGCGATGGGAGTGCCCGCCACTACACGCGCAGCGGCGGCATCTGGCGCGCCGTCCATCTGACCACGCGCGACAGCATCACGCTTACGAGCGGTGGATTCACGCGTTTCGCGAAACACGGCGTGCGTATCCACTTCAACAGTCAGGGCAACCATATCGCCACGGTTCGGCGACTCGGTGACACAACGATGTTTCGATACGGTATCACGGGTTCCACGCCCCGGCTCGATAGCATCACGACGCTGAGCGGACAGACGTACCTGTTCCACCATGCGAGCGGAAAACTCGACTCCGTGACGGCGCCCGCCGCCGCGGGCACGACCCGTCGGACGCGGCTCGCGCGTGCCGGTGGCGGTGTCGGTGCCATCACCAGCA
>ERZ1645185.8-NODE-8-length-103270-cov-24.317580_pt1 | contig 103270 bp, 83 predicted proteins | sample MGYA00575351_ERZ1645185 | MGnify/ENA primary metagenome ERZ1645185 (study PRJEB40838, sample SAMN11284767) | freshwater sediment metagenome | isolation source: river sediment | host: Sediment | place: India: Jana village, Kanpur | collected 2015-12-17 ... | reverse complement strand
TGACTATCGTGGATGACGCCACGCACGAGTCGGTGGCGATCGAGGTGGAGCGTGCGGCGCTGCTGGCATCGGAACGCACGCGGCTTGGCCTGCCGGTGGCGGATCCGAACGCGAGGTTGGAATAGTCGTAGCGCTCGCCCGGCGCGGTCATCAGGTGGCCGTAGTGGCGGACCGTGTTGGCGGAGGTGCCGATCGGCATCGGCTGGCCGGGCAGCATGCGGTAGTGCACCGGCAGGCCGGAGGAGTGGTTGGCGACGCGGCGGACCGTGGCGTCTTCCACGCGGCCCTCGTGCGCGGTCAGCGGGCTGTCGGGCAGGTAGCGGTTGGCGGGCGCGTCGAGGTCGAGCTTGCCGTCCTGTGCCAGCCGCATCAGTGCGGTGGTCAGGATCGGCTTGGAGACCGACGCCAGCAGGTAGGGCGTGTGCGCGGTCGCGGCCACGCCGCGTGCACGGTCGGCCATGCCAAAACCTTCTTCCCAGACCAGCGTGCCGTCGACGACGACGGCCACCGCCACCGAGGGCGTCTTGCCGGCAGCGATGTCGGCGCGGATCTGCTCGCGGACGCCGTCGAAACGATCGGCGGCGTGCAACGTCGGGAACGCGGTCAGCAGCAGCGCGAACAACGGCGGCATCGAGGCGAACAGCGTCGCGGAACGCCGGCTACGGGCATGCCGATGTACAGGTGCGGAAAACAGGGTCATCCAGGAATCATCCGGTCGATGCAGCGCGACGCGCGCGTGCGCCACGTTGGAATCAGTGGGCCAGCAATCAGTCGGCCAGGAAATCGAGCACGACGCGGTTGAAGTCGTCAGGCGCCTGCCACAGGCCGAAATGGCTCATGCCCGGCAGGATCGCCAGCCGTGCGCCGGGGATGGCGGCGGCGATCGCGCGGGTGTGATCGGCGCGGATGTATTCGTCATGCTCGCCGGCCGCGATCAGCGTCGGGGTGCGGATCGTCGCCAGTTGCCGGTCGCTGTAATCGGGCTCGCTGCCCCACATCGCTTCCATCGCGGCCAGGAAACCGGCGTAGTCGTCGGGCGTGGGCGATCGACGACGGTAGTCGGCGGCGGCCTTTTCGGCATAGGCATCACCGACCGCGTTGGCACCGCCGTCGAGGGCGATGCCGTCGGCGCGCGCATTGGCGGCAAACGCCACCAGCCGGGTCAGGCGCTCCGGGTGGCGGATCGCGAGGTCCAGGCCGATGATGCCGCCATCGCTCCAGCCGATCAGCGCGGTGCGCTCGATGTCCAGGTGGTCGAGCAGGGCGATGACGTCGTCGGCCATGCGCTGGTAGTGCATGGCACCGGGACCGCGCGTGCTGCGGCCATGGCCGCGGCTGTCGAGCGTGATCACGCGATGGCCGGCCGCAGTCAGCGCCGGAACCTGCAGGGCCCAGTCGTCACCGCTGCCCAGCCCGCCGTGCAGCAGCAGGACCGGTGAGCCGGTGCCGTAGCTGGCGTAGGACAGGCGCGCGCCATCGACGTCGACGTGGCCGGTCGCGGTGGGCGCGAGCTGCGACGCGTCGGGGACCGGCAACGTCTGCCAGACCGGAAGGGCGGCCGTGGCCGTGGCGGCCAGCATCCCGCCCAGGCACAGGGCAAGCCCGGCCGTGCGCAAGACCGCGTGCGCCGAGGCGGCACGCGGGACGAGGGCGCGGACGACGCACATGGCGATCAGTCTTCCAGCTCGGGCTGGTTGGGTGCGCGGCGACGCACCGACAGCGTGTCGGGCGTGCCGTCGGCGGCCATCGTCGAGCTTGCCTCGAGGACACCGTTGCGGCATTGCGCCTGGTAGCGGCGGGCATGGCGGTCGCCATTGGGCTGGTCGGAGAACACCGCCAGGTTGCCGCACTTGCCCAGCTCGGCCAGGGTCTTGCGGCCGGTGTCGAACATGCGCTGGCGCCATTCGCCGCCGATCAGCGGGAAGTCCTGGTCGGTCAGGGTGCCGGCGGCGACGCGGGCCAGCGTGCGCGTGGTCGCGGCGGTCAGGTCCGGGTGCGCGTCGGCGATCTGGGTGGGTGCCGGCTCGGTGTAGCGCGCGTCATAGCGCGTGGCCACGCCGTTGAGCAGCTTGCCGGTGTCGGCGCTGGTCGAGTTGGCCAGCACCAGGATGGTCACGCCATCGTCGATGTAGCGCCGCAGGTTGGTGCGGAAGCCCTGCCAGGAGCCGCTGTGCTGCATGATCTGGCCGCCGTTGGGGGCTTTGGCGAGCATCCAGCCGAAGCCGTAGGGATAGGTGGTGCCGTTGTCGAGTGGCGCCGGGCGGGTGATTTCCTTCCAGGACTCGGGCTTGAGCAGGGCCTTGCGGCGCACGCCGTCTTCCCAGTTCACGTAGTCCAGCGCCGACAGGTACAGCGAGCCGTCGGCGGTGGCATTGAGGGCCTTGGAGACGAACGGCTGGTTGGTGTAGCCACCTTCGTCGCCGACGTAGTAGCCGGCCGAGCGGTTGGGCACGACGGCCTCGTCGCTGATCACGCGCGCGGTGCGCATGCCCAGCGGCGCGAACACGCGCTTGGCCAGCACATCGCCATAGAACTCGCCGCCGGCCTTGCGCACGATGATGCCCAGGGTCGCGTAGCCGGTGTTGCTGTACGACCAGCGACGCGCCGCCGGAAACAGTTGCGGCACCGGATAGTAGGCCTGCAGCAGTTCGTCGTCGGTGTATTCGCGGCGATAGTCGAGGTCGGGATCACCGAGGCCGCCGGTGTGGTTGAGCAGGTGGCGCACGGTGATCGGCGCCCACGATGCCGGGGCGTCGGGCAGGTAGGTGCGGATCGAGGCGTCGAGGTCGAGCTTGCCGTCCTCGACCAGCAGCATCACCGCCATGCCGGTGAACATCTTGCCGATCGAGCCGGACTGGAAGATCGTGTCGGCATGCACCGGGACCTGGTGCTCGAGGTTGGCGTAGCCATAGCCCTGCAGCTTGATCGGCGCGCCATTGCGCATGATCGCCAGTGCGACGCCGGGGATCTTCTGCGCTGCCATTTCCTTTTCGATGAAGCGGTCGATGGCATCGTGCGCGACGACATTGTCGGCAGCGTGCTGCGCGAAGACGGTGGCGGGCGCCAGGGCGAGGCCCAGCATCATCGAGAGTGCGAAACGAGTCATGGTGGACCTGCTGGCGATAGGGGTAGGGCGTGGGTGGTGCGACCGTCCCGGTGGAGGACGGTCGCGGGCTGGTGCTTGCATGCGATGGACGTACCGGTTGGACGACATGCCGGTTTGAAGCAGGAGGAACCGTTCTAAAGCGGGAAGAGGCCGGTTCAAAGCAGGAGGGGGCCGGTTCAAAGCAGGCGCAGGTTACGGCGCCTTGCGCACTTCGATCCAGTGCGAGACGGCGTTGCGCGTCTTCGGGTCCGCTGGCAGTTCGGTGCCCCAGTTGACCGAGCTGGCACTGCCATTGAGCACGTTGTCGCGCAGGGTCAGCGTCAGCCGCGTGGTCGACGGATGGCGCAGGGTGTCCTCGGTGTCCACGCGCGACACGACCTGGCCGAAGAAGCGGCCGTCTTCGAAGCGCGGATTGTTGACCAGGGTTTCAAGCTGCTTGCCGAAGCGGGCATGGACATCGCCATCGGCCTGGAACTCCAGCTCGACCGGGACGTCGCCGGCCTCGGTGACCACCGCGCCGGTCCAGCGACCGAGCAGGGCCGCCGGCGCCGCGAACGGCTTGGGCGGGGCATTGTTGTTGCCGCCTGGCGGCGTCTCGGCCGGCCAGTTGGGTAGCAGTTGCCGCGCGATCGCATCGGCGATCCGCGACGGCAGCGGCGAGCCGCTGTTGCCGAGCACGACCACGGCGATGTTGGCATCCGGGTACAGCTGCATCTGCGTGCGCACGCCGCCCATGCTGCCGGTGTGCGAGACGATCCTGTGCCCGGCCTTGAGGTCGAAGCCGAAGCCGACGCCATAACCGCCGGCATCCGGGCCCTTGCCTTCGGAGGCAGTGGGTTCGTGCATCGCGTCGATCATCGCATCGCTGAGGATCGGCTTCTGGTCGGGCAGGTGGTTCTTGAGGTGGAACATCGCGAAACGGACCAGGTCGTGCGCGCTGGCGTAGACCGCCGAACCACCGGGATGGTCGAAGTCGTAGAACGCCAACGGCTTGCCGTCGGTGCCGTAACGGGTGGCGACGATCTTTTCCAGACCGGGGGCGATGTCGACCGAACTGTGGGTCATGCCCAGCGGCTCGAACACCGCCGTGCGCATGTAGTCGATGTAGGTCTGCCCGGACACGCGCGCGATGATGTCGTCGAGCACGCCGTAGCCGAGGTTGGAGTACTCGTAGATCTCGCCCGGCGCGGTGACCAGGTTGCCGTAGCGGCGTAGGGTCTCTTCCATCGGCGGGCGCCGGACCGGCTCGTCGGCGTAGAAGAACTGGTAGTGCAGCGGCAGGCCGGCGGTGTGGTTGGCGACCCGGCGCACGGTGGCGTCACGGGCATCGCCGACGCGTGCGACCAGCTTGGCCGCACCGAGGTAATCGTTGGCCGGGCGGTCGAGGTCGAGCTTGCCGTCGCGGACCAGGGTCATCAGGCCGGTCGCGGTGATCGGCTTGGAGATCGAGGCCAGCGAGTAGGGGGTATCAGCGGTGGCGGGGCGCCTGCTTTCGCGGTCGGCCCAGCCGAAGCCTTCTTCCCAGACGATCTTGCCGTCACGCGCGACCGCGACCGCGATCGACGGCACGTCCGGGTTGTCGGCCAGCTCCTTGCGGATGCGCGCGCGCAGGGCGTCGAACTCGCCCTGGGTGGCGACCGTGCCATTGGCCTTTTCGGCCGCGAATGCGGGTTGCGTGAGCCCACACGACAGCGCGAGCATCAGGGCGGTACGGGCAAGCAGGGTCATACGGTCTCCAGGTGGCGATGCGGTGGCATCGGCACATGCGTGGATGAAGCGATGGCAGCCGGGTGGGCTGCCATCGGTGCTACAAAGAGCGGTGCTGCAAGAAAGCGGTGCTACGAAACAGCGATGCAGGCGTGGCCGATGATCACTTGCCCTGGTTGCCGGGGCGGCGCAGCACCTGGCCCGGCAGGGCATTGGTGATGCGGGCCTCGTCGATGGCCAGGGTGCCGTTGATCAGCAGGAAATCCACGCCTTCGGCGTACTGCAAGGGGTTTTCGAACGTCGCCTTGTCCTGGATCTTCTGCGGATCGAACACCACCAGGTCCGCGGCCATGCCGACCGCGACCAGGCCGCGATCGTGCAGGCCCAGCAGGTTGGCCTGCATCGAGGTCATGCGCCGGATCGCGTCCTCGAGCGTCAGGATGTTCTCCTCGCGCACGTACTTGGCGAGCACGCGCGGGAACGCACCGAACGCGCGTGGATGCGTGCTCTTGGTGGTCGCAGGGTTGATCGGCGGAGTGTCGGTTTCGACCATGACCCAAGGCTGGCGCAGGGCGAGCTGCTTCTGCGCCTCGTCCATGGTCTCGGGGGCGACTTCGACGCCGCCGACCGCGGACAGGTCGAAGAACACGTCCCAGACATCGCGCTTGGCTTCGTCGGCGACCTGTTGCACCGACTTGCCGGCGATGTCCTTGTCCGGCCAGCGACCCGATCCGGTGATCAGGATCTTGTCCCAGCGCTTGCCGGTGTGGCGGTACCAGTTCTCCCAGCCGACCGCGGGGTTCTCGAGCTCGACGCGGATCTTCTGGCGCACCGCCGGGTCAGACAGCGTCGGCAGGAAGGCCTCGGCGCCCTTGGCGAAATGGTGCGGCGGGATCAGCGAGACCAGGTCCAGGCCGTTGCGGATGTACGGGTAGATGTCGGCGGTGACTTCCAGCCCGCGTGCACGCGCGGCGGCGATGCGCTCGACGGCCTTGGCGACCAGCGGCCAGTTTTCCTGCCCGGCGGCCTTGAGGTGGTAGATGTGCACCGGCACGCCTGCGCGTTCGCCGATCTCGATGCTCTCATCAATGGCTTCGAGCAGCTTGTCGCTCTCGTTGCGCATGTGCGTGGAGTAGATGCCGCCGTGGCGGGCGACGACCTTGGCCAGCGCGACCAGTTCATCGGTCGAGGCGTAGATGCCCGGCGGGTAGATCAACGCGGTCGACAGGCCGGTGGCACCATCGCGCATGGCCTGGTCGACCAGCGCTTCCATCTGCTTGAGCTCGTCGGCGGTCGGCGGGCGATCCTCGTCGCCGATGACGACCTGGCGGACCTGCGCGGCGCCGACATTGAAGGCGACGTTGATCGGCAGCTTGTGGCGCTGCAGGATGTCGAAGTACTGAGCGTAGGTCTCCCAGCGCAGGGCCTCATCACCGACCTGCAAGGGCTGCGGCTGGGTGCGTGCGTTCTGCGGTGCATGCGACGAGCCTTCGCCGCTGACATGCGTGGTGATGCCCTGGCGCAGGCGGCTTTCGGCGGCGACGCGATCGGTGATGTAGATCGCGGTGTCCTGGCCCATCAGGTCGATGAAGCCCGGGGCGACCACGCGATCGGCGGCGTCGATGACATGCTTGGCCTCGGCGCCCTGCAGCTTGCCGATCGCCGCGATGCGGCCGTCGCGGATCGCGATGTCGCCGCGATACCAGGGATTGCCGCTACCGTCGATGATGCGCGCGCCGGTGATCAGGGTGTCGTAGGCCGCTGCCGTGGCAGCCGGTGCCGAAGACTGCGGGTCGGCGGCGGCCGGCGTCGCCGCCTCCTGCTTGCAACCGGCGACGGCCAGGCAGGCCGCCGCCAGCAAGGTCGGGAGCAGCCCCCTCACTGTTCGCTGCTCGCGGCCGGCGCCTGCGCGTGGGCATTGCCGACGCGGTCCAGGCGGATGTTGCGGGCGCGGCCGTTGTGGACCAGCAGGCCGTTGATGCGGCCGCCGCCATCGCGCTGGAAGATCACCGTGCCCAGGCCCCAGCCGACCGAGTCGAAGCGGTCGACCTGCACCGACTGCAGCGCGACCGGCTTGTCGGTCCACAGGCTGCTGACTTCCAGCTTGCCGTCGACGACGTTGACGCTGTAGGTGATGTCGAGCTCCGGGCTGTGGAAGTCGCCGCTGTACTGCGCCAGGTCGGCGGCCGGTGCCTCGTAGGCCTCGATGCGCTGCAGGCGCTGGCGCACGGTGTCTTCCTTCTCCAGCTCGTCCAGGCCCACGACCTTGCCGTCGGCCGACAGCACCGGGGTGTACGACTGCTGGTCGGGCTTGCCGAAATCGAGTTTGCCGTTGCTGCGCAGGATCAGCTTCTGCGGCTCGCCCCAGTTGCTGACGCGGTACAGCGCGCCATCGCGGTGCTCGAGCTTCAGCGCGGTCGCATACGGGGTGATGTAGGTGCCGACAAAGCGCGCCAGGTCGCCCTTGGCGTCTTCGGCCGGGACTTCGGCCTTGGCCGTTTCCGCGACCGCCGGCAGGTACAGGTCGGCGATCTTGCCGATCTTGTCCATCATGTCGAACGGCGTGTTGGCGGTGATCGATACCGCGAAATCGTGCTCGGGGTAGTACACGAACAGTGCGCGGAAGCCGGCGTCGGCGCCCGAGTGGGTGACGATCGTGCGGCCGTTGAGGTCGGTGCGCTGCAGTGCGAAGCCGTAGTTGATCGGCGTGCCGTCATCGAGCGTGCCGTTGGTGCTGACCTGCTCGATCAGGGCCTTGTCGCCAACCTTCGGGTTGGTGAAGTTGCCGGCCCACTTGGCCAGGTCCTCGACGGTGGTGAACAGGCTGGTGGCGCCGACGTTGTCGTAGTTCAGCAGCTCGCGTTCCCAGCCGCCGGTCTCTTTTCCGTCCTTGTCGCGGCGCTTGGCATAGGAGTTGGCGCGGTGCGGGACGATCTCGGTGACGTCGTCGAAGAAGAACGTGCGGTCCATGCCCAACGGCTTGAAGATCCGCTCGCTGGTGAACTCGCGCAGGGTCTTGCCGCTGACCTTGTAGACGATCTCGGCCAGCAGGGTGTAGCCGGTGTTGCAGTACAGGTACTCGGTGCCCGGGGTGAAGTTCAGGCCCTGCTGGCGCGCGACCATGTTGACGATCTGCTGCTGGGTCACGCGGCCTTCGGTGTTTTGGCCGCCGATCGAGAACAGCGACCACTGGTCACGCAGGCCGCTGGTGTGCAGGATCAGCTGGCGCACGGTGATCTTGTGACCGAAATCGGGCACGTAGGGCAGGTAGGTACGGACGTCGGCGTCGAGGTCGACCTTTCCTTCCTTGGCCAGCAGTGCGATCGAGAAGGCGGTGAACTGCTTGGAGACGCTGGCGACGTGGAACTGGGTCTGCGGCGTGATCGGCTGGCCGGACTCGAGGTCGGCGGTGCCGTAGCCCTTGGCGAAGACCAGCTTGCCGCCCTGGTAGACGCTGACTGCGCCGCCCGGCGTGCCTTCCGCCGCCTGTTCGGCGAACAGGGCGTCGATGCTGGCCTGGTGGGCGTCCACGGTGGCCGATGCCGCAGGTGCGCCCGAGGCCGCGGCCGATGGGTCGGAGGCAGGCTGCGAGCGGGCGGCCATGGCGATCAGCAGGGACGAGGCCAGGAGCAACATACGTGGGCGCATTGAGGAATCCATTGGTCGGGAAGGTGGGCGGGGGACTTATCTGAACCAGCGTAAGCGGCTGGCAAGGTGGCGGCCATAGGCGAAATTACCGTATTCGTACAGATGCCCACGGACCACTTTGCCGATACGGTCGCTGCGGTTGTCACACCCCTCCGCTTGCCCGGCCCAGGCCACCAGGACCCCGTTTCCGCAATGAAGATCATCCATTCCCAGACCCACGAGCGCCATCACGCGATCGCCGAGTTCAACCGCGGCGCCATGGTCGATGCCTATGAAAGCCCCGATCGCGCCCAGCGGGTGATCCAGACGCTGCGCGAGCGCAACATCGGCCCGGTGCTGCCGCCACAGGCCTTCGGCGATGCGCCGTTGCTGCGCGTGCACGATGCCGGCTTCGTGCGCTTCCTGCGCGGCGCCTACGCGGAGTGGAAGGAGGCCGGTCGCCCGGGCGATGCCCTGCCGATGGCCTGGCCGATCCGCGACCTGCGCAACGACCGCATCCCCGATTGCCTGGATGGCCGGCTGGGACATTATTCGTATGACGTCAGCACCGCGATCACCGCCGGCACCTGGGACGCGGTCAGCGAGGGCGCCGACATCGCGCTGACCACCGCCCAGGAAGTGCTGCAGGGCGAGCGCGTGGCGTTCGGGCTGTGCCGCCCGCCGGGCCACCATGCCGCGCGCGACTATTACGGCGGTTACTGCTATCTCAACAATGCCGCGATCGCCGCGCAGTACCTGCGCGACCAGGGTGCCGAACGCGTTGCGATCCTGGATGTCGACTATCACCACGGCAACGGCACGCAGTCGATCTTCTATGACCGCGCCGACGTGCTGTTCGCATCGATCCATGGCGATCCGGCCACCGAGTACCCCTATTACCTCGGCTATGCCGACGAGCGTGGCCGTGGCGAAGGCGAGGGCTACAACCTCAACCTGCCGCTGCCGGCTGGCACCGAGTGGGCGCAATGGTCGCAGGCGCTCGAGACCGCCTGCGAGGCGGTGACCGCGTTCGCCCCGCAGTACTGCGTGGTGTCGCTGGGCGTGGATACGTCCGAAGACGATCCGATCTCGCGCTTCCGCATCAAGCGCGAGCAGTTTCCCCTGATCGGCCAGCGCATCGCCGCGCTCGGCCTGCCGACGGTGATCCTGATGGAAGGTGGCTACGCCACCGGTGGCATCGGCGAGAACGTGGCCGGCGTGCTAGAAGGCTTTGCGTCGGCCTGACCGACACACCGGGACAGGCACGGACACGTCCGTACCGGCAAGCAATGGTGTGGCACAGGCTTGGCAGGCCAGGCGTTGGGGGGCGTTGCTCCCAGTGGCGGGAAATCGCGTAGGAATACCGATGCACCGCCGCTTGCCGCATGCTAATGATGGTGGCGAAGTGTCACTGAACTGCAATGTCCAGCAAGGCGCGACCGCGGCCCAGGGCCATCGGATCGCGCGAGCCAGGTGGCGTGCGCATCCGCACGGCATTGCAGCGCCCCCATCCCGCACTGATGTGAGTCCGCGCCCTGGACAGGTCCGAAGGCAATCTGCTGGTCGATACCCTGGTCGAGCAATACGACACGCTGGTCGGTCGCCTGCGTCGCCGCTTTGGCGATCATAACGCGGCCTACGACGTCGTCCACGATGTCTGCGAGCGCCTGCTGGTCGCGCCGCCCAAGCAGGACGTGCATTCCCCGCAGGCCTTCCTGCAACGGGTGTCGGTGGACCTGGCGATCGATCGTCATCGCGTCGAGAGCGGCCGTGCGCGGCTGATCGAACACGCCGGCGAAGCGGTGCTGGCTGCCGCGGCCACGCACACGCCCGAGCAGGCGACCGCGCATGCGCAGATGCTGGCGTCGATCTCCGCGGTCATCGATGGCTTGCCGCCGCGGTGCCGTGATGTCTTCATCCTCCACAAGTTGCATGAGGTCCCGCAGGAGGACATCGCGGAACGGCTGGGGATTTCCCGTAACATGGTCGCCCGGCATGTCATGCGCGCGATGCAGGACCTGCGCCGTTTGATGGACAACGATGGGCAAGTGCCATGAACAACGCTGCCCCGCCTGACCCGCTGTCGCCGTACGTGGACGCGTTGCGGACGCGCTACCCGTCGCCGGACGCGATCTACGGTGCGGCCCGGCAGCGTCGTCGCCTGCGCCGCGCCGGCCTCACGCTGGCCTTGGCGATCGTCGCCGTCGGCGGCTGGCTGCTCGATCCGGCCTATCGCAGCGAGCAGTTCCAGACCGACATCGGTGACACCGGCCACTGGCAGCTGGCCGACGGCAGCCGGGTCACCCTGGATACCGGCAGCGCATTGCGCGTCGAATGGCGGCTGCGTTCGCGCAGGCTGGTGTTGCTGGGCGGCGAGGCGCTGTTCGATGTGGCGCCGTCGCCTTGGCGGCGCTTCGAAGTGCATGCCGGCGATGCCTTGATCGAGGATATCGGCACGGTCTTCAGCGTCCGCCGCGAGTCCGGCGACCTGCGCGTGCAGGTGCTCGAAGGCGCCGTGCGCATCCATACCCCTGCTGGCGTGCAGATGCAGCCGGCCGCTGCCAGGCCGGGCGAACACGCCGCCATGCCTGCGGTCGAGCCCTCGCTGCTGGTCGCGTCCGGCCAGCGGGTGGACATCCCGTCGCGCGGCGGCAGCCGGCAATTGCCGTTGTCGCAGGATGCGCTGGCGTGGTCGCAGGGACGGCTGGTGTTTGATGCCATTCCGTTGGCGCAGGCCGTCAGCGAGATCCAGCGTTACCGCAGCGAGCCGATCCGGGTGCTGACGCCCGATGTCGGCGAACTGCGGGTCTCGGCCCAGGTCGAGCTGGGCAATGTCGAAACCGTGCTGGATGCATTGCCCAGCATCCTGCCGGTTGATGTTGTCCGCAACGACGATGGCAGCGTCGACATCGCCGCGCGGCAATGAGCCGGTGCCGCTGACGCCAGCCGGTTGACGTCGTGCTGCCGGCAGGGCTTGCGCCGACAGCGCTGGTGCCGGCAGGCCTTGCCTGCGGCGGGCACCTGATGCCGCAGGTCGGACACGGCAAGAAAAATATTTCGCCGGCGACATCAACATCGTGCCCGTGCCATTCGGCTCATCAGGACACCGCCCCTGGAAGCCACCGATGCCCCACGCTCTGAAGACCCACGCTCTGCATACCCACGCTTTTTCGCCGCTCCGTCGCCGTCCACTCGCGTTGATGGCTGGCCTGTTGCTCAGTGCCGCCGCGATGGCGCAGGCACCGCTGCCGATCGACATCGCGCCGCAGCGCCTGGATCGCGCGCTCAATGCCCTGGCCGCGCAGACCGGCGTGCAGATCATCTTTTCCAGTGCCGCCGCCGAGGCGCATGCCGCGCCGTCGGTCAAGGGCTCGCTGAGCACGCGTGAAGCCCTGCAGCGGCTGCTGGCGGGGTCCGGCCTGCAACTGAGCGAGCGCAGCGACGGCGTCTTCGTGGTCGTCGACAGTGCCGCTGCCGGCGCGTCGGCCGGCGATGCCAAGACCCTGGGCGAGGTCAAAGTGGTCGGCCGCCTGCTCGACACGCTGTCGATGATGAAGCGCGGCGAGACCCTGCGCGATACCCCGCAGGCGGTCACGATCATGACCAGTCAGCGCATCGAAGAGCAGAAGCTGGTCACCATCAGCGAGGTGCTGACCCAGGCGCCTGGCGTGACCGTCGAGAACGATTTCTTCGGCCGCCCCAACAGCTATTACTCGCGCGGATTCGCGATCACCAACATGCAGGTCGACGGTACCTCGATCGACGTCGGCCGCAGCTACTACTTCAACCCGAACCTGGCCGCCTACGAGCAGGTTGAAGTGCTGCGTGGCGCCGATGACCGCGCCGATGCCCAGCAGGGTCAGGTCGGTGGCCGACAGGTTGCGCTTGAGTCCGGTGTTGCTGTTCTCGAACGAGGAGACGGGTTTCTTTCGCAACAGGCTGGACGTCAAGGACATGCGCGTTCCGTGTGGTTGGTGGCGGAATGTAACGGCGGACAGTCAGGGGCAGAACGTGTTGGCATTGAAACCTGGCGACAGGCGGACGTTTCGCCAGAAGCAGCAAGGGCATCGCAACGACGGCGATGCCCGGTGGTGGAGCGCGTGTGGTGCGCGTCGCGGCGGCGGGCCGCGACGCGGTGGTGCGTTGAAGCAGTGGCGAATGCTGCGGGAGCCGGTCCTCAGCCCCAGAAATGCGGCCACGGCGGCGTCATGACGCCCTTGTTGTAGACGATGCCACCCGGCCAGTCCTCGGCCTGCAGCACCGGACCGTCGAGATCGCAGACATCGCACAGCTGGCCGAGGATCATCGATGGCGCCATCGCCACCGAGCCGCCGACCATGCAGCCGACCATCAGCCGCATGCCAGCCTCCTGCGAGGCGCGTGCGAACTTCAGCGCTTCGGTCAGGCCACCGGTCTTGTCGAGCTTGATGTTGATGAACTGGTAGCGGCCGATCAGGTGCGGCAGGTCGGCCACCGTGTTGGCGGCCTCGTCAGCGCAGATCGGGATCGGCGAGGTGTAGTTGATCAGGTCGTCGTCGCCATCGATCGGCACCGGCTGCTCGAGCAGGCTGACGCCCAGCTCGACCAGGCGCGGGGCGATCTCGCGCAGGTCGGCCACGCTCCAGGCCTGGTTGGGATCGACCACGAGCTTGGCGTTCGGGGCTTCGCGGTGCACGGTCGCGATCGCGTCCAGTGGCGCGTCCTTGGCGACCTTGATCTTGATCCACGGATGGTCGGCCAGCGCACGGGCGCTGCGGGCATAGCCGTCGAGATCGCGGATGCCGATGGTGATCGCGGTGGTGATCGGACCGCCCGACGGCACGCCGGCACGCTGCCAGGCACGCACGCCGGTGCGCTTGGCTTCCAGGTCCCACAGCGCGGCGTCGATGGCATTGCGCGCGCCGCCAGCCGGCAGCAGCGGCTGCAGGGCGTCACGGTCGATGCCTGCCTCGATCTTGCCGCGGATGCCTTCGAGCTGCTCGATCATGCCGTCCAGGGTTTCGCCGTGGTAGTCCACGCCGACCGCTTCGCCGTGCGCGACCAGGCCGTCGGATTCCAGACGGACGATGATCACGTCCGACGAGGTCTCGGTGCCGCGCGAGATGGTGAAGGGTTCCTTGAGTGGCCAGGATTTCTTTTCGATGTGCAGTCGGGTCATGCGGAGAGCAGCCTGTCGATGATGGGGTCAGCAGAAGTACGGATCGGGTCGAACGCGGGCACGCCCAGCACGGCTTCGGCCTCGCGCAACGCCGCCTGCGCTGCGGCCTCGTCCAGCGACGAGGTGTTGAGCGAGACGCCGACGATGCGCACGTTGGGGTTGGTCAGTTCCGCGGCTTCGATGTAGCGGCGCGCCAGCACGTCGAGCGACGGGATCTTGACCTGCGGGGCCATGCCGATGTGGGTGCGCGAGGGATCATGGCACAGCACCAGCGCATCGGGTTGCGAACCGTGCACCAGACCCAGGGTCACGCCGGCGTAGGCGGGGTGGATGATCGATCCCTGGCCTTCGACGATGTCCCAGTGGTCGGGATGCGCGTCGGGCGACAGCGATTCGGCGGCGCCGGCCACGAAGTCCGAGACTACCGCGTCGAGCGGGATGCCGTTGCCGGCGATCATGATGCCGGTCTGGCCGCTGGCGCGGAAATCGGCATCCACGCCGCGCGCCTGCAGGGCCTTGGCCAACGCCAGTGCGGTGTACTTCTTGCCCAGTGCGCAGTCGCTGCCGACGGTCAGCAGGCGCTTGCCGCTGCGCTTGAGGCCGGTGGCGATCGGCAGGTTCTCCGGCGGCACGCGCACGTCGATCAGGCGCACGCCCTTGCGGGCAGCGGCCTGGGCCAGCTCCGGGATCGCGTTGAGCCGGGTATGCATGCCGGCAACGATGTCCATGCCGGCCTCGATGGCCTGCAGCAGTGCGGGCAGCCAGTGCGCCGGGATGCGTCCGCCGGGAGGGGCGACGCCGATCAGCAGCGAGCGGGCACCGGCGGCGTAGGCGGCGTCGGCGTCGAGGTCGGGCAGGCCCAGCGAGACCGGGCAGTCGGGCAGGCGCCACTGGCCGGTGACGTCGTCAGGCGCCCAGTCGCGGATGCCGAACGCGGTCTTGGCGTTGGACGGGATGTCGACATCGCCGATGAACAGCACGTAGGGCTTGCGCAGTTCGTGGCGCGGCGAGGAGAGGTTTGCAGCGGGAGTCGAGGTCATGTCTGGGAGTCGGCTGGCCGGGACGGAGGGATCCGTCGATGGCGGATGGGAGAACGATGCGGCGCAGTCTCGGAAATGCGGGCCACCCCGCCTATCCGTGAAAACGCCGAAATTGACGCCCGATCACCGTCCACCGTGGACGGGCGTTATGACGATCGCAGCGTGTCGCCGCCGTGGTGGCGTGGCGACATCGCCGCAGGGCACTCAGGTCGCCGGCTTGCCGGCGGCGGGGTCGGCCCAGGTCCAGTCGCTGGGCGCGGCACGGCAACCACCGTCCTGCCAGCCGCTCCATCCCCGCCCGCGGACGACGCGGCCGCTGGCGGCGCCGGTCGGCTCGCCCTTGTCGAGCGCGACCACGCCGTTGACCACGACCGTGGACACGCCGGTGGCGTAGTGGTGCGGATCCTCGAAGGTCGAGTGGTCCTGGATGGTGGCCGGGTCGAACACCACCACGTCGGCCATGTACCCGGCCTGCAGCAGGCCGCGCTCGCGCAGGCTCAGGTGTTGCGCCGGCAGCGAGGTCATGCGGTGGATGGCCTCGGTCAGTGTCAGCACCTTCTCGTCGCGGACGTAGTGGCCGAGGATGCGGGCGAAGGTGCCGTAGGCGCGCGGATGCGGATTGCTCTTGAGGTTCTCGCCCTCGGCGGTGATCGCCGGGCCGTCGGAACCGAAGCTCATGTAGGGCAGTTTCATCTGCCGCTTCTGGTTGTCCTCGGACATGCCGAAGTAGGCCACGCCAACGCGGGTGCCGTCTTCGATGACCAGGTCCATGGCGGTCTCCTCGGCGCTGGTGCCGCGCATCTGCGCGACCTCGGCCAGGGTCTTGCCGACCAGGGGCTGCAGGGCCGGATTGCGGAACGCGACCAGCAGCATGTTCTGCGGACCACCGACGGCGCGGAACAGGTTCTCCCAGTCGTTGGTCGGTGCGCGCATCTCGGCGATCACGCGCTTGCGCACGGCCGGGTCGCGCAGGCGCTTGGCCCAGGCGTCATAGCCACCTTCGCGTACCCACGGCGGCATCGACGCGTCCAGGCCGGTGGCCGAGGCGGGGTAGGGATACATGTCGGTGGTGATGCGCACGCCCGAGGCACGCGCGGCGTCGATGCGCGCAACCACCGGGTCGAGCTTGTCCCAGTTGGCCTTGCCGCCGATCTTGAGGTGGTAGATCTCGGCCGGTGCGCCGGAATCGCGCGCGATCGCGATGGTCTCGTCGACGGCCTCGAGAATGTGGTCGGTCTCGCTGCGCATGTGGGTGATGTACATGCCGCCGCATTGGCCGGCGACCTGCGCCAGCGCGGTCAGTTCGTCGGTCTTGGCAAACGTGGCCGGCACGTAGATCAGTGAGGAACCGACACCGAGCGCGCCTTCCTGCATGGCGTCGCGGACCAGGCCCTGCATCTGCGCCAGCTGGGCGGCATCGGGGGTGACATCGTCCTCGCCCAGCACGTAGCGGCGCACGGTGGCGGCACCGACGAAGGACGCCACGTTCGGCGCGATGCCGCGCGCGGCCAGCACGTCGAGGTATTCGCCCAGCGTGCTCCAGCTCGCGCCGCTCTTGTTGCCCTCGGCGTACTGCGCCTGCATGCGCGCGTTCCACGGGCCCATCGAGCTGCCTTCGCCGAAGATTTCCAGGGTCACGCCCTGGCGCAGGTCGCTCTGCGCGCGCCCGTCCTCGAGCAGCGACTCGTTGGCCCAGCTGAGCACGTTGATGAAGCCCGGCGAGACCGCCATTCCGCTGGCGTCGATCTCGCGCTTGGCGCTGCCGCTGATGTCCTTGTCGATCGCGACGATGCGGTCGCCGCTGATCGCGACGTCGGCGACCCGTGGCTCGCCGCCGCTGCCGTCGTAGACGGTGCCGTTGCGGATCAGCAGGTCGTAGCCGGGTGCGGACGCGGATTTGGGCGCGTCCGCTGCGCGGTTGCAACCCGAGAGTGCCGCGATCACGGCGATCGCGGTGGCCGCGAGCGGGAGCGGCAGCAGTGGCGTGTTGCGGTGGAACATGCGGTCTTCCTGGGCAGCGTGTCGAGGGCGACACCGATGCCATCCAGCCTCCCGCCCGGGCGGGGTAACCGCAATACGTGCTAATGCTGAAAAAGCATCTGCGGGCGGCCTGGGCCCTGTCTGCAGGACCATTGGCATGCCGTCTTGCGACCGCCGTGGGTCGCGACGGTGTCATCGCGGTGTCATGTGGTGCGCAGCATCACCCGCTCGCGCCGGCCGCATCCAGCGTGCCGGCGCATGAGGTCGCTCAGCTCAGGCCGCTCAGCTCAGGCCGTTGAGCTCAGGTCGGTCAAGCTAGGCCGGTCATGTCAATCCATCACGGTGCGCGCGGCGTGGATGCGTCGTCGGCACCTGGGATGCGCACATCGGCCGGCGCCGCCTGGCCGCCGAGATGGGTGACGAAGTAGTTCCAGATCCGGCGGTTGACGTAGCCGTTGCGGTAGAACGCCTGGTGGTTGAGCGTGGGATGGATGAACAGATCGAAGTCCTTGTTGGCGCGGATCAGCGCGTCGGCCATCTGCAGCGTGGTGGCCACGTGCACGTTGTCGTCGACGTAGCCATGCCCCAGCATCAGCTTGCCCTGCAGGCGGTCGGCGTGCAGCAGGTTGGTCGGTTCGAAATGCGCCGGGTACTCCTGCGGGCGTCCGCGCTCGCGGTTGACCGGATAGATGAACAGATTGAAATCGTGGCTGCCGGCGGTGGCCACGCCGACCTTGAAGAATGCCGGGCGTTCGAGCATCGCATGCACCGTGCTATAGCCACCGGCCGAATGGCCGTAGATGCCGACGCGGTCGATGTCGATGTAGGCGTGGCGGTCGGCCAGCTGTTCGATCGCGGTGACATGGTCGTCCAGGTTGATGTCCCAACGCCCGAAGCCGAGGTCCTGCATCGACTGTGCGCGCAACGGCGTCCCGCGTCCGTCGACATGGATCACCACGAAGCCGAGCTGGGCCAGCGCCATCGCGTTGAGACTGTCGCGCAGGAAGGCGCGTGGCGTCTGGATGCGGAAATTGGCGCCGTACTGGGCATCGATGATCGGATAGCGGCGTGCGGGGTCGAAATCCGACGGCAGGAACATCACGCCGTAGAGGTCGGTCTCGCCGTCGGCGGCCTTGACGCTGAAGCGCTGCGGCGGCGTCCAGCCCAGGGTCTCGAGTGCCGTGGTGTCGGCCTTGCCCAGCACGACGCTGCGGCGGCCGTCGCTGGAACGCAGGGTGTGCACCGGAGGCATCGACACGGTCGAGGCGGTGTCGATGAAATGACGGCCATCGGGTGAGAACTGCACCTCGTGGTGGGCGTCATCGGGCGTCAGCAGCGTCAGGTCGCTGCCATCGAAGCGCACGCGATAGAGATGCGAGTAGTAGGGATCCTGGCCGATTTCGCGGCCACCGGCCAGGAAGTACAGCCAGCGCCCCTCGGCATCGATGTGCGCCACGCCATGCACGCCCCATTCGCCCTGGGTGATCGCGTTCTTCAGCGCGCCGGTGTTGCCGTCGTAGAGGTAGTAGTGGCCCCAGTCGCTGCGTTCGGAGTAGACGATGATCTCGTCGCCATCGGCCACCGGCAGGATACGTTCGCCGCCGTCGACGTCGGGTTGCAGCGCGGTCTGCGCGGGCCCGTCGGACAGGATCGCGCGCGCGCGTCCGCTGGCCGCATCGGCCTGGTACAGGGTGATCGAGCGGAAGTCGCGGGTCTCCGGCGCGGCATAGATGCTGCGGCCGTCGCGGCTCCAGCGCAGGCCACCCTCGGGCGTCGGCGAATAGCCGACACCGGGCTTGGGGATGTCGAGGTTGATGCGCTTGCCATCGCGCATGTCGAATACGATCAGCTCGGCTTCCTGGCGATCGGCACTGTCGGGCCAGGCGGTGTTCTGGAAGTGCACGTACGGCACCTGGTGGCGCGCGCCCGGCACGGTCGGCACCACGTGCGGCAACTTGTAGAGCTTGCGCTCGTCAACGCGGTAGGTCAGGAAGCGATCGCCTTCCGGCGACCACAATCCGTACGGACGTGCCGGCGTGCCGGCCAGGCGTCTGGTCAGCGAAGCCGAGGTCCATTGCGGGACCAGCCCGTAGACGTAGTCGGGCACGGCATCGGCGGTCAGCGCGGTCTCGGTGCCGCCGGGCAGGGCGATGCGGTGGAGATTGCCGTCGACCACGCGCACGCCCCAGCGGCCGTTGGGCGAGACCACCACGTCGTCGGCGACCGCCGGGCGCGCCGCGCCCGCTTCGGCCGGAGACGCCGTCTCGGCATCGCGCACGACGACCGGCGCGCCGTCGCCGTCCAGCGCGACTTCATGCAGGGTTTCGCCGTCAGCCGTTTGCCAGCGGTAGCGCAGATGGCGGCCGTCGGCGCTCCATTGCGGTTGCAGTCGCGTGCCGCTGACGCGGTCGCGGATCATCCAGGGCAGGTATTGCGCGGCATGCAGGTAACGCGCGGTCATGACCTCGTCGCTGTCCTGCGTGCCGCCAGGCGACGACGGCGCCGTTGATGTCGACACTGCGCAGCCCGCCAGCAGGACGCTGGCGAGGATGGCCCAGCCGGCAGTGGCGAAACCTGCGTGGGCAGGGGGCTTGCATGCGCTCGGTGTCGTTGTCGGTGCGTGGTCGGCCACCGTCATCGCGCAGTCGCCACGACGACCGGCAGCACCACGGCGCTGCCCTGCGCGCCGCCCAGCGCGACCTTGATCGTGGCCTTGCGGTAATCCTCCGGGCGCGCCAGGAAGATGTTGTCGACAAAGGTCTGCGGGTTGCGGTCGTACAGCGGGAACCAGCTGCTCTGGACCTGCACCATGATCCGGTGGCCCGGCAGGAAGGTATGGCTGGCATGCGGCATGCGGATACGGTACGGCAGGGTCGCGTTGGCGGTGATCGGCCGGGCCTGCGAGAAGTCCTCGCGATAGCGCCCGCGCAGGATGTCGGCCGACACCATCAGCTGGTAGCCGCCCAGTTGCGGATGCAACGGTTCCTCGTCGGGCCAGGCGTCGATCAGCTTGACCACCCAGTCGGCGTCGGTGCCGGTGGTCGAGGCCTGCAGCTGGGCGACGATGTCGCCGGTCAGCGTCATCGGTTCGGTCAGTGGCTCGCTGACATAGGTCAGCACGTCCGGCCGCGAGCCGAACGGGCGCTGGTCGTCGACCAGCCAGATGCCCCAGGTCGAGTCCTGCGACGCCTGCGGGATGATCGGCTGCACGCGGTACGGCACCGGCTTGGCGGGATCGGAGACGTACTCGTCGTAGCCGCTGTTGGCGGTCGCGGCGGCATCGGCGGTGAACGACAGCTTGCCCCCCGGGTGCAGGTACAGGCGCTTGGTCGCAGCGGCACGCGGCGGCCAGCTCTGGTAACTGCGCCACTGGTTGTCACCGGTCAGGAAAGTGCGCACCGGCGGGATCGGCGTGGACGGCTTGCGGTCCTTCAGGTGCTGGTCGAAGAACGGCAGCATGGCGTCGAACAGGAAGTCCCGGGTGGTATCGCGGCCCAGCGGCAGCGCACCGATGCTGGCGCCATCGACGGTATGGAACCAGGGATCCTGCTGGCCATGGAACCAGGGCCCGATCAGCAGGTAGTTGCGGTCGTTGCGGGTGTCGGTCTTTTCCATCGCCGCGTACGCGGCGATCGGACCATAGATGTCTTCCTGGTCCCAGGTGCCGTGCACGGTCAGCACCGGCACCTTGGTGGGGCGCGCGGCAAGCAGGCGGTCGACGGCCTGCTCCTTCCAGAAATCGGTATAGGCCGGGTTGTCGATGCTGCGCAGCCAGGCCGGGAACTGGTCGACGCCCAGCTTGCGCGCCATGTCGTTGGCCGACCGTCCGTCGCCCCTGCCCTTTTCAGGAAGCACCACCATGTCCACCCGCCTCCGCCACCTGATGCTGTTGTGCTCGCTGGCCCTGCTGCCACTGTCGTTGTCGGCGCGCCAGGCCACGCGACTGGACAGCGACATCCCGAAGACCTTCACCCAGGTGCGCGACAGCTTCGACTACGAGCGCCGCGAGGTCGCGATCCGGATGCGTGACGGCGTCAAGCTGCATACGGTGATCCTGATCCCCAAGGGCGCGCAGCGCGCCCCGATGCTGCTGACGCGCACGCCGTACAACGCCAACGGCATGACCGCGCGCAGCAACAGCAACCAGCTCGAATCGACGTTGAAGGGTTACGACAACTTCCCCGAACTCTCGACCGAGGGCGGCTACATCCGCGTGGTCCAGGACGTGCGCGGCAAGTACGGCTCCGAAGGTGACTACGTCGTCAACCGCCCGCTGCGTGGCCCCCTCAACCCGACCCGTGTCGACCATGCGACCGATACCTGGGACACGGTCGAGTGGCTGTCGAAGAACGTGCCCGAGAGCAATGGCAACGTCGGCATCCTGGGCATTTCCTACAACGGCTTCACCGCGGCCATGGCCCTGATCGACCCGCACCCCAAGCTCAAGGTCGCCGTGCCGATGAACCCGATGGGCGACAGCTGGCGTGGTGACGACTGGTTCCACAACGGTGCCTTCCGCCAGATGATGCTGCCCTTCATCTACAACCAGGTCGGCACCCAGGCCAACAAGCAGCTGTGGTGGAGCAGCCACCAGGACCAGTACGACCTGTACCTGGAAGCCGGTTCCGCCGGCGCGCTGGGCAAGGCGCGCGGCATGGAGCAGATCGGCTTCTTCCGCAGCCTGCTCAAGCATCCGGCCTACGACAGCTTCTGGCAGGAACAGGCCGTCGATCGCCTGCTGGCGAAGCGCCCGCTGAGCATCCCGGTGATGCTGGTGCACAGCCAGTGGGACCAGGAGGACATCTACGGTGACATCGCCATGTACGAGGCGCTGGAGCCCAAGGACGTCGACAACGACAAGGTGTTCCTGGTCATCGGCCCGTGGAACCACGGCGGCCAGCAGGGCAAGGCCAGCGCACTGGGCGCGATCGAATTCGGTACCGACACCGCACGCACGTTCCGCCGCGAGATCCTGCGACCGTTCCTCGACCAGTACCTGAAGGACGACGCACCCAAGGCCGACATCGCGCCGGTCACCGCGTTCCGCACCGGCGACAACCAGTGGGACCGCCTGCCCGCGTGGCCGGCCGGCTGCGCCAGTGGCTGCAGCGTGCAGGCGCGTCCGCTGTACCTGCAGGCCAACGCCGGCCTCGGCTTCCAGGCCGCAGCGACGGCCAGCGAGGCCGAGTACATCTCCGATCCCGCCAAGCCGGTGCCGTTCACCTCGCGCCCGGTGCAGGCCATCGGCGGCAACCAGTGGCCCAAGTGGCTGGTCGACGACCAGCGCGAAGCCGGCAGCCGCACCGACGTGCTGACCTTCGTCTCCGAGCCGCTGGCCGAGCCCCTGCAGATCAGCGGCGCGCCGCAGGTCGCATTGACGCTGTCGACCACCGGTAGCGATGGCGACTTCGTGGTCAAGCTCATCGACGTGCATCCGGCGCTGGTGCCCGAGCAACCGGAGATGGGCGGCTACCAGATGATGCTGTCGGCCGACATCCTGCGCGGCCGCTATCGCGAGAGCTTCGAGCACCCCTCGCCGATCCCGTCCAATACGCCGGTCGCGATCCGCTACGCGCTGCCGCATGTCCACCACACCTTCCAGCGTGGCCACCGGGTCATGGTGCAGGTGCAGTCGAGCTGGTTCCCGCTGTACGACCGCAACCCGCAGACCTATGTCGACAACATCGCCCGCGCACAGCCAGGCGACTACCGCAAGGCGACCCAGCGCATCCACGCCGGCAGCCACATCGAACTGACGGTGCTGCCACAGCCCTGAGCCGGCGGCGCTGGCCGGACCTCCGCGCCGCCGCCGTGCCGGCGGTGGCGGAGGTCGCGGTGACTGTGGTCGTGGAGCAGGGCAAGGCAGGTCGCTTGACTGCGGTCTGCGCGCGCGCGCCGGACACGCGCTTCTCCGACACGCCGACTGAACGCAAGTCCACCCTGCCTGATGGGGCATGTGCAGGGCCGGCCCAGTCGGTTATCTTTGCGCACGCATTGAACACGTGCGACGAGTGTCACCACATATCAGCGAAGACCGGAAGACAGCAGAAGACGAGCGCGATGCCTATCGCCTCGACGCGCAACTGCTTTCGGACCTGTGGATCTTCCGTGCCGCCGCACGCTTTGGCAGCATCACCGCCGCCGCCCAGCATCTGAATGTCACCCAGGGCGCGGTCAGCCAGCGCGTGCTGCGGCTGGAATCGCGGCTGGGCGTGGAACTGTTCCGCCGGCACAAGGGCAAGATCGTGCTGACCACGACCGGCCGCACCGTGCTGGACGCCATGAACAATGTCTCCACCGGGCTGACCGAAGCCCTGGGCCGGATCGACAGTTCCGGACGGACCGCGCTGGTGGTCAGCTGCTCGCCATCCCTGGCGACCGAATGGCTGATGCCCAACCTGCAGGAGTTCTACCGCGACTGCCCCGGCATCGAGCTGATGGTGCGCGCGGAGATCTCCGGGCCATCGGCCAGCTGGATGGAGCAACAGCGCATCGACGTGTTGATCGACTACATGCATGCCGAGGCGCCGGACCTGGTGGAACTGGCGACCGTGCAGGAATACACCTTCCCGGTCTGTTCGCGCGCCTATCGCCGGCACCTGGACACCCAGGCAAGCGGCGAGCGCAGCGTGGTGCTGATGCATGACGACGATGCCTGGCAGGAGGGCGAGGTCAGCGGCTCGGAGTGGCAGGAGTGGCTGGTCGCCGCTGGCGACCGCAGGGACTTCTCGATCAAGTCCGAGCGCCACTTCAACCTGGCCTACCTGGCCTACCAGGCTGCGGCCTACGGGCAGGGCGTCGCGGTCGGTCGCGCGATCAGCGTCAACCGGATGATGGCCAGCGGCGACCTGGTCGCCGCGGTCGACCTGCCGCCGATCGCCAGCGCCCACCACCGGATCTTTTCGCTGCGTGCGGTCGCCCCGGATTCGCCCGCGGCCCGGTTCGCGGCCTGGGTCGAAAAAGGGATGCTCAAGACCCAGCAGGCGACCTTCGACCTGCTGGCGCCGGCAGCGGTGTCTGGCCTGATCGCGACGGAATGACGCCCGAAGGGACAGCAAAAAGGTGTTTCCACCGCAGAAAATGACGTTGACAAAAATCTCGCAATGGCGCAGGTGATTTCTCGGATGACGGGAATTTAACACTGGCGGAAAGTCTGGACTCCCCTCAGCCAACGTCAGCGAGATGGAGTCCTTCATGGCAGTACAGTCCCGTTCCTTGCGTACCCCCGTGCGCAACTTCCAGCGGCTCCTGCCGCTGACCATCGCAATGCTCTGCGCGCAAACCGCAATGGCGTAGAACGCCAGCGACACAAGCGCATCAACAGCCGACCGCACGACCACGCTCGACAAGGTCGTGGTCACCGGTTCCAACATCCGCACTACCACCGCGGCCGAGGAAGGTCCGGCCCCGGTGGCGGTGATCACCCAGGAAGACCTGCAGCTGCTCGGTTATACCGACGTCAAGGACGTGCTGCGCTTCGACGCCGCGTTCACCGGTTACAGCGAGACCGAGGGTTACCTGTCGACGCGTTCGACGGTCAACATGCGTGGCCTTGGTGACGAGTACACGCTGGTCCTGCTCAATGGCCGTCGCTTCTCCGCCGAACAGGCGGCCGACATTTCGCTGATCCCGATCAGTGCGGTCGAGCGCATCGAAATCCTCAAGGATGGCGCATCGGCACTGTATGGTTCGGATGCCGTCGGTGGCGTGGTCAACATCATCACCAAGACGAAATTCGATGGCATCGAGGCCGAGGTCTACTACGGCAACACCACCGACACTGATGTCTCCAACAACCAGTTGCGCCTGGTGTTCGGCGGCGGCAGCGAGAAATTCAAGTTCCTGGGCGCCTTGTCCTACACCAAGCGCAACGACATGTACTCGGAAGATCGCGACATCACGCGTTCGCAGGACATGCGCTCCTGGGGCGGCTATGACGGCCGCAGCACTGCGACCAACCCGGCGCAGTTCGAAGTGCCCGGCCGCGGCCGCGTACGCCTGGATACGTCGCGCTTTGGCGTCGGACAGTACAGCCTGAACCCGGATGACTACATTCCCTACAACCCCGAGACCGACAAGTGGTCGCGTCCGTATCGCTCGGTGATGATGCCGCTGGAGCGGACCAACCTGTTCGCGTCGGTGGAGTCCAAGCCGTTCGACAGCGATTTCACCTTCTTCGGTGAACTGCTGCATTCGGATGCCAAGACCAACTATCGCGGCGGATCCACCGTCGTCGGCATCGCCGATGGAGACCTCGGCCCGATTCCTGCGTCCAATCCGTACAACCCGTTCGGCGTCGACATCTCCAACTTCAGCTACCGTACCTACGAGCCGTTGTCGGGCATCCTGTCGGCGCTGTTCTTCTATGACACCAAGGCCACCCGGCTTGTCGGCGGGTTCCGCGGCTGGTGGGGTGACTGGAGCTATGAAGGCGCGATCAGCCACTTCAGTGAAGAGACCACCACGACCGACAATGCGGCCTGGTCGAAGGAAGGACTCCGCACGGCGATCAACCGGACCGGCGCGGATGCCTTCAATCCGTTCTGCAACGGCTGCAACACGCCCGAGCAACTTGCCGGCGTCGTATTCACGGTGCACGACAACACCCGCTACGTCGCCAAGACCATGGATTTCCGCACCAGCGGCCCGCTGTTCGACAACTGGGCCGGCACCGTCAGTGCAGCGGCCGGGCTCGAGTATCGAGAGGAGTCCTATCGCTACAACCCTGATGCGATGTACGTCAGTGGCACGATCCTCGATTCGGGAACCGTCATGAACGAGGGCGCCACGCGCGACGTGAAAGCCATGTTCGCCGAGATCAACCTGCCGCTGGTCGGACCCGGCGACAACACCAATGGTGCGCCATCGCTTGAGCTCAACCTTGCGGCGCGTGCAGAGAAGTACAGCGATTTCGGCTCGACCAACAACCCGAAGGCCTCGTTGCGCTGGCAGCTGCCGACGTCGATCCCGATCATCGCGCGCATGTCTTACGGCACGTCGTTCAAGGCGCCGCGCCTGTCGCAGTTGCTGGTCTCCGGCGTGCGCGTGGGCGACGAGACGCTGGTCGACCCGCTTACCGACCTGGAAGTCGAGGCGGTCGTCGTCGGCGGCACCAATCCGAACCTGCAGCCGGAAGAAGCCAACTACAGCAATATCGGCCTGGTAATCTCGCCACTGGACAATGACCGCAACCGCCTGACGTTCGCGGTGGACTACTTCCGCGTCCGCCAGCGTGACGTGATCATCCAGCCGTCGGCCCAGGACGTCATCAATGGCGTGTCCCCCGGTGGCGTTGACCGCACTCCGGGCCTGGCACAGTTGCTCTACGGCAAGGACGGTGATCTTGTTGTCTATGCAGGCCTGGTCAACGGCGGCGACCGCAGCACCGATGGCGTTGACCTCAACATCAGCTGGGAGCACCGCAACGACACCTGGGGCAACCTGACCACCACGTTGTCGAGCAGTCGGCTGCTCAAGCGTGATGTCGACATCGGCGACGGCCGGGGCGACATCGATTACGCCGGTTATACCCCGTATCCCCAGTGGCGCGGCAACCTGATGATCGACTGGGAGAAGAACGCCTGGCGTGCCGGTATGGTCAATCGCTATATCGGTAGCTTCGACGGGGTCATTCCGGGCATGGCATCGGCCCAGGTGGGTTCCTACACGCTGACCAGCGTCTCGCTGCAGTACGACATGTCGCGTTCGGAGAACCAGTGGCTGCGCGAAAGCGCCTGGACGCGCAACACCACCATCAAGTTCGGCATCGACAACCTGATGGATCGTGACCCGGTGTTCGTGGCTTACCAGAACGGCTACATCCCGAGCCTGTCGGACATCATGGGACGTTCGTACTACATCTCGATCAAGCGCAGGCTCTGACGCTCCGCATGGTCTGATCGCATCACCAAGGGCCGCATCGCAGGGACGCGATGCGGCGCTGTTTTGCCGTATCTGGCGTCTTTGTTCACGTTCATGCGAAGTGTTTCATACGCTCGCTGACTGCCAGCGGAAGAATCCGATCCATCTGCAGCAGATTCTCATGTTGTCGTCGTGACATGAGAAGAAGTTGGTGTTGTGCCGTGGTCGCACCGGTGCCGGTGCTTTTACGGATGAAGGCCGCAGGGTCGACTTGCAAAGTCCTGCGACCCCACAGCCACACCAATCAGCTAGATGGAGTTCGTTTCGATGGCAGTTGATTCACCGCGTTCATGCAATTCACGTCTCCGTACTCCGCGGCTGTTGCCGCTGGTCGTTGCCCTGCTGTGTGCACAGCAGGGCATGGCACAGGATGCGACCGCGCCGGCAAGCGAAGGCGCCACCAATCTCGACAAGGTGGTCGTCACCGGTTCCAACATCCGCACCACCACCGCGGCCGAGGAAGGCCCGGCACCGGTCGCGATCATCAGCAGCGAGGACATCGCGCTGCTCGGCTTCAAGGATGTCAAGGACATTCTGCAGTTCGACGTCGCGTTCACCGGCTGGAGCGACACCGAAGGCTATGACGTGCGTTCGACCGTCAACATGCGCGGCCTCGGCGACCAGTACACCCTGGTGCTGTTGAATGGCCGCCGGTTCTCGGCCGAGCAGGTCGCGGACATGTCGTTGATCCCGATCGGCGCGGTCGACCGCGTCGAGATCCTCAAGGACGGCGCCTCGGCGCTGTACGGCTCGGATGCGGTCGGCGGCGTGGTCAACATCATCACCCGCAAGAACTACGACGGCGTCGAGATCGAGGCCTTCCACGGCAACACTACCGACACCGATACCTCCAACAACCAGGTGCGCCTGACCTTTGGCGGCGGCACCGAGCGCCTGCGCCTGCTGGGTTCACTGGGCTACAACAAGCGCAACGGCCTGTACTCGCAGGACCGTGACATCAGCAGCACCCAGGACATGCGCCGGTTTGGCGGCTATGACGTCCGCAGCAGCGCCACCAACCCGGCCGTCGTCAACGTGCCCGGCCTGGGCGAAGTGCGCCTGGACACCTCGCGCTTCGGCGTCGGGCAGTACAGCAACAATCCGGACGACTATGTCGCCTATGATCCCGAAACCGACAACTGGAGCCGTCCGTACCGCTCGCTGGTGATGCCGCTGGAACGCATCAACTTCTTCGGCCAGGCCGAGTGGGTACCGTTCGGCGACGACTTCACGCTGTTCGCCGACGTGCTGTACTCGAGCGCCAAGTCGAAGTCGCAGGGCGGTTCGAGCGTGATCAGCTTCTCCGATCCCGCGATCGGCGCCGTGCCCGGCAGCAATCCGTACAACCCGTTCGCCGTCGACATCACCGACATGAGCTACCGCGCGTTCGAGCCGAACGTCGGCCTGCTGTCGTCGCGGGTGACCTTCGACACCACCGCGACCCGCCTGATGGGCGGCTTCCGTGGCTGGCTGGGCGAGTGGAGCTACGAGGCCGCGGTGACCTACTTCCGTGAGGACAACCGCGAAACCAACTACACCGCGTTCTCCAAGAGCGGCCTGGCCAGCGCGCTGGCGCGCAGCGGCGCGGATGCGTTCAACCCGTTCTGCTATGGCTGCAACACCGCGGCGCAGATGGCCGGCATCGTGGTCCCGGCCGATTACGACCGCCAGTACACGATGAAGTCGTTCGATGCGCGCACCAGTGGTCCGGTCATGGACAACTGGGCCGGCACCATCAATGCCGCGTTCGGCACCGAGTATCGCGACGAATCCTATCGGGTCACGCCCGATGCGCTGTACCTGGCCGGTGACATCGTCGGTTACGACGCCGACAGCCTGTCGTTCCAGAAGGGCGAGCGCCAGGTCAAGGCGCTGTTCGCGGAAGTGTCGGTGCCGCTGTTGGGCGCCAACGATTACACCCGCGGCGCGCCGGCACTGGAACTGAACCTGGCCGCGCGCGCGGAGCGTTACAGCGACTTCGGTTCGACCAACAATCCCAAGGCCTCGTTGCGCTGGCAGTTGCCGTTGGCCCTGCCGGTGATCCTGCGCGCGTCGTGGGGCACCTCGTTCAAGGCGCCATCGCTGTCGTACCTGCGCGCCGGCGGTGACGAGCTGTACACCACCACCTTGCGCGACCCGGCCATGAACACCGAGGTCGAGGCCCTGGTCGTCACCGGCACCAACCCGTTCCTGCAGCCTGAGGAAGCCCGCTACACCAACTTCGGTGTCGTGGTCTCGCCGCTCGACAACGAGGTGGACCGGCTGACCTTTGGTGTCGACTACTACCGGGTCCGCCAGAGCTCGATCATCCTGAGCCCGAACCCGGTCGACGTGCTGACCGGCGTTGTGCCCGGCCAGATCGATCGCACGCCCGGTGCCGCCCAGGACCTGTACGGCTTTGATGCCGACATCATCGTCTACGCGCGTCCGGTCAACGGCGCCAGCCGCGATACCGATGGCATCGACTTCAACATCAACTGGGAGCGCAAGACCGAGCAGTGGGGCAACTTCACCACCGCACTGTCGGCCAGCCGCCTGATCCGCCGCGATGGCGACAACGGCGATGGCCGGCCGGCGCTGTCGCTGGCCGGGTTTGCGACCTACCTGCACTGGCGTGCCAACCTGATGGTCGACTGGAACAAGGACGCCTGGCGTGCCGGTTGGGTGTACCGCTACATCGGCGGCTACGACGACGGCGATGGCCCGCTGTTCCTGGGCGCGCGTCGTGGTTCGTACAGCCTCAACAACGTGTCGCTGGCGTATGACACCAGCAAGTCCGGCAACAGCTGGCTGCGCGAGAGTGCCTGGACCCGCAAGACCACGTTCAAGCTGGGCGTCGACAACGTGTTCGACAAGGGGCCGGAGTTCCTGCTGTGGCAGAACGACTACGTGACCAACCTGTCGGACCTGCTGGGTCGTTCGTACTACATCTCGCTCAAGCGCGAGCTTTGACCGACATGCCGCGATCGGCAGGAGGCTGATCGCGGTGTGGTGATCCTGACGTGCTGATCATCGCGTATTGATCATGATGTGGTGACCCGCTGGCTTGCCGTCCTGCGCTGCCGATCCTGGCAGGGCAGGGCGGCGGCCATCCGGGGTGGACGCAAAAAAAAACGGCGATGCCTGCGAAGGCATCGCCGTTGTCGCTTCGGCCAGGGCGCGGAGGCGATCCCTGGCCGGTCTCGTACCTCAGCGTCGCGCCTTGGCGCGGGCCTGGTCGTACAGCGAGGGGTCCTGCATCGACTGGAACTTGAACGGCGCCAGGGCGATGCGCTTGGGCATGGCGGCCAGCTGCGCCTTGGCCGGCGTCGGCGCGACCGGTGCGATGAAGTCCAGTACCGCCTGGCCGAAGGCTTCGTTGCCCGGCACGTAGGCCGGCGTCAGGATTTCCTTGCGCACGCCATGTGTACCGCCCTCGACGATGACCAGGCGGCCATTCTTCAGGTACGGCACCTGGCTGATCGCGTTCTCCATCGGCGTCGACTGGTCGACGTCGCCCTGGATCAACAACGTGGGCACGGTGATGTCGAAGTCGGCGCGGAAGGCGTCGCCGACATTGGGCGTCGGCACCAGGTCGCGGGTGTAGGTGTAACCGGAATTGATGTCGCCGAGCCAGCGCCTGGCCGCTTCGCGATCGAGCGCGGCCTCGCGTTTGGCGCTGATGCCCAGGCCATTGTCGATCAGCAGCTCGATCAGGCCATTGTGCGGGTCGGCCTGGCGGTTGCGCGCGGCCAGGTGGGCCAGGAAGCGGTAGTCGCCGCGGTCGAGCTCGAGCAGGAACTTCGGCCAGGCCTCGACATTGCCGCGCAGCTCGCCACCGACCGGATACAGCACGCGGCGCAGGTCCTCGCCATCGACGGCGACGGTCACCGCCTGGCCAGTGACGGGATCCTGGATCGAGACCCGTTGCGGCTCGCGCTGCAGGCGTTCGAATACGCGCTTGTAGACATCGGTCAGGCGCACGCCGCGCAGGTCGGCCGACAGCGCGTCGGACCTGGCCGCGTAGTCGCCGATGCGCTGCAGGGCCAGCCAGATGCCGTCCGGCGAATCGTAGGCATAGTCCAGCGGCTCCAGCCCGGTCAGCACCACGCGTTCGACGTGCTGCTGGTGCAGCTTCAGGTAGGACATGCCCCATTGCGAGCCGAAGCTGGTGCCGTACAGCACGAAGGTATCGACGCCCAGGGTCGTGCGCAGGGATTCGATGTCGGCCACCAGCTCGTGCACCGCATAACCGGTCAGGTCGACGCCCAGGCCAGACCAGTGCTTCAGGCCGGCCTGCAGACCGTCGCGCACGCGCTGGCGTTCGGCGTCGGTGGACAGCGGCTGGTCGAGCGGCGCGGCGGCGGTCGGGAAGTCCAGGGCCGCGGCATAGCTGCTGTCATGCACACCGCGCTGCTGCAGCACCACGTAGTCGCGGCTGCGGGTGACGTGGCGGATCATCCTGATGGTGTCCGGCCAGCTGCGCAGCGCAGCCTCGTCGATCAGGCTGCCGGGGCCGCCGGGCAGCATGACCACCGGCGACGGCACCGGCGTCGCGGTCTGCGCGGGGAAGCGCAGGTAGCGCACCGCGATCAGCCGCGAATCGGGCTTGGCGCGGTTCTCCGGGACCAGCAGGAAGCCATTCTCGTACGGCAGTGGCGCGCCGTCGTCGACCTCCATGCTGCCAGGTACGGTGAAATGGGTCGGGGTGTCGGCGGCCAGCAGGGCCGGTGGGGCGGCGAGGGCACATGCCATCGCCAGGGCAAGGGACAGCCGGCGGACGGCGCCGCGTGGATCGCGCATCGGAAACTCCCATCGAAGATCGTGGAGTGGCGGCGCGGTCGCGGTCATGGCTGCGGTCACGCCGAAGGGCGAGCCCGAGCTTAAGCAGTCATCAGTGCGGATGAAATGGCATCAGTTTTTCTATTGCCCCCCAGTAGAAATGATGCATTGCCTTGGATCGCGGGCCATCGCTAAATCCATGGCCACCGGTGCGGCGTCCTGCCGGGGCAGACAAATCTGGAGAGCCACGATCATGCATCGCGACCTGTGTCCATGTTCTACGCCCGTGTGGTGTCATCCCGATGACAGTACCCCCGATGCCAATGCCGTCGTCGTGTCGGCCAAGCCGGGCAAGGCCCTGCCGGAGTGCGCCGGATGAACGCGATGGCCTGCGAACGCCTGGCGCCGGAGAGCCTGCCAGCGGTCATGTGCCTGGATGGCAATGGTGATGCCGTTTTCGCGACGCCTGAAGCCTCGCGCCTGTTCGACCGCTGGAACAGCGGCCTGCGCAAGATGTTCAAGCCCGAGGCGGCGCGCCGCTTCCGGTTGCCCGAGGCCTTCGAGCACCTGCTCGCCGACGGCCACGACGGGATTGCCGTCAACGATGATGCCGCGCCCTCGGGCGGCGTCCGCCTGCGCCATCCGGCCCTGCCTTCGCTGGCGGTGACCGTGGAGCGCGGCAAGCTGCCGATGCCCGGCACCCAGACCCTGTGCTACCTGCTGGTGTTCGCCAACGAGGAAGAGATCGAGCTCGACGACAGCGAGGATGCCAGCGACCGTGACCGCGCCCTGCTGCAGCTCACGCCCTGCGAGCGCCGGGTCGCGCTGCTGGTCACCAAGGGCATGCGCAATGGCGAGATCGCCGAGCACCTGCACCGCTCCAGGCGCACCATCGAGTACCAGCTCAACACCATTTATCGCAAGCTCAACCTGAGCTGTCGCACCCAGTTGGTGCGCGCCCTGGTCTGACCGTTGCCGACTGCCGGTGACTGCACAGGCCCGCCCCGCGCGGGCCTGCTGCATTGAAGGCTGCTGATTCCAGGCCGGTCATGGGCCAGGGCCATCTCCGCTTGTTACCCCGCTCAGCGTTCGCGTTGTTCCAAACATCGATCCAAGTGCTGCGTTACGCCGGTCTCCGGTTCCAAATACGGAGTTATTACCGATGCGTAGGCCGCTTGGGGCTTGCTCTACTGTGCATCCCGGTCTTCCTGAAGTGATCCCGTTCTTGCCTGATCTGCGCCACCTTCGCCTGCTGCTGGCCCCTGCGGTCATGACCGTTGGCGCGATGATGTGTGGCGAGGTGGTGGCGGCCGATTACACGGTGCTGGAGGCCCGCGCCGATCAGGCGCGCGAGGCCTGGAAGATCCCGGGCATCGCGATCGCGGTGGTCTCCACCGACGGCACCCTGTATTCGCTGGGCTCGGGCGTGCGTGATGTCGCCGCACCGGCCCGCGTGGATGCCGATACCCGCTTCCTGATCGGATCGGTCTCAAAGTCGCTGTCGGCGGCCGTCGTCGGCACCTATGTCGACCAGGGACGCCTGCGCTGGGACGATCGCGTCGTCGACCACCTGCCATGGTTCCGCTTGTCCGATCCCTGGGTGGGCGCCGAGACCCGCATCGAAGACGTGCTGTCGCACCGGGTGGGCGTGGAAGCGACCGACTGGATGGATGACGTGCCCGGCCTGAGCTGGCGCGAATCGGTCGGCCGCCTGCGCTACCTGCCGCAGGCGCAGCCGTTCCGGACCAGCCTGCTGTACGACAATTTCATGTACAGCGTCGGCGGCCAGATCATCAACGAGATCGACCACGATTACGTCGACGCCGCGCGCACGCGCCTGTTCGCGGCCACCGGCATGTCGCGCACGCTGGCCGATTTCGAGCGGGTCGTCGATCCGCGCGGTCTTGCCGCCTGCAACGAGTGCGAGATCGTCGGCGCGGGTCTCTCGCCGGCCCGCGCCGCACGCAACATCGACAACGTCTCGCTGCCGCATGTCGTGGTGGGCGATGTCGCCGTGGCCTCGGCCTGGCGCCACCAGTCCTCGGTGTCGGCCGGCAGCACGCTGTCGAGTGCGCACGATCTTGGCCGCTACCTGCGCATGCTGCTCGGCCGCGGCCAGATCGATGGCCGGCGCGTGTTGTCCGAAGCCACCGTGGCCGAGCTGTTCCGTCCGCGCATCTTCAGCCCCGGCCGGCGCCCGGCGGCCGCCGACGACGTCGCCGGCCAGCGCATCGCACAGTGGGGCCAGTCCTATGCCCTGGGCCTGTTCGCCGGCCAGTATGCCGGTGAGCGCGTGCTGCACCATTCCGGCGGCATGCTCGGGGCGTCGGCGCAGATCGCGCTGCTGCCTGAGCGCCGCATCGGTGTGGTGGTGCTGGCCAACCAGCGCAACCTGGACGGCAACGCCACCGTGGCGCTGTTGTACGAGGCCTTGGACCTGGCGCTTGGGCTGCCAACGGTCGACTGGATCACGCGCCTGCGCCCGAGGGCGGAGGGGCGGACCGAAGACGGCGAGGGCGCGGCTGCACGGACGACCGCCGCGACAACACGGCTTGCCGATGCCAGCGTGGTCGGTGATTTCTGCCATCGCGCCTATGGCGTGGTGCATGTCCGCCAGACCGAGGATGGCCTGCGTGTGGACCAGGGCCCCGAGCGCGTCGGCGCGCTGACGCGCGATCGCGACGGTGGCTTCGTGCTGCGCTGGAACGGCCCGCGCAATGGCCCGATCACGATCGATTTCGACCTGTCGGCCCGCGGCACGCCATTGGCGATCCGCTTCGGCGACGTGCGTTTCCCCGCGTGTCCCGCGGCCTCTTCTGCAGCCCCGGAGTCATCGCGATGGTAACCCTCGTCAGTGAAAAGCAGGCCGCCGCGCTGGTCGGCATCGAGGACGCGATCGCGGCCACCGAAGCGGCTTTCGTCGCCCTAGATCGCGGGCAATCGCTGCTGTTTCCCGCCGTGCGCGGGCATGGCTCCGACCCGGGGACGCGCTTTGGCGTCAAGGCCGGTTTCGATGGTCCGCGCGCTACGCCGGGGCTGAAGGTCGGCACTTACTGGTCCGGCAATCGCCAGCTCGGCATCGGCAACCATGGTTCGACGACGCTGTTGCTCGACGATCGCACCGGTCGCGTGGATGCGATCGTCGCCGCAACCCACCTGACTGCCTTGCGCACGGCTGCGGCGGACGCGGTGGCGGTGAAATACCTCGCGCGTCCGGAGGCCTCGGTACTGGCGCTGGTCGGCACCGGTCACCAGGCCTACTACGACGCGCTGGCGATCCATGTCGTGCGCCCGCTGCGCGCGGTGCTGGTCAGCGGCCGCAACCAGGAGGCCGCCGTGCAACTGGCCACGCGGCTGCGCGAAGCCGGATTGCCGGCCGAGGTGGCGACCCTGGACGATGCGCTGGCGCGCGCGGACCTGGTCAGCACCATGACCGCTTCGCGCCAGGCGTTGTTTGACGATGGCCAACTGCGCGCCGGCACGCACGTATCGGCGATGGGCGCCGATGGCCCCGGCAAGCAGGAACTGCCGGTCGCGCTGGTCGCGGGTGCCTCGCTGTGGGCCGAAGATCCGGCGCAGGCGCAGGTCATGGGCGAGTTCCAGCATGTCGCCGCCGCAGGCCTGCTGCCACCTGCGGGCGTGCAGTCGCTGGGCGCGCTGATCGACGGTCGCGTCGCAGGGCGTAGCGGCGACGAGATCACCATCTTCGACAGTTCCGGTGTCGCGCTGCAGGACCTGGCGATCTGTGCGCTTGCGCTCGATCGTGCCAGGGCCCCCGGCATCGCGGTGGAGGTCGACCTCGACTGAGCACCACCGCACGCATGCGTCGAACCTGGCTTCCGCAATGACGCAGCACCCGCAACACCTGTCATCGCAAGACCGCTGCAACGCGATACCGATCTGCCACGACACCGCCCCCCGGGCTGCACGGCTCGACACCGTCAGGTCCGGGGCCGGGGCAACGCTGAAGGACTGGCGATGGCCTGGACTGACGCAACACCCATGACATCGCATCACCACACGGACGCCTCCATGCCATCTTCCGCCTCCACGTCTCCGCCCAGCGCCACGCCTGGCACGGCCCTGCCGGTCACGATCCAGGACATCGAGGCCGCCGCGCGGCGCATCGCGCCGTACATCAAGCGCACGCCGGTGCTGACCTCGCATCGCCTGGATCACCTTCTGGGCGCGGAAATCCATTTCAAGTGCGAGAACTTCCAGCGCATCGGTACGTTCAAGGCGCGCGGTGCGCACAATGCGGTGTTCGCGCTGGACGCGGACACCGCGGCGCGCGGCGTGGTCACGCATTCCTCCGGCAACCACGCCGCCGCGCTGAGCCTGGCGGCCAAGACCCGTGGCATCCCGACCTGCATCGTGATGCCGACCAATGCGCCGCGCACCAAGGTCGAATCGGTGCTGCGCCAGGGCGGCGAGATCCGCTTCTGCGAGCCGACCATCGCCGCACGCGAGGCGGCGGCGGCCGACATCGTGGCCACCCGTGGCATGACCCTGGTGCACCCCTATGACAATGTCGCGGTGATCGCCGGGCAGGGCACCGCCACGCTGGAACTGATCGAGGAAGTCCCGGGCCTGGACGCGGTACTGGCACCGGTGGGCGGTGGTGGACTGATGTCGGGTACCGCGATCGCCGCGCGTGCGCGCGTGCCGGGCATCCGCATCGTTGCCACCGAGCCCGAGCGCGCCGACGATGCGTTCCAGTCCTGGACCCAGGGCACGCGGATCACCGACCTGCATCCGGACACGATTGCCGATGGCCTGCGCACGACGCTGGGCGAGAACGGCTTCGTGATCATGCGCGAGACGCTCGACGATTTCGTCACCGTCAGCGAAGACTCGATCATCCAGGCCATGCGCCTGGTGTGGGAAGTGCTGAAGATTGTCATCGAACCCAGCAGCGCCGTTCCGGTGGCTGCTCTCCTGGAAGGAAAAGTAGGCGTGGAAGGCAAGCGAGTAGGCGTCATCATCAGCGGCGGCAATGTCGATCTGGATCACCTGCCCTGGCAGGGGGCGCGCGCATGAGTGCGGTGCTGCTTGCAAAGTCGCGCGCCGAGTCGCTGGTGCGCGGCGAAGCCACCGTCTGGCGCCGCCAGCAACCGGCGGCCGATGCGATCACCATGGCCGAGGTCGAGGAGGCGCGTGCGCGTTTCGAGCGCTTCGCCCCGGTGCTGCGCCACCTGTTCCCGGAGTCGGGCTGGGATGGCCGCGTGCAGTCGGCGCTGCTCGACTACCAACCGCCCGGCGGCCTGCCCAAGGTGCTGGTCAAGACCGACCATGCGCTGCCGATGACCGGTTCGATCAAGGCCCGTGGCGGCGTGCATGAACTGCTGTGCCAGATCGAGCGCATCGCCCGCGCCGAAGGCCTGCCGATCGACGGCGACATCACCGCCGCGCTGACCTCGCCTGAGGCACGCGCAGCGATGGCACGGCATACGGTCATCGTCGCCAGCACCGGCAACCTGGGTTTCAGCATCGGCCTGGTTGCACGCGTGTTCGGCGTGGGCGCCGAGATCCACATGTCGCGCGACGCCAAGGCCTGGAAGAAGGACCGCCTGCGCAAGCTGGGCGCGCGCGTGGTCGAGCATGCCTGCGATTTCAACGAGACCGTCGAACGCGCCGGCCAGGCGGCGGCCAGCCAGCCGCAGGCCTATTTCGTCGACGACGAAACCTCGCGTGAGCTGATGCTCGGTTATGCGGTGGCCGCGCAGGAACTGGCGCTGCAGCTGCAGGCGCGCGGGATCGCGATCGGACCGTCCAGGCCGCTGTACGTCTACCTGCCTTGCGGCGTCGGCGGCGCACCGGGTGGCGTCACGTTTGGCCTCAAGCACCTGTTCGGCCCGCACGTGCATTGCGTGTTCGTCGAGCCGACCGCATCGGCCAGCATGTTCGCCGCGCTCGATCGCGAGGTGCCGGCACCGGTGCATGTCGCCGAGCTGGGCCTGGACAACGACACCATCGCCGACGGCCTGGCGGTCCCGCGGGCCTCGCCGCTGGCGCTTGCGGTGGTCGGCAAGCTGATCGACGGCGTGGTCGCGGTCAGCGACCGTTCGCTGCTGCAATGGATCCGCACGCTGTGGAGCGATGCCGGGCTGCGCCTGGAACCTGCGGCCGCGGCGGGCTTTGCCGCGCTTGGCCCGTGGCTGGACACCCTGGCCCGGCAAACACCGGATACCATTAGCCAGGTCAGACACGATGCGGTGCACGTGGTCTGGACCACGGGCGGCTCACTGCTGCCGGACGATGAATTCAACAAGCTACTCGAGGACGGATGAGGATGAAGAAGCTGCCTTTGGCGGGATCGTGCACGCTGCTGCTGGCGTGCCTGGGACTGACGGGGTGCCTCAGCGGCAGTCCCGACGGCGCTGCGGCCGGCACCGCGAAGGGCGCCGACGCCACCTCCGCCAAGGGCTATCACGCCTCGGTCGTGCGCACCGGTTACGGCGTGCCGCACATCACCGCCGATGATTGGGACAGCCTGGGCTACGGCTACGGCTACACGATCGCCGAAGACAACCTGTGCACGCTCGCCGACGCCTTTGTCACCGTGCGTGGCGAGCGTTCGCGCTGGCATGGCGCCGAAGGCACGCTGACCACGCCCAGCACGCTGACGCTGGCGCCCAAGCAGGCGACCAACCTCGAACTCGACCTGTACTTCCGCAGCGCGACCGACGCCGACTATCTGGCCAGGTTCCGCGCCGCGCAGTCGCCCGAGTTCAACAAGCTGGTCGACGGCTATGCCGCCGGCTTCTCGCGGTACGCCGAGGAAGTGCGCGCTGGCCAGCACCCGGGCCGCCACGCCGATTGCCGCGACAGCGGCTGGGTCGGCGCGGTGAGCCGCGATGACATGTACCGGCGTTTCCATGCGCTGATGCTGGCGCTGACCGAAACCCGGATGATCAACGAGATCGCCAATGCCACGCCGCCGTCGGCCACCGAGGCCAAGACCGCGAGCATCGGCCGCTTCGATCCCGGCCAGTTGATCCCCAAGGAAGATCCGACCCCGCTGGGTAGCAACGCAATGGCGTTCGGCAGCGAAGCCACCGGCAGCGAGCACGGCCTGCTGTTCGGCAATCCGCACTGGATGTGGATCGGCATGGACCGCTTCTACCAGGTCCACCTGCGCATCCCCGGCAAGCTCGACATCCAGGGCGTGTCGATCATGGGCATGCCGCTGGTGCTGATCGGCTTCAACCAGGACGTGGCCTGGAGCCACACCGTCTCGACCGGCCAGCGCATGTCGTTCTACCGGCTCGACCTGGTCGAAGGCGACCCGACGTCCTACTTGTTCGACGGCAAGGTCCGCAAGCTCCAGGCGGTCGAGGTGACCGTGCCGACCCTGCAGGCCGACGGCAGCCTGGTCGACGTCAAGCGCACGCTGTACCGCTCGCACTACGGGCCGGTGCTGGCGCGTGACTGGAACGGCAAGCATGCGATCAGCGTGCGCGCGGTCAACCGCGACAACCTGCGGACCTTCAACACCTGGATGGGCTGGTCGCAGGCCAGGAGCCTGGATGAATTCATCGCCATCCATCGTCGCGACGTGTCGCTGCCGTGGGTCAACACGCTGGCGGCCGGTCGCAACGATCCGCGCGGCTGGTACGGCGACCTCAGCGCGGTGCCGGACATCTCCGACGAGAAGCTCGCCGAGTGCGGCGTCGGCCCGATGACCCTCGACGGCTCGCGCTCGCAGTGCGATTGGACGATCGATCCCGACAGTGCCCAGCCCGGCGCGTTGCCGGCGCGCTTGCTGCCGCAGGTCACCACGCGCCGCGTTGTGGCCAACATGAATGACAGCTACTGGCTGGCCGATCCCGACAAGCCCAACACCAGCTCGCCGAAGGTGGTCGGCGATACCAATGCCGTGCAGTCGTTCCGCACGCGCTTGGGCCTGGTGCTGGCACGCGAGCGGCTTGACGGCAGTGATGGCCGCCCGGGCAAGCTGGCGACCAGCGAAACCGTGCGCGACATGGTCATGGACGCGCGCAACATGACCTCCGAGCTGTTCCTGCCGGCGGTCCTCAAGGACACCTGCGCCAAGCCGCAGGTGACCCTGGCCGACGGTGCCAAGGTCGACATCGGCCCGGCCTGCCGGGTGCTGGCCAAGTGGGACGGTCGTGGCAACCCCGATTCGGTCGGCGCGCATGTCTGGGAAGTGTTCTGGGCCAACCTGACGCGCGCGGTGCCGTCGGACAAGCGTTACCGGACGCCGTTCAACGCCGCCGATCCGGTCGGCACGCCGCGTGACCTCGACACCGCGCAGCCGGGTGTCGCGCAGGCGCTGGCGCAGGCGGTGGTGATCCTCGACAAGCGTGGTATCGCCCTCGACGCGCCGCTGCGCAGCTACCAGTACTGGACCGATACCGATGGCAGCAAGCTGCCGTTGCCGGGTGGCTGTGGCGAAAGCGGTTACTTCACGATCGGTTGCACGCGCATCACCGCCGACAAGACCGAGGTCGTGCCGCATGGCAACAGCTACATGCAGGTGGTCGGCTTCGACGCCAACGGCCCGCAGGCCTGGACGCTGCTGATGTCGTCGCAGGCGACCGATCCGGCATAGCCTTACTACCGTGGCGGTACCCGCCTGTACGCGACCAAGACCTGGCAGCGTGCGGCCTATACCGACGCCGAAATCAACGCGCAGGCGATCAGCCGCGTGCAACTCGATGGAGCCGTGAAGAAGAGACCGAACACGTTGACCTGCAGCAAGGCGCCCAGCAGCCGGACGCCCGGCAGCTGGCGGCATTCGTCGACGCGGTCTGGGATGACCAGATCGTGTCCGAGCTGACCCAGTACATCCGCATCCCGAACAAGTCGCCGATGTTCGACGCCGACTGGCAAGCGCACGGCTACATGGCGCAGGCCGTGGACCTGATGACGGCGTGGGCCGGCAAGCAGCCGGTCAAGGGCATGCAGATCGAAGTGGTGCAGTTGCCCGGGCGCACCCCGCTGATCTTCATCGAGGTGGCGGGGCAGGTCGACGATACCGTGGTGCTGTACGGCCACCTGGACAAGCAGCCGGAAATGACCGGCTGGGATGCCGACAAGGGTCCATGGACGCCGGTCCGGGTCGGCGACCGCCTGTACGGCCGCGGCGCCGCCGACGACGGTTATGCGATCTTCGGTTCGCTGACCGCGATCGCCGCGTTGCAGGCGCAGGGCATCGCGCATGCGCGCTGCGTGGTCGTCATCGAAGCCTGCGAGGAATCGGGCAGCTACGACCTGCCGTACTACGTCGACCACCTGGCCGAGCGCATCGGCAAGCCGTCACTGGTGGTCTGCCTGGATTCGGGTTGCGGCAACTACGACCAGATGTGGCTGACCACCTCGCTGCGCGGCACCCTGGCCGGCGACCTCAAGGTCGAGGTGCTGCACGAGGGCGTGCACTCGGGCGATGCATCGGGCGTGGTGCCATCGAGTTTCCGCGTGATGCGCACGCTGCTGTCGCGCCTGGAAGACCAGGATAGCGGCCGGGTGCTGCCGGCCGAACTGCAGGCGGAGATTCCGCAGCAGCGCATCGACCAGGCCGGCGAAACCGCGGCGATCCTCGGCGACGAGGTGTTCACCAAGTTCCCGTTCGTCGCCGGCATGCGTCCGGCGCTGGAAGACCTCAAGGCGCTGATCCTCAACCTCACCTGGCGTCCGAGCCTGTCGATCACCGGTGTCGACGGCATTCCGTCGATCACCCAGGCCGGCAATGTGCTGCGGCCGCAGACCACGCTCAAGCTCAGCGTACGGCTGCCGCCGACGCTGGATGCGCGCAGTTCCGGCGCCTTCATCAAGACGCTGATGGAAACCGATCCGCCGTATGGCGCCAAGGTCAGCTTCGACGTGCAGAAGGCCGGCAGCGGTTGGCATGCGCCGCCGCTGGCGGAATGGCTGGCGGCGTCGGTCGATGCCGCCTCGCGCGTGCATTACGGCAAGCCGGTCGCCTACAACGGCGAAGGCGGCTCGATCCCGTTCATGGGCATGCTCGGCGAGAAGTTCCCGCAGGCCCAGTTCCTGATCACCGGCGTGCTCGGGCCCGGCTCCAATGCGCATGGTCCCAACGAGTTCCTGCATATCCCGACCGGCAAGCGCCTGACTGCCTGCGTCGCGCAGGTGCTGTCCGACCATGCGGTCGCCAGCCGTGCCGGCCTGACCAGCGGCGGCGCGGCGACCCGTGCCAACAGCCACGTCGGCGGCGACGGCTGCTGCGTCTGATCGCGGAGGCGGTGACGCGCGCCTTGAGCGCGCGTTTGGCCAGGCAACAGCCAAGCCATCGTTGAGCGCAACGGCTGGACTGCGAACGCCAAGCCTGCGAACTGGGGTTCGCAGGCTTTGGCGCGTTCGTTCTCATGCGTGTTCAGGTTGTGCGTGTTGCAAAAAAATGACCGCGCATGGACTATCGGAGCCTGCACGTGCGATCGCTGTGGACTCGGTCGCCGGTACGTCGCCCAGGGCAAGGAGGCCGCGACGCCCTTGCTTCTGACGGGAATCCACCATGTCGCTCGCCCACGCCGTGACTTCGCCGCTGCAGACCGATCCGGCCTGCCTTCTCGACATGCAGGGCGCCCGGGACATCGACAGTTTCTGGCAATCCTGCCGACGACTGATCGGACAGGTGCTGCCGTACTCGGCCTGCAGCCTGTTCTTCGACATCGACGACATGCAGCCGCGGCGCGCACGCCATCACGTGGCGCATCCGGCGGCACCGGCGTTTGAGCCGGCGACCAGCCTGACCGTGGTGGGACCGTACCTGGAAGCGCGCCCACAGAGCCGCTTCTATACCTTTGCCGATGTCGCCCGGCTCGATCCCGACGCGGCCGGCCGCTGGCAGGCGCAGGAGTCGGAGCGTTGCTGGGACGAGTTCGCGCAACTGGCGTTCTGGCGCGAGGGGCGGCTGGATGCGGTGCTCGGCGTCGGCTGGGACAGCCGCCGGACCCGGGTCACCGATGCCGATCTGGCGTTCCTGGAGCGCCTGCACCCGCTGATCGAAGCCGGATTGTCGCGGTTGCATGCGCTGCAGTCCGAGCGCATGCGCTGCGAGGGCCTGGAACGGGCGCTCGAGCAGATGCCGCTGGCGGTGATGATGATCGGCCTCGATGGCCAGTTGCTGTTCTCCAGCGATGCCGCGCGCCGGCAGTGCATGCTCTGGAACGAGGGGCTCGACGTCCGCGCCAAGGCGCTGCGCCTGCCCGACGGCATCGATGAAATGCTCGAGGTGGCCAGCGTGGTCGAAAGCGCGGAGAGCGAGGGCGGCGAGCGTGAAACCCGGCGCATCGCACATCCGTTGCTGGCGCAACTATCAGCCACGGTCAGCCTGCGCTGGGATTCGGCCGGGTTGAACCGCCTGCCATGCTACGTGGTGGTGTTCGACGAACCGCATCCCGTCCGCGACGGCACGCCGATCAACCAGCGCGCCATGCTGCTGCAGAAGCTGTCGCCCAAGGAACGCCGGGTCAGCCTGATGGTGGCCGAAGGCCTGCGCAACGAGGAGATTGCGCAGCGGCTGTGTCGTTCGCGCAGGACGATCGAGTTCCAGGTCGCGTCGATCTACCGCAAGCTCGAGGTCCCGGGTCGTGGTCAGCTGATCCGGCTGCTGGGTTGAAGTCCGTGCCGGGTTGAAGGCGGTGGTGCCGGGCGCGATGCCTGGGCAGTTGGATGCGCGCCGCACACGCGGTTGCAATACAAGGCATGCACCATACTGCGGCGGATTGCATCCAGGCGTTCGCGTGCGGCAGGATAGGTGATTCTTCGGATGTCGCGGCGAAGGCGCGTGGTTAATCTGCACGCATCCTCCGCGGCGTTCCCTGGCGCACGCAAGGATGGTCTACCCGGCTTCAGTCGGTCTCCTTGTTGATGTCTTTCGGCGTGTCGTGCTTCCCCGGTACGGCACGCCGTTTTTACTTTCCGGTCCGCCGGCACGTTATGGAGTACATGCCTTGGATATCGCAGGTCCCTACCTGATCTTTGTTGGCGCGGCGCAGAGCCCGCTGGATGCCAAGACCGGCTTCGGTCTGCTCGACTGGCGGCCCGAACGCTGCGCCGGCCAATGGCGCCTGCCCGGTTGCGGCATCGACCTTGGCATCACCGACCTTGATCCGGCGCAGGCCGTGGCGGCCGGCGCACGCACGATGGTCATCGGCATCGCGCCGTTCGGCGGCGGCTTTGCGCCCGAGTGGATCACCGCGATCGTCGCCGCGCTCGACGCCGGCCTCGATGTCGCCAGCGGCATGCACACCAAGCTGGGCAGCGTGCCGCAGATCGCGGTCGCCGCCGAGCGCAACGGCCGCAAGCTCTACAACGTGCGTTACGCCGAGCGCAGCTTCGATGTCGGCTCCGGCCGCAAGCGCAGCGGCAAGCGCCTGCTGACCGTCGGCGTCGACTGCGCGGTCGGCAAGAAGTACACCGCGCTGGCAATCGCGCGCGACATGAACGCGCAGGGCATCGCCGCCACGTTCCGTGCCACCGGCCAGACCGGCATCCTGATCGAAGGCCGTGGCGTGGCGATCGACGCGGTCGTCGCGGACTTCATCGCCGGTGCGGCGGAATGGCTGTCGCCCGACAACGATCCCGCGCACTGGGACATCGTCGAAGGCCAGGGCTCGCTGTTCCATCCGGCCTATGCCGGCGTCAGCACCGGCCTGCTGCATGGTTCGCAGCCCGATGCGCTGGTGCTGTGCCTGGCCGCAGGCCGCGAGCACATCGACGGCTATCCCGATTACCCGCTGCCCAGCCTGCACCAGTGCATCGACCAGAATCTCAGCGTCGCGCGCCTGACCAATCCGGCCGTGCGTTGCGTGGGCATCAGCGTCAACACCAAGGGCATGGCCGCCGATGCGCGGCATGTGTTGCTCGACGGCATTGCCAGCGAGTTCGGCCTGCCTTGCTTCGACCCGGTGGCCAACGGCACGCTGTCGCTGGTCGAACAACTGCGCAAGTGGCCCTGATCACACGGCTGCACTGAAGTCGGACGTCTGCCGGACCACGCTTGCGTGGTTCGCTGCAGGCGTTGCCGCGAGACCCGCAGACGGGAGATCGCGGCTTGTGAATCGCGCGGCTTGCGAATGCAACCCAGCCATTGATGGCGCGGGCAGGGCGTCCAGGCGTTTTGCCATGAGCCGCAATGAGCTGCCATGGGCCTGCCGTGTGTACGTCGTTGGCGTCCAGATTCAGTAGTTTTGCAGATTCATCGGATCTGGCTCCGTCGATACCGTCGTCGCGGGATCACCTGCGGACGATGACATGCGTGCAGCTGGAGCGGGGCAGTGGTGGGGGCGTGGGTGGAAGGCATGCGCGGCGATGGTTGCGCTGGCCTTGTGCCTGGCCGGTATTGCCGCTGCGCAACCGCCGGCCTTCAGCCTCGACGACGCCATGGCCGCGCATGCCACGCGCGCCTTGCGCAGCGATGCCTTGACGCCGCTGCCGGGCGGGCGCCACCTGGCCTGGATCGACAACGGCCAGGTGTACGTGGCCAGTGCACCGCAGTGGCTGCCACGCAAGCTCACGCTGCCAGCCAGCGCGCTGGCGCCAGTGGCGCTGCATCCGTCGACCGATGGCCATTCGCTGATCGTCGCCAGTGGCGACGTGCTGGCGACCTTCGCCGAGTATCCGCGACGCGATCGCCGCCAATGGTGGCTGCTCGACATCAGCAACGGCAGCGCACGCCTGTTGCTGGAAGCAGATGCGGTGCCGCAAGGCGCGCCGGTGTTCGCCCCCGACGGCCGCTCGTTCGCGGTCGCCGATGGCCGCATGCTGCACCGTTACCTGTTGACGGACGCGCGCCTGACGCCGCAGCCGTTGCTGCTGCAGGATCCACAGCACATGCCGTCGATCGGTGTCGGGCAACTGGCCTGGTCGCCCGATGGCGCGCGCCTTGCCTTTGTCAGCCGACGCAAGGCCGGCCAGAGCTACATCGGCATCGTTGATGTCGATACCCGTGCCTATCGTTACCTCGACCCGGGCATCTTCCGAGATCTCGCACCGGCCTGGTCGCCGGACGGCTCGCAGCTGGCATTCCTGCGCTGGCCGTATCACGAAGCGCTGGATCTGCCGGCACGTGCCGGCGTGCCGTTCTCGTTGCGCGTCGCCGATCCGCGCAGTGGCAGCGGCCACGAGGCCTGGCGTGCACCGGCGGGCCGTGCGGCGGGGCTGAGTTCCAAGTTGTTCTGGGGCTCGCAGTTCTTCGAGGGCGATGTGCTGTTCTGGGGTGCCGGTGATCGCCTGGTGTTCCCGTGGGAAGGCGACGGCTGGCTGCACCTGTACAGCGTGGCCGCCAGCGGTGGTGCGGCCACCTTGCTGACGCCGGGCGACTACGAGGTCTCGACCGTGCGGCTCAGTGGCGATCGCCGTGATGTCGTATTTGCAGCCAATCGCGATGATCCCGATCGCCAGCACCTGTGGCGCGTACCGGTGGCTGGCGGCGCGATGACCGCCATCACGCGCGGGCAGGGCATCGAATCCTCGCCCGTACCACTGGGGCAGGGCAGCGATGCGGTCGCCTACCTGGCCTCGGACGCGCAGCGCCAGGTGCATCCGGTCGTCCCGGACGCCGGCAGGCCACGTGCATTGCAGGCATCGCGCGCCACGACTGCCGCGCCGGCAACACCGGCCACGCTGATCGAACCGCAGGCGGTGACCCTGACCGCGGCCGACGGCCAGCGTTTCCAGGGCCAGTTGCTGCTGCCGCCGGCAAGTGTCGCGGTGCCCGCCGGTGGGCGTCCTGCGCTGCTGTTCCTGCATGGCGGTCCGCCGGACCGGATGATGCTGGGGTTCCACTACTGGACCTATTACTCGCATACCCAGGCGTTCAACCAGGCGATGGCGCAACAGGGCTATGTGGTGCTGTCGATCAACTACCGGCGTGGCAGCGGCTATGGACTGGACTTCCGCGAGGCCCTCGAAGGCGGCCTCAACGGTGCCAGCGAATTCGCCGATGTGCTGGCGGCAGGCAAGTGGCTGGCCGCGCGCAAGGACGTCGATGCAAGGCGCGTCGGTTTGTGGGGCGGCTCCTACGGTGGCTACCTGACCGCGATGGGATTGGCGCGCGCGCCCGAGGTGTTTGCAGCCGGCGTCGACCTGCACGGCGTGCACGACTGGTCGACCCGCGAGTACGACGAATTCACCGGCGGCCACGATGCCGATGGCGTCGCCGCCGAGGCCGTGCGTCGTGCCTTTGCATCCTCGCCGCTGGCCGATGTCTCGCGCTGGCGTGCGCCGGTGTTGTTCGTGCACGGCGATGACGATCTCAATGTCCGCTTCGACCAGTCGGTGCGACTGGTGGATGCGCTGCGCAAGCGCGGACTGTCGCCAGACGTGCTGGTATTCCCCAACGAGCCGCACCAGTTCCTGCTGCATCGCAGCTGGCGGCGCACCCTGCATGCGGCGATGGCGTTCTTCGAGCGCCATCTGGGCAGCACTGGTAACGTAACGGCTGCAGCAAGCACTGCTGCAGCAGGCACTGCTCCCGCAAGCACCACCGCCGCAAGCCCCCCTGTGTTGTCTGCAACTTCCTCTTTGCCCGTGCGACAGGATTCCCAATGAACCAACGCATCCCCGTTCTTCCGCTGCGTGCCATCGCGGCCTGCCTTGCGAGCCTGCTCGCGGTCACCGGCTGTGGCGGCTCCGGCACACCGGCAACCGCCGGCGCCGATGCCGGCAGTGCCGGCGCGCATGACGCCGAGATCCGTACCGCCCTGGGCGGTTTCATCGAGCGCGAGATGGCCGACAAGCAGATCCCTGCGCTGTCGATCGCCCTGGTCGACGGCCAGCGCGTGGTCTGGACGGCAGGCTTTGGCCAGGCCGATCCCGCGACCGGTACGCCGGCCGATGCCGATACGCTGTATCGCGTGGGCTCGGTGTCCAAGCTGTTCACCGACATCGCGATCATGCAGCAGGTCGAACAGGGCAAGCTTGATATCGATGCCCCGGTCACCACGATCCTGCCCGACTTCAAGCCACAGGGCGAAGGCGCCGGCGCGATCACCCTGCACCAGTTGATGTCGCATCGCTCGGGTGTCGTTCGCGAGCCGCCGGTCGGCAGCTACTTCGATGCCAGCGGTCCGACCCTGGACGCCACCGTCGCCAGCCTCAACCAGACGCAGCTGGCGTACGCGCCGGGCACGCGCGCCAAGTATTCCAACGCCGGTGTCTCGGTCGCGGGCCTGGCCCTGGAGCGCATCGCCTCCACGCCATTGCCGGCCTACATGCAGCAGCACGTGCTCGGCCCGTTGGGCATGAGCGCCAGCGCCTTCGCACCGCCGCCGTCGCCCAAGCAGGCGCAGGGCCTGATGTGGACCATCGATGGCCGCACTTCGCCGGCGCCGCGCTTCCTGCTCGGTACCGGCCCGGCCGGTGAGCTGCAGAGTTCGGCCAACGACATGGCCAAGTTCATCCGCATGCTGCTGGCGCAGGGCAGCGGCGACAACGGCGCCCTGATCAAGCCCGAGACGCTGAAGCAGATGTGGACGCCCTGGCAGGGCGAGGACTGTGGAACCGGCTGCTACGGCATCGGCTTCTCGATGGGTACGCTCGACGGCCACCGTCGCGTTGGCCATGGCGGCGCGATCTACGGCTTCTCGACCCAACTCAGCGTGCTGCCCGACCAGCAGGTCGGCGTGGTGGTCATGGCCAGCAAGGACGTCGTCAATGCCGTGGTCGAGCGTATCGCCGATACCGCGTTGCGTGCGTTGCTGGCGGCCAGGTCCGGTGATGCTGCAGCGATCGCCGCAGTGGTGCCGGCCGAGACGACTGCGCTGACCAAGGCGCAGGCGCTGAAGGCGGCAGGCGTCTACGTGGCCGAGGATGGCCATGGCATCGAGCTGAGTGAAAGCGCCAGCGTGCTGACCTTGCAGGACCTGGCCGGCGGTTCGCCGCAGCGCCTGCGCCTGTCCGGCCAGGACGTCGTCATCGATGGCCCGCTGGGCATCGGCGGCAAGGTCGTGCTGGCCGATGATGCGGTCACGCTCGACGGTCGCCGCTACGCACGCCAGCCGTCCCGCAAGCCCGCCGACGCCCCGGCGGCGCTGCGTGGCCTGATCGGCGAGTACGGCGAAGACCACAACGTGCTGTACGTGTACGAGCGCGAAGGCCAGCTGTGGACCCTGGTCGAGTGGGTCGAGGCCGATCCGCTGACCCCGGTCGCCGGCAAGCCCGATGCGTTCGCGTTCCCGGACACCAGCATGTACGTCGGCGAGCAACTGCGCTTCGAGCGCGACGGCGCAGGCAAGGTCACCCGCGCGGTGATGGGGGGCATCGTGATGCCGCGCCGCGTGGTCGGCCCGGAAGAGGGCGCCGCGCAGCAGTTCATCACGCCATTGCGCCCGGTCGCCGAGCTGTTGCCCGAAGCGATGAAGGCCACGCCACCGGTGGAGAAGGGCGACTTCCTGCCCAGCGACCTGGTCGAAGTGGGCAGCCTGGACCCGACCATCAAGCTCGACGTGCGTTACGCCAGCGAGAACAACTTCCTGCGCAGCCGTTTCTACTCGCAGCAGCAGGTGTTCCAGCAGCGTCCCGCCGCCGAAGCGCTGGTGCGTGCCCATCGCAAGCTGGCCGCCCAGGGCTATGGCCTGCTGCTGCATGACGGCTACCGCCCGTGGTTTGTCACCAAGGTGTTCTACGACGCGACTCCGGCCGAGAAGAAGGAGTTTGTCGCCAATCCGGCCGAAGGCTCGCGCCACAATCGTGGTGCCGCGATCGACCTCAACCTGTACCACCTGTCGAATGGCAAGCCGGTCGACATGGTCGCCACCTACGACGAAACCACCGCGCGCTCGTACCCGGATTACCCGGGCGGTACCTCGTTGCAGCGCTGGCACCGCCGCCTGCTGCGCGAAGCGCTGGAGTCGGAAGGCTTCACCGTCATCGCCAACGAATGGTGGCACTTCGACTACAACGACTGGCAGCGCTACGGCATCGGCAACGCCTCGTTCGAGGAGCTGAGCAAGCAGCCTTGATGGAACCCGCTTGAACCCCGACGCTCAACGTCGGGGCCTGCATCGAACCGGGGCAGCATCGTGTTTCCGAAGTATCGGCAACACGGTGCTGCCCTTTTCTTTTGCCGCGCCCGCCTGTTGGGGGCTGACTGCGGTCTCAGCTGGACAATTCCCTGCGCACGATCTCGGCGCCCGCACTGAGCGCGTTGAGCTTGCCCCTCGCCACATGACGGGGCAGGGGCGCCATGCCGCAGTTGGTGCAGGGATAGAGCTTGTCGGCGTCGACGAAGCGCAATGCATTGCGCAGCGTGCTGGCCACTTCCTCGGGTGTTTCGATCGTCGCGCTGGCCACGTCGATGGCGCCCACCATGACCTTCTTGCCGCGGATCAGTTCGATCAGGTCCGCGGGGACATGCGAGTTGTGGCATTCCAGCGAGATGATGTCGATGCCGGACGCCTGCAGCTTGGGGAAGGATTCCTCGTACTGGCGCCACTCGGTGCCCAGGGTCTTCTTCCAGTCGGTATTGGCCTTGATGCCGTAGCCATAGCAGATATGCACGGCGGTCTCGCACTTGAGTCCTTCGATGGCGCGTTCGAGGGTGGCAATCCCCCAGTCGTTGACCTCGTCGAAAAACACGTTGAAGGCGGGTTCGTCGAACTGGATGATGTCGACGCCCACGGCTTCCAGTTCCCTGGCTTCCTGGTTGAGGATCTTGGCGAATTCCCAGGCCAGCTTCTCGCGGCTCCTGTAGTGGCCGTCGTAGAGGGTATCGATCATCGTCATCGGCCCTGGCAGGGCCCATTTGATCGGTTGGCGGGTCTGCTGGCGCAGGAACCTCGCGTCCTCCACGAAGACCGGTGCCTGGCGACTGACATCACCCACGACGGTCGGCACGCTGGCGTCATAGCGATCGCGGATCCTGACCGTCTCGCGCTTCTCGAAATCAACCCCGGACAGGTGCTCGATGAACGTGGTGACGAAGTGCTGGCGGGTCTGCTCGCCATCGCTGACGATGTCGATGCCGGCCAGTTGCTGCTCATGCAGCGCCAGCCGCAGCGCGTCCTGCTTTCCTTCGATCAGGACATCGTCCTGCAGTTTCCAGGGGGACCACAGCTTTTCCGGCTGGGCAAGCCAGGCGGGTTTCGGCAGGCTGCCGGCGGTCGAGGTGGGCAATAGTGTTGTCATGGGACTCGTTCGATGTGTGCGGATGGATCAGGCGGCGCGCCTGGCAGCCCATTGATCCAGGATGTTCTTGTACGGCTTGATGAAGTGCTCTTCGGTGAATTTCCCCTGTTTGACGGCCAGCTGGCTGCGCTCTTCGCGGTCATAGACGATCTTGGTCAACGAATAGTCCTGATGCTTGAGGCTGGGCTGGTAGATGCTGCCGGCAGCGGAATTGGCGTTGTAGATCTCCGGCCGGTAGATCTTCTGGAAGGTCTCCATCGTGGCGATGGTGCCGATCAGTTCGAGGTCGGTGTAGTCGCCCAGCAGGTCGCCGCAGAAGTAGAAGGCCAGGGGCGCCACGCTGTTGGCCGGCATGAAGAAGCGCACCTGCATGCCCATCTTCGCGAAGTACTGGTCGGTCGACGACAGCTCGTTCTGCAGGTATTCCACGCCCAGGCTGGGGTGATGGTTTCCGGTGCGCCGGTAGGTCTTGCTGCTTGAGGCGCTGATGCAGATCACCGGCGGCTTGCTGAAGCGCGCCCTGTAGGCATCGGAATGGATGAAGTGCTTGAACAGCTTTCCGTGCAGGTCGCCGAAATCATCCGGCGTGGTGAACGTCGGCTTGTCGTTGTTGTGCGCGGGCAACAGCACGCTGAAGTCGTAGTCGCGCACATAGGAGGAAAAGTTGTTGCCGACGATGCCGTCGATGCGCGTACCGGTGTGCCGGTCGACGATGTTGGTCCTCAGGATCTCGATCAGCGGGAACGCCTCATCCTGGTCTTCAACGCCGACGCTCATCTCGGCGGAGATGATCTCAAGCTCGACCGAGTAGCGGTCCCCCGTGGGATTGTCCCAGTGCGCCAGGGTATTGAAGCGGTTGTCGATCATCGTCAGGGTGTTGCGCAGGTTTTCCTGGCGGCGGTCGCCCCTGGCAAGATTGGCGAAGTTGGTGGTCAGCCGCGTGCTGTCCGATGGCTGGTAATGCTCATCGAAGCAAATGCTGTTGATGCGGAAGGTGAAGTCGTTGTTCATTGCGATCTGCCGCCTTAAGGTCTGGAGATGGACACGGATCGGGGCTCGCCGGTCCGGTGGATGACGTGCTGCGCTCAGGCCGCCGCTGCCTCGATGGCCGGCTTGCTACCGGGCTGCATGCCCGGCTTGATGCCCGTCGGCATGGCTGCACTGCAGGACAGTGCAAGTAGTGGCAGGGCGCGCTGGATCGCCAGCCTGGCCCGCTTGATCAGGTCTTCGTTGTGCAGGCGGTAGTCCACAAAATCCTTGTCGGTCGCGTAGACGCCCAGTGGCAACGTGCGTGCCTGAAAGAAGCTGAACAACGGTCGCAACTGATGGTCGATCATCAGCGAATGCCGTTCGCTGCCGCCGGTGGCCGCCAGCAGGACCGGCGTGTCGATCAACGCGTCCTGATCGATGAAATCGAAGAAGTGCTTGAACAGTCCGGTGTAGGAACCGCGATAGACCGGCGTGGCCACTACCAGGATGTCGGCCTGCTCGACCGCAGCGAGTTCCAGCTCCACCGTCGCGGGCAACTGGGAGCGCCAGAGTGCGCCCGCAAGCTGTGGTGCCAGCTGGCCCAGTTGCACCAGGCGCGTGTCGCAGGGCACTTCGTCGGCGATCAGGTCCAGCAGGTGCTCGGCCAGGGCGACGGCCCTGGAGGGGCGTTGCAGTCCGCCGGACACCGCAACGACGCGGAGTGGGTGTGTCATTTCATTTCTCATGAAGCCTGGGCGAGCCGGTGCCCGAAGACAGCGGATGCAGGGGATGCTAACGGTGGCGTTCAATGAGGTAAAATGGTCTTATTTCACGATTCCATGAATATGGCTCATCCACATGCTTGAGCGTATCCATCTGAGCATCGTCCAGCAGGTCGAGAAGCAAGGCTCGCTGACGGCCGCCGCCAGCGTCTTGAACCTGACCCAATCGGCGCTGAGCCACAGCATCCGGAAGCTGGAGCAGCAACTGGGCACCGACATCTGGCTGCGCGAGGGACGGAGCCTGCGCCTGACCCAGGCTGGCCAGTACCTGCTGGCGGTCGCCAACCGGGTCCTGCCGCAACTGGACCTGGCCGAGGAGCGCCTGGGCCAGTTCGCGCAGGGCGAGCGCGGCGCGCTGCGCATCGGCATGGAATGCCACCCGTGCTACCAGTGGCTGCTGAAGGTGGTGTCGCCATATCTGGCGGCATGGCCCGACGTGGACGTGGATGTCAGGCAGAAGTTCCAGTTCGGCGGGATCGGCGCACTCTTCGGCTACGAGATCGACCTGCTGGTGACGCCCGATCCGCTGTTCAAGCCGGGACTGAAGTTCGAGCCGGTCTTCGACTACGAGCAGGTGCTGGTCGTGGCCAAGGACCATCCGCTGGCATCGGCCGCTTACGTGAAGCCGCAGCAATTGACCCGCGAGGTCCTGATCAGCTATCCCGTGGACATCGAACGCCTGGACATCTTCAGCCAGTTCCTGTTGCCGGCCGGCGTGACGCCGAGGCGCCACAAGGCCATCGAAACCACCGACATCATCGTGCAGATGGTCGCCAGCGGTCGCGGCGTGGCCGCACTGCCGCGCTGGCTGGTCGAAGAGTACGCGAGCAGGATGGGCGTGGTGCCGGTGCGGCTGGGCGCGCGCGGCATCGCCAAGCAGATCTACCTGGGCGCACGCGAGGCCGATACCGGCATCGACTATGTGCGCGCCTTCATCGAACTGGCGCGCAAGCCGGCCGCCGCCATCGCGCAAGGCAGCCCAGGAACCAGGGGAGCCAAAGAAGCCAAGCGAGCAAAAGGAGCCAAGGCATGAGCAAGGTCGTCGACCGCGAGCCGCTGGGGTTGCCCGGCGGCCACCACAAGGTGCTGCTGCACTCGTGCTGCGCGCCGTGCTCGGGCGAGGTCATGGAGGCCATGCTGGGCTCTGGCATCGACTACACGATCTTCTTCTACAACCCCAATATCCATCCGTTGAAGGAATACGAGCTGCGCAAGCACGAGAACATCCGTTTCGCCGACCAGTTCGGGGTTCCGTTCATCGATGCGGACTATGACCGTGACAACTGGTTCGCACGCGCCAAGGGCATGGAGAACGAGCCGGAGCGCGGCATCCGCTGCACGATGTGCTTCGACATGCGCTTTGAACGCACCGCGCTGTATGCGCACGAGCACGGTTTCCCGGTGATGACCAGTTCGCTGGGCATCTCACGATGGAAGAACATGCAGCAGATCAACGACAGCGGCATCCGCGCGGCGGCGCGGTATCCCGGGCTGAGCTACTGGGACTACAACTGGCGCAAGGGCGGTGGTGCGTCGCGCATGGTCGAGATCAGCAAGCGCGAGCAGTTCTATCAGCAGGAGTATTGCGGATGCGCGTACTCGCTGCGCGACACCAATCGGCATCGGCTGGACAGTGGTCGCGAGCGCATCCGGCTGGGCGTGAAGTTCTATGGTGACGACACGCCAGACCAGGATTGACATGCCTTGCCTGCCGAGTGACACGCGTGCATGTACTGCCATGTCATCGGCTCAGCGGATCGCGGCCGACTCGATCGGAGTGATGACATGGGCGGCCTCCATTCGCCGCCATCGATGGAGCCCCCCTTGACCCACCCGGAGCCTTCCAGAGCTGAAAGCGGCATCACCGACGGCTACTCGTTGGAAGTGACTGCGCGGTCGATGGCCGCACTCACCACGTCGGCATCCCGGATCATGCCCGGGGCCAGTATCTTCGTTCCTGACCTCCCGGGTGATGACGACGATGCGCGGCTGGCGGCACTGTCGGCGATTCGCGGGTTGGGGTTCGAGCCGGTGCCACACCTGTCGGCACGCCATGTCCCATCGCTGGCCGCGCTGGCGTCATTCGTCAGGCGTGCGGTGACCGAGGCCGGCGTCGAGCGTTGCTTCATCATCGCGGGAGACTTGTCGTCTGCGACGGGACCGTTTTCCGACAGCACTTCGCTGATCGAAACCGGCGTGTTTGAACGTGCGGGCATCAAGGTCATCGGCGTGGGCGGGCATCCGCAAGCGCATCCGGTGATGAGCGAAGCCGAACGCTGGGATGCGTTGGCAGGAAAATGCCGGCGCATCGAACAGCGCGGCATGGCGCCCCTGATCGTCACCCAGTTCGCGTTCGATGCCGACATCGTGCTGGCGTGGTTGCAGCAGTTGCGTGCGCACGGGATCGACCACCCGGTGCGTGTCGGTGTGCCGGGCCCGGCCGGCGTTGCGGTGCTGGTGCGTTACGCCGCGTTGTGCGGCGTCAGTGCCAGTGCCTCGATGTGGTCCAAGTACGGCCTCTCGATCGGCAAGCTGCTGGGCACGGCGGGGCCGGGCTTGTTCGTGGATCGCCTGGCCTCGGGCCTGACCGCCGCACATGGCCAGGTCAGCCTGCACGTCTTTCCGTTCGGCGGTATCGCGCAGTCGGTTGCGTGGATCGAACAGTACCGCGACCGGCATGCGGCATCCGCGATGGGTAGTGGGTAGTCCGTCATCGGGCGGGCTACGGGGGCGCGGGTCGAGACCCGCCCTACGTGGCCTGTCCGGTGGGGATTGCGTGTTCGCGGGTCGAGACCCGCCCTACGTGGCTTGGTCGGTGGGGATTGCGTGTTCGCGGGTCGAGACCCGCGCTACGTGCCTGGCCGGAGGGTTTGCTTCTTCGCGGGTCGAGACCCGCGCTACGTGTTTGATCGGGAGGCGGATTGCGTCGCCCCGCCTTGCGTGGACGAGGGGTAGGGCGGGTCTCGACCCGCCACTCGCACCGTCATCGCTTGCAACTACACCCGCATCACTCGGCGCGGGTGAACACGAAGTCCTCGACGGCGGCTTCCAGCGGCAACAGCATCTGCGCCGGCTTGCCGGATTCGCCGATGTTGAAATCGACCAGCCCACCCCAGCCGACCACTTCAAAGGTGTCGTAGTGGTAGTGCTTCAGGGTCAGGTCCATCGCGTCGAAGTGCACGACCAGTCCGCCGTCCTTGGCATCGACACGCACCTTGCCGTAGGCCGGATGCGTCCAGTTTCCGGTGTAGGCGGCCAGCGGCAGGGTCGGGCGGGTGCCGGTGATCCGTGCGGGCAACTTGGACTCGCCGCGCGCGCCGCCACCCGTGGCGGTCAGGCTGGCCAGGTAGTCGTCGCCGGCATGGCCCAGCAGACGGTCGGCCAGCCGCCAGGCCAGCAACGAGGGCAGGCGGCTGCCGAGGTTGTTCAACACCACGATGCCGGTCTTGCTGTCGGGGAACACGATCATCTGCGAGGTGAAGCCGGTGATCGCGCCGCCATGCTCGACAAAGGTCTGGCCGTGGCGCTGGCCACGATCCCAGGCCAGCGCGTACGCGGTGTCCGGACCGCTGACGGTGACCGGGGTGAACAGTTCCTTGACCTGGGCCTCCGAGATCACCTGGCGACCATCGACGGCGCGGCCGTGGTCGATGTGCATGCGCAGGTACTTCAGCATGTCATCGGTGGTCGAGTTGACCGCACCGTTGGGGCCAATGCCGAAACGCTGGTAATCGTAGAACGCGGTGACCACCGGCTTGCCGTCCTTGAGCACGTGCGGCATCGCATGGTTGTCGATGCGCGCCGAGTCCTTGACCGAGGTGTTGGAGCGCTGCATGCCCAGCGGCACGAAGATGCGATCGCGGACCAGGTCCTCCCAGGTCGAACCGGCGATGACGCCCGACAGGTAACCCGCGGTGACGTACATCAGGTTGTTGTACTGGTAGCCCTCGCGGAAGCCCTTGCTGGGTGGCATGTAGCGCAGGCGGCGCACGACTTCAGCGCGATCGACATAGGTGCTCATGCGGATGAAATCGTGGCGCGGCAGGCCGGTGCGGTGGGTCACCAGGTCGCGCGGTGTCGCAAGCTCGGTTGCCACCGGATCGTAGAGGCGGAAGTCGGGCAGGTATTCGCGGACCGGTCGATCCCAGTCCAGCTTGCCTTCGTCGACCTGGGTCGCCATGACCGCCGTGGTGAATGATTTGCTCATCGAACCGACTGCAAACACGGTCGCGGCGTCAACGGCGTCGGGCTTGCCGATCTCGCGCACGCCGTAGCCACGCGCCAGCACGACCTGGCCGTCACGGATCACGCCGACCGCCACGCCGGGCACGTTGAGCGCGCGCATCGTGGCTTCGACTTCGGCATCGAAGCCCTGCAGGGCCGGATCGTCGCTGGCGGCATTGACCAGGCCGCTCCAGGCCAGCACGCACAGTCCCGCCAACAGGGTGACCGGATGCAGGCGGCGCGTGTACAGGCGCTGGCGCGTGGTGCGCGTCGTGTGTGCGGCACGAACGGAGGGCAGGTTGGATGGCATGGGACGCTCCGGGAAGGTCGGGGTGGATGCAGGGCGCGGACATCATCGCCGATGCGAAGCCTCCGAGTATCGAACCGGTCCCGCGCAAGGTCATCAGGGGAATTACCGGAAGCCGGCTGCACTCCGTGCTGCTGTTGTCCCTGCTGGCCCTGCAGACCGGGTCGGGCCTCGCGCTGGAGCGCGGCAGCCATGACCACCACGCCGCCACCGTCGTCGAGGGCGGCGTTGACCGCCAGCAGGTGCTGCGCTACCTGGAACGCCTGCGCACGACCTCGGGCGCACCCGGCGTGTCGGCGGCGATCATGTCCGGTGGCCGGCTGGTGTTCTCCGGCGGCGTGGGTGTGTCGGACATCGAGTCCGGGGCCCGCCAGGACGGCACCAGCGTGCACAACGTCGGCTCGGTGTCCAAGGTGCATGCGGTGGTCGCGATCATGCAGCTGGTCGAGCAGGGCAAGGTCAACCTCGACGCCGACATCCAGACCTATGCGCCGTGGTTCCCGCGCAAGCAGGCGCCGATCACGGTGCGCCAGATCCTGACCCACACCTCGGGCATCCGTCATTACAAGGATGGCGAGTTCGGCGAGGGCGACGTGCTGGCGTTCCAGCAGTTCGACACGGTCGAAGCCTCGACCAAGCGCTGACGCGACGAGCCGCTGGACTTCAATCCCGGCGAGTTCTGGAGCTATTCCTCGTTCGCGACCAACCTGTTGCAGGCAGTTGTCGAGCAGGCCAGCGGCCAGGGCTTCGAGGAGTACCTGCGACTGCATGTCTGGGAACCCGCAGGCATGCTCGACACCCAGTTCGACGTGCCTGCGCGCATCGTCCCGCGTCGGGGCCGTGGCTATGAACGCGACCGCAAGAGCGGCGGCCTGCTCAACGCGCAGCAGGAAAACGTCAGCTACAAGTACGCCGGCGGCGGCATCATCTCCACCGACGAGGACATGGTCCACCTGGGCCATGCGCTCAACAGCGGCCGGCTGCTGAAGGCACAGACCCTGCGCGAGCTGTACCGCCCGCAGCTCGCGGCGGACATCCAGTATCCGCCCGCGGCACGCCAGCGCGCCGAAGAAGCCAAGCGGCCGGTGCCCAAGCCGCCGCGCCAGGCGCTGATCGTGCGCATCAACGACGATGGTCGTGGCGGGGTCTATTCGCAGCACGGTGGCAGCGTGAAGGGATCGCTGTCGCAGTACTCCAATTTCAGTCGCGACGGCATCGTCGTCGCCCTGCATGCCAACGCCTGGGTCGACATCGACCTGCAGGAGGCCGCAGAGACCCTGGCCAAGCTGGCACTGGGCGACGCGGGCGCGACCAACGAGAAGGCCAAGTGAGGATGAGCACACGCATGAGCAAGACAGGCAACCCGATGACGACACCGGCCACCAGGCCCATGAGGCTGGCGCTGTCGGCGACGCTGCTGGCAGTGGCCTGCGCCAGCATCTTCGGCGCGGCGACTGCAGCCGAGACACCACGCCGGCAGTTCGACATCCTGATCCGTGGCGGCGAGATCGTCGACGGTACCGGCGCGCCGCGCTATCGCGGCGATGTCGGCATCGACGGCGACACCATCGTCGCGATCGGCGAACTGTCGTCGGCGACCGGCCGCAAGACCATCGACGCCAAGGGCCTGATCGTCAGCCCGGGCTTTGTCGACATGCATGCCCACGTCGCCGATGACGAGGGCGGTTCGATGGGCATGCTGTCGGACGACCCGCGCCGGCGTGCCGCGCAGAACTATGTCGCCCAGGGCGTGACCACGACCGTGGGCAATCCCGACGGCTACCAGTCGATGGTGCTCAGCGAGCAGCGCGCCCTGCTGACGCGCAACGGCATCGGCCCCAACATCGCGCTGACCAACGGCCACAACGGCCTGCGCGCGATGGTCATGGGCAAGGACCAGGCCCGACCGGCGACGGCGGCGGAGATCGCGCGGATGCGCGCGATCCTGCACGAGGACCTGGCCAAGCACGGCTCGTTCGGCCTGTCGCTGGGCGTGGAGTATTTCAGCGGCCGCTATTCCACCGCCGACGAGCAGCTCGAGCTGGCCCGCGAGCTGCCGGCCTACAACGGCATCTTCATCCCGCACGTGCGCAGCCAGGGCATCGCGCCGATGTGGTACCGGCCCAGCGTGGACGGCAAGACACCACCGTCGACGCTCGACGACTCGATCGCCGAAACCCTGCGGGTCGGGCGCGAGACCGGTGCGACCGTGGTGTTCACGCACATGAAGGCCTGGGGACCGGGTTACCGTGGCCATGCGCAGGAGATCGTCGATCGCCTGCAGGCCGCCCGCGACCAGGGCAGCCGCATCTACATGGATGTCTATCCCTACGACAGCAGCGGATCGGACGGCGACTTTGTCGCGATCCCGCCGTGGGCGTACGGCACGCGCGAGCGCAAGCAGGGCGAGCGCGTCGACTATGCGCAGGCAGTCGACGCCACCCTGAAGGCCGCCAACGCCAAGCGCCGCGATGACCTGTCGCGCGATATCCGCCACACCATCAGCCTGAAGGGCGGGGTGGAGAACATCGTCGTGCTGGCCTATCCCGACCAGGCCTATGTCGGCAAGCGCCTGTCCGAGCTGATGGCCCTGCGCAAGCTCGGTGATGTCGAGCTGGTGCTGGCCCTGCAGCGCGAAGGCGATGCCAGCCTGCCTGGCGGTGCGCGCATGCGCTCGTTCAGCATGGACGAGGAGGACATCAAGACCTTCTATCGCCAGCCCTGGACCGCAACATCGACTGATGGCTGGGTCGTGCTGCCCGAGGAGGCGGTCGGCGACCTGAAGTACGTCAACACCAACCGCCGCGTGTTCGGCAGCTTCCCGCGCCGCATCGCGCATTACTCGCAGGCGCAGAAGGTCGACACGCTGGAGCAGGCGATCCGTTCGATGAGCGGCCTGCCGGCGCAGATCCTGAACCTGGCCGATCGCGGCAGGATCGCGGTGGGCATGAAGGCCGACGTGACCGTGCTGGACCTGGCGCGCCTGCGCGACAACACCACCTACCTGGAACCCAGCGTCTATCCCGACGGCATCGATCACGTCATCGTCAACGGCACGCCGGTCGTCGATGGCGGCAAGCGCACGCTGGCGTTGCCGGGCAAGGTGCTGTCCCCCAGCGGCAGCACGGTCGTTCCATGAACCGGGGATGCCGGTGCCCGCGCGGCGCCGGCATACCGAGGTCATTGCGACATTGAATCAGTACTTTCCTTGATGACCGTCATGGCGATGGTTTCTACAGTGGATCACCTTTTACATGGATACGTGGACCATCCGATGACATCGACCGATGCCGATACCCTGGATCAGATCGACACGCCTGCACTGTTGCTCGATCGCGTCCGGATGGAACGCAACATCGCCCGGATGCAGGCACGTGCCGATGCGCTGAAGGTGGCCCTGCGTCCGCACCTGAAGACCACCAAATCGGTCGAGATCGCAAGGCGCGCGATCCGCGAAGGCGACGGCATCACCGTGTCGACGCTGCGCGAGGCCGAGTACTTCGCGGCCGCCGGCTACCGCGACATCTTCTACGCGGTGGCGATCGCGCCGCAGAAGCTGGCCCGGGTCGCGGCGATGCAGCGCGATGGCGTCCGCGTGCTGCTGGCGGTGGACCACCCGTCGGTCGCGCGCGCGGTCTCGGCGGCCGGGACTGCGCTGGGCGTGGTGTTCGACGTGCTGGTCGAGACCGATTCCGGCGAAGGCCGCTCCGGCGTGCTGGCCGACTCGGACATGCTGCTGGACATCGCCTCGGCCCTGCAGGGCGGCGCGCGCCTGGCCGGCGTCTTCACCCATGGTGGCCATTCCTATTCCGGCCGCACCGATGCCGAGCATGCCGCGATCGCCGAGGTCGAGCGTCTCAGCGTCACCGAAGCCGCCGCACGCCTGCGCGCGACCGGCCATGCCTGCGACATCGTCAGCCTGGGTTCGACACCGTCGGTGCGCCATGCCGCGCACATGGAGGGCGTCACCGAGGTCCGTGCCGGCGTCTATGTGCTGGGCGACCTGTTCCAGGCCGGTATCGGCGGCTGCGAGCGCGACGATGTCGCGGTCAGCGTGCTGACCACGGTGATCGGCAACCATCCCGAGCGCGACCAGATCGTCGTCGATGCCGGGTCGCTGGCGCTCAGCAAGGACATCAGCACCAGCAAGCTCGGCCCACAAGGTGATGTCGGCTTCGGCCTGGTCATCGATGCCGACACCGGGTTGCCGATCGACGGCATGTACGTGCAAACCGCCTACCAGGAGCACGGGATCCTGAAGAGCCGCGACGGCATCGATTTCGCCGCCTTCCCGATCGGCCGCCGCCTGCGTATCGTCCCCAACCATGCCTGCCTGACCTCGGCGGCCTACGACCGCTACCATGTCGTCACCGACCAGGGCCGTATCGAAGCGGTCTGGCCGCGGGTCAACGGCTGGTAGGCACCCGAAAAGGTCTCCGCAACACAGCCACAACACCGCCGGCAAGTGCCATCAGTCAGGCATGGCCGGCGGCTCCGCTTCGGTGGTTCCACGGATGTCCGCCGTGGCCATGCCCTCTATCGTCGGTCACGTCCGCCGCTCCGCAGGCCGTCCTTGCAACGTGCCTGCGGACGTCTCTTTCCGCTTGCCGCACGCGAGCGCGGACCTCAGCGCTGCGGCGGGTCCACGCATGAATGCCTTGAGCCGATCCTTCGTCGTTTCGTTCGCAGTGGCTTTGCTGCTGCCGCTGTCCACGTTGCGCGCCGCCGAACCGCTGCCTGCACTCGATGCCTTCATCGAGGCCGAAATGGCCCGCGAGAAGGTGCCCGGACTTGCGATCGCCGTGGTCAAGGACGGCAAGGTCATCTACCAGCGTGGCTTCGGCTATCGCGACACCGCCAGGCAACTGCCGGTCACCGCCAACACCGCATTCCCGATCGCATCGGTCAGCAAGTCGTTCACCGTGCTGACGCTGGGCACGCTGGTCGAGCAGGGCAAGCTGGACTGGGACCGCCCGGTGCGCGAGTACTCGCCCGACTTCCAGCTCTACGATCCTAATGCGACCGCGCTGATCAGCGCCCGCGACATGGTCTCGCACCGCACCGGCCTGCCGCGCCATGACGCGGTCTGGTACGGCGCAACCATCCCGCGCAAGCAGATGTGGGACACGCTGCGCTACCTGCAGCCCAATGCCGAGCCGCGCGAGCGCTACCAGTACAACAACCTGATGTTCCTGGCCGCCGGTTACCTGGCCGGCGAGCTGGCCGGTGAGGCCAACTGGGAAGCACTGCTGCAGAAGCGCATCTTCGATCCGCTGGCGATGCGTGGCAGCTCGGTCAGCATTGCCGCGCTGGCCGCGTCGCAGGAACCGTCGCTGGGCTACGTCAAGGACGATGAGAAGGTGGTCCTGACCGACTACGCCAACATCGACGCGATCGCACCGGCTGGCGCGATCAACTCGACCCTGGCCGACATGACCCGCTACCTGCAGCTGCACCTGGGCGATGGCAAGGTCGACGGCCAGCAGATCGTCAGTGCCAGCGTGCTGCGCGAAATGCGCATGCCGCAGATCAGCGACCGCGCGCCGCCGCGCGATCCCGAGTTCACCGGCATGCAGTACGGCATGGGCCTGTTCCTGAGCAGCTACCGCGGCCATCGCCACGTCTACCATGGCGGCAACATCGACGGCTTCACGTCGTTCATCTCCTACCTGCCCGAAGACGGCGTCGGCGTGGTGATGTTGTCCAACCTGGGTGGCTCGCAACTGCGCGACATCATTCCGTACCGCATCTACGACCAGCTGCTGGGCATGGAGCAGATCGACTGGAGTGGTCGCCTGGCCGAGCGCAAGGCGCGCAACAAGGCCGCCGAGCTTGATCCGGACAAGGCCAAAACGTCGGCCAAGCTGCCGACGCTGCAGCGCAGCGGCACGCGGCCGTCGCATGCGATCGCCGAGTATGTCGGCGAGTACGAGCACCCGGCCTACGGCGTGGTCAGCATCGCGCCGGCCGGCCGTGGCCTCAGCGTGGCCTTCCATGGTGTGCAGGCCCCGCTGGAGCACTTCCATTACGACGTCTTCAAGGCCGGCGGCGGTTCGTTGAACAACCTCGACGGCGAGCGCCTGCAGTTCGACAGCAGTGCCGACGGCGACATCGCCGGCGTGTCCTTGTTGCTGGAATCCAATGTCGCGGCGATCCGCTTTACCCGTCGCGCCGATCCGGCGATGTCCGCACCGGCCTTCCTGTCGACGCTGACCGGCCAGTACAGCATGGGCGCCGACACCGTCGAGGTGCGCCTGCGCGAGGACGGCACGCTGCTGCTGGTCAACGGCGGCAATGCCACCGCGCTGGTGCCGATCAGCGGGACGCGTTTCGGCCTGGACAAGCGCGAGCGCCAGAGCATCGAATTCCAGAAGGCGGCTGATGGCAGCGTCCGCGGCTTCGTCCAGTACAGTTCGTGGGGCAACCGCCAGGCCACACGCGCACAAGGAGCGACCCCTTGAAGACCCTGCAGACCACAACCCGTCACGCAGCGGCCAGTCACGAAGCGGCAGGCTCGCATGCGGCAAGTCCGCGCGCGGCACGCGGCCTGCTGACCGCGATGCTGCTGACGGCGGCACTGGCCGCCTGCTCGGGCAAGCCTGATGCCGGTGACGCCAGCGAGACCGCAGACGCCACCGGCAAGTCCAACACCTGGCTGATCGTCAATGCGCGCGTCATCGACGGCAGCGGCACACCCGAGCAGAAGGTCTCGGTGCGCATCGTCGGCGATCGCATCGATGCGGTCGGTGACCTGCAGCCCGCGGCCGGCGAGACCGTCGTCGACGCCGGCGGCAAGGTGCTGGCACCGGGCTTCATCGACACCCACAGCCACCACGATCGCGGCCTGGACCGGCAGCGTGACGCGGTGACCGTCACCAGCCAGGGCATCACCACGCTGGTGCTGGGCCAGGATGGCGGTTCGTCCTATCCGCTGGCCGACTACTTCACCGGCCTGGAGAAGACCCCGGTCGCAGTCAACATCGCGTCCTATACCGGCCACAACAGCATCCGCGACGGCGTGATGGGCAAGGACTTCAAGCACGTCGCCACGGCCGAGCAGGTCGAGGCCATGCGCGTGAAACTGGAAGCCGACATGGCGGCCGGCTCGCTGGGCCTGTCGACCGGCCTGGAATACGACCCGGGCATCTACTCGGCCAACGAGGAAGTCGTGACGCTGGCGCGTGAAGCCGCCAAGCATGGCGGCCGCTACATCAGCCACATGCGCAGCGAGGATCGCTACCTGTGGAAGGCGCTCGACGAACTGATCGACATCGGCCGCCAGACCGGCATGCCGGTGCAGGTCTCGCACATGAAGCTGGCGATGACCGACTGGTGGGGCCAGGCAGACCGTTTCATCGCCACGATGGACGCCGCGCGTGCCGAAGGCATCCAGGTCAGCGGCGATGTCTACCCGTACCCGTACTGGCAGTCGACGCTGGGCGTGCTGTTCCCGGAGCGTGATTTCGGCAACCGCAAGAGCGTGGAGTTCGTGCTCAAGAGCCTGGCGCCCGCCGACGGCCTGTGGATCAGCGGCTACGATCCCGACCCTTCGCTGGTGGGCAAGACCGTGGGCCAGATCGCCAAGGAACAGAAGCGCGATCCGGTCGACGTCGTGCTGCAGTTGCTGTCGGTCGAGGAAGAGATCCCGCGCGTCATCGGCACCAGCATGGACCAGGGCGACATCGACAAGCTGATCCTGTGGCAGCAGGCCAACATCTGCTCCGATGGCGGCATCGACGACCTGCACCCGCGCGGCGCCGGCGCGTTCCCGCGGATCCTGCGCGAGTACGTGCGCGAGCGCGGCCTGCTGACGCTGGAGCAGGCGGTGCACAAGATGAGCGGTGCGGCCGCCGATCACATGGGCTTTGTCGACCGCGGACACATCCGTCCCGGCCAGTACGCCGACCTGGTGCTGTTCGACCCGGCGACGATCCAGGACCACGCGACCATCGAGAACCCGGGCGCACTGGCTACCGGCGTCGATCGCGTCTGGGTCGCCGGCACGGCGGTGTTTGCCGACGGCAAGCCGACCGGCAATTTCCCGGGCAAGGTCGTGCGTCGCACGGCTGACTCGCAGGCCGGCGCGCCCTGAGGCAACGCAAGGCGCCACTCGCGGACGTGCGGGCATGGCCGGCACGTTCGCGAAAGACGTGGCATCCACCTGCGCCATGCACGGGATGGATGCCATGGTCCAGATCAGCCGGGCACGGCTCCGCCCGTTGCCGCCAGCGTCACGCACGGCGCTGGCGATGCGTCTGCCACTGTGCGTTGACCACGTCCGCGCAGTCCAGACCTCCCGACAACCTTCCTGCACAGGCCCGATCGACGTGAGCACATTCGACCGCACGCAGTTGCTTGAGATCCGGCGCCAGGTCGCTCCGTATCTGCACGAAACGCCGTTGTGGCGTTCGGACACCCTGAGCCGCATGGCCGGCTGCAATGTCTTCCTGAAGGCCGAGTTGCTGCAGAAGACCGGCTCGTACAAGCCGCGCGGCATGTTGTGGTCGTTGATGGCCATGGATCCGGCGCAACGCGCCCGCGGCGTCATCACGTTTTCGTCCGGCAATGCCGCGCAGGGTCTGGCCTATGCCGGGCGTCTGCTGGGCGTGGCCGTCACCGTCGCGATGCCGGCCACCGCCAACCCGACCAAGGTGCAGGCAACGCGCGACTACGGTGCCGACGTGCTGCTGCACGGCACGCCGCTGGAGTGCCTGGCGTTCTGCCGGCAGCTCGCCGCAGACCGCGACCTGACCTTCATTTCGTCCTACGACGACATGGCGCTGATGCAGGGCCATGCCACGCTGGGCCTGGAGATCCTCGAACAGTTGCCGCAGACCGATGCGATCCTGATGGGCGTCGGCGGTGGCGGCATGCTGGGAGGCACGGCACTGGCGCTGCAGGCCTGTCACAGCGACGCCGAGCTGATCGGGGTCGAACCGACCGGTGCACCGGCGATGTCGCGCAGTTTCGAGGCAGGGCACGCGGTCACGCTCGACAGCGTGTCGACGATCGCCGACGGACTGGCGGCGCCGGATGCGGGCGCCTTGTGCTACCAGACCGTGCGCGAGCGCGTCAGCAGGATCGAACTGGTCGACGAAGCACAGATCGTGGCCGCGATGCGATTGCTGATGGAGCGCTGCAAGCTGTACGCCGAGCCCGCTGGTTCGGCGGCGGTCGCCGGCCTGCTCGGCGGTGGCCTGCATTTCGACGACCAGGCCAACGTGGTCTGCGTGGTCAGCGGCGGCAATCTTGATCCGCAGCGGTTGAAACAACTGCTGTAGCGGCGGGGCAAGCCTGCGGGGTGGCAGGACGATGCGCATCGTCGCTGCTACTTCGCATGGTGACAAGACGAGCAGGGGCGCAATCGCAAGTGCGGCATCGCAGGGGGTGAGCGCGCGAGGCGCGTTATCATCTCGATCAACAGCGTGGGGGCTGGACAGGGGATGTCATGAAACGGTACTGCCCGGGGTGTCGGTCAAAGACAACAACCACGCCGTGTGGGCGCTCAAATGGCGGGCGTCGGTGAAGAAGGCGCAGGCGGATTTCGTGCTACTCGACGAGATGTTCGAGGCACTGAACTATCCCTTGGGCTTCTTCATCAACATCGGTTCGCTGGATCCGATGCACCAGCACTACTACGGCAAACACCGCGATCGCATCGTTGCCGTCGCGGCCACCCACGACGACGGTAAACCCAATGTCCGCTGGGCGTAGCGCTGGTCGGTTCGTATAACTGACACCAGCATCTTTGCACGTACTACGCGCATTTCTCGCGCCGGCTGCGATCTAGTCACTTCATGTGTGTGTCCACATCCTATTTTGGGCGGGCGTCCGCTTTTGGCCGACTTCTGCCTGTCACCTGCAGGGTGTGCGAAGTCTCAAGCAAAGAATTTTCAGCCACTTAATACTCCCGTGAAGCCTGCAGGGTCTGGCTTCGCGTGCCGGCGCAGCGCTCGTTTGCGCCCTGTGTGGACAAGGATGATGTGCCCCCGACCGACTCTTGATGTGCTGACCTGCGTGGTGGTGGTGACCGCCGCCGTGCTGGTCGCGATCCATCGCTGCGGTAGCAGCACGCTGTCGCTGCCCCGCTAACCCCTCCCAACCTGTAGACGCCGAAGGCCCGGATCACTCCGGGCCTTCGGCGGTTCTGCGCCTGCTTGAAGGAATTTGCATGAGCATTGCAACCGAGATCCTCCGTCATGCGGAGGACGAGCCACGCCTGCGCGCGTGCTCCGTGTTGGAGCGGCTGGCGATCCTGGAGGATCGTCGCCGCGTGTCCGATCTCCAGTGCGCGCGACCGGCGCTGGAGCTATCCCTCGCCAATTCGCTGGAGGCGTTCCGGCCGATCTGCCGGGACAGCACCCCCTGTACCTACGGCCGTGACATGCAGGCCCTGTCCGGCTGCGACCTGTCGGATGTCGAGGGCTGGCTGCGGGACAGTGGCTTCGACAGCGCTGCCTCTGCGGCGTGGTTCACCACCGCCGAAGAGAGCTGCGGGATCTACCGCACCGAGGACAACTGGTTCACCGAAGATGCATTCCGGTGTGGCCTGCATGAGGTCTGGTACAGCCAGTACACCCGTTCCTTCGATGTCATCGTGCACTGGCGCAACGGCACGCGCCTGACCGAGACCTGGTCGGACGATGCCGTGGATGAAGGGGCGTTCTTTTGCCAAGGCAGCCAGCGCTACTACGCCTCCAGCGTCTTCGACAGTGGGGAAACTCTCGACGGCGAGACGGTCTGCGACACCTGGGCCGAACTCAATGGCTATTGGTCCGACGGCGATGGTCGGTGGCGCCCCGAGTCTGACGACGATGAAGACGACGATTGCCTGATTCCGGCGTATCACGATGCCGATCGGCGATGGTCGATCGAGACCGCCCGCAAGGCACCGACGGCCTACTACGGGCTGGAGGTCGAGCTGTGCTTCGAGTGCGGGTCGGATCGGCTCGACTACTTCGAAGAGATGGGCTTTCCGACGGCGGACCTGACCGCAGAACGGGATGGCAGCCTGGACGACGAGGAAGGGCTGGAAGTGATCTCCCGCCCCTTCGCCCTGACCGAACTGCGCCAGCACCGCAATCCGCTGCAGCAGGCCATGGAGGCCGCGGAGCGGTATGACGTGGCCATGCCCTCGCCGGAGGGCTACGGGGTCCACGTCACCACCAACGCCCAGCGGCTCACCGCGGATCACCGCACCCGGCTGGTGGATGCCACCTACGACATGCGGGCGCTGACCGAGTTCGTTGCGGGCCGCAAGAACGATGCGGATTACTTCAACTACGGCAACAAGAAGGACAGGCGGGGCGACAAGTACACCGCGATCCACGAACGCCCGGACGGCAGTTTCGAGTTCCGGGTGTTCCGGGGCACGCCGGACTGGCAGGTCCTGCTGTCCTACGTCGAGTACGTCGATGCCCTGACCGAGTGGACCCGCAACCCGGCCAATCCCACCCAGGGACCGGTGGGCCAGGCGCTGTTCCGGGCCTGGGTCCACAGCACCGGACGCTATCCGGCCCTGTCGCGTCGCTTCACCACCACGCGCGCCCAGGAGGCACTGGCATGTGCATTGCCATCGTTAAGCCGCGCGGCGTGAGCCTGGCGGAGGACCGGCTGCGGCTGTGTTTCAGCAACAACCCCGATGGTGCGGGCTTCGCCATCGCCAAGAACGGCCTTGTGGCCATCCACAAGGGTTTCACCACGTTCGAGGCGTTCTGGCAGGCCTACCGCCAGCACCGCGTCGACGAGCATCCGGCGCTAGTGCATTTCCGGATCACGACCCGTGGCAGCAGTGACGCGGGCAACCACCACCCGTTCGCATTGGGCGCAGGTGCCCTGGTCCACAACGGCACGATCCACTGGTTGGGCAAGGCGGGGAAGGGCAAGAGCGACACCCGGCTATTCGCTGAGCTGCTTCACGACCTGACCCTGGCCCAGCTCACCCGGCTGCGTCCCCTGGTCGAACACGGCACCGGCTGGAGCCGGCTCGCCGTGCTTGGCCACGACGGGAAGTTCCTGGTCTTCAACCGGGAGGAGTGGGAGCAGGCAGGCGGGGCGCTCTACAGCAACGACAGCTACCTGCCCGAGCCCATCAGCGCGTTCGGTTCCAGCGTCCACGGGCGAGACCGCCATACGGCCCCATTCTGGTGGGACAGCGATTTGACCCTGTACCGCGAAGCCCCCGACGGCACCGTCTACCGGGACGAGGCCATGGAGCGGGACATCCTGCAGGAGTGGGTCGCCTGCTATGGCGCACCGCCCACGGCCGATTGGGCCTGGGAGGTGCTGGACGAATTGACGTACGACTACCTGGAGGACGAATCCCATGAACTTGAACACCTGCACGCTGCGTAACGGCAGCCAGTTCCATGTCATCAGCCAGGACGCACCGGGCCCATGCCCGATCGTCCTGCTGGCCGATGGCAAAGCCCACCTGCTCACCAATGAACTGACATGCCCTGCGGACAGCGGCTACGACCTGCTCCAGCACGACCGACGGCAGACCCGCTTCTTCAACCTCTACCGCGCCGCGGACGGTGGGTTTGTGTTCGGCAGCCGCGCCTTCAGGACCGACGCGGCCCGGCGCGAGACACAGGACGCACAGCGCGCGCTGTGTGGCGTGTCGATCACCTATGACGAGGATGCGAAGGCCGTCGAGGCAACGCTCGTCTAGAGCACAGGGGCGACTTCGGGGGCGGAATCAGGGCCACTCGCGTCCAACGACGCGAGCGGCCGGCTTAGCCGACCGCGTCGCGCAGCGCCGCCACCAGCGCCTTGCGTACTTTGTCGCGCTCGCCCTTGGGCAAGGCGAGCGCCTTCAGGAGGGTCTTCGCGAACGCAGGATCCGCCGACAGGCCCTGCAAGGCACGCACCAGCTGTGCTTGCTGTGCTTCGCCAGCCTGCCCGAGCGCCAGGATGGCATCGGCCATCGCGGCGTTATCGGCCAGCAGGTAGGCCGGAGGCACGTCAAGCGCGTCGGCCAGCTCACCGAGGCTCTCGAAGCTGGTGGCCGAGGCCTGCTTCTCGTAGCGGTTGATCCGCGTGGAGCCTTTGGTCTTACCCAGGCCCATGCGATCCCCCAGCGAGCGCTGGCTCAGCCCACGCAGCTGCCGCGCCTGCACAAGGCGAGCTGCAAACAGGGCACGGGGAGACGAGTCGGTCACCAAGCACAGAGGTAGCCAAGGTGGTCAGCATCATGGCCGGCCCTTTACGGTTGCGGCAGACTCTACGTGGTATGTAGAGTCTATCGCATCAGTACCGAAGCGTTGTGCGACAACGAATTTCTAAACGCCAAGTGCGCTGGGCGACCACACAGGGGGAGTTTGATGAAGAAGTACCTGATCGGTGGCTACGCCACCATTGCGCTCTTGTTTGCGATCTACGGCACGCTGTTTGGTGCCCACTCCCACCAGGGATTTGCTGCCAACTTGGGGCGAGCAGTCGTTTGGCCCGCTATCTTATTCCCATCGTTCGGGGCGTTCATCGGCGGCATCGTGATGCTGCTTGTGGTCGTTGCCATTCTCGTGCTGGTGCCACGTCGATGAGGCGCGGTTACAGTGCTTCGATCACTAGGGCCTCGCGCACACTTGTGGCGGCGCTCGTCCTCCTGGTCATAGGGGCATGCTCGTCCGAAGCAGAGCAGGCGGATGACGCCTTCCTGGCCTCCTGCGAAGCCGCCGGTGGAACGCAATCCGCGTGCCAATGCAGCGTTGACTCCCTGAAGGACAAGTACGGCGACGCCGTCGTGATTCGCATCACCAAGGGTGATGCGCCACCCGATTTCATGCAGGCGATGCAGGAAGCGGCCGATCTGTGCCGCTTTCAATAGCGCAGTGGGACAAGGAGAGGACGAGTGAGCGCACCGGACCCCTACAGCGTCCTCGGCGTCAGGCCGAACGCGTCTCAAACCGAGATCGAGCTTGCCTTCAAGGGTAGGCGTTCGCAGTACCACCCGGACAGATACGCCAGCGAGGGCGAAGACACTATCGCCTGGGCCACCGGGATGATGCAGCAGGTCAACGAGGCATATGCCCTGTTGTCGAATCCCGACTATCGTCAGGAGCGAGCGCGGCGTGAGACTCGCGATGCAGGCAGTCGCAGCCGCAGCCAAGAGACGCCTTCCAGGGCTGACCCAACGCCGGCGACGTTTGCGACAGCCCTGTTCCAGTCCAAGTGGAGCTGGGATGGCCTGGAGAGGATATTCGCAAGGCCCAGGATTCCGAAGAACAAGCTCAGGGCGGCCATTGATTCCTACGCCTGGGAGGTGAAGCCGGGCAATGTGCTGGTCCTGGTCGACGACACGCTGTTTGGTGGTGCGAAGGAAGGTGTCCTGGTAACGGACGACGCCATCTACGCAAAACAGAAGTTCGAGGAGCCGAAGCGGATCCCATTCTCCAAGATCACCAAGATCGAACCGCTATCCAACAGCCGAATGGCCGTGAATGGTGTGGAGTTCTTCCGATGCAATGTCGTTGATCACGGCGAATTCGGGATGTTTGCAGCACGGCTCGATGCGGCAAGGAAGGCGTTGGCCGATGGCGGGGGTGCGACGCGTCCTGCACCAGAGGCGCGAGAGTCAAAGAACGACGGGATCGACGAAGGGGTGATTGAGCACTGCGAGCAAGAGATTGCGCGCATGGCCAGTGAGTCCGGTGAGTCGCTACAAGCCGCCTTCCTGAGGCTCGCTGCATCGATGCTCGCTGCGTCAAGCAAGATCGCAAGAATGCTGGAAAAGGAGGAAGTGGAGCTGAGCGAAGAAGAAGCGTTTGTTGTCAGCTCCGACCTTTTTAGGTTCGAGGTCTTCACTTTCATACTGTCCGATACGCTCACCGCCATTCAGGATGCTGCTGGTCAGACGCGCGCCATGAAAGCGCTCGAGATCATCATGTCGATAGTGGTGATCCCCATCCTGATCTCGAAAGAGCGGCCCGCCTTCAGGGGGACGCCATCCGAACAAGAACAGGTCGAATGGTTCCTGCGGTCACCCCGAGGCGTGGCGTTCAAAGATCGGATGAAAGCGTTTGGTAGTGCACAAGACCTAGAGGATTCCGTCTCCGCCTTTGTCGAGCATATTCAAGCGCCCATCTTGCTGGACCTTTACGAAGAGGACGAGCAGGAAGCCATCGAAGAAGTCCTGGGTGATCTCGTCGAAACGGTGTTTGACGAGGAGGCGGTGGAATTGATGCTGAGAAGGATCCAGCGTCTCGTACGCGGTGCGGTCGTGAGGCACGTAGAAGCGACCCGCTAAGCAGCTAATTGTGGGCCAGTGATCTATCAATATTCGAGCAGGACTGTTTTAGTCAGCCCTGATGTCCACTCCCATCGGAGCGAAATAAATGCGAAAGTCCACGCGTATACATTGCCTCTCGCTTGCATCCGCCGCGGTTGTCCTGGCGGTAGGGTGCAGCAAGCCAGACAAGCAAGAAGGAACGGCGACAGTTCAAGCGGCACAATCGCCGCCTGCTCAGGCAACACCGGATACGTGCAGCCAGTACACGCCGATTGCCGCAGACTTCATCAACCTGTACATCCGTCACCTCAATGATCGCGAGGTAGCTGCGAATGCGCCTGATACCTACGCGTGGTTGAAGTCGAGTGCCCTTGTTGATCCGGCGGTGGCGAGCGCGTATGCCAAGGTGGACCTCGTGGATGGGGATCCCATCCTCAATGCGCAGGACTACCCGGATTCGTTTGATCCCGTCGGGTGTCCGGAAGCGCCCGACACCGTTCGCCTGAAGGGCAATGGGATGGACCTGAACGTCGATGTCAGAATTGCCTTGGTGGATGGCAGCCCCAAGGTCGTTGGGGTCGGTAGCCTCAACATGAAGGAGGCTTCTTCCGGCGCCACGCACGGTGGTGAGCCGGTAGCGGCATCACCCACGACGCTGCCAGTTGATTCGCCGGAGGTGATGCGTCGCCTCGCGTTCTACGATGATGCACGGAAGCGTGGTGACTACTGGGGGCCTTCTGGGTCTAGCCACTACACGAGATTCGATCCGGAGGCAAAATTTCTGGGCAAGTACCCGGTCTTCACGGATCTGGACTGCGGGATGACGCATGGCGAGAAGTCGTTCTGGTGCGAGCATGGCAAGATGGGCAACGACACTGACGTCACGATCGCAGAGCACGTGACGATGCTTCTCAATGGCGATGTGCTTGCACAGCAGGGCAGGCTGGCCTGCTCACAGCATCTTTGCATTACCAGTGACGGCAAGGCTGCGGGTGCGCTGCAACCTGCCATGTGGAGCTGGATGCAGGAGCATTGTCAGTTTGACGAACGCAACTACTATCAATGCGATTCATGAGCTGAGCAGAAAGACGTGAAGTGATGACGCATGAACTCAAAACTTGAAGCGGCTGTGCAGTTCATGCGTTGACACTTTTCCCAAACAACATCGTTGATGGATCAGCAAAGGGCCCGGAGCAATCCGGGCCCTTTGCTTTTTGTACTGTCACCAACAGGAGCAACCTTATGCATCTGGTAGAAACCATGGCCTATGTCGGGGAGCGCCCCTGGCATGGCCTCGGCAACAAGCTGGCCTCGGGTCAGTCACTTGAGCAATGGCGTCAAAGCGCCGGGATGGACTGGGAGATCGAGGAGTCGCAAGTCCATTTCATCAATGGCAAGGGTGGCGTCGGCAGCCTGCACGAGTACCCCGAGCAGAAAGTCCTTTACCGCTCCGATACCAAGCGTCCGCTGGCCGTGGTCTCCAGGCGCTTCCAGGTCGTCCAGCCGGAGGAGATCCTGGAGTTCTACCGCGACCTCACCGAGGACGCCGGTTTCGAGTTGGAGACGGCGGGTGTGCTTCGCGAAGGCAAGAAGTTCTGGGCACTGGCGCGGACCGGCCAGAGCGCCACGCTCAAGGGCAAGGACCAGGTCAACGGCTACCTGCTGCTGGCCACCGCCTGCGATGGGTCGCTGGCCACGACTGCCCAGTTCACCTCCGTGCGGGTGGTCTGCAACAACACCCTACAGATCGCGCTGGGCGACAACCGCGGCGCCGTGAAGGTGCCGCATCGCTCGGCGTTCGATGCCGAGGCGGTCAAGCAGCAACTGGGGATCACGGTCGCACCTTGGTCGCGCTTCGTGACCCGGATGAAGGACCTGGTCGCCTGCCCGGTGGATCCCGACTCGGTCGAGGGCCTGCTGCGCCGGGTGCTGGTCTATCCCGGGCAGGCCGGCCAGCCGCCCGTGGTCAACGAACAGGCGGTGAGCTCCGTGCGTGCCCTGTACGACGGCGGTGGCCGGGGCGCAGAGCTGGCCTCCAGCCGCGGTACGGCATGGGGGCTGCTGAACAGCGTGACCGAGTACGTCGACCACCATCGGCGTGCGCGCAGCGATGACCATCGCCGGGAAGCGGCCTGGTTTGGCCAGGGCGCGACATTCAAGCAACGCGCCTGGGACGAGTTGGTCCAGCTGACCGCCTGATCCCACCTCTCGTTGTCCCTCCCCACGCCCGGCCCTGTGCCGGGCGTTTTCATTCGGAGAACCTCATGAAGAAGAACGCCGCACTGCGACTGGTCGACACGCGCACGCTCGACCGCCAGCAATGGCTGTCTGTGCGCCAGGGCGGTATCGGCAGTTCGGATGCCGCTGCCGCCGTGGGCCTGTGCCCGTACAAGAGCCAACTCGAGCTCTGGATGGAAAAGACCGGCAGGACGCCTAGAGAGGACGCATCACCCGGCATGGACGATCCGCGGTATTGGGGCACCTTGCTGGAGCCCTACGTGGCCGTTGCTTACTCACAGCAGACGGATCGCAAGGTCCGCAAGGTCAACGCGGTCCTGCAGCACCCCAGCTGCCCGTACATGTTGGCGAACATCGACCGCGAGATCGTGGGCTGCCCTGATGTCCAGATCCTGGAATGCAAGACCGCCGGGGAATGGGGTTCGAAGCTGTGGCGGGACGGTGTGCCTGAGTATGTCCAGCTGCAGGTCCAGCACCAGCTGGCCGTCACCAACCAGCAGGCCGCCGATGTGGCGGTGCTGCTATGCGGCCAACGGCTGGAGATCCACCGCATCGAGCGCGACGAAGACGTCATTGCCCGCCTGATGGTGCTCGAAGCTCGGTTCTGGCAGTTCGTGACCACCAACATCGAGCCGCTTGCCGATGGCAGCGAGTCCGCCGGCAAGGCCCTGCGTCAGCTGTATCCCGGTGGGGGCAATACGCTCGACTTCTGCGAGCACCGCGACCTGTCGGACACCTTCGCGGAGCTTGTGGCCCTGAAGGACGAGCTGGAGGTGCGCGGCAAGCACGCCGAACAGCTCAAGCAGACCCTGCAGCAGGCGATGGGCGACGCCGCCCGTGCGGTCTTTGCTACGGGCGAAGTGAGCTTCAAGCGTGCACAGGACGGCACCAGCCTGGACACCAAGCGCCTCGCCCAGGACCACCCTGACTTAGTGGCCCGGTACACCGTCCCCAAACCCGGTGCACGCCGGTTCCTGATCTCGGCCAAGGCCGATCACCCCTAGGAGGGTTCCATGTTGAAGGGATTTGCGATTACCCCGCCTGTTGTGGGGCGGATCTCGATCGGGCGCGTGGTCGAACGCAATGGCATGCGCCTGCCCGAGAAAGATGATCAGTTCACCCTGACCAGCCAGGTGCAGAACCGGGACGGATGGCTGCTGCATCCCCTCGACGAAACCCTGCGCCAACAAGCCGGCGGCAAGCTGCGCAGCTTGCCGGTCCAGCTGCTGTTCAACGACCCAAGCTTGAATTTGCGGGCGGACTTCAATCTGTTCGACCGGACCACGGGACGTCCGCTGTGCGTTGGCAATGGCGAGAGCTGCAGGCGCAGCGGGCAGGACGGCATCGAGACGTTGCCCTGTCCGGGTCCGCAGGGCTGTCGGTTCGCTGAAGGCCAATGCAAGCCTTACGCACGGTTCAATGTGCGCATCGGTGAAGAAGACGAGACCGGCACGTTCGTACTGCGCACCACGTCCTTCAACACCATCCGCACGCTGGCGGCACGACTGCAGTACTTCCAGGCCGTCTCGGGTGGAGTGCTGGCCTGCCTGCCGCTGGAACTGAAGCTGCGGGGCAAGTCCACGACCCAGAGCCACCGCGCGCCGATCTTCTATGTGGACCTGGTGATCCGCTCCGGCATGACGCTGGAACAGGCCATCACCGAGGCGCGTCGTCTGGATGGCGGACGCAAGCAAGCCGGCTTCGACCAGGCCGCACTGGACGAAGCGGCGCGCCAGGGCTTTGCCAACGGCGCGTTCGAGGAACTGGAGGAAGACGTGCCGGCGGTGGTGGAAGAGTTCTTTCCGACAACTGCCGAGGCCGGAGATACGGCAGCACCGCCAGCACCGCGACCACTCCGGCTCGCCGGTCGCTTGAAAGAGAAAGTTGCCCAATTGGGCGATGCGTGACACCCAAGCCAAGGAGAACCAACATGATCAAGCAACTCGGCATCGCCGCCGCATGCGGCATTGCGCTGTACGGGCTCGCCCGGTACCTCAACAACAACTTTGTGGTCGTGATCGACTCGACGGGCAATTTCCCGGACCTGCTCGCGCCTGATCCCGCGTCCTTGGAGGATGGCGCGGCTACAGGCGAGACAGGGATCCGCACGCCGCAAGATGAGGAGGGCCTGCCGACAAACGTGGATACGGCGGAGGCGGAGCCAGCCTGTGCCGATGAAGCGCAGGCACCTGGGCAAGTGGGAGACGCGCAGGTAACGCCATGTCCCTAGAGGCCAAACTGTTCGTAAGGGAGAAGACCCGCTACGCACCTGCTGACCCCGAGCAGGTGCTGGCGGCGGCGCAACAGATCGTCGATGCCCGGATGGTGCGGGGCACCTCGTTCAAGGATCCGGCCGTGGCGTGTGGCTTTTTCCGCGACAAGCTGGGTCACCTGGAGCGCGAAGTGTTCGCGGCGGTGATGCTCGACACGAGGCACCGCCTGATCGACTACGTCGAGCTGTTCCAGGGCACGATCGATGGGGCCGAAGTCCACCCTCGAGAAGTCGTGCGCGCGGCGCTGCGGCTCAATGCCGCAGCGGTGCTAGTGGCGCACAACCATCCCTCCGGGGATGCCGAGCCGTCGGCTGCGGATCGGGCGGTCACTGCGCGACTTAAACAGGCGCTCGCGCTCGTGGACGTGCGGCTCCTTGATCATGTGATCGTTGGAGGAACGCAAACACGATCGCTTGCGGCTTCGGGGCATGTGTGACTAGCGCAGGATCCTGAGAAGTGCCTGATGTCCATTCGCAATGAATCAGGCGGAAACTCTCAATAAACGCACAATGGAACTGGGAAGGACGGTGAAGCTAGCGCGGTTTCCGGTCTCTCTTCAGAAGTTCAAGGCTGCGCCCACTAGATCCTCGGGCGCTCTTTTTTTTGCCTCTTCTGTGGGGTGACGCAACTCTCTATTTATTCCATTAATGGCATGAATAGTGAGTTCCGGAGCCTAAGCGTAGAGGCAGAAACCGTTTCCGGCGGGGAAAGAGGCGTGTAGTCGAGAAGCGATCAGTATCGGAGGTGAGGATCCAGGGATTGGGTTGTTCAGTCCTTATCCTGCCGACGTCTCACGAAGGCCTTTCGTTCATCCTCCGACAATGCATTAACTCTCTTGGGCCCAAGGTGTCGCTCGGGCTCGCGAGTGAGTCCACGCTCTCGCAGGCTTCGATGGTCGAATCGGAGGTCGTGCCCGTGTTGCGCGAGAGCTTCATTCGATGTCGCTATGGCGCGCGCGCGCTGCTCAATCAGCTTCTCTTTTAAGCGCTCATGGCTCATGCCCCCGCTATCCTTTTTGCACCCCCCTCTTTCCGGGTGTGCGCGGTCGTAACGCCTGAACATCTGTTCGGGAGAACGATCAAACTCATCCGGAACTCGATCGCAGATCATGATGTGGACATGAGGATTGAACTCCCCACTCAACGTCGATCTCGAAAGATGCAATGCGAACTGGAATGGTTTGTTCCCCGCCAATCGGCGGGCTTGTTCCCAGGCGAGCGCCTCGAGCTGCTCAGTTGTCAGGCAGTTCGGGAGACCAATGGTGAAAGAACGAAACCGCGATCCGTTCTTGCGTTCGTACTTGTCTGACGCCTGCCATAAACGAGAGGGGTCCGCCTGCGCCCAGCCTGGCATGTTGCCGTAGCCAGTCGCTCCGAGGTCTCCTCTGGCAGAGTGCTTGCCTTGGCGCGTGATGTACGCCAAGTGATCCGCTGCGGATCCTTTGGCGCCGCTGCCAACTCCAAAGTGTGGTGAGTCCATTGTGTTCTCCTTGGTGATAAATGAGAAAAGCCAGCGAGCTCTCACTCACTGGCTCCGACATGGCTTGTCGGCCGTCTTGTGTTGGGGAAATTTGAGAAAGGGTTAGTGCACGACCGCTCGTTCCCTTGAGTTGTGGCTCTTCAGTTCTGGCTCTTTAGACTTGTCCTTGTTGCCTATCGATCAATTCAACACTGCTGATTCCTCATAGAGATAGATGCAGCAGTAAAAAAATGAAGGATTCGTCGTATCGGAACGCTCTCACTTGAGAAGGGCTATCAGGCGTACTGTCCTAGGTGGATGGGAATCTCGAAAGCAGCGTCCGAATGTGAGACCCCACGGGGGTCCAGAGTCTCCTAAACTTTGCATTGGGATACTGGATGAGACGTTCTTCTGCCTAGGGCAATCCATTGGCGTGGAAGGGCCGGCTACACACGTTTTCAACTCACCGACTAGGTACCATGACCAAGAAACCACAACCGGCAGCGCCCGTACCCGATGCCCCGAAGGCTTCCGACACCGTGCTCGCCAGCTTCATCTGGAAGAACGCCGAGGACCTGTGGGGCGACTTCAAGCACACCGACTTTGGCAAGATCATCCTGCCGTTCACGCTGCTGCGTCGTCTGGAGTGCGTGCTCGAACCCACGCGTGAGGTTGTCCGCGACACCTACGCCAAGTTCAAGGACAAGGGGCTGGATACCGACCTGATCCTGCGCCAGAAGGCCGGCCTGCCCTTCTACAACACCTCCCAGTATTCGCTGGCCACCCTAGGCGCGACCAAGACCAAGTCGAACCTGGAGGCCTACGTGGCGGCGTTCTCGGACAACGCCCGCGTCATCTTCGACCAGTTCAACTTCACCGACACGATCGCCCGGCTCGCTCGCGCCGACATCCTGTTCAAGATCTGCCAGAACTTCGCCAACACAGACCTGCATCCGGATGTCGTGCCCGACCGGGTGATGTCTAACATCTACGAGCACCTGATCCGCCGGTTCGGTTCCGAGGTCAACGAAGCGGCCGAAGACTTCATGACGCCGCGCGATGTCGTCCACCTGGCTACGACCCTGCTGCTCGATCCCGACGATGCGCTGTTCCGCAATAACCCCGGCCTGATCCGCACGCTCTATGACCCCACCTGCGGCACCGGCGGCTTCCTCACCGATGCCATGAACTACGTCGATACCTTCGCAGCGCAAGGCAAAGCGCCGCCTGTGCTGATCCCGTTCGGTCAGGAACTTGAACCGGAAACCCATGCGGTCGCGCTTGCCAACATGCTGCTGCGCCGCCTGGAGACCGAGCCCTCGCGCGACCTGGCCGCCAACATCGCAGGCCCCAAGTCCACGCTCTCCCAGGACGCCTACGCAGGCCAGCGCTTCCACTACTGCCTGTCCAACCCGCCATTCGGCAAGAAGTGGGAGAAGGACCAGCCTTCGTTGAGCGCGAGGCCAAGGAGAAGGGCTTCGAGGGTCGTTTCGGCGCAGGCACCCCGCGCGTATCCGACGGCTCCATGCTGTTCATCCAGCATCTGATCTCCAAGCTCGAGCACCCCAACAAGGGCGGTGGCCGCGCGGCCATCATCCTGTCCGGGTCTCCACTCTTTACCGGCAACGCTGGCCAGGGTGAAACCGAGATCCGCCGTTGGCTCCTGGAAAACGACTACATCGATGCCATCGTGGCCCTGCCTACGGATATCTTCTTCCGTACCGGCATCGGCACCTACATCTGGATCCTGACCAACAACAAGCCCGAAGCGCGCAAGGGCAAGGTCCAGCTGATCGACGCCACCGCCATGCACAGCCCCATGCGCAAGTCGGAAGGCAACAAGCGTCGGTATGTGAGCGACGAGCAGATCCAGGACATCGCCCGGCTCTATGCCGATTTCGCGCCGGGCGAGAATGTGCGGATCGTGGACTACCGCGATTTCGGCTACCGCCGGATCAAGGTCCAGCGTCCATTGCGCCTGACCATCCAGATCAACGAGGACACGCTGGCCTCCCTGGCCACCAGCAAGCCCTTCGCCAAGCTGGACGAGGCCGAACAGGCGGGCTGGCTCAAGCTGCTGCGCAAGCACCTGGGCGAAACCCATCCATACGCATGGCTGGCCACGTTGCCAGCCGCCGCCAAGAAGGCCGGATTGGGCAAGGTCGGCAAGCCATTGGCTAACGCCCTGGAAACCTCGCTAGGCGTGCGCGACCCCGAGGCGCCAGAGGTGCTGGATGAGGAAGGCCACCCGGTGCCCGACAAGGAGCTGGAAGACTTCGAGAGCGTGCCGCTCGACCAGTCGATCGGCGACTACATGGACGCCGAAGTGCTGCCACATGTGGCCGACGCCTGGGTGGATGCCGAGTACACCGACGAGCGCGATGGCCAGGTGGGCAAGGTCGGCTACGAGATCAACTTCAACCGCTACTTCTACAAGTACGTGCCGCCACGCGACCTGCACGAGATCGATGCCGAGCTGAAGGCCGTGGAGGCAGAGATTGCCGCGCTGCTCGATGAGGTGGCGGAGTGACCACTAGCTACCGGGAAGACCTCGTAGACGTTGGCTTGGCATGGATCGGGGAGGTTCCTCAAGCGTGGAACGTTCGACGTCTCGGTCATTTCTTTGACGAACGACGCGAGAAAGTTAGTGATAAAGACTTTTCTCCCCTCTCCGTAACCATGAAGGGAGTCGTACCTCAGCTCGAGAACGTCGCCAAGACAGACGATGGCGACAACCGGAAGCTTGTGCGGTCTGGCGATTTCGTAATCAACAGCCGTTCAGACCGAAAAGGTTCCGGCGGGGTTGCACCACAGGACGGATCGGTTTCACTTATCAACACAGTCCTCGAGCCTCAGGCAGGAATGAGTATTCGCTTCGCTTCTTATTTGCTCACGAGCTACCCATTCCAAGAAGAGTTCTACCGCGTCGGTAATGGCATCGTCGCCGATATGTGGACCACCAAGTATTCGGAAATGAAGAACATCCGGCTGGCTGTCCCTGACTATGGCGAACAGCAGGCCATCGCCTCCCACCTCGACCGCGCCACCACCCGCATTGACGCTCTAGTCGCGAAGAAGACCCGCTTCATCGAGCTGCTGCGTGAGAAGCGCCAAGCCCTGATCACACATGCCGTGACCAAGGGGTTGGATCGTGGGGTGCCGATGAAGGACAGTGGTGTGGAGTGGCTGGGGGAGGTGCCGGTAACGTGGACGCCAACAAAAGTGTGTTTTCTCGCCCAGAAGATTGGAAGTGGAAAAACCCCTTCCGGCGGAGCAAAGGTGTATGCCGATGTAGGCATCCCGTTCCTGAGAAGCCAGAACATCTATGACGACAGCATTCGTCTTGACGACGTTGCTTATATTACTTCCGACATTCACGGCGAGATGGGTATTTCACAGGTCCGTCCGTGGGATGTACTACTGAACATTACGGGAGGATCTATTGGTCGCGCCGCACTCGTCCCAGGAACCTTCGGTGAGGCAAATGTAAATCAGCATGTCTGCATTGTCCGTGTTGCCAATCCAACTTTGGCGAGGTGGGTCCATATGTGCTTCCGCGCCCAGTCGACGAAAGAGCAGATCGACGCACTTCAATCAGGTGCAAACCGAGAGGGCTTGAACTTTGAGCAGGTAGGGAACCTTCGTCTGGCCCTTCCTCCAAATCAGCAGATCGAGAGAACTCTTGAGTATCTCGATAAGCGAATTGAGCAAATCGACACCCTGATCACCAAGACCGAATGCTCGATCGAACTGCTGCGCGAACATCGCACCGCCCTCATCACCGCTGCCGTCACCGGCAAGATCGACCTGCGACCCTCGGCCTAAGGACACGCCATGCACCCTGCCTTCCACGACACCGCCCATCGCGAGAAGTACTTCGAAGCGTACATCGTCAAGCAACTCGTTGCGCGCGGCTGGAAGGTGGGAGACACCTCGGGCTACGACCAGAACCACGCCCTGTATCCCGAGGACCTGGTGACCTGGATCCAGGGAACGCAGCCCACCAAGTGGGCGAAGCTGGTGGCCAGCAATGGCGACAAGGCTACGGCCACGCTCATGGATCGCCTGGCCCAAGCGCTGGAAAAGGACGGCACCGTCCATGTCCTGCGCCGCGGCGTGAAGATCGCAGGCGCGGGTGAAATCAGCCTGAGCGAAGGTTTACCCGAGGATGCGCGCGACCCGACCGCCTGGGAGCGCTACAACGCCAACATCCTGCGCGTCGTGCCACAGCTCATGTACCGGCCCGGTAGCACGCTGGCCATCGACCTGGTGTTCTTCATCAACGGCCTGGCCGTGGCCACCGTGGAGGTCAAGACCGACTTCACCCAGTCGGCCGAAGCAGCGGTGACGCAGTACAAGGACGATCGCCTGCCGATGGATCCGGTGACCCGCAGGAAGGAGCCGCTACTGACCTTCCAGCGTGGCGCGGTTGTCCACTTCGCCATGTCCGACAGCGACATCCAGATGTGCACCAAGCTGGATGGCAAGAACAGCTACTTCCTGCCCTTCAACCAGGGGCGCGATGGCCGCAAGGGCAACCCGATCCGCGAGGATGGCGAGTATCCGGTTGCCTACTTCTGGGAGAAGATCTGCCAGCGCGACAACTGGCTGCGGATCTTCCACAGCTTCGTGTACACGGAGAAGAAAGAGGTCGTCGACCTGGACGGCAACCACAAGAAGAAGGAAACGCAGATCTTCCCGCGCTTCCACCAGTGGAAAGCCGTCACCCGCATGATTGCCGATGCCAAGGGGAACGGTCCTGGCCAGTCCTACCTGTGCGAACACTCGGCCGGTTCCGGCAAGACCAGCACCATCGCCTGGACGGCGCATGACCTCATCCGCCTGCGCACCGATGCAGGCGACAGCCTGTTCCATTCGGTCATCGTGGTCACCGACCGCACGGTGCTCGACAAGCAGCTTCAGGACGCCGTCCAGCAGATCGACCACCAGAAGGACCTGATCGCGGCCATTGGCGAGAAGGACACCGGCGTTAGCAAGTCCAAGGAACTTGCCGAAGCCCTGGAGCGCGGCACGCCCATCATCGTGGTGACGATCCAGACCTTCCCCTACGCGATGGAGCAGATCCTCACCAACGGGAAGCTGGCCGACCGCAACTTCGCGGTCATCATCGACGAAGCCCACACCAGCCAGACTGGTACCGCCGCCTCCAAGCTGCAGGCCACGCTCGCCCTGCGCGATGCCAAGGCGATGGAAGGGCTGACGGTGGAGGAGCTGCTGGAGAAGATCCAGTCCTCGCGTGCCCGCCCCAAGAACGTGTCCTATTTCGCGTTCACGGCCACGCCCAAGCACGCAACACTCATGCTGTTCGGGACGCGCCCTGACCCGACCAAGCCAGCCAGCAAGGACAACCTGCCGTTCTCGTTCGACAAGTACCCCATGCGCCAGGCCATCGATGAGGGGTTCATCCTGGACGTGCTGGAGGGCTACCTGCCCTACAAGACCGCGTTCAACCTGGCCGAGCCTGCCAAGGACGGCAAGCGTGTCGAGGGCAAGGCCGCCAAGCGTGCGCTGGCCAAGTGGATGTCTCTGCACGCGACCAACGTCACCCAGAAGGTCGAGTTCATCGTCGAGCATTTCGCGGCCAATGTGGCCCCGCTCCTGGGCGGCACGGCCAAGGCCATGATCGTGACCTCCTCGCGTGCCGCCGCTGTCCGCTACAAGAAGGCCTTCGATGCGTACATCGAGGCCAACCCCAAGCACAAGGCGTTCCAGGCCCTGGTGGCGTTCTCGGGTTCGCTCACGGGCAAGGAAGTGATGCACGCCTCCGACGAGCAGTTGAAGGACGATCCGTTCGCAGCAGCTGAAGACGAGCAGTTCACCGAGGCGACGATGAACACGCGCCAGTATGGTTCGGACCTGCGCAAGGTGTTTGATCGCCCCGAGTTCCGGGTCATGATTGTGGCCAACAAGTTCCAGACCGGCTTCGACCAGCCGAAGCTGTGCGCGATGTACCTGGACAAGAAGATCGCCAACCCGGTGGAAATCGTCCAGACGCTCTCCCGCCTCAACCGCACCACCTCCGGCAAGGACACCACGTTCGTGGTCGACTTCGTCAACGATCCGCAGTCGATCCTGGATGCGTTTGCCCTGTACGACGCAGGCGCCAAGATCGAGAAGGCCCAGGATCCCAATGTGGTCTATGTGCTCCAGGGCGATCTGGACAAGGCCGACATCTACACCCAGGCCGACATCGAGAACTACACGGCTGTGCGCTTCAAGTCAGCCGCCGCCTACACCGCGGGCGACGACGCGACGCACAAGCAGCTCTATGCGGCCACCAGCGTGCCCACCCAGCGCTTCAACGATGCGCTAGCAGCCGCTCGAAACGCCATCCTGGCCGCCGAAAAAGACTTCGAGTTCGCCAAGGCCCAGGGTAACGAGGCCGGCATGAAGGCGGCCGACGCCAGGCGCGCGACCGCTGCGGAAGATCTCCAGAGGCTGCTGGACTTCAAGTCGGGGTTGTCCCGTTTCGGCACCCTGTACACCTACATCGCCCAGACGATCGACTTCGGCGATCCGAGCCTGGAGGCATTTGCCAGCTTCGCCCGCCTGCTGTCCAAGCGGCTCAACGGTGTCCCGCCTGACCAGGTCGATGTGTCCGGTTTGCTGCTGACGGGGTTCGACATCAAGCCGAAGGACAAACCCGCCTCGGGTGGTGATGATGATGGTGGCGATGATGATCAGGCCCTGATCCTGCAGCCCGTGGGCCCAGGTGGTGGCGGCCTGCCCCCGGTGCCCGTCTATCTGCGCCAGGTGATCGCCAAGCTCAACTCGATCTTCGGCGAGGCTACGGCCCTGACCGACAAGGTGGCCCTTGTGAACCATGTAGCCGACATCGTGCGCGAGGACGCCAACACAGTGGCCCAGGTGAAGAACAACACACGCGACGTGGCCATGGCCGGCAACATCAAGGGCTCGGTTCAGTCGGCCCTGGTGCGCGCCCTGGACTCGCACAGCACGCTGGCCGCGCATGTGTTGAAGCATGACCAGCAGGCGCTGGCCCCGTTGGTCGGGCTGATCTATGAGTTGGTCAAGGCGGGGCAGAATATTGACCGCGCGGAGCTGGGTGGCTGAGGCCTGCTGCGCGTACAAGAAAAGTAAAGCCCCCTATCGTATCGATAAGGGGCCTTGCAGTCAGTTCGACTAGTGCGGAGGGTTCTCTGCGAAATACCGCTCGTGCAGGTGGAGAATCTCAGTCTTCCTCCTGGTCCTACTGTCCGGCTTGACCATTTCTTCGTTAATCCATGCGGCTCTTTGACTGACAAGGCGTCGAAGGGCGTCGTCAAACCGGTGGCCCTTGAGTCCGGAGCACTGGCGAACAGTGGTCTTGTATGCCCAGGTCTTCCCGTTCTGGAAGTAGGTCCGGTGCAGATAGTTGTACAGTCGATTGGCGTCCAACTCCTCGGGGAGGGGATTTGCTTTCTGCGAAAAGATCGCCTTGAACTCGTTGAGGTGCCAATTGGCGACCTCGATCGCTGATCGCAGCGCGATCTCGGAGATCTTCGGCAGCGACTCGACAGGTTCGCTCAAGTGGTCGGTGAGACCCTGTTCGGGAAGGTCGAAGAACCAGAAGAGGCACGCGAGGCGCCCCACGATGTCCATGTACTTGTTGCCGAAGTCATTGATGTCGTGCAGGAAGTAGCCAACCTTGAGGCTATGTTCAACGGTATCTGCCGTCCTGAGCCAGTGCTGTTTCGCGTGCTCATCGAACTCGAGAACTGGGCGCATCACCTTATCGGATCGCAGCATGCGGCTATAGCAATCCAGGAACGTGCGGACACGCTGGTGGAAGCGTTCGAGGTTGGGCATCGGACCTGCGAGTCGCGGGCGACGGAAGCCTTGGCGTGAAGGCGAACGCGCGAACAGGTACCGTGCCCAGAACCCAGAGCCATGAACAACCTTCCCTTGCTTGTTGAAGAACTCCTCAAGAACGGAGGGCTGGACCTGGAAGCTGACCGTCACCCGGGGGTTGGTGACCATGATGTGCTTGTTGTTGCCGCGGTCAACGGTCAATAGCCGCTTGCCGTCCCACGCATTGTTCAGAAACCCGTAGTGCTCCATGACCGTGCTTTTCAGGAGCGTCTGGCCTTCATCGGTCAGGATCGCAATGGCCCGCCCGTCACCCTCGAGCGCTTCAAACGCAGAGAAGCGGGTGGTGTCCTGATAGATGATGCGGTGTGCGGCGGTCTTTTTAGGGCGCGCATCTTCGTGTCGCTGCAGACGAGCCTCCATCTCCTCGGTGGGCTCGCCTTTCAGTTCCAGCTTGCAGATGCGGTTGAGGATGCCCTTCTTTACACCCGCCCAACGGAGCATCTGAAGCTTGTAGGACTTCGCCTCAGCATTTGCGGCCAGGAGTTCCCGGGTGTCATGCTCATAAAGCGGCGCGCAGACGCATTCATCCGCCGTCGACTTGCGGTCGCCCGAGATCGCTTCGATCACAAGGTTGAGCACGCTCGCACGAACCTGGCCGGAGAGGGGGTGGCGCCAGTCGACCAACGGCGATGCAGAGATCGACATCGCAGTCAGGCAAGAGGTTGCCGCCATGATGTCGGTGACCTGCAGGTTCTCGATGACCTCCGCGATCGCGGGGCTGACGATGCTGGGAAAGCATTGGGTCGGGTAGGGGGGCTGGTTAATCATGGGTGCCCTCCACCTGCTGGTCAGCCAAAGGATTCTTGAGGTGGCGCACGGGCTGGTTGCACGAGATGCAGTGAACGAGCAGGCCGTTCCCGTCGTGACGCTCGGCTTCAAGCTCGAACATCGCCTTGAAGGTCTTGTTGCACACCTTGCCTTGGGTGGCGGTGTTGAACGCGGCAAGCAGCTCCTTCATGGTCCGCCCGTTCCGCTGGTGGGCAAGCAGCCGGGGGAACAGCTCCCGGAAGCTGGCTTCGACCTGTTCGCGCTTGTTGGTAACACGCTTCGACATGGCCCGGTCGAACTTGTCGAGCAACGACGCTCCGCGCTTGTCACCGAGGCCGTTGGCCTCGGTGACGCCGGGGCATTCCTGCCCCGGCGCCGGTGTAGTGGGAAGGCGATTCATTTCATTCATCGTCATGGCCCGTCCCCTCAGTGAAAGCGACGCTGCGCGCGGGCTTCGAGCCATTCAAGGACTTCGTGCTCCCACCACACGGACGGACTGTGGGTGGAGGGGCCGAGCTTGAAAGGCTGAGGCGCGGTCGGGTCGTGGGCCGCGGACTTCTTGTTCAGGAGCGCGTACCAGTGGCTGCGCCCGCACCCCACGAGATCGAGGACCGAAGGCAAGCGGATGGCGCGCCTGGAGATGCAGAACGCGTCCGGCATCCAGATGGCCCGATCGAGGCCCGGGTGCGGCGCGTCATCGCCGGCGATCCCCCGGCTGATGGGCTTGTGGCGAAGACGGGTCCCTTCGCGGGGGGGGAGCGGGGTGGTGCGGTTGGAATGAAGCAACGTGCCGTTGCCGGAAGTGACACTGGACATGAAAAACCTCTCGAGTCGTTGGGGAACAACTGCATCAATGCGATGCAGCGGGTTCATGCTCGGAGGTTCTTGGACCTGGTTAGAGCCCTATGGCCATAAGGGTTGACAGGCTTGCGAGAGTGTGATCGTCGCTGACTACCGCGACTGTGGATTCGGTGGCGGTTCCCAGTTGGGCCTGCTGTCTGGAGGCCGCGAGTCAAGCGGAGAGGTACTAGAGTGCATGCATTGGCGGGAGAGCGCAATGCCCCGCCCGCCAATGATTCATCACAGACACAACAACTCTGAGCTTAGCCGCAATGAATCATGAGCTCGGAGAGTCATCAGTGTCCGCGGTAGCCTGCCATTTTTGAACTGCTTCGATCGCTGCCCTTCGCCTGGATCCGATTTCGGCGACTAGTGGTTCGACTGGCGAAGATTGTCGATGCTTTGGGGTGTAGTTGATCGCGTTGTTGGGTCGAATGACAACCGTTCCAGACGCCGCCTCATTGCCGTCGGTCAAGCCCATGAATCGTAAGAATCGAGTGACAGAGGCCGGCTCGGGCAATGTCTCGTTGCGACTCAGGTCAACGTGTGTAGGTGACCAATAGAGTTTGCTGGCAGTCAGCAGCGCCAGTAGGGCGGGTGTGACTGAAGGGTGCTCCTCGCTGCGCCGAATGGTCGGATTGGCCACCTGCGAAGCAAAAGTAATCAAGCCATCGGGTGAGCTCGTGCGAGGACACATGTCCCTGAAATCGCCTTCGAGGTAGATGACAGCTCTCGTGTCCCGTGCGTCGATCTCTGTGCGCTCTAGGGCACTAGCGCCTTTCCAGTAGACGCGATTGACAAAGACAATTTCTTGCAGCTTCTCGGATACGTAGCTCGGCATTTCGTCCACCAATTGCTTGTCTTGGTAGAGATCGGAGATGAATTCGTAGGAGGTCAACGATCGGATGAACGCTTTCAAGTCCACATCCCTGACAAGTACATCTGACGGCCTAACGAGATGGGCCACTGGAGTACGAGCGTATTCCTCAGGAGTGCGATTCCACTTCGAGCTCAGCAAATGGCCAGAGACGCTCCGAGACGACTGATCTGAATCAAGGAAGGCGGGGTAGACCGTCGAGAACGACGCGATGCGGGTGCCTGACGGCATTTCGCGATCCCAGGCGTCAGCGCTGCTATCGAAATGCGCCATCCAAGGGTTTCCCCGCACCATGACATGGTCGAAGAACGTTGCCCGGATGCTCTGGCCCAGGGCCAACGCTGCGCATTGGGCCGGCTCGAGCTGAATGCCGAACAAGCTCTGTTCCGTATAGAGGTGCTTCAGCAGTGCTTCCGACGCAAGGGCAGGCGGGATCTCCGATTCAAAAGACGCCAAGTCCAACTGACTCGTGTTGACGTAACGAAGAGCAAGCTCATTTGGGCAGGGAATGAAGAATGTCTTGAGAGCACCGGTAGAGGCGTGATGGAGCAGGGAGGTCGCCGGGATTTCGAGTTGTTCCGCCCATTTTTCGATGGGGGAGAACGCGTATTCGTCGTCGCTCAGTCGAACATCCTTGATGCCCATCGTTTGTTAGCCCTTTGGTCGGGAGTGGCAAGAGAAGGCTCGATCTTAGATGAGGAGCGGAGCTGGTCTAGGTTGCCCTAGCACTGAGATCATCTTTCGCAGGGTAGGTCGTCCCCCTGGGGAGCGGCACCTTCCTCTACGGGCAGCCGATTCTTGTCGGCACCGGGCCCGCTGCGATGGAGCTGGCGTGGCGGCGGGGGGCGTCAGCAATCGCCGAGCTGCTCCAACAGCTACAGTTCGGCTACAGGCTGGCGCCTGAGGCGTGGCTTTAACTAAGCCCAGAAATTAGCGAGTCAGATTGTGAGTCATTTTCAATATTTAAATCGAATATTCCTTTTGAATTCAATTAGATATAGATTCTAATTGGGTCCTGGTGGGCCCACCAACCGTGACCAACGCACGCGATCGCGGGACGGACCGCATCGCGCGCCGCCGCATCGGCCATGCGGACCCTGTCGCTGGCTAGCATCCGCAGCCAACGCCACCACAGGGATGTCGCATGTCCAAGCCGCTCTCCGTGCTCGCGCTGTGCGCGCTGGCGCTGCCCGCCGTCGCCATGGCCGACGAATGCGAGGCCAACTTCAAGAAGTCGGGCAACCCGATCGTGATGACCACCTACAGCAGCGCGGTCACCGTGCCGAACCTGTCGACCGGCGATGCCTTGTCGCAGATGCGGGGGATCCTCGTTTCCGAGAAGATGGACGTCATCGCCGAGAATCGCGAGGAAGGCACCCTGCTGGTCGAGCAGCGGCAGAGCGACAAGGCCCGCCCGATCCCGACCACGATCAACGTGAGCACGGTGCCGGCCGGCACGCGCATCGACATGGCGATCAAGATGGAACGCGGCGTGTTCTCCAAGGTCGAGCAGATCCGCCCGTACATGTGCGGCCTGCTGGCCAAGGTGAAGGGCGGCAAGGAGGGGATCGCCGCGGCCAGGCGTGGCGCGGGTGCCGACAACACCGAGGCGACCGGCAACCAGGACGTGTTCGCGTTCTCGCGGATGATCGCCAACGAGGCCAACAAGAACGCGATCGCGGTCAATGCCCGCCACAAGGGACGCAAGTACACCCTGAGCGGCCGCATCGAGACCCTGATGGAGGATGGCGAGGACTACAACCTGATCTTCGAGGTGCCGGAGATCCGCGACATGGTGATCAAGCCGTTCCCGCACGAGGCGCAGTTCAAGGTCAGCGTGTCCTGCCTGTTCAAGCCCGACCAGCTCACCACCGTGCTGGCCATGCGCGAGGGGCAGAAGGTCAAGCTCACCGGCACGGTGATGAAGTACGACAACTTCCGCCGGGTCATCTGGCTGGAGAATTGCACCAAGGCGAAATGACGCCGCGCCCGGGCGGCCCGGCATAATGCCGGCGACCGTTCCCTGGGGGCTGCGATGGCGTTGGACACTGTCGAACACGAGACCGGCGCGCAGCCGCGCTGGAGCGTGCTGTGGCTGCACGGCCTGGGCGCCGACGGCCACGACTTCGCGCCGATCGTGCCGGAGCTGGTGCGCCGCGAATGGCCGGCGCTGCGCTTCGTGTTCCCGCATGCGCCGGTGCGTCCGGTCACCATCAACGGCGGGATGCGGATGCGCGCGTGGTACGACATCCGCGACCTCGACCTCGCCCATCGCGCCGACCTCGAGGGCGTGGCCGCGTCCGTCGCCGACGTCGAGGCGCTGGTCGCGCGCGAGGAGGCGCGCGGCGTGCCGCCGGAGCGCCTGCTGCTGGCGGGCTTCTCGCAGGGGGGCGCGGTGACCCTCGCCGCGGGCCTGGCCCGTGCGCGGCCGCTCGCCGGCCTGGTCGCGCTGTCCACCTACCTGCCGATGGGCGCGCCGCAGGCGCAGGCGGCCTGCGTGCCGGGAGCCCCCGCGCAGCCGGTGTTCATGGCGCATGGCCAGTTCGATCCGGTGGTGCCGCAGCGTGGCGGCGAGGCGGCGGCGCAGGCCTTGCGCGCGCTCGGCTTCGGCGTCGAGTGGCGCAGCTACCCGATGCAGCACGCGGTCTGCGCCGAGGAGATCCGCGACCTCGGCGACTGGATGACGGCCCGCTTCGCGGGGTGAGCATGCCCAGCGCGCCGGCCCCGTGGCTGCCCGACCTGTGCCGCCTGACCCGGCTGGCGACCATGCTCGGCGTCGCCGAGCTGGTGGTGCTGTTGATCGCGCTGGCGCCCGACGGCGGTGCCGACTGGACCGCCAGCCGCTTCGTTTCGGCCAGCGGGTTCGCGCTGTGGCTGGCGCTGACGGTGACCGTGCTGCTCTGCCTCGCGCGGCCGCGGTTGTCGCGCCTGCCGCGCACGCTCGGCGGGGCGTTCGCGTTGCTGCTCGCCGCCGGGGTGGCCGCCGCCGGCGCGGCGCTGGTGTTCGTGGTCGATGCGAACCTGCAGGTGCGGATGGTGCCCGCCGACGTCTCCATGCGGGGCTTCGCCGCCGGCAGCGCCGCGATCACCCTGGTGGTGGTGGCGACCGTGCTGCCGTACCTCTACGCGATCGACGCCTGGCGCGCGCAGGTGCGCGCCAGTGCCCGCGCCGAGGCCGATGCGCTGCAGGCGCGCATCCGCCCGCACTTCCTGTTCAACAGCATGAACACCATCGCCAGCCTGGTGCGCCAGGACCCGCAGCGCGCCGAGCGCGCCGTGCTCGACCTGTCCGACCTCTTCCGCGCGGCGCTGGGCGCCGGCGACCAGCCGTCGACGCTGGCGGAGGAAGTCGCGCTGGCCGAGCGCTACCTCGCGATCGAGGAATTGCGCCTCGGCGAACGCCTGCGGGTGGCATGGCAACGCGAGGAGCCGCTGCCCTGGTCGTTGCCGATGCCGCGGCTGGTGCTGCAGCCGCTGCTGGAGAACGCGGTCCTGCACGGCATCTCGCGCCTGCCGGCGGGCGGCGTGGTCGAGATCGCGCTGCGCCGGGACGGCGACATGCTGGCGGTCGACGTGCGCAACCCGGCCCCGCCCCCGCGCGAGCAGGACCAGTTCGCCGCCGGCGCCGGTCACGCGCAGGGCAACGTCGGCCAGCGGCTGGCCTATGCCTTCGGCAAGCGCGCGCGGATGACCGCCGGCTGGGACGGGGGCTACTATCAGGCCGGGTTCCGGGTGCCGCTGGACGGGGGGGCATCGCGATGAATGCAATGCCGATGCGGGTGGTGATCGCCGACGACGAACGCCTGGCGCGCGAGCGCCTGCGCGCCCTGCTGGCCGAGGCCGGCGGCGTGGAGGTGGTGGCGGAGGCCGCGGATGGCGACGCCGCCCTGCACGCTTGCGCCGAGCACCATCCCGACCTCGTCCTGCTCGACATCTCGATGCCCGGCATCGACGGGCTCGAGGCCGCGCGCCACCTGGCCGGCTTCGAGCCGCGGCCGGCGGTGGTGTTCTGCACCGCCTACGACGCGCATGCGCTGTCCGCGTTCGAGGCGCAGGCGATCGACTACCTGGTCAAGCCGGTGCGCGCCGAGCGCCTGGCCGCCGCGCTGGCGCGCGTGCGCACGTTCAGCGCCGGCCGCGCCCAGCAGGGCGATGCCGCGCCGGGCCACAAGCGCACCCACCTGTGCGCCCGCCTGCGCGGCAGCCTGCGGCTGGTGCCGATCGACGACGTGCGCTACCTGCAGGCCGAGGAAAAGTACGTGGTGGTGCACCACGCGCGCGGCGAGGACCTGATCGAGGAATCGCTGAAGTCGCTGGAGGCGGAATTCGCGGACCGCTTCGTGCGCATCCACCGCAACTGCCTGGTGGCGCGCAGCGAGATCGTCGAGCTGCGGCGCGCCTCCGACGGGCACACCCAGGCGGTGCTGCGCCATGCCGACCATCCGCTGGAGGTCAGCCGGCGCTGCGTGGCGCAGTTGCGGGATACGCTCCGGCACCTGTGAATCGACGTCCTCCCTTTCGTGAAGCGAAGGGGAGGGTCGGGGTGGGGTGCCCCGAGGACTTGCGCGAAGCGCCACCCCCTGCCGGCCCCCCCCTGCCACGCAAGGGGAGGAGGTAAGCGGCGATAATGCGCGCATGACCACGTTGCGCATCGCCACCCGCAAGAGCCCGCTCGCCCTCTGGCAGACCGAGCATGTCGCCGACCGCCTGCGCGCCGCCCATCCCGGCCTCGCGGTCGAGCTGGTGCCGCTGAGCACCCGCGGCGACGAAGTGCTGGACCGTTCGCTGGCGGCGATCGGCGGCAAGGGCCTGTTCCTCAAGGAACTGGAACTGGCCATGCAGCGCGGCGAGGCCGACTGCGCGGTGCATTCGCTCAAGGACGTGCCGATGGAGCTGGAGCCGGGCTTCGCGCTGGCCGCGATCCTGGCCCGCGCCGACCATGCCGATGCCTTCGTCAGCAACCGCTTCGACGGGATCGGCGCGCTGCCGCCGGGCGCCTGCGTCGGCACCTCGTCGCTGCGCCGGCAGGCGCAATTGCGCGCGCTGCGCCCCGACCTGCAACTGCGCGACCTGCGCGGCAACGTGAACACCCGGCTGGCCAAGCTGGATGCCGGCGAGTACGACGCCATCGTGCTGGCCTGCGCCGGCCTGCAGCGATTGGGCTTCGATGCGCGGATCCGCTCAAGGCTGGATGCGCCGGGCTGGCTGCCGGCGCCCGCGCAGGGGGCGATCGCGATCGAATGCCGGGCCGGCGACGACGCGGTGGCGGCCCTGTGCGCATCGCTGGACGATGCCGCAACCCGCGCCTGCGTCGGTGCCGAGCGCGCGATGAACCAGGCCTTGCATGGCAGCTGCCATGTGCCGGTGGCGGCGTACGCGCGGCGCGATGGCGATCGCCTGTGGCTGCAGGGACTGGTGGGCTCGGCGGCCGATGGCCGCGCGGTCCGCGCCGATGGCGAAGGCCGCGTCGATGCGCACGAGCGGCTGGGCCGCGAGGTCGCGGAGGCGTTGCTGGCGCAGGGCGCGCGCGCGCTGATCGACGCCGGCTGATCCCGGCGTCGCGCCGGGTCAGAACGCGTAGCGCAGGTGGAGGGTGGCGTCGGTCTGGTTGCGCCCGGCGACGTCGCTGTCGCGCCGCACCTCGACGCCGGAGCTCAGCACCAGGCCGGGCTGCAGGGCGAGCTTCACTTGCAGGCTGTTGCGCAGGAAGGTGCCGTGCTGCCCGGTTTCCACCCGCGTGGTCTGCGACAGGCGCGTGCGCTCGCCGAGCGCCTGCTGCCATTCCAGTTGCCCGCGCAGGACCGGACCGGTGCCGGCGATGCCGTCGTCGGCATAGGCCTGCAGGCGGAACCCGGTATCGAACGCAACGCGCAGCTGGGTGCCGGGCGGCGTCTCCGCCTCCACGCCGTACTGCAGGCCGACGCGGGCATTGCTGCCCTGCGGCTTCATCCAGTCGCGGCGCTGCGCATCGGCCAGCAGCAGGCGGACGCCCGAGCCCGGCAGGTCGTGGCCGTCGATGCGGCGCTGGCCACCGGGGATCGCCGCCATCGCCGAGGCGTTCCACTCGCCGGACAGGCAGCGCGCCGGCTCGCAGCGCGGCGGCGCGAGCACGCGCTGCACCACCACCGGTTGCGGCAGTGCGACGGGGGCCTGGTCGATGGCGGCGGGCGGCGCGATGAAGGCCAGCCACAGCAGGGGGAGCATCGGCGGTCGACGGGACGGGACGCCGCGATTCTAGCGCGGCCTCAGTAGTACAGCGTGACCACGTGCCGCGCTTCGGCGAAGAACAGCCAGCGCTCGACCACCGCGCCCAGCAGCGCGCTGGCGGCCGCAAGCGGCCACGCCCAGGGCGCGCTGGCAGCGTGGATGCCCGCGATCACCAGCAGCGCCAGCGGCAGCAGCGCGAACAGGGCGACGGCGACGCCACGCAGCAGGCGCGCGTGCCGGCGCGCGACCACGAACGCCATTTCACGGGTGACGAAGTTGGCCTCGGTGTGCGGGCGTTCGAACACCCTGGCCTGCCGCTGCGGCAGGCCGAGGGCCGCGCCGCGGCTCGGCATCGCCAGTCCACGATCGAGGTCGCGCCAGTAGCGCCATTTGACCGCCAGCAGGGCGGCCGCAAGCGCCACGCAGGCCCACCACAGGCCGCCCCGGGCCCACGCGCTGCCGGTGAAGGTCGGCAGCAGGAGCGCGCCCTGCAGCAGCGCGAAGCCGAGGTAGGCCGGCACCACCAGGCGGTGCGACCAGGCCGGGATCGGGCGCAGCGAGGCATAGATCATCGCGGTGCTGTACACCGTGGCCAGCGCCAGCAGCGCCAGCAATGCCGCGGCGAGCCGCAAGGCGAGCGGCGGCATGCCGCTGCGGCCGGCGAGGAACACCGCGCCCATCGCCAGGAAGCAGGCCACCGCGAGCACGCCTTCGCGCGACAGCCAGGAGGTGCGCCATTGCGAGAACGCGCGCCACGCGCGCGTCGGCTTGCCGAGGTGCAGGAACGAGCTCGCCAGGCCCGCCGCGACCAGAATCGCCGCGACCAGCAGCCCGATCGCCCAACCGATCCCTTCGTACAGGCCCGGCGGGCCGCCGAACGCGATGCGCAGGCCCAGCCAGCACCACAGCCCCAGCCCGGCGCCGCTCAGCGTGGTGAAGACGATCACCGAGAACGCGGGGTTCATGCGCTGCACGCCCCCGGGCCGCCGCCATGCGTCGCGCATGGACGGAGGGGAGAGCCGGCGTGGCCGCGCGGCATGCGACGAAGCCGGTCCGCCACTACTCGATCACCACGGCGGTACCGGAGGCGCTGACCATCAGCATCGAACCGCCGTCCTGGATCTGGATGGTTTCGTAGTCGAGGTCGACGCCGACCACCGCGTTCGCGCCGCGTTCGCGCGCCGCCGCGACCATGTCCTCCAGCGCCTCGGTCTTGGCCGCGCGCAGGACTTTCTCGTAGCTGCCGCTGCGCCCGCCGACCAGGTCGCGCAGGCCGGCGAACATGTCGCGGAACATGTTGGCGCCGAGGATCGCGTCGCCGCCGACGAGGCCGCGGTATTCCACGATGCGGCGTCCTTCGATGCCGTGGGTGGTGGTGATCAGCAGGTCGGGGGCCTTGGCCATGGCGGGGTCCTTCAGCGCTTGAGGAGGCGGTTGAGCCAGCGCCCCGCGAGGGTGGCGGCGTCGGCGGGCGTGGTGTCGGGCGTGGTCGGTGCGGCGTCGCCGGCACGCCGTGGTCGCGGCGGCAGGTAGCGGTTGGTCGGGGCGTAGCCGAGTTCCGGCATCAGCGCCACGCCGCCGCGCTCGGCGACCAGCCGCGAGACGTCGGAGTCGGGATCGCCGAGGTCGCCGAAGTGGCGGGCGCGGGTCGGGCAGGCCTGCACGCAGGCCGGCTGCCGGTCCGCTGCGTCGAGCTTGTCGTTGTAGATGCGGTCCACGCACAGCGTGCACTTCTTCATCACGCCCTCGACCGCGCTGTACTCGCGCGCGCCGTACGGGCAGGCCCACGAACACAGCTTGCAGCCGATGCACTTGTCCTCGTCGACCAGCACGATGCCGTCCTCGGCGCGCTTGTAGCTGGCGCCGGTCGGGCACACGGTGACGCAGGCCGGCGTCTCGCAATGCAGGCAGCTGCGCGGGAAGTGGAGCGTCTGCGCCGGTTGCTTCGTGGCTGCATCGGCTTCCAGCTCGTAGCTGTGCACGCGGTTGAACCAGACGCCCTGCGGCGACTCGCCGTACGGGCGCTCGTCGGTCAGCGGGCCGGCGATGCCGCCGGCGTTCCATTCCTTGCAGCTGGTCGCGCAGGCATGGCAACCGACGCAGGTGTCGAGGTCGATCACCAGGCCGAGCTTCTTCTTCGACGGCGGCGGCAGCGCGGTCATCGGCGGCCTGCCTCGCGCCGTGCGCGGAAGCCCGCGCCGTAGCGCAGCGGACGCTCGTCCGCTTGGTCGAACCCCAGCGGCGCGAACTGCGGCGCGCTCTCGTCGCGGGCCTCGACCTTGCGGATCGCGACCCGCAGGTCGAACCATGCGGCCTGCCCGGTCACCGGGTCGGCGTTGGCGTAGTCGCCCTTCGGGGTCACGTCGGAAATCAGGTGGTTGAGCAGGAAGCCCTGCCGGCCCTCCGGTGCGTCCTTCGCCAGCCGCCACGCGCCCTTGCGCTTGCCGATCGCGTTCCAGGTCCAGACCGTGTCCGGCTGCACGTTGGCGGCGAACTTCGCCTGTACGGTGATCGTGCCGTGGTGCGAGGCGACCTCGATCCAGTCCTCGTCGGCGATGCCGTGGCGTGCGCCGGTGTCCGGATGCAGGTAGAGCCAGTTGCGCGCGGCGATCTGCCGCAGCCACGCGTTCTGGCTGCCCCACGCGTGGTACATGAACATCGGCCGCTGGGTCACGGCATTGAGCGGGAAGGCCTCGCGCGAGGTCTGGTCGTGCTCGAATGGCTCGTACCAGATCGGCAGCGGATCGAAGTACGTGGCGACACGCTCGCGATGCTCCGCCGGTGGCTGGTGCGGGCCATGCCCCTGCGCGGCGAGGCGGAATTTCTGCAGCGTCTCCGAGTACAGCTGCAGCACGATCGGTTCGGCGGTCGGGACGAAGCCGAAGCGCTGGGCCCATTGCAGGTAATCGCGGTTGGCCATCTTGTAATAGCGCGCAGACTCGGGCACCGGCGCATGCCAGAAGCCGCCGTGTTCGATGTAACGCTGCAGCTGCTCGGGATTCGGCGCGCCCTTGCCTTCCTGCGTGCCGTCCTCGCCGCGCCAGCCGGCCAGCAGGCCGACCCCGGGCGCACGCTCGTGGCGGACGATGTAGTCGGCGTAGTCGCGGTACTTCGGGCTGCCGTCCGCATGCACCAGGCCCGGCAGGCCCAGGCGCGCGCCGAGTTCGATCAGCACCGACTGGAAGCCGCGCACGTCGCGCGGGCGGCCATCGGCGCCGGGCTGCGTCGCCGGGTCGAACACCGGGTGGCGGATCGCGTCGCTGGCGGCATCCGCGTCGCTGATCGGGCGATCCAGCAGGCTGATCGCGTCGAAGCGCTCGAGGTAGGTGGTGTCCGGCAGCACCAGGTCGGCGTAGGCCACGGTCTCCGAGGCGTAGGCATCGGAATAGATGATGCGCGGGATCCGGTACTCGCCGTTGGCATCCTTGTCGGTGAGCCAGGCGATGGTCTCGCGGGTGTTCATCGCCGAGTTCCAGCCCATGTTGGCCATGAACATCAGCAGGGTGTCGATCTTGTAGGGATCGCCGGCCCAGGCGTTGCGGATGACCGTGTGCATCATCCCGTGCGCGGACAGCGGGTACGCCCACGAGTAGGCGTGGTCGATGCGGCGCGGCTGGCCCTGCGCATCGACGACGAGGTCCTCGGGCCCGTGCACGAAGCCCAGCGGCGCGGCATCCAGCACGCCCTCCGGCCCGCGCGCCTTGCCGGGGCGGTTGCCCGGCGGGACCGGCTTCGGGAAGGGCGGCTGGTAGCGGAACGAGCCCGGTGCATCCACCGCGCCCAGCAGCAGTTGCAGCAGGTGCAACGCGCGGCAGGTGTGGAAGCCGTTGCTGTGCGCGCTGATCCCGCGCATCGCATGCATCGCCACCGGGCGGCCTTCCATCGAGGCGTGCGCGCGGCCCCAACTGTCGGTCCAGGCGATCGGCAGTTCCAGCTTGCTGTCGAAGGCGGCCTCGGCCAGTTCGCGTGCCATGCGGCGGATGGTGTCGGCGGGGATGCCGCAGCGCTCGCTCACTGCATCCGGCGCATAGCGTGGATCGAGGTAGCGATCCACGACCCGCTGGAACACCGGTCGCGCGGTGCGGCCGTCGGCCAGTGCGTAGGTGCCGACCACGGCGGGGGCGATGTCGATCGCATTCGCATCGGTCGCCGCGTTGGCCCGCGCATCCCAGCACAGCGGGTTGCCATCGGCGTCGCGGGCGAACAGGCCGTCGTCCGCGCCGCCAGGGTGGTCGACCACCAGCCAGTGCGCGTTCGCGTAGCGCACCAGGTAGTCGAGGTCGATGCGGTCGGTCCGGAGCAATTCATGCACCAGGGCGAAGGCGAACAGGCCGTCGGTGCCGGGACGGATGCCGATCCATTCGTCGGCGATCGCGCCGTAGCCGGTGCGCACCGGGTTGACCGCGACGATCTTGGCGCCGCGCGCCTTCAGCTTGCCGAGGCCGAGCTTGATCGGGTTGCTGTCGTGGTCTTCGGCCACGCCCCACAGCATCAGGTAGCGGGCATGGTCCCAGTCGGGCTCGCCGAATTCCCAGAAGCTGCCGCCGACGCTGTACAGCCCGCCCGCGGCCATGTTCACCGAGCAGAAGCCGCCGTGCGCCGCGTAGTTCACCGTGCCGAATTGCTGCGCCCACCAGCCGGTCAGCGCCTGGCTCTGGTCGCGGCCGGTGAAGAACGCGAGTTCATCCGGGTTGCGCTCGCGGATCGGCTTCAGCCACGACACCGCGATGTCGAGCGCTTCGTCCCATTCGATCTCGCGGAATTCGCCCGCGCCGCGCTCGCCCACCCGCAGCAACGGCTTGCGAAGGCGCGCCGGCGAGGCGTGCTGCATGATCCCGCTGGCCCCCTTCGCGCACAGCACGCCCTTGTTGACGGGGTGGTCGCGGTTGCCCTGGAGGTAGCGGATCGACCCGTCCTGCAGCCAGACCTTGATGCCGCAGCGGCAGGCGCACATGTAGCAGGTGGTCGCCACGACCTCGTCGCCGGGCGAGGGCGAGAGGTCGATGGCGGGTTCGCGCGGCGCGGCGGTCATGCGGGCATTGTGCCCGCCATGCGGGATGCGCGCGACCTTACTTCGGTGGATCGATCTTCAGCTCCGGGTCGTCGTAGCGCGAGTAGCGGATGCTGGTGCGACCGTCGGCGGTATCCAGCCGGATCGGGTAGCCCTGCGGCCCTACCCATAGCGTCATCTGCACGGGCGTCGGCGTGGCTTGGCTGACGATGAACTTGGCGGAGGGCTGCGCGGCGACCATCTGGCGTCCGTCGGCGCGCGCGGTCAAGGAGCCCGCGGCATCGGCGATGGTGGTCGCACTCCGCCATTGGGAGAGGACGTTCGCCGGCGCGGCGACCTTCATCCGTCGCCCGTCCGCTTCGAGATACATGGTCTGGCCGATGATCACTTGCGTGCCCGCCCCCGGCGACTCGATGCGATACCGGTCCGGCGCGACGAAGTCCAGGGTGGTGACGATTGGCTTGCCGCCCCCACCGGCCGAGGTGCTCATCGTCGCGCGATAGCGCTTCAGTGTCGCGAACTTGCGCAAGGCTGCGACCACCGCGTCGCGTGCGGCAGGGTCGCCCTCGATCATCTGCGGGGCTTCCGCGGCGGGTCGTGCATCGGCAATCGCAGCGGCGGGGTCGGCGCTTGCCTGTGCGGCCTGTGCCGCGGCTTTCGCGTCGGCGTCGTCCGAGGGCGCCGCTGCATCCGCCGCCGGATCCTGGGCCGGCTCGGGCGTTGCGGTGGAGGGCTGCGTGCAGGCGGCGAGCGCCAGTGCGGCGACGAGGGGAAGCAGGGGGAGGCGCGGCAAGTCGTTCATGGCAGGCGATCGGCAGGTTGGGAGGGGCGAGCGGTCGGCCCGGCGGATGATTCGCCGTGGCTGGCGGCATAATCCTCGCATGGACCGCTACGAACGCATCATCGCCCTGCACCGCGTGCTGCAGGCCGCGCGCCGCCCCGTCACCGTGGCCCGGCTGCAGGACGAACTTGGCTGCTCGCGGGCGACGGTGTACCGCGACCTCGCCTTCCTGCGCGATGGCCTGATGGCCCCGCTGGTCGGCGACGGCGAGGCCGGCTTCCATTACGACAAGGCCGAGTCCGAGCGCTTCGAGCTGCCCGGGCTGTGGCTGAACTCCGAGGAGCTGCACGCCCTGCTCGCCGCGCAGCAGCTGCTGTCGCGCAGCAGCGGCGGGATGCTGTCCTCGGCGCTGGCGCCGCTGCAGCAACGCGTGGAGAAGCTGCTCGACGCGCATTCCGGCGGCAAGACCTGGCCGGTGGAGCGGGTGCGGGTCATCCCGCACCGCGGCCGGCGGATGGACGAGCACGTGTTCCGGATCGTGGCCTCGGCGGTGCTGGAGCGGCGCAAGCTCGCGTTCGACTACCGCGCGCGTTCGACCGACGAGAAGAGCCGGCGCAACTGCAGCCCGCAGCGGCTCACGCATTACCGCGACAACTGGTACCTCGACGCCTGGGACGAGGACAAGCAGGGCCTGCGCAGTTTCTCGATCGACCGCATCTCCGCCGCGCGGCTGGCCGACGGCGTCGCCCGCGACGTCGAGGATGCCGCGTTGAACGCGCACCTCGCCGGCAGCTACGGCATCTTCTCCGGCGCGCCCAAGGGCTGGGCGACCATCCTGTTCAGCGCCAAGGCCGCGCGCTGGGTGGCCGACGAGCACTGGCATTCGCAGCAGCAGGGCCGGTTCCTCGCGGACGGGCGCTACGAACTGAAGGTGCCGTACTCGGTGCCGCGCGAACTGCTGATGGACGTGCTGCACTACGGCGGCGACGCCGAGATCGTGGAGCCCAAGGTGCTGCGCGAGCAGATGCGCGCGATGCTGCAGCTGGCGATCTCGAACTACGACTGATGGCGGCCGCAGGCGCACCGACGATCGCCCCCGGCGAGGCCGTGGCGCTGGTGCTCGGCGCCGGCGGCGCGCGCGGGCTCGCGCAGATCGGGGTGATCGAGGCCTTGCAGGCGCGCGGCATGCGCATCGTGGCGATCGCCGGCTCGTCGAGTGGGGCGCTGGTCGGCGGCGCGTGCGCGGCCGGCAAGCTGGCCGACCTGCGCGACTGGATGCTGCGCACCCCGCGCGGGGCGATGCTGCGCCTGCTCGACCCGGGCTTCGGGCGGCCGGCGCTGTTCACGGGCAACCGCCTGGTGCGGGCACTGCGCGAGGTGGTCGGCGAGCCGCGCATCGAGGAGCTGCCGATCGAATTCACCGCGGTCGCGGTGGACCTGTTGCGCCAGCGCGAGGTCTGGTTGCGCCGCGGCGACCTGTGGGACGCGGTGCGGGCGTCGTTCGCGATCCCCGGGGTGTTCACCCCGTTCGAACTGCATGGCCGCGAACTGGTCGATGGCGGCCTGCTGGCGCCGCTGCCGATCACCGCGACCCGGCTCTCGGACGCGCATCGCCTGATCGCGGTGGACATGCATGGCTGGCCGCAGGTGCCGCCGGGCGACCCGGCGCGCGACGAGGACGATGGCGGGCGCTCGGCGCCGGGCGTGCTCGGGCGCTGGATCGACCGCCACTTCGGCGACGACGCCGATGGCGACGGCCGCCCCGACCACCGCTTCGGCCTGACCGAGACCATGTCGCGCGCGCTGGACACCATGCAGGCGCAGATCGCCCGCGTGCAGCTGGCGCTGGATCCGCCCGAGCTGGTCATCCGCATCCCGCGCGATGCCTGCCAGTTCTACGAATTCTGGCGCGCGGCCGAGCTGGTCGAGATCGGCCGGCGCGAGGCCGACAAGGCGCTGGATGCCGCCGGCTACTGAGCGTCGCAGCCGGTGAGAAGGCCCGGCCGCACCCTGCGGGCGACCCGAACCGGAGCCCCGCGATGACCCGCCAAGACCTCGATGTGCTGCTGCGCCGCGCCGTGACCCTCGGCACCCTGGCCGTGCTGCTGATCCCCGCCGCGCGCGGCCACCATGAATGGCTCGGCTGGCTGCCGCTGTGGCTGGTCGGGATGCCGTTGTCGGCGTGGTGGAGCCTGCGCGGCTTCCCGGTGCCGGCGCTCGCGCTGCGCCTGCCGCAGCGGCGCCGCGTGCAGGCCGCCCGCCGCGGTCGCCGCCCGCATGCGCGGCCGGCGCTGGCCCGGCGGGCCTGACCTCCCGCACATCGGCCGCCCGTGGGGGCTGTGCTAGCGTTCCGGGTCCCGATCCACCCGGAGCGATCCCCGATGTCCCAGCTGTCCAATGCCTGCCTCATCGCCGGCCTCGCCATCGCCGGCGGCGCCTCGGCGCAGACCCCCGGCGACCAGGATCCCTACGCCTGGCTGGAGGACGTCGAGGGCGCCAAGTCGCTCGAGTGGGTCAAGGCCCGCAACGCCAAGGCCGAGGCCGAGATCGCCGGCACCCCGGCGTTCAAGTCGCTGGAGGCGGACATCCGCGCGATCCTCGATTCCGACGCCAAGATCCCCGGCGTCGAGAAGATCGGCGACCACTACTACAACTTCTGGAAGGACAAGCAGCACGAGCGCGGCATCTGGCGCCGCACCACGCTGGCCGAGTACCGCAAGCCCGACCCGAAGTGGGAGACCGTGCTCGACCTGGACGCGCTGAACGCCGCCGAGGGCACCCGCTGGGTCTGGCACGGCGCCGACTGCCTGCGGCCGAAGTACCAGCGCTGCCTGGTCGCGCTGTCGCCGGGCGGTTCGGATGCCGATGTCACCCGCGAATTCGACCTGGCCACCAAGCAATTCGTCGATGGCGGCTTCTTCCGCCCGGAGGCCAAGGGCGGCCTGGCGTGGATCGACGAGGACACGGTGTACGTGTTCACCGACTTCGGCGAGGGCA